>Ga0079306_1002207_pt1 | contig 11181 bp, 9 predicted proteins | sample Methanotroph_Enr_FD_79181 | JGI IMG/M metagenome (GOLD analysis project Ga0079306, IMG submission 79181) | Enriched soil microbial communities from Old Woman Creek wetland in Ohio, USA - Methanotroph_Enrichment_5 | ecosystem: Environmental > Terrestrial > Soil > Wetlands | place: USA: Ohio...
GGCAGCGCGCCCTCCATGCCGGCTACTGCGATCACGACCCGCGCATCGCGCAGCAGGTCCGTGTGCGCGAGCACGCGGTGCACGCCGGCGACGCCTACGTCGTAGAGGCGCGTGACCGCGCACCCCATGAGCTCGGCGGTGCGAGCGGCCTCCTCGGCGACGGGAATGTCGGCGGTGCCGCCGCTCGCGACCACCACGCGGCCCTCGTGGGGCGGGTTGTCTCGGCGGTCGACCCAGGCGAGACCTGCGAGCGCGTCGTGCGCGCCGTCGGGGACGGCGGCCAGGAACGCTGCGGCGTGCTGCGCGGTAGCGCGCGTGGCGAGCACGGTCTCGGCGCGCGTGAGGATCTCTAGGGCGATGGCCGCGACCTGCTCGGGAGTCTTGCCCTGGCAGAAGATCACCTCGGGGAACCCGCACCGCTGCGCGCGGTCGTGATCGACGCGCGCCTCAACACGCCCCGCCTCTGCGACCTCGGCAAACGTCACGTCGCCGAGAAGGTCGGCGACTTCTTCGGGAGAGCGCACGCCGTCGGCGACGGCGCGCAGCAAGTCAGTGATGGAGTCGCGGTTCATCGTTCTCCTGGCGTTGTGCGCGCAACCGCGCAGGTCATCAAGGTCGGTCAGCTATACTTGTACCACGAACAGCAGCACTTCCTTTGTCACCCGACACCCGTCGTGCGGAGCCCCCGTTGACCGCCCAGCCGCCACACGTGTCCCCGAGCAACGAGGAACGTTCCTACCTCGTTCTTCGCATCGTGGTCTTCATATCAGGGCTCCTCTTCTACCTCCTCGACTACGTGCCGGTCGCCGCGATCTCCCAACGAACGATGATGGCCGTCGGGCTGGCATCGATCGCGGTCGGGACCGCGATCATGTTCGCCGGCATGGTCAGAGGGATCTCCGTCGCGAAGATGATGGTGTGGGCGGCCCCCGTGGACTTCGTGGCGTTCGCGTTCTTCTCGGCGCTGGCTGGGCCTCTCGACCCTCTGTTCCCGGTGGGGATACTCTTCGCGGTGCTCTTCGCGATGGTGCTCCCGCGGCAGCAGGCCATCCCGCTTGCCATTGCGGTCGGTGTCTCGTACCTGGTCGGCAACGCGTTCTCGCCTGCTCACACGGCGCTGACGCTCTCGCTGGCGGCGTTCAAGTGTCTGCTCATCGGTCTTATCGGCGTGTTGGTGTCGGGGACGGTCGAGCGCATGCGTCTGCGCGAGCACGACGTCGCGCGCGTCGTTGCCGAGCGCGAGGCGGTCAACGCACAACTCGAGCGCCGCGTGAGCGAGTTGCAGGCGGTCTCGGAGATCACTGAGGTCATCCACTCGTCGCTGGACTTCGACGAGGTCGGCGCGCTCGTGCTCGACATCATCTCGAAGGTCATCAACATCGAGGCGCTCTGCGTGTTCGTGCTCGATCAGGAGAAGTCGGAGGCGCTGTTCTCGGCGAGCGTCGGCATCCCGCGCGATCCGGGAGACGCTTCGGGCTCGGAGTTCCGGCTGGCCGATATCGAGTCCCACTTCACGTGCCTGCGCGTATTCGACCACGGCTCGCTCTCGGTGCTGTTCTGCGCGCCGGGTGACGAAATCGAGCGGCTGACCGAAGACGACCGCCTCGTCATCCATGCGGTGGCGAGCGAGTTCGTTGTGGCGGTGGAGAACTCCCGGCTGTACAAGCTCACCCGCCGCTTGGCGGTCACAGACGAGCTGACCGGCATGAGCAACTACCGCTACTTCCAGCAGCGTCTCGACGACGAGATCGTCCGGGCGAAACGGTACGAGAAGCACCTGTCGATGCTCATGATGGACGCTGACAACTTCAAGGACTTCAACGACCGATACGGCCACATCGCCGGCGACCGCGCGCTTGCCGAGTTCGCTCAGATCCTCGCATCGCTCGTTCGCGAGGTCGACGTGGTCGCTCGCTATGGTGGCGAGGAGTTCGCGATCATCCTCCCCGAGACCGACGCGGCCGGCGCCTACGTGGTCGCCGAGAAGATCCGCGAGGCGCTGTCGGACCACACGTTCGCGGACGCCGACGGCCGACGTTGCTGTACGCTGACCGTCAGCATCGGTATCGCGACGTTCCCGACGTACGCGCATGACAGGGAGTCGCTACTGCGCGAGGCTGATGACGCGCTCTACCGGGCGAAGGACAGCGGCAAGGACCGCGTGTGCACGCCGATTCGTGCGCGCGAGGCTTAGACGACCTGACGGAGAGAGACATGACGCGCTACGCATTCCTGGGGCCAGCCGGAACCTTCTCGGAAGAAGCGCTTCTCGCGCTGGGCATTTCCGACCTCGAGCCGGTCGAATGCTCGACCATCCCCGAGGTCTTCGAGGCCGTCGAGCGCGGTCGGGTAGAGGGCGGCGTCGTGCCGATCGAGAACTCCATCGAGGGTTCGGTGCCTGCGACCTTGGACGGGCTGGCTTTTGACACGTCGCTCGAGATCCAGAAGGAGCTCGTGCTCGACATCCACTTCTCCCTCGTGGTCGCGCCAGGGACCAAGCTCGCCGACATCACGTCGGTCATTGCCCACCCGCAGGCCAGCGGGCAGTGCCGCCGATGGCTTGAGCGCCATCTTCCGGGGCGTGCGGTCGCGGCGGCCAACTCTAATGCCGAGGCGGTGCAGACCGCAGTCTCGACGTCGGGCGTCGCAGCCCTTGGCCCCGCAATCGCGGCGGAGCTGTACGGCGGCGAGATCCTCAAGCGCGACATCGAGGACTACGCAGGCAATCAGACTCGTTTCGTCGTCATCGGCCGCGGCCTGTGCGAACAGACCGGCAAGGACAAGACGTCGCTCGCGCTGTTCATGAAGAAGGACAAGCCGGGCGCGCTGCTCATGATCCTCTCGGAGTTCGCCTACGGCGAAATCAACCTCACGAAGATCCAGTCGCGGCCCACGAAGCGTCAGCTCGGCGACTACATGTTCTTCGTCGATCTAGAGGGGCATGTCGAGGACAGCAACGTGCGCACGGCGCTGGACTGCCTGCGCCTGAAGCTGCGCGACGTGAAGGTTCTAGGCAGCTACCCGCGCGTGTAGCCCGTCTGCGCTACTGCTTCGCGTTCTCGTATGAGTACACACGCCCTGCGTCGTAGACGCCCTTGACGCCTCGCAGTACGCGCACTGCGTCGACCTCAGCGCCGACCTTCACGGTCAGCACGTACTTGCCCGTGCCCATGTCGACGATGCTAGTGGCCTTCACGCCGCTCTTCGCCAGCGCCTCGTCGATGGTCGTGTCAGCCGACACCCAGACCGAGATCTTCCCGTCCACGGGGGGACGTCCCTCGACCGGCACGATCTGATTCGTCGCGCTGCGACGGCTGACGGCGTTTTGGACCGTACTGCAGCCGCGGAACATGAGCAGCGCGAGAATCACGAGCACGATCACGACGACCGTGATGACCACGCCCGACGAGCGGCGCTTCTCCTTGTCGCTTCGGGGAGGGCGGTCTTCCTCGGCGATGTCGGTCTTGTACTCTGCGCGATCGTCGACCATCTCAACCCCTCGGCGGTGGCGGCTGCACGCTGGCGCGTCGCGCTCGGCGGGCCTGCCCCGAGTATAGCTCAGGATGGGCGCCTCCGATGAGGCTACGGCTGGTGGCGAGTGACCCCGAGACGGGATCTGTCGCTGCTGCGTTTTGCCTCGTACATCTCGATGTCGGCACGCATGAGCAGCGAGCGGGCGTCGTCGTCTGGCTCGAAGGTCGCGGTGCCGACGCTGGCGGTCATCTCGAACTGGTCGGTACCGATGACGATGGGCTCCGCGACATGGGCTTCGAGCTTCTCGGCGAGGTGGACGAAGCTGGCTTGGGACGTTAGGCGGGGCAGGATCACAGCGAACTCGTCGCCGCCGAGACGGGCGACGGTGTCTTCTGAGCGAACGGAGGCCTCGAGGCGCTGGGCGATGACGGTGAGCACGAGATCGCCCATCGCGTGCCCGAATTCGTCGTTGACGCGCTTGAAGTCGTCCAGGTCGAGAAAGGCGATGCCGAGAAGTTCGTTGTGGCGGCGCGCCGATGCAATGGCGAGCTCCAGGCGGTCGTCGAAGAGCGCGCGGTTCGCCACACCTGTGAGCGGGTCGTGGAAGGCGAGGTTCTCAAGCACCTCGTGCACGCGCGTCTGCTCGGTGATGTCGCGGGTCACGGCGACGATGTAGGGGCCGCCGGCCGCTTCGACCCAGCGCGTATGGACGTCGCTGATGGCATGCGTGCCGTCCTTGCGCACGATGGGGGAGACGAACGACATCTCGCCGGCCTCTCGGAGTGCGGCCGTCCTGGCGGCGCGCTCCTCGTAGGTGAGCTGTGCGGCCCACCCCCACGGGGGGAGAGCGGCGAACTCCTCGACGGTACAGCCCATGTTCGCGGCAGCAGCGGGGTTAAACCGGACGAGCGTGCCGTCCGGCCTGTGGATGATGATGCTGTCAGTCGCGGCGTCCAGTGCGAGAGACACGAGGTGCAGTTGTCCCTCGAGCCCGTCGCATTCGTCGTCCGCGTGGATTCCCCCGCGGAATCCAGACATGTTCCCCCCAAGGTGTCTGGCTCGGCGCCCACGCCGAGACCCGTCTCCCTTGGGTATCGTCGCGAAACCGCAGGTACTTGAGCGTCTGTGCATTGAGTTCTTATGAAGTATTAGTCCTCACTGGAGAAATCCTCCCACCCCGGAACGCCCTTCGCCCGCGCCCGGTACATCGCGTGGTCTGCTCGGCTGATCAGCTCGTCGGGAGCCTCGCCGCCCCTGTACGTCGCAAGTCCCACCTTCGCCGACACCGTGACGTTGTGGCCCTCGATGACCACGGGTGCCGAGATGCAGTCGCGCACCTTCCTGCCCAGAGCGGCGAGGCTGGCCCTCGTCTCGAGACGGGAGAACAGCACGAGGAACTCGTCTCCGCCCATCCTCGCCACGGTGTCGTATTCGCGAACGCCGCAGGTGAGCCGGTCTGCGACCTGCTTGAGCACGAGATCTCCGATCGCATGGCCAAAGGAGTCGTTGATCGGCTTGAAGGCATCCAGGTCGAGGTAGACGATTCCGACGATGTCGCCGTGCCGATCGGCGGCTGCCATCGCCATGCGCAGCCTCTCGTCGAGCAGAACGCGATTGGCAAGTCCGGTCAGGGTGTCGTGGAAGGCAAGATGCTTGATGGTCTCCTGTGCGGCTACGCGCTCCGTGATGTCCTGGATGACTGAGACGATGACCTCGCCAAACCCGGGCACCTCCAACAGCCGCGCGTGCACCTCCGTGTTGATGAGGCTCCCGTCACTGGTCTTCCCGGTCGACAGGAAGTTCAAGTGACCGCAGGCGTGGAGCACGCTCAGGCGCTCCTCGATGGCGGCCCGCACGTTGTCCGGTACCCAGCCCCAGCTTTCCAGCTTCGCGAAGTCCTCTTGGCGGTAGCCGTAGATCACCGCGGCGGCGGGGTTGAAGTAGACGATCTCGCCTTTGGCGCTGTGCACCATGATTCCGTCGCCGAGCCCGTCGAGAACCAGGGATTTCAGCTCGAGCTCTGTGGCGCACAGGTCGAGGAGCTCGGCGTGGGACAACGTCGTGTCTCCGCCCACCCGCGCAGCGTAGTCGTCGGACGCTGAGTGCCCCCGCACTGCCATGCGTCATCTCCAGAGTCGTTGTGCCCCCGCGAAAGCCCCTTCGCGTCCCCCCGCGTAGTGCCTCCCATCTGCAGTATCGGCTGTCTTGGCCGCAAAAGTAAGCGGGTATTAACGCTGGACCTGGCGCGGCGCGATGAGGGCCTGCTCGGCTATACTCGGCGGTGGTCGCCCGCGAGGAGACCGGACCAGCATTCGTGCGCCTTCAGGAGGCCGTTCATGCTCGACGCTCGCTTCATCCGAGAGAATCCCGATGCCGTGCGATCCGCGATGGCCAGCCGCAACTCTGGTTGGGACATCGAGGGGTTTCTGCGTCTGGACGAGGAACGCCGCAGGCTCATCGGCGAGGTCGAGGCGCTGCAGGCCAAGCGCAACGATGCGTCCAAAGCGATTGGCGCCCTCATGCAGGCGGGCAAGCGCGACGAGGCAGAGGCCGCCAAGGAACAGGTGCGCGACGTCAACGAGCGCATCTCGGGACTTGAGGCGCATCTGGACGCGGTCGACGCGGACACGAAGTCGCTTCTCCTGACGGGCCCCAATCTCCCCGACGCGAGCGTGCCGCTCGGTGCCGATGAGACCGAGAACGTCGAGATCAAGCGCTGGGGAAGTCCGCGCGAGTTCGACTTCGAGCCGCTGGCGCACTGGGACCTCGGTCCGGCGCTCGGCATCATCGACTTCGAGCGCGCGGTCAAGCTCGCGAAGTCGCGCTTCGTCCTGCTCGGCGGGATGGGGGCGAAGCTGGAGCGCGCGCTCATCAGCTTCATGCTCGATACGCACGGCGCTGCCGGTTACAAAGAGTGGTGGACGCCGGTCCTCGCAAACGCCGAGACGCTCACCGGCACGGGCCAGCTGCCCAAGTTCGAGGACGATCTGTTCAAGACCGGCGAGGGTCTCTACCTGATTCCCACTGCCGAGGTCATGCTCACCAACATCCACCGCGACGAGGTGCTCGAGGCCTCGGACCTGCCGCTCAACTACACCGCCTACACGCCGTGCTTCCGTGAAGAGGCGGGCAGTGCTGGCCGAGACACCCGCGGCATGATCCGCGTTCACCAGTTCGACAAGGTCGAACTCGTGAAGTTCTCAAAGCCCGAGGAGAGCTTCGACGAGCTGGAGAGCATGCTCGCTCAGGCGTGTCGCATTCTCGAGCTGCTCGAGCTGCCGTATCGCGTCATCGTGCTCTGCACCGGCGACATGGGTTTCGGGGCGGCCAAGACGTACGACATCGAGGTGTGGCTGCCCAGCTACGGCGCGTACAAGGAGATTTCGAGCTGCAGCAACTGCGTGGACTTCCAGGCGCGGCGCGCGAGCATCAAGTACCGCTCGCCGGGGGAGTTCAAGGGATCGCGTCTGGTGCACACGCTCAACGGGTCGGGACTCGCGGTGGGCCGCTGCCTCGCAGCTGTGCTCGAGAACTACCAGCGCGAAGACGGCAGCATCGAGATCCCGGAGGTTCTACGGTCATACATGGGCGGGGCGAGCGAAATCCGCGCCTAGCGCCTACCGGCGATCGGGGAATGTGGCGACGATAAGGATTCCCGCTCCGCCATCCCACTCGATGCGCACGGCCCTTGCGCGAGCGTAGAGCGTCTGACCGTCGAGCGCCCTGAGCTTGAGCGGCACATCCAAGATGGGTTGTCCGTGCTCGAGAACGAGCTTGCGCCGTTCGCTCCCCGCCTCGCGCGCGTCCTCGTGCACGATCGAGGTGACGTCCTTGCCGACGAGTTCACCGGGATCCTCTGCACCCAGGACGTTGCACGCAGCGTAGTTCGCGAAGTGAATGGTCGGCTCTCCGTGAACGATCAGCGCCGTCTCAAGTGCCATGAGTGCAGCCGCATGAAGCGATGCCGGTTCCGCCTGCGCCCGGACGACCGTCTGGGCGCCACGAGGTGCGAGTGTTGCTCCCGAACCGAGCGTGGCCATCGCCGCGGTCCGGCCGTCGAAGTGAATCGGTTGGATGTTGACGCGCAGCGCGATTGGCTCGCCGTCGATCCCTCGGACCTTTACAAGGAGGTTCCGGAGATGGATCCCGCCCTTGAGCACATACGCGCGTCGAGCCGGACTGATGTCGTGAAGATCGGGGGAGACGAAGCCGCTCACGTCGGCGCCGATGAGCGGCGCGGCATCCGAGCCACCCAGAAAGCCGCTTGCGGCCTCATTGGCGTAGAGCACGTGTTCGTCGTCGTATATCAGGATCGGCTCAGGCAGCGCGTCAAGCGCCGCCCGATAGAGTCCTGAGGGTGCGTCGGCAGGGGTCGCACTCACGGGCATCTCCTCGGTATGGCAGGGTTTCTTCGGACAAGCCGACAGCACACACCGTGCCGCATCGCCATCAGAGCGCCAGAAGCCTCTCGGCATTGCCTCCGAGAACCGCCTCTATGACGCCCTTTCGCAGGGGCAGACTGCGCAGCCACGCAATCTCCTTGGCGGCGTCGGTCCACGGGCCGTCGCTCCCGAACAGGATCCTCTCGGCGCCATGCGCGTGCACGATCTCGACGAAGTCGGCCTCGGGAAGATGGCCGAGCGTGTAAGCGGTGTCGAGGTAGACGTCGCGGCCCACGAGCAGCTCGGCGACGCGGTTCCAGACGCGGTACCCACCGAGATGCGCGAGCACGAGCCTGAGGCCCGGGAAGCCCTCGAGCACCGAGACGAACGACTCCGGCGTGCCGTGGACGGTGGGGTGGACCTCGTCGGCCCCAGCATGGAAGAGGATCGTCATGTCGTGCGCGAGCGCGGCCTCGTAGACCGGTTCGAGGCGCGGCTCGTCGGGTGCGAAGCTCTGATGCTCGGGGTGCAGCTTGAAACCGCGCAGACCGAGCGAGGCCATGCGCGCGATCTCATCGGCGGGATTCTCGAAGTCGGGGTGCATCGCGCCGAAGGGGATTACGCGAGAGCTGCCGATGTTGGCGACCCACGTGTTGATGCTCCGGACCTGAGAAGGCTTCGTGGCGACCGGCTGGATGACCGAAGCGTCCACTCCGCAGCGATCCATGTCGGCCAGAAGGCCGGACACAGTGCCGTCGTAGAAGGGGACGAGCATGCCGTCGGTCATGAGGCCGGCGACGGCTTTCTCGGCGACCGCGTCGGGCCATACGTGTACGTGGACATCGATGATAGGCATACGAGAACGGTACCACGAAGAAAGGCCCCCGGTGGGGGCCTTTCTGTGTCTCGGACGGGGGAAATCGCTAGTCAACTGTGGTGTATCGATAGGTGCTGTAGTGGGCCGCGTTGATTGAGCTCCCCTTGAAGTACCCGCGTATCCGCCACCTACCTGCGTGGGGGAGCTTCACCCCCGCGCTGTAGCGCGAGTAGGTCGAGTAGTTGTACACCCTGGCGTTCACGGTGTGGTGCCACACCCACGTGCCGCTCTTCTTCCGGTAGCACTGAATGACGACGGCCTTGGCCGAGGCGGCCGACGGCGTCTGCTTCGGTTGGAGCGAGCCGTACACCGAGTATGTCTTGGTCTTCCTGCCGGACTTGGGGTAGCCGGCGGGCTTCCCGACCGACGCCCTCGGAGTGACCGACACCGCCGCGCTCACGGCCGAGAAGTGATCGACGGTCTGCACGAAGTAGAAGCGCCCGTGGTAGTGCGCGCGGTACCAGACTTTCCTGCTCAGCCCTGGTGTCGTGAAGCCCCATGCACCCCCGGCGCTGGTGGTGCGAGTTGCGACCTGTACCCACGTATGCCCCGCGTTCGTCGAACGGTCGATAGCGATTGGCACCAGGCCGAGCGCGATGCCGTTCTCGGCAAGCGTGCCGGAGATGACGGTGTGCCCGCCGTACGGCACCACGGAGGATGCGGCCTTCACCGAGAACGACGGCGCGATGAGCCTGCCGAGCGCAACATCGCCGCCGTTCGCGCCAGCCGCAAGCCAGTTCGAGGTGTAGACCACGTTGAGCCCGTCGATTGCGGGCTGCAGCTCGTCGGTGGTCGCGTTCGTCAGCAGCTCCCAATCGTTGAGCACCTTGTCGTAGAGGCAGATGTTGTAGTTGGAGCCGCCTACGTTGCGGACGTAGACGATGTGTTTCCCGCTGACTCGCGGGAAGGACTCGTCGTCACTGCTCGACGCCGCGGGTGCTGCGACGCCCCCCGCGAGGTCCTGTGACCAGACGTCCATGTTTGCACCAACGCGCTGCCATGCGACGAGTGTTCCGTCGATGTCCGGGTGGATGTTCGTGCCGGAGGCGGTCAGTTGCGCGATGCTGCCGTTGGTCATGTCGTAGACATAGATCTGGGTGGACTGCTGGTAGACCACGCGTCGGTCCGAGATGCCCGGCACGGTCTGCGTGCCAGCCCCGAGCGGCAGAACGGTCTCGGTGCCCTTCGCGAGGTCGTAGAGGTAAACGTCCCCGCTCGCAGCATCGGCGTAGACCACTTTGGTGCCCCAGATGGCGGGATACCGCTGGTCCCCTGCGCGGTTCGTCAGCCGCTTCTCCTGGTTGGCGGACAGGTTGTAGGCGTAGACCTCGCAGTTGCCCCAACGGAAGTCCTCCCACACGGCCCAGTTGCCGTAGACGCGGGGGTTGCTCTGAGTGCCAGTTGCAGTCGACAAGGGCTTCGTAGCGCGGGACTTGAGGTTGTACGCGTACACGTTCCAGTCCACCGCCGAGTCAAGCGACTGCTGCCAGACCACCCAATCGCCTTGGACGTCAGGCATGATCCAGCTCTCGGGGACTAGGTCGCCCGGGCCATCCGTGCCGATCAAGGTGAACGGCATCCACCCGGTCCAGTACGCCGTCGCTGTCGCCGGCGCCAAGCAGAGCGCCAACGCGCATGCGATCCCCACTATGCAGATCGTTCGCAGTCGAGCCATCATCGCCCCCCAGCAGTCCAAGGTATGTCCGACTCAGGTGAGGCGCCAGTTTGGCGGGTGCGGTGTGCGTGGGAGGCGTCCAGCTCTGATGCGGAGCCGTCGAGTACTTGATACCCGAAGGCGCCCGCGCGCTAGTTCGGCCGCCGCCGCCCTTTCCGAAGAGGTCGCATCTGGTGCATTGTGGATTCGGCCGGATGCGCGATGGAGTCGGGACTGGGGGAGAGATGGCGTTCGCGTCGCGCGGTGACGACGTTGTCGGAGCGCTTGCCCGCGCCATCCGAGAGGATCCCACCCTGTGCACGAGCGCCGCAGCGCTCGAGGCGGCACTTGCCGCGAACCCGGCGTTTTCCGGGTCGAGCGTGGGTGCGCTGGGCAGGGCAGTCGCCTCGGCCGTCCCCGCGGCACTCGCTCAACAAACCGGTCGCGACAGCGCACTCGAGGCGCGCCTCGCTCGGCAGCTTGTCGCCGAGCACTACATGGGAGAGGCCTCCGCGCAGTGGGCCGTCGACGTCTGGGCGAGCGCGCTGCGCGGCCCGCGGCCGCCCGCGCCCGTAGCCGCGCCTCCAGCCCAGCCCGTCGCGCCAACCCCGATGGCCGCACCGGCGCCGGCCCCTGTCGCAGCGACCGCGCCAGAGCCTGCCCCGGCCCCCGAGCCGCCGCCCATGCCTGATCCCGGCCAGACCGCCGCGTTTGATGGCGACCTCACCTGTGACGTCGTCTGGGCGAACTGGGACAACCTCATCAGCCAGCTAAAGCGCATGGGGCACATGCCA
>Ga0079306_1002209_pt1 | contig 11165 bp, 10 predicted proteins | sample Methanotroph_Enr_FD_79181 | JGI IMG/M metagenome (GOLD analysis project Ga0079306, IMG submission 79181) | Enriched soil microbial communities from Old Woman Creek wetland in Ohio, USA - Methanotroph_Enrichment_5 | ecosystem: Environmental > Terrestrial > Soil > Wetlands | place: USA: Ohio...
GGGAACGAACACCCGTGGGACCCGGTCGAACGCACGAGGTGCCGGTCCGGTTTCGATCGCGGAAGGCGTGAGCGTTGAACCAGCAGTTCGTTGAGCGTATGCAGGACCCGAAGGTGGTCAGCGATACGACCACGCTCGGCGACTTCATCGTCATCTGGTGCGACGGCCACCACGCCGACCGCGCGCGTCGCGCGGTGACCACCGAAGGCGCCCAGCTGGGCATCTACGGGCGCAAGCTGCCGGTGCTGTGCGAGGAGTGCGAGGCGCACCTCGCGTATGCCGAGAAGCGACGCGCGTACTGCCCGCACGACCCGAAGCCGTTCTGCGCCTACTGCGAAACGCACTGCTACAAGTCCGACGAGCGTGCGTGGCAGCGCGAGATGATGCGCTACTCGGGACCCAAGTCGTGGCGCAAGGGCCACGCGATCGCCGGCATCAAGCACGTGCTCGACGGTCGGAAGTACCGCAAGCTCGCCGCGCGGAAGGCTGCAGCCGCAGCTGAGAACGTCACCCCGAACCACCAGGAGGAAACCCTATGAGCACCACCATCACCCGCCAGATAGTCCGCATCGACGAAGCGCTGTGCAACGGCTGCGGCGTCTGCGTCAGTCCCTGTGCCGAAGGCGCGATCGTCATGGTCGACGGCAAGGCCAAGGTCGTCAAAGAGGAGCTGTGCGACGGTGCTGGCTTCTGCCTGGGCGTCTGCCCGACCGGTGCGCTGACGCTCGAGACCCGCGAGGCCGTGCCGTTCGACGAGGCAGCGGTCGAGGAGCGCGTCGCCGAGAAGATCGCTGAGGCGGTCGCCGCCAACAAGCCCACCTACATCGCGCAGCACTGCTACAACTGCGGGCGCTCGGAAGATGAGGGCCCGCTGCTGCCGGTTCGCACCAAGGGAACCAGCACCTGGGTCTGCACGCGTTGCCTGCCCGCACTTATCCACGGCTAGAACGGGTCACACCCGAGAACAGATGCGTTGCCTGGATCCATTGTCTGATGCCGGTCGTATTCGATGAAGGGGAGTCACCATGTCCATGTTCTGTAACCAGTGCGAGCAGACCGCTCGCGGCGAAGGCTGCACCGTAGTAGGTGTGTGCGGCAAGAAGGAAGACGTCGCCGCCCTGCAGGACCTGCTCGTCAACGCTTGTCGAGGCATCGCGCTCGTGGCCGTCGACGCCGAGAAGCTCGGTGTCGATACCGCTGCTGCCGGTGCGTTCGTCGCCGATGCGCTGTTCACCACGCTGACCAACGTCGACTTCGATCCCGAGTCCATCGCTGGCCTCGTCGATGACGCCGTCGCCCTGCGCGAGGCGCTCAAGGTTCAGGTCGCGGCTGCGGGAGGTCCCTCGGAGTACTCGGGCATCTACGCAACCTTCGAGCCTGCCGCCACGCTCGAGGGCAAGGTCGCCCAGGGCCAGGAGCTCGGTGTCACCTGGAACGGCGACGCTGATCCCGACATCCAGTCCCTGCAGGAGACCACCTTGTACGGCATGAAGGGTGTAGGCGCCTACGAGCAGCACGCTCGTACCCTCGGCCACACCGATCCGATGATCTACAGCTACCTGTTCAAGGCGCTCGCGGCGCTGAGCGACGAGTCGCTCACGCTCAACGACTGGGTCGGTCTGACGCTCGAGTGTGGTGCCGTGAACCTTCGCACCATGGAGATCCTCGACGCCGCCAACACCGGCACCTACGGCCAGCCCGTCCCGACGAAGGTCCCGCTCGGCCACAAGGCCGGCAAGGCCATCCTCGTCTCCGGTCACGACCTCGCTGACATGGAAGCGATCCTCAAGGCGACCGACGGCACCGGCGTCAACGTATACACGCACGGCGAGATGCTGCCGACGCACGCGTACCCCGAGCTCAAGAAGCACCCGCAGTTCGTCGGGCACTTCGGTACCGCGTGGCAGAACCAGCACAAGGAGTTCGCGGACTTCCCCGGCGCCGTGCTGATGACCACCAACTGCCTCATGCCCCCGAAGGACTCCTACAAGGATCGCGTCTTCACCTCCGGCCCGGTGCACTTCCCCGGCCTGCCGCACGTGTCGCGCGAGGACTTCTCGGCGGTTGTCGAGAAGGCGCTGTCGATGGACGGGTTCGCCGAGGACACCGAGAACGGTGAGGTCATGGTCGGTTTCGGCCACAACACCGTGCTCTCCGTCGCCCCCACGGTCGTCGAGGCGGTCAAGTCCGGCGCGATCAAGCACTTCTTCCTGGTTGGCGGCTGCGACGGCGCCAAGCCCGGCCGCAACTACTACACCGAGTTCGTCGAGCAGACGCCGGCCGACACCATCGTGCTGACGCTCGCATGCGGCAAGTTCCGCTTCTTCGACAAGCAGCTCGGCGAGATCGGCGGCCTGCCGCGCCTCATGGATGTGGGCCAGTGCAACGACGCCTACTCGGCGATCAAGATCGCGGTCGCCCTGGCAGACGCGTTCGACTGCACCGTCAACGAGCTGCCGCTCTCGATCATCTTGTCGTGGTACGAGCAGAAGGCTGTCGCCGTGCTCCTGACGCTGCTGCACCTCGGCATTACCGACATGCGCCTCGGACCGACACTGCCGGCGTTCATCACGCCCAACGTCCTCAACGTGCTCGTCGAGAACTTCAACATCAAGCCCATCGGCGCATCCGCCGAGGCCGACCTCGCCGAGATCCTCGGCTAGAAAGCGACACGCAACGTGAGCGAATTCGAACCCGATACGACTGCCGAGGAGCCGCATGCTGAGCTCCCCGAGGAGACCCTGGTCGAGGGCGGCGTGGCCGAGGAGGCTGCGTGCGCCCCGGCGGGACCTCGGTGGAAGCGCGTAGTGAAGCGTGTGTTCATCGGTATCGGCGTGACGATCCTGGTGCTCATCGCACTGGCGATCCTGCTCTACAACTTCGGCGGCATGTGGGTTCGCACGCCGGAGATGAAGTCGGCCTACAGCGACATGGTCGCTGCCGGGCAGGCGCAGCCTATCAACTACCGGTTCACGATCCCGATTCCCGGATGCAAGTGCCACAGCAACGATCCGGTCTTGCAGGCGAAGCATTCGGTACGGCACGTCAAAGACTGCATGAAGTGCCACAACACAAGTCCCGCACACGAGGAGCCCGGGGTCCAGTAGGACGTCGGCTCGCGCGGACGCGAGGCCCGACCACTGGAGACGGTGGCCGGGCCTCGCTACGTATAGGACGACGGCGCAGCTGACAAACCTTGGGGATAGATGAAGGACAACTCTCCGCTCTGCGCTACCATATGGGCGGATGGCCATCCGGCCACCCTTGCCCAGCACGCGCACGTGCCGGAGGTTCTCAAGATGGCCGAGATCATGCAGCATCTGACCGCGCTTGCCGACGAGATCGGCCCGCGTCCCGCCACTACCGACGCGGAGCACCGCGCAGCGGCCTACGTCGAGGCGGCGTTCATCGCGCGCGGTCTTCAGCCGGAGACGCAGGAGTTCGACGCCCCGCGCACCTACTCGTGGGCATACGTCATCTACTACGTACTCACGATCGCCTCGGCGGTACTGGCAGGAAAGTGGCTGCTCGACGGCACGCTGCTGTGGCCCGCCTTCGCACTCTCGGCGATCACGGCCGTAGTGTTCTGGTCCGACCTCGACACCCGCTGGGGTCTGACACGCCTGATGCCCAAGGGTCCCAGCCAGAACGTTATCGCGCGCCACGTCCCGCGCTCCCGCCGTGGTGAGCGCCTCAAGAAGGTCGTCGTTGTGGCTCACTACGATTCAGCGCGCTCTTCGCTGGCGTTCTCGCCGGGCATGGTGGGCCGCTTCCCGACCACCTTCGCGCTCATGAAGTTCTGCACCTTCGCGGTGCCGGTGCTCCTGCTCCTGATCGCGCTCCCGCTGCCGTTCCTCTCGGCGCAGCTCCAGTCGAAGGTGGATCTCTATGCGTGGTACGCCACGGTGGTCGTCGCGGCGTACCTGCTGGTGCCCCTGTTCATCAACGTGCATCGCGAGCTGGCCATGCCGTTCGTGGCCGGCGCCAACGACAACGCGTCGGGTGTCGCGGCGATGCTCGGCGTGCTCTACGGGCTCGTGCCGGAGCCGGACTCCGCGCGTTTCGCGACCTCGCAGTTCACGCCCGTCAGGCGCTCCGCCGAGGAGGCCGAGGACGCCGACGTCATCCCCGAGGGGACGCTGCTGTCGTACTCGCCCGCGGGGAGCCGCGAGCCCGTCACCGAACTGCCCGACGATTTCAACTGGGTCGAGCCCAATGGCGAGCCCGCCCGCGGACCGCAGCGCGGTCAGGGTCTGCTCGACTTCGAGACCATCGAGTTCGCCGCCGTCTCCGGACGCGAGGAGGCCCCACCCGTGCACGCCACGTTCGACGATGGCGAGGAGTGGGACACCGTCGCCGAGGGTCTCGGCGATCAGCCGCTCGGCAGCCTGGGCTCGCTCGAGCCCCGCGATGCCGAGAAGCCACGCCGCGGTCTGCTCGGCGGGTTGGGGTTGGGCAAGAAGAAGCGCGACGACGATCACGACGTGAAGGGCTGGCTCGGCGTCGACGAGGAGTTTGACGCGCGCAAGGCCGGCAAGGACATCGGCTCGTGGGATCAGTTCGCGGGCGACGACGATGACGACGACGCCGCTGGCGGACTGGGCTGGAAGGGTGGCTGGGCCGGTGACGACCCCATCGAGGATGAGGACTTCGCCGCCAACGAGGCCGCTCGGATCCGCCGCCGCGTGACCGAGACGATCGACCGCGACTTTGCCGAGAAGGAAGTCTGGTTCGTCGCCACCGGGGCCGAGGAAGTGGGCACCGTCGGCATGCAGGCGTTCCTGGCACAGTACGGCGACGAGCTTCGCGATGCGCTCTTCATCAACCTGGACAACGTCGGAGCCGGACAGCTTTCCTGGGTTACCTCGGAAGGCATGGCCCGCCGCTACCGCGCCGACCGACGTCTCATCTCGCTCGCCAAGCGCGTCTCACGCGAGCAGGAGATCCTGGTCAAGCCGCGCGTCTACAAGGGGCTTTCCACCGACGCCACCGCCGCACTCGCGCGCGGGTACAAGGCGCTGACGCTGATGGCGTTCGAGTCCACAGGCGTGCCGGTCAACTGGCACTGGAAGAGCGACACCACCGAGAACATCGAGCCCGAGGTCATCGAGCGTGTGACGGCGCTGGTCAGCCACATGATCCGCGAGGCCTAGCGGGCGTTCCGCTCCGAGTCCTGCACGATGTTGAAGGCCCTGCCACCTACGGCGGGGCCTTCTTTGTGACGGGCGCACAATCCCGGCTCAGCACATGGCGCATCGTCGGCCCGCAGGTGAACCGGCGACGGGCGGGAGCGGAGTACTTCCCATCATGGGACGCGACATAGAACAGATGGGGCTGGATTTCGGCGACCCGGGAGTGCGAAAGCTCGACGTACTCGAGACGACGTCGTTCGCACGCTGTCCGAGAGAGTATTTCGATCGGTGGATCGAGCGGTCGACGCATACGGCCTCTGGTCCGCAGGTAGTTCTTGGTCGCGCGCTCCACACGGTACTCGGCCGGTGGATGACGCTGCCCGAGTCCGAACGCGGCATGGCCAGTCTGCTCCAGCTCTGGCGGGAAGCTGCGATCTCTGATGCCGGGAGCTTCGAAGCCAACCTCGCGTGGTGGGCAGGCCAGGAGCTGGCGCACGCAAAGACCGAGTTGGCGGAGAAGACCGTTCACGCGGAGATTGACGGGTTCATGGTCCGCGGCAGAGTTGACGTCGTCCTTGAGCATCATGGGGGGCTGTGGCTGGTCGACTACAAGCTGGAGCGCGAGGGCCTTCCGCCGGAGGTCGTGTGGGATCAAGTGACCCTGCTCGCCGCGGCGCTACGACACCAGTACGGGACCGTTCTGCGCGGCCCGATCACCATGGCGTACGTCTACTTCAACGAACAGCAGATGGACGTGCTCGACTGCGGCTCAACCGAAGCCGATGCGCTGCTGACACGTGTGCTCGAGAGGGCCCGAAACCTGGATGCCGACAGCTACCCCGAGCGCCCCGGTCCTCACTGCTCGGAGTGCGGTTCACGATGGAGGTGTGGCTTTGGAAGACCTGATCGCTGAGCGGGCGTACGTGGGATTCGACACCGCAGATCGCTCACCTGATTCGATGCGGCGACAGCTGGATGCCTCCGAGGAGCTTCGGGCTCTCGGGGCGTTCTGCGACTCCGGCAGTCACCTCGAACTCGACGTGTTCACGCCACTCGACGAACCCGAGCTGGGAGACATGCTCGTCAGGGCGACGATGTCATTCCTTGCCGACAACGGTCTCCACTGCGACGGACGAGAGTGCGTCGTGAGCGTCCATATGCATACGACACGGATGCCCGCGGCTATTCACGTCTGTGCGCGAGTGCCTGGAGGGCCATCGGCCTCTCTGGTGATAAGGGATGCGGTGCACGGGGACGTCACCTTCAATCGCAGGGAATACGCGATCTTGCGCACGAAGTCGATGCAGCGCCTTCATCACGTGAGACAGCTCGGTACGGCCTACCACGTGTACCCCGGGGCGATGCACACGCGTTTCGAGCACTCGATCGGCACCTTCCACATGTCCAAGCGGTTCATCGCCGAGCTCGAGGCGAGGGGCCACGCGCTTCCCGTCCGCACGAAGGAGGCCATCCGTGCGGCGGCCCTGCTTCACGACATCGCCCACCGTCCGTTCGGCCATACCCTGGAGGACGAGGGGCGAGTCGTGCTCAAGGACCACGACGACCGCGCGCTGGAGGTGATCGAATCGGACTCGGAATTGGTCGAGGCGCTGGGCGATCTGCTTGAACCGGTCAAGGCGATACTGATTGCAAAGGAAGTGCACTTCCCGCGGTTTCACACCATTAATGCAGACAAGCGTGAGACGAAGCGTGACAAGGAACTGTGGAAGCAGGCGGAATCGACCTGGCCGGATGTGGAGCCGTTCATGGGACAGATCGTCGGGGACACGATCTGCGCCGACTTGTGCGACTACCTGCTGCGAGACGTGCTCTATACGGGCCTTCACAGAGACTACGATGATCGGATCTTCAAGTACCTGACGCTGACGCCGCTCAAACTCGTGAACCGCGTCCAGCGCTTTCTGGCCTTCCGAATCGCAGACACAAAGGCATTGAGCCCGGACGCAGTTTCAGAGATCGTGCACCTCCTCAACACCCGTCACGCCATCGGCGCGAGAGTCTACTTCCACCACCACAAGATGGCGCTTGGCGGAATGGTGTGTAAGGCGGTCCGGATGCTTCAGGCCGACGACCAATTCGATGAGAGCATCTTGGACACGGTCGGCGACGAAGGGTTCCTCCTCTACCTCGCGGGCAGGATCGGCGGTCGCAGGCGGAGATCGTCCGGACCCGCGGCGCTCGCCCAGGCCGTGATTGAGCGCGAGCACTATCGGCGAGCGTATGTCCTGTCTGGGGAAACCCAGAAGACCGAAGCGGAGAAACGGCGGGTCATCGAGATTCGAGAGCGATATCGCAATGATCCCAACGCCGCAACGAATCTGCTCGAAATCGAAGCCAAGATTGCCAAGAAGCTCAGGCTGAAGCCGCACGAGGTCGTCGTCACCTGCACCGATCCAAAGATGCAGCTCAAGGAAGCTGAGGTGTACGTGATCGACAGCAAGGGAGAAGCGATCGTTCTTGCCGATCATGCTGACGAACTGGCCCCTGAGCTTTCGTCGATTCTCGACAATCACCGCCGTCTATGGCGGCTCTACGTGTTTATCAAGGCCCCGTCTGATGATTCGCCCATACTCGGAGAGGCGGACAAGTACTGCAGGACAGAAGAGGTCTTCGGCATTGACAATAATCTGATGTCACACAAGGCATGACGTCGGTCGTCAGTGAGCCTGATCGTCCTCGGCGAAGGAGACTTCGGTCTGCGGTCGGCTCCTGCGCCACGCGATGCGGTCGGCGTAGAACGACAGCGCGGTGCCCGCCGTGACCAGGACCGCGCTCACCCAGAACACCGGCAGCATCAGAGCCGAGCGCTGCAGCGCCACCACCACGATCGCGAAGACGATGAAGCCGAGGTGTAGCAGGCCGCTGCCGGTCTTGGTCAGTCGGCCCTGTGTGAGGTATGACGGCCCGCGAACGCCGGCGATGGTCAGCACCACGACCGCCACCTGGATCACCGCGGCGAGCGCGAGGTAGATCGCGAGCCCGCGACCGAGACTGCCGGCGATCATCCCGCCGACCACTCCCACCCCAACCATGCCGAGCGACGCCGCGAGCAGCGCCTTGCGGGAGAACAGGCGCTTAGGCACGCACAGCCCCATCACGATCACGAGCGCCACCACCTGTGGGGCGGCGATGATGTTCATGATGCGCACGTATTCGGCATAGCCCGCAGTCTGGCTCCACTGCGCCACGTTCCGCTCGGACAGCCAGACGTAGAGCGTTCCGATGAACGACTGGATGCCGAGAGACGCCAGCAGCACCACCGTGATGAGGGCGAGGGCGAAGTCCCACGTACGCTGACGGATGTCTTCGACGCTCGGCGTCATGCTCGGCCTCCGATCAGGGAGCCGGCGATCCGTGACGCCATCGCAGCGACGTCGGCGCCACCCGATACGGCTGCGTAGCTGTGTGCTCCGGGAACGACGTAGGTGGTGACGTAAGTGAGAATCAACACCACGAAGGACAGGACGGCCAGTGCGGCCACCGTCTTCCACATGCCGCGTTCGCGCAGGTAGAGGCGTGCGTGAAGGACCGCCGTGTAGAGCAGCCACATCATGATCGACATGTTGACCTTGCCCGACCACCACCACGCCTCGCCCGTCCACGCGGCGAGTGCCCACGGAAAGCCGATGAGCATGCCGAAGGTCAGCGGCAGATAGCCGAGGCGGATCCACCGATACGCCGTGGTCTCGTACGCCGAGTGCCGGCGTCGGATCATCTGGATCGTGGCCAAGAATGAGATCGTGAACGCTCCGTAGCTGAAGAACAGCAGCGGTGGGTGCACCCACATGAACCACGCGTTGTAGTAGAACTGGCGCGCGGACTCCATGCCCTCGAAGCCGCCGAGTGCCGCCTGCCCGCCCATCGACATGGCCTGCAGGTAGCTCGTGTACTGACCGAGAAGTCCGGGCAACGGGTTGGAGAATGGCTGGCCCACCAGCACGCCTGCTGCAGCGAGGGCCGCGACCACCACCATGACGCCGGGGAGCAGCTCCTCGCGGTGGCGGCGCATGAAGGTGCCCATGATCGCCGTTATGAGAGCCCACACGTAGAGCTTCTCGGACTCGATCCACAGCGGAGCGGCGATGTGGCCGGTCAGGCCTCCCGTCGACGGATCGATCACCACGGCGAGTTGCCAGAGGCGGAAGTGGTACCAGGCGAGGACACCCTCGCCCGCAAGCAGCAGCAACGCCATCGCGATGAGCGCAGGCCGCCGCCATGCCGAGGCGGTCGGGATCAGCGCAGCGGCCGCGAGCACCACGGCGGCCGCTGCAATCACGATCTGGAAGGGACCACCAACCGCGTGGAGCTTCTCGGTGAGCTGCAGGATGAGTGTGTACGTCTGCTGCGGGTTCATGCGCCACAGTATAGGAGGTCGGGCGCGGAGCTGTATCGTCTGGGCAGCTCGGGATTGCCGCCCGTTCTCACGCGCGGGTACACTCATCGGGATGCGCAGGACGCTGGTCGCAGCTGCTACCACCTACAACGTCACCCCGGAGGTCCTCAAGCTTGACTCCATCCAGGCTCAGGAAGCGAATCACTCGCGCTCTCATGGTGTCTTGGCGCGAGCAGCCTACGCGCTACGACATCGAGGCCTTGCAGGCCAATACCCGGCGCGTGGGACTCGTCATCCGCATCCGCTGGGCGCTGCTCGTCGTGCTCGTCGTCTACTCGATGCTCGCCGGCTTCGCATATATGTCCGTCATGCCGCTGGCCGAGCTCGCGACCCGCATGGTGATTCCCGCGGTCACGCTCGGACTCGTGGTCGTCTACAACACCTTCTACCAGCTCAACTACAAGCGGCTCGGCAACATCGCGCCGTGGAACAACCTGCAGCTCGCCCTCGACGCGCTGGTAGTAACAGTGCTCGTGTACTTCTCGGGCAGCGTGAGTTCGTGGTTTTGGTCGATGTACTCGCTCTTCATCCTTGAGGCGGCGTTCATCCTGCCGCGTCGCAGGGATGCGTGGGGCCTCGCCATCGGGTGCATGGCGCTGCTGGGCGCGCTCGAGTGGCTCGAGCTGTTCGGCGTGATCCCCCATGTGGTGATCCCGTTCGCCGGACCCAACCTGTATCTGGACCCGGTCTTCGTGTCCGTTCGGTACCTGTGGCAGGTCGCGGTGCTCGCCGGTACGGCGGCGGTCGCCACGCAGCTGGTCGCTCAAGGTCGCTCGGACTCGGCGTCCCGGGAGTCGCTGATGGTTCTCGACGAGACCACCGGCCTCTACTCGCGTCCGTACTTCCTGCGTGCCCTCGCTGCCGAGATGCGCCGCGCCGAGCGTGATGGCCGGCCGATCCACGTGCTCCTGCTCGACATCGACCAGTTCGGCAACTTCAACAGACGATTCGGGATCGAGCGCGGCGACAGGATGCTGCAGGCGGTCGCGGCGACGATCACGAAATGCGTCGACGAGGCCGGCGACGTGATGCTCACCACCAATCTCGTCGCGCGCTACGGCGGCGAGGAGTTCGCGGTCGTGCTTGCCGAGGACGCCCAGACGGAGGGACCCCCCACCACGTCCGATGCGGGGCACCTTGCCGAACGCCTTCGCCACGCCGTCGGCACCACCATGGTCGACGGTGCCTGCGTGAGCGTCTCGATCGGCGTCGCATCCTCGCCCGATGACGGCTCGGCCGTCGACGACCTGCTCGACGCCGCCGACAACGCGCTCTCCATCGCGGTCGAGCGGGGCGGCAATGCGGTGGTCATGGCGCAGTCGCTGGCGCCGACGCGCCCCGAGGACGAGTACGCCGAGTACATGACCCCGCTCGAAGATCGCTACCTGCTCGACGCCGACGACCCGACGGAGCTCTAGCTCGATGCGCACCATATCGGCGTGGGTGCTCGGCGTCGGGTTCGCGCTGGCGGTAGCCGGCATCGCGCTGTTGCCGCTCACTAGCCCCGCTTTCACGCACGCGGTCGCCGCGCGTTACTCACTCTCCGAGGAGGCCGGTCTGCCTCCCGAGCGCATGCTCGCCGTCGCCGAGCAGGTCCGAGCGTTCGTGATCGATGCCGA
>Ga0079306_1002213_pt1 | contig 11150 bp, 10 predicted proteins | sample Methanotroph_Enr_FD_79181 | JGI IMG/M metagenome (GOLD analysis project Ga0079306, IMG submission 79181) | Enriched soil microbial communities from Old Woman Creek wetland in Ohio, USA - Methanotroph_Enrichment_5 | ecosystem: Environmental > Terrestrial > Soil > Wetlands | place: USA: Ohio...
GCGACAAAAACATGGCCGGCAACCACCAGCGCATTGAAATGCTGGTAAAACAAGGCGCAGATCAAGGTGGCGATATGGTTGCCGTCGGAATCGGCATCGGCCAGGATGCACACCTTGCCGTAACGCAAGTTCTGCAAATCACTGGAACCCGGCTCTATCCCTAAGGCCACCGCAATATCATGGACTTCCTGAGACGCCATCACCTGATTGGATTCGACTTCCCAGGTATTCAAAATCTTGCCGCGCAACGGCATGATTGCCTGGAAATCGCGCTCCCGCGCCTGCTTGGCCGAACCGCCCGCAGAATCCCCTTCGACCAGGAACAATTCGGTCCGTGCTATGTCCTGCGCCGAACAATCGGCCAGTTTACCCGGCAACGCAGGCCCTGAGGTGATTTTTTTGCGGATAATTTTCTTATTGGAACGCAGCCGCTTTTGCGCGCTGGAAATAATCACTTCGGCGATTTTCTCGCCCTCGGCCGGATTCTGGTTTAGCCAGAGACTGAAACTGTCTTTCGCCACGCCGGACACAAAAGCCACGCATTCGCGCGAACTCAAGCGTTCCTTGGTTTGCCCTGAAAACTGCGGGTCTTCCAATTTTACCGACAGCACAAAATGACAGTTTTCCCAGACATCTTCCGGGGCGACTTTAACGCCGCGCGGCAGGATATTCCTGATATCGCAAAACTCGCGCATCGCTTCGGTCAGGCCCGCCCGCAAGCCGTTGACGTGGGTTCCGCCTTGCGCAGTCGGCACCAGGTTCACGTAGCTTTCGGCCAATACTTCTTCAGGATTTTCAATCGCCCAGACGATGCCCCATTCGACAGCTTCATGATTGGCGGCCATGCTGCCCATAAACGGCTGTTCCGGGAAAAAATCGATGTCGCCGATACGGTCGAGCAAATACTCTTTCAGGCCGTCCTGATAACACCAGACATATTCTTCGTCGGTTTGATCGACTTTCAGCGATATTTTCAAGCCCGGACATAACACCGCCTTGGCGCGCAGCACGTGTTTAAGCTTTAACACCGATACCTTATTGGAATCGAAATATTTTTCGTTCGGCCAGAACCGGACCGTTGTCCCGGTATTATTCTTGCCGACCGTGCCGGTCTCGGTCAGTTCGGTTTGTTTTTCGCCATCGGCAAAGGTCATCTGGTAAACCTTGCCGTTTCTTTTGACTTCGACTTCCAGCTTTGCCGACAAAGCATTAACGACCGAAACGCCCACGCCATGTAAACCGCCGGAAAACTGGTAATTCTTATTGGAAAATTTTCCACCCGCATGCAGCTGGGTCAAAATCACCTCGACGCCAGGAATGCCTTGCTCAGGATGTATATCGACCGGCATGCCCCGGCCGTTATCGCTGACCAGCACCGAGCCGTCTTTGTATAAAAGCACGTCAATGCTGTCGGCAAAACCCGCCATCGCCTCGTCAACACTGTTATCAACGACTTCCTGCACCAGATGGTTGGGGCGGGTGGTGTCCGTATACATGCCGGGGCGTTTCCGCACCGGCTCCAATCCGCTTAAAACCTCAATTGCCGACGCGTTATATTCGTTACTCATACTTCCTAATCACTCTCAATTCGATTTCATATATAATAATGAGGCGCAAGGTTAAAGGTACAAGGCGAAAAAACCTTGTATCTTGTACCTTTAACCTTGCGCCTTATCTATCGTACCATTAAAAATATTTTTATCTCATGCCGAAAAAGAAAACCGCGACTTTATTTGAAGATTCCCTCGCCGAACTTGAGCAACTGGTTAGCCAGCTTGAACAAGGCGATATATCACTGGAAGAATCGTTAAAGTCATTTGAGCGCGGCGTTAACCTGACCCGCACCTGTCAAAAAGCCCTGCAAGAGGCCGAGCAGAAAGTTCAAATTCTAATTGAAAAAAACGGCACTCAAACCCTGGAGCCATTTACCGATGAGTAATGCGTTAAAAGAATATCTCGATTTTTGCCAAAACCGTGTGGAAAGAGCTTTGGATGCTCGCCTTCCCGGCGAAAACATATTGCCGCAAAAGCTGCACCGAGCCATGCGCTACAGCACATTGGACGGCGGCAAACGTATGCGCCCAATGCTGACTTATTGCACCGGAAAAACGCTGGGCATCGGCCCGGAAGCTTTGGACGGCCCCGCTTGCGCTGTCGAGTTCATCCACGTTTACTCTTTGATACATGACGATCTGCCGGCAATGGACGATGACGACCTCCGGCGCGGCAAAGCCACCTGCCATAAAGCTTTTGATGAAGCGACTGCTATTTTAACCGGCGATGCGCTACAGGCTTTGGCTTTTGAAATACTGGCCAATGACCCCAGCATCACTGCCAGCCCCGAAGGCCGATTAAAAATGATCACCGCTTTAACCAAAGCCAGCGGCTCGCAAGGCATGGTCGGCGGCCAAGCCATCGACCTGGAATCGGTCGGAACCAGCCTGACCCTGCCAGAGCTGGAAAACATGCATATCCACAAAACCGGTGCTCTGATTCGTGCCAGCGTCAATATGGCGACTCTGGCGAAGGCGGATATAGACGCGAATATCGCCAAGAAACTGGACAATTATGCCAAATGCATCGGCTTATCGTTCCAGGTTAAGGACGACATACTCGACGAAGAAAGCGATACCGCAACCTTGGGCAAAACCCAGGGCAAAGACCAGGACAACAACAAACCCACTTACCCAGCTCTGCTGGGTCTGACCGGAGCCAAACAAAAAGCGCAGGAACTGCATGAGCAAGCGCTGGACAGCCTGAGCATTTTCGGCAGCGAAGCCGATTTATTGCGCGATTTGTCGCTTTATATTATTCAGCGGGATCATTAATTTTCACCACGAAGACACGACCGACTGCATGGAAGCGGGAGGTAACGCATGGAGCAATTACCGAGAACGCGGAGAAAACCCAAAACAAAAACTTGGGGCTCTCTGTGTTCTTCGTGGCTTTATGCTTTTAGTTGATGCCTATCATATAAGCCGGATTCTATTTACCTTCGGCGAATTTCATCCAACGCAAGCGGTTGGCGTTGCTGACCACAGTCACAGAAGACAGCGCCATTGCCGCACCGGCAATCATCGGATTCAGCAACACGCCGAATAGCGGATACAACAACCCCGCCGCGACCGGGATACTGACGGTGTTATAGAAAAATGCGCCGATTAGGTTTTGTTTGATATTGATCACCGTCGCCTTGGACAATTCAATCGCTTCAGGCACTTTCAGCAGAGAACCCTGCAAGATAACTACATCGGCGCTTTCAATAGCGACGTCGGTCCCGGTGCCGATCGCAAAGCCGACATCCGCCTGAGCCAATGCGGGCGCATCATTTATCCCGTCGCCGACCATGCCGACGATTTCATTTAGCCGTTGCAGCTCTTTAACCACTTCGGCTTTATCCTGAGGCAACACCTGCGCCCGCACTTCCGAAATCCCCGCCTGCTTGGCTATGGCATGGGCGGTTATTGGGTTGTCCCCGGTCACCATGATGATGCGTACACCTTGATCTTTCAACAGCTGCACAGCGTGTGCAGAATCCTTTTTAATCGGATCGGAAACGGCGATAATGCCGACGATCTTGTTATCCACGGCCAGCAGCATCGGCGTTTGCCCTAAAGCCGACAACTCTTCCAGCCGGCCGTTATAATGAGCAAAGCCGACGCCCTGCTCCTCCATCAGCGCCTTATTGCCAAACAACACGCGCCGGTCGTTAATCATCGCCATCACACCCTGACCTGCGACGGCTGCAAATTGCTTAACTTTTTCCGGTTTTATTTGGCGCTGTTCCGCCGCCGACAAAATGGCCGCCGCCAGCGGGTGCTCAGAGCCTGATTCAAGACTCGCCGCCCATTGCCACACCTGTTCTTCGTTGATGTCGCCGATGGCTTCAACATTCGAAACCGTCGGTTTGCCTTCGGTTACCGTGCCGGTTTTATCGAGTATCAAGCAGGTCAATTTGCCCGCCGTTTGCAGAGCTTCGCCCTTACGGATCAATATCCCCGATTGAGCTGCACGGCCCACGGCGACCATCACCGAAATAGGAGTTGCCAACCCCAAGGCACAAGGGCAAGCAATAACCAGCACGGTCATCGAGGTCACAAAGGCATAACCCAATGAAGGATCGGGACCGAACGTGTACCAAACCAAGAAAGTCAACACTGAAATCACGACTACGCCCGGCACAAAAACGCTGGAAATCTTATCGGCCAAGCGGGCGATTTCAGGCTTGCTGCTTTGCGCCTGCCGAACGCTTTTAATAATCTGTGCCAATGCGGTATCGCGGCCGATACGGGTTGCGGTAAACAAGAAACTACCAGTCTGGTTCATGGTTCCGGCCACCACTTCGGCACCCACAGTTTTTTCCACCGGCAACGATTCGCCGGTCAACATCGACTCATCAACCGTGGAATGGCCTTCCAGCAAGACGCCGTCCACAGCGATTTTTTCGCCGGGCCTGACTCTTAAGGTTTCGCCCAATCCCACTTGCTCGATTGCGACATCGATTTCCTCGCCATTCCTGACCACGCGCGCAGTACGCGGCTGCAAGCCGATCAACTTTCGAATAGCGCTGGAGGTCTTGCCTCTGGCTAGCGTCTCCAATCCGGAACCCAGATTGATGAAAGCCAGAATCATCACGGCGGCTTCAAAATAGGCATGCTTCGCCAGAGACGGCAGGGTATCGTAATAATCGAGAACTATGCACGAATATAGCCAAGCCGAACCTGTACCCAAGGCAATCAAGGTATCCATGTTAGCCTGACCGAGCGTTAATGATTTGTACGCGCCGCTGTAGAAATGCCAGCCTGAATAGATCAGGATGCTTAAGGTGATCAGGGCAATTTCCGGCCAAACCCACAACCCTGCTTTTGAGCCGATTTCCGGTAACCAGTCAAAATGATCGGCTAACATTAGCAGCACCCCGAAGACTGCCGCTACCGCCGCTTTTTTCATCAACTGCCGGTAGCGCTGTAACTCCTGCTGCTCCTGTTCGGAAGGATCCTCAAAGCCCTCCATTACCGCCGCATCGTAACCGGCTGCTTTTACGGCCTGCTTTAACAGCTCAGGATCGGCGCTGCCTTTGACCACTGCTGAGTGATCGGCAAAATTGACGCTGACCTCGGTCACGCCGTCAACCGCCGCCAAAGCGCCCTCAACGACGCTGACACATCCGGCACAACTCATGCCTAAAATGGATAAGCGCACTTCGTCGGAAGTCTTTATACTCATAACGTCACCTCATGTATTACGATGTCTCTACGGTAAACCCCGCATCAATAATAGCGTCGGTAATAACATCCACGCCGGTTTTTTCACTATCGAATTCAACATTAACTTCTTTGTCTTTGCTCGAAGCATTAACGGACAGCACACCGTCAATCGCTTTCAATTTAGTCACAACATTGGTTTCACAGCCGCCACACTTCATGCCGATAACGGTTAACGATACAGACTCTGCCATTTTAATCTCCTCAAATTTGATAGAGGCATTGCACTCAACGCCTCGTAGTCATTCCTGTATATCATACTCGACTGATAACCGATAATCATGGTATAAAACCGGCCTAATATGTAGGAATTACGATTATGCTAACCTGACGCCTACGAATACTCAATCCAACACCTTAAGCAATAGAAATGGCAGACATTATAATTGGTCGGCAACAGATTTTTGACCAAAAGCTGAATATTTACGCCTATGAACTCCTTTTTAGAGGCAATGATTTTGACCTGAATCATAAAGACGGCGCTACTCAAGCCACCAATCAAGTCATTACAGATACTATTTTAGAACTTGGTCTCAACACCATCGTGGGACCTCACAAAGCCTTCATTAATTTTACGACGCAAAATATCCTGGACAAAACGCCTTTGCACCTTCCTAAAGACAGGATTGTTGTTGAAGTGCTCGAAAATGTTGAAATTGACGCAAGAATCGTCGCCAACTTAAAAGAACTGTCAAAGCTGGGCTACCTCATTGCCTTGGATGACTTTGTCTTTTCTGATGAATGGACGCCGCTGGTGGAGTTTGCCGACATTATCAAACTGGATATCCTGGAAATGGGCGAGTCCAAAACACGCGAACTGATTAATCGGCTCAAGCCCTATAATGTGCAGCTACTCGCGGAAAAAGTGGAAACATATGCCGAGTATCAATATCTCCTCGAATTGGGCTGCGATTTTTTCCAGGGCTTCTTTTTCAACAAACCTAATATAGTTTCCGGTAAACGCGTAAGCGTCAACCAAACGGCAGCCATTCAGTTGTTAAACACTGTCAACAACCCGGATGTCGAATTTGAAGACCTGACCAAAATCATATCCCTGGATGTCGGACTCAGCTACAAACTGCTGCACTATATTAATTCCGCGTTTTTCGCCCTGCCCAATAAAGTTTCATCCATTAACCATGCTATTTCCTATCTGGGGTTAAAGGAAATAAAACGCTGGATAAATATATTAACGCTGGCATCCTTATCCAACAAGCCGGAGGCGGTCATGCAAAACGCATTGATCCGCGGCAAAATGTGCGAAGAATTGGCCGGCATGAGTGGCGATAAATCGGACAATTTTTTCCTGATTGGCATCTTATCCAATTTGGATAGCTTATTGGACATGCCGTTGAATGAAGCACTTAGCCAATTACCTCTGGCCGATAATATCGTTTCCGCTATATTGCACAAAGAGGGTCTGGGCGGCGAAGCGCTTAAATGTGTTATCAGTTATGAACATTGGGACATTTCATCAATATCATTTAGGGACATTGACCAATCCATCATTGGCGATTCTTATATCAAAAGCATAAACTGGGCAAAAGACGTTATGGGCAATATAAATTAACTATGCCGCAAAATACAATCACCAACCAAACTATCGCCCTTGCCGGCATTGCCCAAGCTGCGGCGCTGGTTCAACAACTGGCAACGACCGGCACCGCCGATTCGACAGCCCTTGAGGCCAGCATTGGCAGTCTTTTTGTAAGCGATGAGCATGGCGTAGAAAATGTCTTCGGCGGCTTATCCGGCCTTAAACTGGGACTTGAACAGCTTAGCGATCAAATGACCGGCCTCAAAATCGCCAATCCCGAACAAGCGCGCTATGCCGCCTCGCTGGTTTTCCTGGAAAATCAGTTATCCAAGCAACCATCGATGCTCAAAACCATTTTTACCGGAATTGAACGCGCTCAGGCCCAGACCGAACATTTCGGCATACTGCATGAAAATGTGCTGGCAAATCTCGGCGACATATACCACACCACCATCAGCACCATGCAACCGAGAATCATGGTCAACGGTGAACAGGAATATTTATCCAAACCCGACGTCGTCAATAAAATACGCGCCTGTCTGCTGGCCGGGATACGTTCGGCCATTCTTTGGAAACACTGCGGCGGCACCCGCTGGAAGTTCCTGTTTTATCGAAAAAAGATCCAGGCCGAATTACAAGTCCTACGACAAAAGCTGTAGCCATACCATGACGCCCCTTATCGAAGCCGAACACCTGACCCGTTACTACGGCAAGCATTGCGCTGTTAACGATGTCAGCTTCACCTTGGCCAAAGGCGAGGTGCTCGGTTTTTTGGGTGCCAACGGCGCGGGCAAAACCACTACCATGCAGATGTTGTGCGGCAATCTCGCACCCAGCGCCGGGCAAATTAAAATCAACGGTTTCGACCTATTGGATCAGCCCAAAGCCGCCAAACTGAGCCTAGGCTACCTTCCCGATACGCCGCCGCTGTACAAAGAATTAACCGTGCAGGAATTCCTGCTGTATTGCGCAGGACTGCACGGCATTGCCAAAAGCGCCGTCGCTGCCGCCATCAACCGGGCTCAAGAGCGCTGCGGCTTAACCGATGTCGCAGACCGGCTGATCGCCAATCTGTCCAAAGGCTTCCAGCAGCGCGTCGGCATTGCCCAAGCCATCCTGCACAACCCTGAAGTCATCGTGCTGGATGAGCCGACGGTCGGCCTTGACCCGATTCAAATCCGGGAAATCCGCGCTTTAATCAGGGAGCTGGGACAGGACCACGGCGTCATCCTGTCCACCCATATCCTGACCGAAGTACAGGAGTCCTGTACCCATGTGCAAATCATTGACCAGGGACAGCTGATCCTGAACGAAACCATAGCCGGACTTAACCGGCAAATGGATGGCGGCACGCTACAGGTCGCGACGAGGCTGGCACCCGACATTAACCGCTTGTTGGCCATTCCCGGCGTCAGTTCCATCGAAAATATTGCAACAAACCGGATCAAAATCCACCACAGCGTGACTGCCAATCCCGCCGAACAAATCGCCGAACAGATCATTGCCGCCGGATGGGGGCTACAGGAATTAACCCCGGTAAAAAGATCGATGGAAGATATTTTCATCAGCTTAACCAAAGAACATCGCGAGTTATGAGCATGATTTTAACGATTGCCTCCCGCGAATTTAGAACCCTGTTTTTATCGCCGATGGCCTGGACGATATTAGCCATCCTGCAATTCATTCTGGCGTTCTTGTTTTTAACCCAGGTTGAAGCCTTCACCACGCTCCAGCCCAAACTGGCCTCCATTGAAGGCGCGCCCGGCTTGACCGATATTATCGTGCCGCCATTATTCGGCAACGCGGGCATTATTCTTTTGCTGGTCACGCCGTTATTGACCATGCGCCTGATCTGCGAAGAGCGCCGCAATAAGACCTTATCCCTGCTGCTGTCGGCTCCCGTTTCCAATATCGACATTATACTCGGCAAGTATTTAGGCATACTCGGACTGATGCTGCTGATCATTACGTTGATCACCCTGATGCCGTTATCTTTACTGTCCGGTGCCGAGCTGGATTTGGGCAAACTGTTCGCCAATATCTTAGGCCTGCTGCTGCTGGTTACCTCTTTTACCGCGATCGGCCTGTTTATGTCCTGCATCGCCGGGCACCCCACCGTTGCAGCAATGGGTACCTTCGGTATGTTGCTGCTGCTGTGGATTCTGGACTGGTCGGTCGGCATGAACGATCAACGCAGCGAACTGTTTGAATACCTGTCAATCCTCAGACATTTCCAGAACATCCAAAGCGGCCTGATCAGCACAGTCGATGTCAGTTATTTTTTACTGTTTACCGCCACTTTCATTGCGCTGAGCATCCACAGTCTGGATAATGATCGGTTGCAAAAATGAAAATATCGCCGCATAAACACCAGCAAATCCGCCTAAAAAACGGACTAATCACCCTGGCTTTATTGTGCCTGCTCGGCACGCTGGCTTGGTTAAGCACCCGCTACAGCGCAGAAACAGACATAACCAGAAACAGCAGCAACAGCCTGTCCCCGGCATCGCAAAAACTGCTGGAATCGCTGCCCGATAAGATACAGCTCACCGCTTACATTAAAAAAGACCCGTCGCTAAGAAGCCAGATAGCACAATTAGTAGCCCGCTATAAACGCCATAAAGCCGACCTAGCGCTGACCTTTATCGACCCCGATTCGCAGCCGGAAAAAACCCGCGAACTGAATATAGATGCGGCAGGCCTCATTATTGTCGAATATCAGGGCCGTAGCGAAAAACTGAACTTTATCGACGAATCATCGCTGACCAACGCGCTGCTGCAATTGGCCAACGCCGAAGAGCGCTGGGTCAGCTTCCTGACCGGCCACGGCGAGCGTGCCCCGGACGGCATCGCCAACTTCGATTTAGGCCAATTCGGCAAAGAACTGGACCGCCGTAAAATCAAGGCTCAAGCGCTCAATCTGGCGACCATGCCGGACATTCCAAGCAACTCCGCATTGCTGGTAATTTCTGCCCCCGCCGTGCCGTTGCTGCCGGGCGAACTCGAACTGGTCAAACGCTATATCCAGCAAGGCGGCAACCTGCTGCTGTTAAGCGATCCCGGCAACCGCAATCTGGACGCATTGCTGCAAACCCTGGGTTTGCGCCAGCTGCCCGGAACCCTGGTAGACAGCAAATCCAAACTTTACGGCATCAACGACCCCAGCTTCGTGCTCGCCAGCGACTATCCGCCCCACCCGATTACCCAGAGCTTTCAGACCATAACCGTTTATCCGGTTACCGCCGCGCTGGAAATCGCCGATGAAACCGATTTTACGCCCGTAGAGTTACTCAAAAGCGCAACACAGTCATGGACGGAAACCGGCCCGATAGCCGGAAATATTCTGTTTGATGCCGACGGCAACGAAAAACAAGGCCCGCTCGCCTTCGCCTACGCGTTGACCCGCCCTTCGACAGACTCAGGACAGGCTGGCAAGCCCGCCGAACAGCGCATCGTCGTTGTCGGTGACGGCGACTTCCTATCCAACGCCTATCTCGGCAATGTCGGCAACCTGGACATGGGATTGAGAATGATCAACTGGCTGATCCACGATGACCGGTTTATCGACATCCCCGCCAAAATCGCAACCGATAAAAGCCTGCAATTAAGCCAGATCAGCGTCGCCGTCATCGGCTTTGGTTTTTTGGTAGTTATACCGTTGCTGTTAATGGGAACAGGCTTTTATATCTGGCGTAAACGCAAGCAGCGTTAAGCCGAGTTTGATTTTATCGTTCCCACGCTCCGGCGTGGGAATGCAGTCCGGGACGCTCCAGCGTCCATACCCACTGAACCCAAGCGCTAAAAAAATAAATATGGGAAGAAGCCGCTATACAATAACCGAACCCGATAAACCGCATTTCATGACCTGTACAGTCTTGGAATGGCTACCTGTTTTCACGCGACCTGAGACCGTACAAATCATACTCGATTGCTGGCGCTACCAAAGAGAACACGAAGGCTTACAACTCTATGGTTACGTTATTTTAGAAAACCATTTACATTTTATAGCCCAAGCAAAAAACCTGAACAAATGCGTGAACAGTTTCAAGGCATATACCGCGCGGCAGATTATCGACCATTTACAAGCAAAACATGTCGAGCGCTTATTGGCGCATTTACGTTTTTTCAAACGGGCGCACAAAGCAGACCGGGAATATCAATTCTGGCAAGAAGGCATTCATGCCGAGCTGGTATTTAGCGAGGCAATGATGCGGGAGAAATTAGATTACATCCATGCTAATCCCATGAAACGCGGCTATGTGAACTTGCCTGAGCATTGGCGTTATTCGAGCGCCGTAAATTATGCGGGCTTGGCGGGATTGATAGATATTGATTCGTGGTAACGTCGA
>Ga0079306_1002216_pt1 | contig 11147 bp, 4 predicted proteins | sample Methanotroph_Enr_FD_79181 | JGI IMG/M metagenome (GOLD analysis project Ga0079306, IMG submission 79181) | Enriched soil microbial communities from Old Woman Creek wetland in Ohio, USA - Methanotroph_Enrichment_5 | ecosystem: Environmental > Terrestrial > Soil > Wetlands | place: USA: Ohio...
AAATTTTAACCCCGGATTCATTAAGCTGAAAGTGAACAGTACAATGAACTCATTCTCTGATGAGATGGTAGTGAGTTTTGACCCCATGTATTCAGGAGGAGGTACTGATAAGTGGTGGAGTTTCTATACGGATTCACCTGAAATCTATGCCATTAAGGATAATAAGAATTATTCCATCGACCGGTATAGCAGCCTGAGTGAAAATATGGTTGTGAATATTGGCATGAAACCAGGAGTAGCAGGAACTTATATCATGAAGGCTATCAATCTTGCTGATTTCACCCTGTGCAACAAAGTGTTGCTCGAAGACCTCAAAACAGGCAATATTACTAACCTGAGAAATTCATCATCCTACACCTTTACTGCTGATCCCGGTGATGACAGGAACCGTTTCAGGCTGCTGGTCGGTTCCCCGATTGGTATAGAGGAACCGGTTAATAATGAATTCAACATCTATGCAAGTGGTAACATCATCTATCTGCTGAATGAAAAGGTCAGCGGATCATACCAGGTTTCAGTAAGCAATATGCTGGGACAGGTATTGATCAATCAGAAATATACAGGTAACAACCTGAATAGGATTGAAATGAACCAACTGCCGGGAGTCTATATTGTGACTGTTATTTCGGAAGGGAAAACAACCAGCAAAAAGGTAGTGATCAGGTGACAGGCCAAGCAAAATCAACTATTGAAAGAAAAAATACCAAGATTACTAAAAAACTCATCATAAACTTTTCTACTGCCATGATTATAATTAAAAGACAGTTTTCAAGAATACTCTTCATCTCGACACTCATTTTGTTCCTGTCAGGAGGTATATTGAGTGTTCAAAGCTTCGGACAGGTTCCGCCACCTCCGCCTCCACCCAACAGTGGAACCAACAACGGGCACAACCTGGGCGGAAACCAGGGTACACCAGGAGCACCAATCGGGGGAGGATTCGGGATATTGATAGCCCTTGCTGCTTTTTATACCGGGAAAAAAGTGATAGCATTCAAAAACGAAAAGAAAGAAGAGTCAATTAGTTAAAAGTTACGGAATGATATCGGTTGGTGTTAAACGACCCTTACCAGAAACCCAAATGCCAACCCATTAGGCACAGCCTCCTGACCGGAGCTGTGCCTTCGTTTTTGAAGACAATAGTTATTAACAGGTGCTGGATGCTGAGGAAAAGATGGTTATCTTAGTTACAGGTTTAGATATCTAATTTTAATAAGAAATATTTTCATTTTCAACTATTTGCATCGCGCCAGATTTCATTGAACGCGGAATAAGCAGAATGTAGCGCGGATTAAACGGATATGGAATTACTCTATCAACAACTTACTGATTCCATTTTAAGGACATTTTTCGAGGTGTATCATGAGTTAGGATATGGTTTTCTCGAAAAAGTGTATCAGAATTCAATGTATCTTGAATTGAAACAAAGAGGTTTCAATGTTGAAGCCCAAAAACAGATCAAAGTCTACTACAAGGGAATAGCAGTTGGCGAATACTATGCTGACCTGGTAGTTAATAATTGTGTAATCCTTGAATTGAAAGCCGCAGAAATGATTGTACAGGAATTTGAATGGCAGTTAATTAACTATTTACGGGGAACAAATTCAGAAGTTGGGCTTCTTTTGAATTTTGGCAAGAAAGCTGAGTTTCGAAGGAAAGTTTTTGAGAACACAAGGAAATAATCGCGGCTTTCTGCGTTTTAAATCCGTGTGTTCCGCGTTCCATTTATAGCTTCAATTTTTATATCAATTTTCAATTATGCACAGTTTAAAGATCCTACTATTTATTTTCATTTCCGAAGGATCATTTGGACAGGAGAATGTAATCCTCCCGGAAAATATGTTCAATGGAACAGGAGGCAACAATGGCGATGCAATTGCAACCTGGGAAATCAATAACCGGTTTGAAAATGACTCCCTGAGCATGTCGGGTACGGGTGATATGCGGAATACCAGTCCCTCCAATTATCCAGGGGCATCAGGAACCTGGAATACAATGCTGAATTCAACTGGTGAGAGTTTTATTATTGAAGGAATTGATGTATCGGGATATTCAAATCTGAAACTCAGTTTTGGAATACGGAAATCCACCCTGGCCGAGGATGGTTCAGGAATGCGGGTGGAAAGCAGTCCTGATGGTATTAATTGGGCATCACTTCCCATATCCCTTCCAACAGGCAGCGGGACAGCAGGCTGGCATTATATCCAGGCAAACGGCATCATACAGGCTTCATCCACATTATCCATCCGTTTCACATCCCTGAATGCCATTGAATTCCGGTTGGATGACATAAAGCTAACAGGTATGCTACCTTGTTCAACAACCATAGCCTCATTCATCCCTACCACGGGTCCTGTAGGGACCCAGGTCAGGGTAAACGGATCCGGGTTTGCCACTGCAACCCAGTTATGCTTCAATAATGTGGCTTCAGGCTCCTTCCAGGTCGTTTCGGATACGTTGATCCTTGCCAGCGTTCCCGTGGGAGCATCGACCGGCCCGATAATGGTTGTCACCAATTGCACCATGACCAGCCCGGAAGACTTTGAAGTAATTGGTTCTTCATGTGCACTGAATGGGAGCAACCTGATCCTTTCGGAATTATGCGATCCAATGAATTCATTTGAAACAGACCGCTATATCGAAATTTTTAACCCTACGCCAGATGTAATTAATTTGACAGGATGGAGCGTCAGGGCCATTGCCAATTATTCAGAATGCGAAATATGGAATCTATCCGGGCTGATCCAGGCACGAGAAGCGTTGACCTGTGGTTTTAGCGCTCCACTGAACGGTGGGCCTCATGATTTCACCCTGCCTGCCTGGAATGGAAATACAGTTGGTAGTTGCTGCAGTTTCTGGAATGGGAACCGGAGGGATGGGGCTGCACTCTATCAAGGAATAACAAAGGTGGATGCAGCGCTTTTTGAAAACACACCGACTGCCTGGTTTTCGGACCGGAGTTTAGCTCGTATGGATACCATTTGCGGTCCGAATCCCAATGAGAACTCAAATGAGTGGATAGTAAGCGCTATTGTTAATGCAGCCGGCACTTTCCCCTCTTCCCCGGGAATTCATACCACACATTGTCCGGGCACAGTTCCTGTCATCATCCAACAACCAGTTCTACAACAGGTTTGTGAAGGGAGCGATGTCAATTTTATGGTGTCGGCTAATGGGGGTAACATTCCTTATCAATTTCAATGGATGAGGCTCGATGATTCCGGGAACTGGCAAGTAATACCGCTATGCTACCCTTATTCGATGAGCACAAGTGCAATAGGCTGTGAGTTTATTATTTCTGATGTTCCTGCTTATTTTAACCAGTACCAGTATTATTGTAAGATAGTTACTCAAAACGGAGGATGCTATACTGCTTCCAATGCTGTTATTCTTACTGTACTGCCATTACCCGCTACTTCAAATATCTTTCATTATTAATATCTCCAATCAGGCAAAAGATACTACCCCAATATGAATGACAATAATTTAATATTCCAATTCTTGATTTGTCCCATAATGGTAATCGACATTGAAGTTTATTCTTAAAATATTATTATAATTCATTCATTATTAGTTATTTAAATTATTTGGTATCATAATCGATAAGAATGGTATGGGTAAATTGGGTTATAAATTTAATGTAATTAAAGAATGAGGTAAATGGGTATTTATTTACACTGAACCAAAATATCTTTTGAATCCAGGCATTACAACCTGTTGATTTACTATCAATTACAATAAATATTCTCCAACTTTACTGAGCTGCCCACAGAAAGGCAGCCATTGAGCCCAGTCTTGTTGATACTATTTGTGCTTCAAAATGGAACTATTTTATCTCCCATACAGGCTCTTTATTGCACAGGCTGTTCAGCTTGGGGGTAGAATTAGTGTATCACACAAGATTTTTTTCATTTTTTTGGTTTTTCCCTTCTTTTTCTGTACATCGATACTTCAAGCTCAGGTTACTTTGAGTGGTGCAGCAGCAGCAACACCCAATGGCAACTACGCGACACTTACTGCTGCTTGTGCAGCAATAAACCTGACCCCACAAAACGGGCTTAATCTTCAAATAGGCATCAACAGCAATACAACTGAAACAGGTGCTACATTAAATGCCGGAACATGGAACTCGGTACACATTTTTCCAACCACCCCCGGAATCACAGTTACCGGCGCTACAAGTGCCACCCCAATATTAATTCTAAATGGTGCAGATTCTGTAACACTGGATGGCAGGGTTAACCAGGCTGGTTCAATGAACCTGGTTCTTACAAAACCAAGCAGCACGAGTGTTATCCGGTTAGTGAATGATGCGAAAAACAATATTATAACCTATTGTAGGATTCTTGGACCAACGACTACTAATGGAGTGATTGCATTCGGCACTAGCGCTGCTGGAGGAAATGACAATAACATAATTAGTTATTGCAATATAGGTCCGTCGACTGGTTCCAGCCCAACTTATCTAATATATTCACTAGGCAGTAGTCTCATAAATGATAATAGTAACAATACGATATTGAATTGCAATCTCTCTAATTTTTACAGCTCTTCGACTGAACACGCGGGAATTTTTCTGAACACCAATAACTCAGCCTGGACTATTGATGGTAACAGCATCTATCAAACTGCTTCCTATGGAGGACCGGGCACTTTTGTTGCTTATGGCATATATATCAAAAATGCCGGAAATAACTATTCTATCAGGAACAATTTTATCGGAGGAAAGGCTCCATTCTGTTCTGGTGGAAAATGGACAACTACAGGAATAAATGCCTACACTTTCATAGGCATATTGTTAGACATAGGGACAGGTTCTAACATAGTTGAAAACAATACTATTAAGGAATTTGACTGGTCTACGGGTAGCAGCGCGGGGAGTACGCCTTCAATCCCAGGGGTATGGTGCGGAATTTTGAACCAGGGTTCTGGAAATGTTACAATTGGAAATCCCGGAAATGGCAATAAAATTGGTGATAATTCCACCGGATCAGTGCTTGTTACCGCTTCGGCAAGTGGTGCTACCGTGTTCGGTATTGGGACAAAAAGCACAGGGATTACAATCATTCAGTATAATTCAATTGGCTCGATAACCTCCACCGGATCTTCAACCAACAGATCTGCCAATTTAGTTGGAATACAGGCTGAAAATGGCACCAATTTAATCGACAATAATAACGTTGGTATTCAGGGTACGGCAAACAGTCTCAATTGTTTAACTGCTTCAACAAATGCAATCCAGTTTATCAGGGGCATTGTCTTTAACAATGGCGTTACAGCGGTAAATACCAATCAAACCATTACAAATAATTATATCAGCAATTTAAATAATAACTATAATGGTGGCACTGCTGGTCCAAACAGGGGCATAAGTATCGAACCCGGTTCAGGAGCATTTACTGGAAGCGTTATCATCAACGGCAATACAATCAGTGGTATACAAACCTCCCAGAACTTATCAGGGACACTTGCCAATACAAATATAGCAGGTATCCATATATCGGCGGCGGCTACATCGGGAGTTACGATTTCGGGCAATACTATTTATAGTTTGAGTGCTACAGGCACAACCGCAGCTGTAAATGTTGCAGGAATATATTACAATGGGCCGATTACAGGAACAAATTCTGTTTCAAAAAATTTCATTTACAATCTCTCCACTCCCAATACTACCTCGACATCTGCTGCTGTTTACGGTATCCGTTCCAATGCAGGTACAACCACCTATTCAAATAACATCATCAGTCTTGGATCTGCAACCAACAAGGCTCAGATCTTCGGGTTCAACGACGGAGGAGGTTCCAATAACATATATCATAACACGGTTTCCATCACCGGTAACTCATCGGTAAACGTTACAGATGCAGCTCTGAATACAACAACAAATAATACGAGGAATATCAGGAATAATATTTTTTATACTAACCGCGCTGGCAGCGGAGTTCATAGATCAGTGAGTATTTTATTTACGAGTGCATTGACAATTAGTTATAATGATTATTCAGGAGGGTTGAGTGGTATTACTTTAAATGTGGCTCCGGATAACAACAGTACATCAATTAATCCCGCCTTAGTAAATCCTTCAGGCGCTAATTTATCAGACTATCTCCCAGGAATCATAGAAAGCGCATCACTGATGGGAACAAATACCTTACTGGGAAGCATTCCTGATGACATTGATGCAACCACCCGCTGTGTCCCCACCATGGGCGCCCAGGAAAACAGTTCAGTACCTTCAACTCCTGGACCTATAACAGGAACTGGTACTCTGTGTTCAGGGCTCACCGGCCAGGTATACAGTATTTCTGCAGTTACCTTCGCAACCACCTACACATGGACTGTTCCATCTGGCTGGTCAATAACAGCAGGCCAGGGAACCATTTCTGTTACAGCCACTTCCGGTGGTAGTGGCATTGGTCAAATTACCGTTACTGCCGGCAATGCCTGTGGAACAAGTGCAGTAAGTAGCATGAATGTGACAGTTAACCCTGCGCCAACAGTTACCAACGCCGCTGGTTACAGCACCTGTAGTGGAACAAGTCCGAATATAGCCTTAAATTCAAGCATACCAGGTAGCACATTTTCATGGATTATAGGTACAAATCCTGGCGGTATTACCGGGGGCAGTGCAGGTTCAGGGAACACTATCAACCAGGTGCTTACCAATCCCAGCAATTCAGTAACCAATACCATCCAGTATATTGTAACATCGACTTCCCCTGCCGGCTGCGTTGGACCCACATATACAATAAACGTTTCAGTTGATCCTCTGCCAACGGTAAATGCATTGGGACCTTTCACATATTGCAGCGGTTCAGCAGTTCCAGCAATCAACTTTGTAAGCAGTATCGGGGGTTCTTCATTTGCCTGGACCAGTGACACTGATATTGGATTTGGAACAAGCGGTGGCGGAAGCATTCCTTCATTTACGGCATCAAATGCATCATTGGTACCCATAATCGCTACAGTAACAGTAACAGCAACTGCAGCAGGATGTGCGGGAATCCAAAGAAATTTTACCATTACGATGAATCCGACACCTTCCGCTTCGATAGAAACCAACTACTGCATCGTTCCGGGTCAGATCCAATTAACTGCAAGCCCGGGACCCGCCCCGACTTATTCATACCTCTGGAATACAGGATCACCTGCATATACCAGCCAGGTTATTACTGTGAATGTTGCCGGAATATACGGTGTAGTTGTTACAAATAGCTATGGATGCTCATCCACGGCATTATCAACAATAGCGGTTGAAATGGTTGCCAATGGAAATTTTACTGCCGGCAATACCGGTTTTACCAGTGATTACACTTACTGGCCTGATATAGCAGGAAATAATGAATTGGTGCCAGATAATGGAACAAATGGTTATAGTGTTGGAACTAACGGGCAAAACTTTCATCCAAATTTCTGGGGGCAGGATCATTCCAATAACACGGTAGGGCCCAGAAATTTCATGCTTGTTAACGGGCATGGCTCACTAAAAATATGGAGGGAAACGTTAAATGTTACGGTAAATACCGACTATTATTTCTCAGCCTGGGCAATAAGTCTAAACAGTGCAGGACCCTACGCAAACCTGCGTTTCAGCATCAATGGAGCACAGGTTGGAACTACCACAGGACCGCTACCTCCCCGGCCCCAGAACAACAACCCTCCTTTCAATTGGATACAATTTTATGGTAACTGGAATTCCGGGGATTCCACAACGGCACTTCTTGAGATAGTTGACCTTGAGACAGCAGCCGGCGGGAACGACTTTGGATTGGATGATATTTCGTTTGGTTCGCTTTCGCCTGCTTCTTCAGTTGCTTCACCCTCTGCCAACGGTGGAGGTGTCGTTTGTGAAGGCGGGACTCTCAATCTTACATCAAACATAAGCGGGGGGATACCTCCCTATTCCTATTCATGGTCCGGGCCTAACAGTTTCAGCTCCAACGTGGCAAACCCAGTCATTTCGCCTGTGACTTCTTCGGCAGCCGGCACATACTGGGTATCGGTCTCAGATGGATATAATTGTCCCCCTACCCCAGTCAGTGTTACTGTTTCCGTTACTCCTTCGCCAATATCACCTATATCTGCTACAGTTGACCGAAATAATTTCTGCGAAAACGATGCAGGAGATATCACTTTAACTGCTATTGGTGGCTCTGGCAACACACTTAACTGGTACACAGGCAGCTGCGGAGGAACCTTGGTGGGAGCAGGTGTCTCGTTGGTTATTCCTTCACCAACAGTAACAACAACTTATTATGCCCGTTGGGAAAGTGCATGTGGAAGTCCAACATGCGCAAACGTAACTGTTTCGGTACTTACCCAGCCTTCTCCTCCAACATCTGTTAGCGCAACCCCAAATCCCGTTTGTGCAGGTGCGAACCTTACTCTCACTGCAACTGGAGGCAGCGGGGGAAGCGGAAGCAACCCGGTTTTAAATTGGTATTCCGGCAGCTGCGGGGGAACCTTGGTTGGAACAGGAACTCCGCTTACTATACCAGCTCCATCAACCAATACAACTTATTATGCAAGATGGGAAAACGGGTGTGGGGCATCTGCCTGCCTGAGTGTTTTGGTTAACATAAATCCATTGCCAGTGGCACCTACTTCGGCCACTTTTGATCGATTAAGTGAAAACATTTGTGAAGACGATGCAGGCAATATTACATTGATAGCTACCGGGGGGGCAGGCAATACGCTCACTTGGTATTCTGGTAGTTGCGGGGGAGCATTTGCAGGTACGGGTACATCACTTACCATTCCTTCACCCACTATTTCAACGACATATTATGCCAGTTGGTCAAACGGTTGCGGACCATCAGCCTGTGCCAGCATTTTGGTAACAATACTCCCTTTGCCAATAGCTCCGACATCTGCTTCGGCATCACCAAATCCTGTATGTGCTGGAGTTGGCAATATTTCATTAACAGTAACCGGAGGATCAGGCACAACCGTCCGCTGGCTCACAGGAAGCTGCACCGGTACATCTGTTGGAACCGGAAACCCGATTACAATCCCTGCACCGTTAGTAGCAACAACTTATTATGCCCGCTGGGAAAATGGTTGTGGGAATTCTTCATGTGCCAGTGTTCTGGTTAACCTACAACCTCAACCAGTTGCATTCAACGTCACGGGCGGCGGTCAATATTGCAGTGGTGGATCCGGCTCAGCTGTTGGCTTATCAGGCTCTGAATCAGGAGTTACTTACCAGCTTTTACTGGGAGGAGTGCCGGTTCCAGGAGCAGTCCTGCCCGGAACGGGAGCAGCAATCAGTTTTGGAAATCAAACGACAGGAACATACACTGTTACTGCAACTTTTGATTCTCCCCCCACCTGTATGGCTCTCATGACAGGATCTGCAATAATTTCGATTTTTACTTTGAATACAAGCTATACAGTTACTGGTGGTGGGACGATCTGTTCCGGCGGACCGGGAGTGAATGTTGGATTATCAAACTGGCAGCCTGGGGTAAGGTATGAACTTTATATAAACGGTATTCCGACAGGAAACTTCAAACAAGGTCCGGCCCCGATCAATTTTGGACTGCAAACAATTCCTGGAACATATACAGTTGTTGCCACCAAAATTACAGCTCCATTCTGTTCAGGAACTATGACCGGCAGTGTTACTGTTGTTGTCAACAGTATATCCGCCGGCACCATCGTCAATGCTCAAACCCTCTGTACAGGAGGTGATCCCGTTGCTTTCACAAACTTAATTGCACCTTCAGGGGATGGTGTCCTTAGTTATCAATGGCAAAGCAATACCAGCGGATGCGGTGGTGCCTGGTCGAACATACCGGGTGCAAACTTAGCAACCTATGATCCGCCGTCAGGACTGGCCGTAACAACCTATTATCAATTGGTAGTTAATTCCACGCTGAACAGTGTGGCATGTACAGCTGCTTCGAATTGTATTTCCGTAATAGTAACTGCCCTGCCAACACTTTTCAATGTATCAGGTGGAGGCAGTTATTGTGCAGGAGATGCCGGGGTACCTGTGGGAGTATCAGGATCGCAATTGGGGGCATCCTATCAATTGCAAATAGGCGGAGTAAATACAGGTTTACCTGTTGCCGGTACAGGTGCAGCCATCAGTTTTGGAAACCAGACTACTGCAGGAACCTATACAGTCATTGCGATCCTTTCAGGATGTTCCCTTACCATGAATGGAAGCGTGATTATTACCATAATCCCTTTACCTGCAACTTCATTGATTTTCCATTTATGACAAGCTTTTAGAACCAATAATATACATCAAATAACCAATAACTGACAACAAATAACCAATAACAACCCATGAAAACCCAGCTTCGCCTACTACAATGGTTAACACTTCTTGAACTTCCGGGAGACCGGATAAGGCAATGGCGGAACCTGGCGCATTATGAGTGGTTCCAACGGCCCTAGAGACGGATAATAGTCATAAGTAATTAGTTAACAGTTATTAGTGAAGAAAAGAATACAGAATAACTGACAAAAACAGAAAAATAATAAATAAAAAATAAACAACCAAAACCAAAACCCATGAAAACTAAAGTACAAATCTTAAAGTGGCTGCTTATGCTGTTGCTCTTTACAGGGGCAACGGGGTTGTGGGCACAGACCAGTCAGACACTGACACAGGACGTTTGTCCGGGTACTGAACCATATTTAGTTACACCTCACGCTGGGAGTACTTACCTATGGAATATTTCTCCTCCAGGTGGCTGGTCAATCACAACACCATTAGCATCTAGTACAAATGTTATTTGGTCAAATCCTGCTGCTCCGACTACTTACATATTAACACTCACAGAAACCAATTCAAGTGGTTGCGATTCTGTGGTTAGTTTATCAGTCACAGTGCATCCGCAAGTCCTGCCAACATTTGCACAGTTAGGACCTTTCTGTGAAAACTCAACTCCTCCTGCTTTGCCAAACACTTCAATTGAAGGTATAACCGGTACCTGGAGTCCTGCTGTCATCACAACTACCGTGACAGGGCCAAGCACATATACCTTTACTCCGAATAATGCTTCACAGTGCGGACTGCCAACCACAATGGTTATCATTATTACGCCGCAAGTCCTGCCAACATTTGCACAGTTAGGACCTTTCTGTGAAAACTCAACTCCTCCTGCTTTGCCGAACACTTCAATTGAAGGCAT
>Ga0079306_1002218_pt1 | contig 11145 bp, 9 predicted proteins | sample Methanotroph_Enr_FD_79181 | JGI IMG/M metagenome (GOLD analysis project Ga0079306, IMG submission 79181) | Enriched soil microbial communities from Old Woman Creek wetland in Ohio, USA - Methanotroph_Enrichment_5 | ecosystem: Environmental > Terrestrial > Soil > Wetlands | place: USA: Ohio...
CATGATGGGCCGGTACTTTGCCCGTTTCGACGAAAGCCCAACCAAGAAGCTGAAAGTCGGGAGTAATTACGTGAAAGAATACTGGGGTGAAGGATCGAACCGTGCCCGCAACTGGCAGCGATATGATCATGGTGGCAACGAAACGCTCAAATTTGAAGAAGGAGTCGATAGTTATGTTCCTTATGCCGGGAAGTTAAAAGACAACCTGGAAATTACTTTGGGAAAAATTATCTCGACCATGTGCAGTTGCGGCGCAATTACTATTCCTGAACTGGAAAAAACTGCAAAAATCACTTTGGTTTCGTCAACCAGCATCATCGAAGGTGGAGCGCATGATGTGATTTTGAAGGAGACGAATATCTGATACCATAAAAATTAGAAAGCGGGCCTCTGCCCGCTTTCCTTTTCCACCCCAAATGCACAAAACTTGAGATTTCAAGTTCCGACATTCTATTTTTAGCTTAATAACGCTTTCACTTTGTCCGAGATATCCTTCCCATCAGCCAGCCCGGCCAGCTTTTTGGAAGCTATCCCCATTACTTTTCCCATGTCTTTCATGCCTGCTGCGCCAACTTCAGAAATAATGGCTTTTACGGCTTCAGCTAATTCACCGTCCGACATTTTTACCGGAAGGTAAGTTTCGAATACTTTTACCTGAAATATTTCCTGTTCATACAAATCATTCCTGCCCTGTTCTTTGTAGATCAAAGCAGAATCATTTCCCTGTTTGGCCAATTTCTGAATAATCTTCAGATATTCCTGGTCAGTTAATTCGCCCGATACGCCTGCAGCCGATTTTGCTTCAATCATTACTTTTTTAATTCCGCGCAAAGCTTCCAGTTTTTCTTTCTCGCGTGCTTTCATCGCGGTTAAAATATCACTGCTTATTTGATCGAATAAACTCATACGCTAAACTTAGTCAACATTATCGTGCAGATAGGAATTATTGTCCCGTAAAGTTACACTATTATTTTCATCCGGTGCAATCGAAAACCGTGAAAATTTCTCATCTACTTTTTTTTTAAAGCCAAAGAATTTCGAATTTTTCCGACGATAGGCCGGAATATTCTCCAGCTCGTCAACAGCTTCATCAGATGTTTGTGCAAAGTCAACCGGCAATGTTTCTTCGCCATTCATTCCCTTTTTCGAATGGTTTGTCCCGTACAGTTCTTCAAACTCATCATATCCTCCGGCAGTGATATCGAATTCAAAGGTCTTTTGTTTCGCATTTTTCGATCCGTATAATTCGCTTTCAACCGTTTTTTTTGCTTCGGTTTTTGTTGACGGCATACCTTCCAACGATTCATCGAGTAAGGTGTGGTATGTCTTTTCCTGATTTTTATTGATGACCATTTCAGGAATACTGCTTGTGCTGAAGCCGGTTGCTATGATGGTAACCGAAATTTTGTCGCCATACGATTCATCAACACCGTTCCCCCAGATCAGGTCAGCCGAATTTCCGGCTTTCTCCTGAACAAAATCGGTGATGTCGCCAATTTCGTCCATGGTTATTTCTTCAATTCCTGAAGTAATATTCAACAGGATGTTGCGGGCTCCCATGATGTCGTTGTTATTGAGCAAAGGTGAATTCAATGCTTCTTCAACGGCAATTAATGCCCGGTTAGCTCCGGAAGCGATTCCTGTTCCCATCAGGGCCACTCCACTATTGCGCATCACAGTTTCAACATCTGCAAAGTCAACATTGATATACCCGGGAACAGTAATGATCTCGGCAATTCCCTTTGCGGCGGTAGTCAATATGTTATCGGCTTTGGCAAACGCATCCGATATTTTCGAATCGCCGTACATTTCACGAATCCGTTCGTTGTTGATCACCAATAACGAGTCAACATGCGACTCCATTGCAGCAATACCTTCAACAGCTTGTTTGATACGTCGGCGGCCTTCGTTGCGGAAGGGGATGGTCACAATTCCGACAGTCAGGATTCCAAGTTCGCGGGCAGCGGCAGCAATTACAGGAGCAGCACCGGTACCCGTACCACCTCCCATTCCGGCGGTGATAAACACCATTTTTGTATTGTTTTGGAGTACTTTCTTCACATCCTCAATATTTTCTATCGCAGAATCACGACCTGTTTCCGGTTTGTTACCTGCACCTCGGCCTTCGGTTAACGAGGAACCCAATTGTACCTTGTAAGGTACCGGACTATTGATCAAAGCCTGGGCATCGGTGTTGCATACCATAAAATCAACATCACGAATTCCCTGCCTAAACATGTGGTTTACAGCGTTTCCACCACCTCCGCCTACTCCAATTACCTTGATGATTGAACCTGTGTTTACAGTTAAATCAAAATTCATAATTTCGTTTGACATATCTTTTATTTTTCGTGTTTATATTCAATTGTTGTTTTCTTCCGATATAGGCGTATCCTTATCTTCAAAGAATTTCGAAAACTGTTTGAAGAACCAATTGTCAACATTTGCATTTTCAGGATTGGATTCGCTTTCTACCCTGTTTCTGCTTTTTTTTAGTTTCTTTTTTGGGATTTCCGTCCGTGCTAAAGGCTGTCTGGCTGTTTCCCTCTTTGGTTCAATAATTGGCGCTTGAGTTGATACACTTTCAAATAGATTTTCATCGTTGAGGTTGATTTCGAGACCAGAATCCTCAGTGCTAAACTCAATGATTTCAGTATCCTGAAACAGATGGTTTGGATTTACATCAAAGCCTGTGGCAATAATGGTCACACTGATTTGGTTTCCAAGCTTAAGATCGGTACCATTTCCCCAGATAATTGTGGCATCCATTCCAGCTTCTTCCTGCAGATAATCAATGATTTCGCCAATTTCGCCCATGGTTATTTCTTCAGTTCCGGAAATGATATTGAGCAAAATGTCTTTTGTTCCCCGGATGCTGCTGCTATCGAGCAGGGGAGATTCAAGTGCCAGCTGGACTGCCTGCATGGCGCGGTCAGGCCCTTCGGCATATCCGGTTCCCATGATGAACACTTCACTTCCGGCCATAACCGTGCTGACGTCGGCAAAGTCGATGTTGATATTCCCGTGAAGTGTGATTATTTCGGCCACACCTTTTACAGCGGTGGTGATAATATTGTCGGCCTTTTTAAAAGCCTGCGATGCCGGAAGGTTTCCGTATATTTTATGCAGCTTTTCGTTGCTGATGACCAGCATACTATCCACATGTTCTTTCAGTTTTTCGACACCTTCGAGAGCCTGATTAAACCGTCTTTGACCTTCAGACCGCGAAGGAATGGTCACTACCGCAATAGTAAGAATGTCCAGTTCACGGGCCAGACGGGCAATCACAGGAGCTGCACCGGTTCCGGTTCCACCACCCATACCTGCGGTGATGAACACCATTTTGGTAGTACCTTCGAGGATGTTCCGAATGTCGTCCAGATTTTCTATTGCCGCCTGTTCTCCCTGTTCCGGAAGGTTCCCGGCTCCCCTTCCTTCGGTAAGGGTTACCCCAAGCTGAATCCTCACCGGTACTGGGTTGTTGCGCATCGCTTGCGCATCAGTATTGCAAACCAAAAAAGTAACACCTTCAATGCCTTCTTCAAACATATTTTTGACAGCATTGCATCCACCGCCTCCAACACCAATTACCTTGATAATGGAGGAATTTGCGTGCTCTAATCCAAAGTTAAGTAGTTCATCGATCATAAGGCAGATCTATTTATGTTTTGTCTAAATTCATATCGGTATCTTCGGCATTGTCTTCGAAAAAAACAATTACACTTTGTTGAACTTTCTGTTGATAATCAGTAACTTTTAATCCAAGCTTGGTCTTGATACTGGTTATAAAGCCCGGTCCTTCTGATTTCACTTTTACCGGTTTTCTTTTCTTCTTCCCAATTAGCCCATCTTCTTCGGCAGCTAATTTAAGCAATCCCAATACCGTGGCAAATTTGGGATCGTCAACTTCCTTACCTACGACAAATAAATTCAAATTAGGTTTTCCGATCCGCACATCATAACCTGTATGGAATTTAACGAGCTGGCCCAGATTAGTGAGCAGGGAGGTACCTCCTGTAATTACTATACCTGCTCCCAGCTTATCGGCATATCCTGATTTGCGAATCTGATAGAAGAAGTGGACAACAATTTCTTCCATTCGTGCCTGGATAATGTGTGCCAGGCTTTTGAATGATATTTGTTTGGGTTCCCATCCGTTTCGTTGTATGGTTACCACCTTGTTTTCAGGAGCGAAGTCGGCAATTGCCTGACCAAATTGTCTTTTCAACGATTCTGCCTCTTTCACGGTAATTGAACATCCTTCCTTGATATCCTTGGTAATTACATTTCCGCCAAACGGAACCATTGAAGTAAAACACAGTACGCCATCGTAGAAAATTGAAATTTTGGTCGTTCCCCCGCCAATATCGACCAAGGCAACTCCCGATTCTTTTTCATCGTCGGTCAGCACGACTTCGGACGAAGCGATGGGATCAAGAATGGCTTTCTGAACATTAATCGAACCGCGTTTCAGGCACATAGCAATGTTTCGCTGATAGGAGTCAGGAGCAATATGAATTTTAAAACTGGCATCCATTTTTTCACCAATTGTGCCTACAGGGGTGGTTGTAACCGCTTCTCCATCTATGGTATAAAATTCAGGGTTAATATGATAGATGGCCGTATCGTCGGGCAGGTTGATCTGACGGGCTTGTTCCAGGATTTGATTAACATCGGCTTCGGTTACACAATGGTCTCTTCCCATCGTTCTTTGCTGAAGGCTTGTCAGGGTTGTCAGTTGCTGTCCCGAAATGTTTACAAATACATTTTCGATGTCCTGACCACAGTCAGTTTCAGCCTTGCCAACAGCCTCGCTGATTGCTGCAAATGCCTCTTCAACATTGAATACCACACCGCGGTTGACACCACGCGATGCACTTTGTCCTAATCCAATGATCTGGATTTTTCCTTCTTCGTTCTTTGTTCCGGCAAGGGCTACAATTTTAGTAGACCCAATGTCAACTGCTGCAAAAATTTTTCCGTTCTTGTCCATAATCTACTTTTTTGTACAAACAACCTGGTTCCGATATTTCACACTAATGGTCTTATACCTGTTCCACCCCATATTTTTAAATCCCTGCTGGTATACGGCTCTTAAGTTTCTGAATTTCAATTCGTAGTCATCCGGTGTTCCAAATTCGATCAGGTAATCACCAACCTGAGGCACACATAATAACTCGCCATTTGCCTGAACGAAAACCTGTTCAATCTGGGCTCTCCAGAATTCATCCTTATTCACAAAATCGGCCATTTTCAACAGACTTTTTTTTACGATTTCATCCGGAATGGTGCCTTCAGCCAGAAGTATCCGCTCGACATATTTCGATGAAACCGGCACTTTTATGCCTTTCTGATCCATATAATAATCTTCGGTCGCATTCTTGAAACGTAGCACTGGTGTCCGCTCGTCTACACTGATTACTAATTTTCCGGTAAACGACAATCCTTTTGAATCCACTTTCCGAAAGATCTCGACATTATCTAACGTGGTGAATGTGGTCAAACGGGTTTCCAGCTTATTAATATTTATAGCCGAAAGCCGGTGTCCGATGATGGGTTCGCCTGATTTCTCGATCATGTCTGCTATTTCTTCCTCATTCAGAAAACGTGGCGAGTTCGGATTAATGTTCACCACAACCGATTGGCAACGCACAGAAATCCATTCGCTGTATGCGTAATAAATGGTAAATCCGATAGCCCCTGCCAGACTTATCCAAGCTAAAATGACCAATATTTTTTTAACGATCCTCATACTTCAACAATTCCTCTTTTACCGGTTCAACCAGTGTGTCAATGTCGCCTGCACCCATCATAATCACAATTCCCGGTTTAAATTTGCCAGCCAATGCAGGTAATTCAGCTTTTGTACACATTACTTTGTTTTTATTTTTTATTTGCCTGAATATCAATTCTGAACTTACCCCTTCCATGGGTAACTCCCGAGCCGGATAAATATCGAGTAAGACGATTTCATCAAGTAAATCCAGGCTGCGTGCAAACCCCTCGGCAAAATCATTGGTTCTGCTGAAAAGATGTGGCTGAAATACTCCGGTAATTGTACGGTCTTTGTAAATAGCACGTACAGATTGAATGGTAGCCCTGAGTTCTTCGGGGTGATGTGCATAATCGTCAATCAGAACAAAGTTTTTGTTTTTTAAATGCACGTCAAACCGGCGATTTACTCCCGAATAACTTGCCAGAGCTTCACGAATGAATTCAGGCGCCACTCCGGACAAAATCGCTAAAGCTGAAGCTGCCACCGAGTTCTCCACATTCAGCAACCCCGGGTAATTCAAAACCAGTTTTTCAATGCTGATTTCCGGTGTTTTCAGGTCGAACTGATAATAGCCATCTTTCAGTTCAATATTTTCGGCACAAAAATCTGCCTGCTCTGTTATCGAATAAGTATATGATTTGTATCCTGTTTCAGGATCAGAATCTATAGGAAGTCCTTTTTTCAGTACTAACGAACCGCCTTCTTTAATCTGGGAGGCAAATAAGTTGAAACTTTCTATCACTTTTTCATGCGAACCATAAATATCCAGATGATCGGCATCCATCGAGGTAATCACAGCCAGTTCAGGTTTAAGCTGGAGGAACGAACGGTCGAATTCATCGGCTTCGGCTACAATCCACTCGCTGCCGGTAGAATCGAGTAAAAGGTTGGTCTGGTAATTTTTCGAAATTCCACCTAAAAAAGCTGAGCATCCAATGTCCGAAGATTTCAGAATATGAGCGACCATGGTCGATACCGAAGTTTTTCCATGAGTTCCGGCAACAGCAATTGTACGGCGGCTGTTGCAAATAATTCCCAACACTTCGGCCCGTTTGTGAATATTAAAACCACGATCAATCAAAGCATTTAATTCCTGATGATTAGCTGGAACAGCCGGAGTGTACACGATCAGCGAATTGGAAATATACATCTTTGCCGGCAAAAGTGCCGGATTGTCGGTATAATGCACAGCAATACCTTCATGTTCAAGCTGTGCTGTTAATGGGGTGGGGGTGCGGTCGTATCCTGAAACAGCGATGCCATGGCTCGCAAAATAACGTGCCAGGGCGCTCATCCCTATTCCTCCGATTCCAAGGAAATACACTTGTTTGATGTCGGTAAATTTCAGCATTCGTTTATTTTAATTCTTTACAGTCTCTTTTTTTAAGGCGAACTCCATTCCGTCCGAAAGAAGGTCAATACCTTGTTCAACATCATTTCACGGACGGCTTCATCCTTCTTATTCTTTTTTCCCGGGTTGAAACCCGGGGCTATTGATATTTCGCTCCTATGGAGCTTCTAAATTCCGTTGGCTGAAGCCAACGGCAAAGGATATACTTATTTCAATGCACTTTTCCCTTTTCCTTATTCCTTTTTACTACTTCAATAATCACATCCACAATATCTTTTGCCGCGCTGGGCCGGCCCAATTTTCGTATATTTTCCGAAAGGCTTTTCAAGCGTGGTTTATCGCCCAGCAATTTAAAGGTCTCTTTCAACAAACACTCCCTCGAATCGGCATCTTTTATCAACAAAGCGGCCTGATTTTCAACAAGTGACATGGCATTCTTGGTTTGATGGTCTTCGGCAACATTTGGCGATGGAACCAGAACCGACGGTTTTCCTAAAAGGCAAAGCTCTGAAATGGTACCAGCACCTGCCCTTGAAATCACCACATCTGCTATTGCGTAGGCAAGGTCCATGCGCGATACAAACTCCATCGGCTTTAGGTTCTCCGGGCAATTTGTTCCCAAACGTTCCTGCATTTCCAGGTAATAGTAACTTCCTGTTTGCCAGATAATTTGAGCATCCGTCTTCCGGATCATTTCCAGATTCGCCATCACACTTTCATTCAATGTGCGGGCACCAAGACTTCCCCCAACAATTAATACAACTGGTTTTTCAGTGTCCAGTTTGAAATATTCCAAGGCTTCTTCCTTATTTACCACTGCTTCAATCAGATTCTTACGGATAGGATTACCGGTCATTATGATCTTTTCAGCCAGGAAATACCGTTCCATATTAGGATAGGCCACACATATCTTATTCACTTTCGAGGACAGCAATTTGTTGGTTACCCCGGCATACGAATTCTGTTCCTGAAGTACAGCCGGAACTCCTTTCCGAACGGCTGCCTTCAAAACCGGACCACTAGCAAATCCGCCCACACCGATAGCCACGTCAGGCTTAAAATCAGTAATTATTTTGTTGGCTAAACGCATGCTTTGAAACAACTTCAGGAAAAAAGTCAGCATCTGGAAGGAAGGCTTACGTGGAAATCCCATAACAGGCAAGCCAATTATTCGGTATCCGGCAGCAGGAACGCGTTCCATTTCCATTTTATCAAGAGCACCGACAAACAAAATATCGGTTTCGGGCAAACGATCCCGCAGCTCGTTGGCAATTGAAATGGCCGGAAAGATGTGTCCTCCGGTTCCGCCTCCACTTACTATGACTTTTAATTTCTCCATATTACATTGCCTCGTCTTCGTTTTGCGAATCGACTACAACCAATGGTTCGGCCGCAGCTTTATTTTTTTGATTGTTTGCACTTACCGCTAAAATTATTCCGAACGAGGCGGCGGTGAATAGCATCGACGAACCGCCCATACTTACCCATGGCAAAGGTTGCCCGGTTACGGGAACCGCTCCCACGGAAACGGCCATATTGATGAATGCCTGAAATGTCATCAGAAGCACCAATCCGGTAACCATAAAGGCCGGGAAAGTACGGTCGCAACGCCGGACAATAATTACTCCCCGGAAAAGTAATATCAGGTATAACAAACCGAGAAATGCACCTCCAACAAATCCATATTCTTCAATAAAAATGGCATAGATAAAGTCGTTATAACCTGCTTCCATGTAATTGCTAACCTCGCTGTTGCCTGGTCCTTTGCCGAACGTTCCGCCTTCAAAAACTGCCAGGCGGGCATATTCGGCCTGAGTTGTACCGACCGACGCATTGTTGTCGCCATGAATAAAGTCGTCGATTCTTCCTTTTACTGTAGCAACACGTCCAATCTTTCCAATACTGTCAGGAAGAATGGTTGCAGTCGAATAAATTAATACTACAGCCAGAATTCCGATTCCTACCAATGAAAGAATATATTTGAACGACACACGTGCAATCAGCATCAAAATCATGATGGTAAAAAAGATGAGTGCTGCTGTCGAGAAATTGCTCATGAAGACCAGGAAGCAAACCACTCCGGAAACTCCGGTAATCCAAAAGAAGGCAACTTTGAGTTCTTGCTCAGTTCGTTGTGCTTTCGACAAAAGACGCGATGCATACATGATGAGCGAAATCTTGGCCAGCTCGGCGGGCTGAAAGCTGAAGAAAGGCATAGTCAGCGAACGGGAAGTTTCTTTGTCGGTATTGCCCGTCAACTTATATTGGATAATGGCTAAAATCAAAGCTAATATGGTGGCACCGATTAAAATGGGAGACAATTTGAAATATACCACAACCGGGACTACATTGACTGCCAGGAGCATAATTCCAAAACCGAGCAGAATAAATACAATCTGACGGACCAGGTAATGCAATGTATCCCCGCCAGCTTCCCGATAGGCCAGTTTCCCGGTCGCACTGTATACAATTACCAGTGAAATCAATGATAAAAATATCAGTATGACCCAAAGCGTCAGGTCTCCTTTAAATATTTTAGCCAGTTTTCCTGCCATTTTACAATTCTCTTACCGATTGTTTAAACTGATGACCACGGTCTTCGTAATTCTCGAACAAATCAAAACTTGCGCATGCCGGCGAAAGCAAAACCGTTTCGCCTTTTTTTGCCAGGTAATAGGCCGAGCGAACCGCATCTTCCATCGACTGGGTTTCGACCATGTCGATACCTAAATTCTTAAACGCTTCCAGAATCTTTGAATTGTCAGTTCCAAGACAAACGATCGCTTTGACTTTTGCTCTCACCAAGTCATACAATTCCGAATAGTCATTTCCCTTGTCGATTCCTCCAACGATCCAAACGGTTTTCTGAGTCATACTTTCAAGCGCGTACCAGGTCGAATTGATGTTGGTCGCTTTTGAATCGTTGATAAACTCGATACCATGAACTTTTAAAAAACGTTCGAGCCGATGTTCGACACCTTTAAAATCGGCCAGACTCTCACGAATTTTTTCGCTCCTGATATTGACTACCATTCCTGAAATACCCGCAGCCATTGAGTTGTAGGTATTGTGATTTCCCTGTAATGCAATATCTAAAATAGACATAGTGAAAATATTTTGTTCCCAGTTAATAATCAGTTTATTGTCAGTAATTCCGGCTCCTTCAGCAGGCGGTGTGCCTAGTCCGAAGGGAACGCATCTGGCAGCCAGCTTTCGTTTCGACATCTCTTGCCTTACCACCGGATCGTCGGTCCAGTATATAAAAACATCGTCTGCAGTCTGGTTTTGTGTGATCCTGAATTTCGAATCCACGTAATTCTGCATTTTATAATCGTACCGATCCAGATGGTCGGGTGTAATATTCAGTAAAACAGCGATGTCGGCTTTAAATTCAACCAGTCCATCAAGCTGAAAACTGCTCAGTTCAATCACATAATAATCAAAATCGTTTTCGGCAACCTGCCATGCCATACTTTTACCTACATTTCCTGCCAGTCCCACGTTTAATCCGGCTTTCTGAAAAATATGGTAGGTCAGCAAGGTCGTTGTTGTTTTTCCGTTGCTACCGGTGATACAAATCTTTTTTGCTGAAGTGTACCTTCCGGCAAACTCGATTTCAGAAATTACCGGAACCCCTTTTTCTTTCAATTTCACAATGATGGGCGCCTTATCCGGAATGCCCGGACTTTTGATCACCACATCGGCATTGATTATCTTTTCTTCGGAATGTTTGCCTTCTTCAAAGTCGAATCCTCGCTGGATAAGCTCAGTTTTGTATTTCTCTTTAATCGTCGAAAAATCGGATACGAATACATCAAAACCCTGTTTGCGGGCCAGAATGGCTGCACCAACTCCACTTTCTGCGGCTCCCAATATGACGGCTCGTTTACTCATTCTTGAGATTTCACTTCTTCTTTTATTGTTTCTAAATAGTAATCTTTCAATCTATTCCGTCCGAAAGGCTGCATTCTCTTTTAAATCCTTTTCGCGCGGACGGTTTTCCTTTTTTTTCTTTTCC
>Ga0079306_1002219_pt1 | contig 11144 bp, 6 predicted proteins | sample Methanotroph_Enr_FD_79181 | JGI IMG/M metagenome (GOLD analysis project Ga0079306, IMG submission 79181) | Enriched soil microbial communities from Old Woman Creek wetland in Ohio, USA - Methanotroph_Enrichment_5 | ecosystem: Environmental > Terrestrial > Soil > Wetlands | place: USA: Ohio...
AGAAATGGCAAAATCAACAAATAACATTCAACGCGAAATCACACCTCTGTCACAAGGCGATTGCCTTTTGGTTTTCGACCGCATAAAAAGTCAGTTTGATTTTCCGGTGCATTTTCATCCTGAATACGAATTAAATTTTATTCATCGCGCAGCAAACGCCGGGCGCGTTGTTGGTGACCACAAAAGTCTGATTGGTGAATATGAACTGGTTTTGGTCGGACCAAACATTTATCATGGATGGAACAATGGCCAATACCAAAGTAAAAAAATTCATGAGATTACCATTCAATTTCACCCGGACCTGATTCATGATAGTCTGTTAGCCAGGAATATGATGAAACCAATTCGGGAAATGCTGGCCAATGCATCGAGAGGAATTTTATTCCCTGAATCTACGAGCCGAAAAATGGCCTCAAGATTACAGGAATTATCGCAAAAAAACGGGATAGATGCTTTTACTGAATTGCTTCTGATACTTCATAACCTGTCGATATCTGAAAACCAAAAACTTCTAAGCTCCGGTATACCTAATACTTCCGGGTTCGTCGACAGCGACCGTCTTAAAAAGGTTTGTGAATACATTGAGCAAAATTATCAGCAAAAAATAAAGGTAAGCGAAGTTGCTAAGACACTGAATATGACCGAAACAACCCTCTCAAGGTTAGTCAAAAAGCAAATAGGAAGGTCGTTTGTCGATTTTGTAAATGATTACCGAATAGGATTTGCCGCTCGCTACCTTACCGAAACCAATCAAACTATTTCAGAAATTGCTTTCCGCTGTGGATTTCACAACATCTCCAATTTCAATCGGATTTACAGAAAATGTAAGAACTGCACGCCCGGGCAATACCGTGAGAATTTTTCAGGAATTAAACGGGTGAGCTAAAAAGTATTTACTCGCTAAAAATTGATTTTTTGCTGCGGATCATCGGGTAATTTGGCCAGGTATTCTTCTACCAGTCCGTCAATAACAACAAGGCATTTTCCGCAACTGGTTCCTGCACGGGTTATTTTCTGAATTTCAGAAGTTGTTCTTGCACCTTTGTAAAGTGCGGCAAGAATTTCTTTTTCAGAAACCATATTACAGATACAAACCAACCGGTTCTTCATCACAAATCAATCTGCAGAGGTAATTTTCAGGAGACAAACTTATTTTCGACAAACAATTTAATGCCACGATAAGCATCAATAATCTGGTCGCGTTTTGGAAGGGTTTCGTATATTTTCTGAATGTATTGTTTCTCGCTCATAATCCTGAAAGTGTATTTAAAATTCAGGTCGAAAGCCATTGATATCAGTAATAACTTATAATCATTTATCGATTTCATATCCTCGATCGCACAAGTTTTGCCGGCCAGAATACTTTTAATCATCTTATCTGAAACCTCAGAATTATTAAGCAAATCGATCGTCATTGCCGGCTGAATTCCTGATTTCTCTTTAAAAAAACGATAAGATGAATCAAAAATATCTAATTTGTCAGCATCGCGCAGCAAACGTGCATACAAAGATTGTTGTTCATTATCGAGTTTAGGAAGTTTGGGTTTATTGTGGTTTAATACCGATTTAATAATAACCAATTGAATATCTGCAGGGATGGCTTGAAAAAACCCCATTTGCTGAATAATTTCACCTGAAACAACTGCATGGTCTCGCTGAATAACAGAAGCTTCAATGTTTTTCGAAATCATTGAAGCCCTTCCAGCATCATGAAATAATGCAGTAAGTTCGGCAATTCGTTTATCCTCATCGGTAGGCAAAACGAATTTAGCGAGTAAAAGCGAATTGTTTACTACTTGCAGTGAATGCGCACGAATATCCTCAAACTTGCGTTTGTTTTCAGGCGAATCGATAATAAGTGACTGGAAAAATTCCTCAAACTCTAAATGGCATTCTTTCAGAAGGTCTTCAGTAATCATATGGTGGATTTAATTCTGTCAAAAGTAGTACATTTCTGTTCCTAATCAGAGGAATAAGCCAGATAATTATTAACAGTCAAAATACATTCATTCAGTTGATTACAAACAACATGCACAACTGTTAATAAAAATTCGAATGGATTTTTGAGTTTTTTGACTAAATAGTCCGATTCAATTCAAGATTTACTATTTTTGTCCTCGCTTAAATAAACAGGTCCTATAGTTCAATGGATAGAATGTAAGATTCCGGTTCTTATGATCTGGGTTCGAATCCCGGTAGGATCACAAAGTAAAACAATAAACCTCTGTAAATAAATAATTTACAGAGGTTTTATTTTTCAGTGGTGTCAAATGTGGTGTTAATATCTTTTTGGTGTTGAATTCCTATTTGTCAGTGTTATTCCCAAATCATAAACAAAGGTATTCCCAATTTAAAACAGACAAGCCCTTTGGGTATCAAAAGACTACGGCATAAAGCCGCTTCGCTATTTATTCCGTTTCCTTTTGCTATCTGCTTTAAATTATGAAGAATGGTGTTTAAGATTTTGAAATGAGTTGTTATGGTCAAATGAAAGTAATTGAATTGAATACTTTTTTAGTTTTTATCATCTGCCAAGTGCTTTTTTGTAATACAAGTATTAATCAATTTTCCAATTGTTCTAACTCCTAACTCAATTAACCAAATTTCTTATTCAAAGGAGTTACTAATTTGACCAAAATATATTATTGAAGAATTAGTTTTCTTTACATTTAAACTACTATCAATTATTTCAAATCCAAAACCAAGCGAAGTTGTTATTATTAATTGTGAAAATTCAATATCTTTAGAATTAATAGTTAGATTAACATATGAATTAAACAAATCTACAATACTTATTATTTTGCCATTAGAGCTAGATGCAGTTAGAGTTTTGTCTAGAGTTATAACATAAACTTTTCTTAAAGGATAATACTCAATTTCATCAATTATTTCATACCCAAAAGAAGTACAAAAATCATCACTCGATGTTTTAGACAGTAATGAAATTTTTTTTTCTTGTTTATTAAATGATAATTCGCACTCAGGAAAATAAAAAGGCAAATCAAATGGTCCTTTAAACATCTCTTTTAAATTAACTTCATAATAAAGTATAGAGTCACCATTTTCAAGGGAATAATAGTCTTTTAATAAAAATTTGCTTGGCGAATTAATTAGGGTATAATCTTTTAAGTTTTTAAACTGATTATTTAGAATTTTTTTCTGGACTACACTATTTATATAACTTATTGATTTACTTTTCTCTGGAATTTTCAATTCTATTGCAATATTCGCCTTTTCCAACGGGAAACTAATTCTTTGAATATCTTTAACTATTCGAATTACACTATTTAATGTTGAATCTCGTTTCTCCTCATTTATTTCAATTCGTTCCTTTTCTTTTTCAATTTTTATTTCTGAACTTTTTATTTGTATTACCTTAGCAACACCTGTTAATGTGAAAGTTAATATTATACCAATTATAGCAATTTTGCCATGTTTGGTTACTTTGTTATTTTCTTTGTAGTTATGAAGCAATCCATAAATTGCAAAAAAAGATGATAACATAACAGCTACTAAATTCAGTAATTCTGTTGTCATAGTTATTAGTTTATTTACTTATCTTCATCAAAGCAGCACTAAAACTCGACTTGTGGCTAGCTTGCTGTTATCAACAAGCCTTTGAAAAATTATTATAACAATAAAACAGTTCTGCAATTTCACTAATTAATTCTTTCTTTTCATTAACTCTGATATTATCAAGAAAAGAATTAGATAATCTTACAGTCGAATATGCCGTAAATGTGTCGCAATAGCCTTTTCCACCTCCATTCAAAACACAATCAAAATACTTTGATGTATAATATTGGGAGTATTTTGTTTCAAAAGCATTAGCTAATTTGTCTGACATTATAAATGTGATTGATATGGTGTTTTCAGCTTTATTTATTCCAAAAGCAAATTTATTTGATAATGTATTGATTGTGAATTGGCCATTCTTAAAGTAGATGTTTGTATTACATTTCAAGACATTTGAAAGATAATTCGCCAGAACAATAATAAATTTTTCTTTTGAAAGATATAAATCATCTTCATCAGGGATCGTATCAGATTCGTTAGAAATGACAAAGTCTTTTACGAATAGATTCAACTCATTTAATTCTTCTTGAGAATCAATTTTACAGCCAATTTCAATTGAATTACTATTGGAACTACTTAATAGATTCATCGACGAGATTAATCCATTCTTTTCATTAAAATAGAACTTTGCATGTAAGTTGGGAACTAAACGTGGAGTTATATCTAGTGAGGAAATTTGTTCCCAACTTTTCGAATTTTCAGGCTCATTCCTAACAAAGAAATCAATTTTTACTCCTCTTTTCTTTGCATTTTTCAATTCAGTTGCTAGCCTATCCCAATTTACAAAATTTACATAAGGTGATACAATAACAAGGTGTTCTTTAGCTTCGTAAATGATATCAATTATTTCAGTACTAATTTTATGCGGTTGCAATATTTTCATAAGTCTTCAAATATAAGTTCAGTTTTTTCTGTCATTAATACATTTAATCCTCAATTTTTTTCGCTATGGAATATGAAAGTAGAATTTTCTTAGATTTACTAATAATCTTTATTTCAGTATTTTCCCCAGAAAGAACCTCTTCAAGATTTGTAATAAATGGATCGACAATTTCGAATATCTTGTAACCTAAAAGTATATTTTGACCGTGGATTTCAATTTCCTCCTGTTCATTAGTATTTGCTACCAATGGAGAATTTTCATTATTTACTTTTTTGAGCAATTCAAAAGTTTCTATAGTGCTACCTATGATTTCAGAAGTTTGCTCACCATCCCATACATAGGTCAATTTCTCATTATTGATAATAGATATAACGTTCTTGATAATTTTATATGAGTCTTTAGTTATCGAATCAAATCGAAAAGATTTAAATTTTACTTTGAAATGTCTTTCAATAACTTTTAACATTTCAAAATATTCAATAAAAAAATCTGCTTCTTTTATAATTTGTGTCTGCTTTGGAAAAGTTTGTACAATTTGTTTTTTTCCTTTTTCCCAAAAAAAAGTCACACTTTTACCATTAGTGAGATTTTTTAATAGTTGTGCAAGATCTATTTCGTCATTTATTCCTGTACAAATTTCATCATGCTCAAAATGAAAATCAATTTCAGCTTTCAATGAAACTTCAGACAGATTTATGTTTATTTTAAATTGGGCACTCCTATATTTAGTATGAATTACAAATGAAGGAAAAGAACCAAAAAGTTCAAATTGCAAATCATTTACCTCAAAACCATCTTCAAATACAATATCAATATCTCGGATTGTTTTTGGATTGTTTTTTATTATCAGTTTGATATCTCCATCAAAAACAGGCCATTTAATTCCACCTATTCTAAAATTTGGATTAATAAGATTTTTTCCATCAAACTCAAACTCTCCAACTTTCTTCCCTAGTATAAAGTCGTTAAAATCAAGAACAAATCCTCTGTCTCCTTTAAAAGTAAATTTTAATTCACTTTTTGCACCTTTGATGGCTTTTAAGGTTTGTAACTTGAAATAACCATCTTCAATTTTTGTTTCTGGATAAACATTATGGCCCAGCGCGAAATCCTTTAAAGTATCAATTGTTACCCAGTGTCTATTAAAATCAGAGCAAATATTGTCTTCAATATTTTTAATTAATTCATTGATAAAATTTTCAGCTGTTGAATTTATATATATAATATTATTGATTTTTAGATCATTTATTTTAGATTTAGAAAGATTTGGAGCTAGCATAAAACATTCTCGTCTATTCTTGCCTAGTGCTTTAGTTATTTTTTTGAATAAAACCCTTGTATTAATATCTTCTAAGTTGTACCCTAAAAACAAAACACTATTTGTTGCAATTCGATCCTTTATTGAAGTCCAGAAAATATCATTTTCGGTTCCCATTTCAAAAAAATGTTCATAGTCCGAACTCCTGATAATTATTGATTCAGGGTCTAATAAATCTCCGTGAACTTTAAAAATGTGTGTCCTACTTTTATTTAAATACGGAATTTGTTTTAAGGAATGGAAAACTTGAGCTTTTGTATCGTATGAAGTTTCAAAAAGTCTATCGTAATTTGTTGTAATAATCGTTTTAAAATGTGGGATAGAAGCTATTTTGTCATGACAGATTATTGAATCCGGAGTAAAGTTTATAAAAGTGTCATTTAATATCTGAATCAAAGGATTTACATCATTTCCCTTAATTCGACAAAACTCCTCTGCAAAATCAGGTAATAAAAGTGATTTTTTAACTTCCCTTTTTTCCAATTTTGATAAAGTATTATAAAGAATCTCCACAAGCATTTTCCCAGATGGAAATCCAGCATACAACGATAATCCAGCACCTGCCCAGATAATAACTTCCTCTTTTCGTATTAATTCAAATAATCTTTCCCTGTTCATCGAAATTTCTATTTTCTTTTTTAGGTGATCGATTCTTCCACTATTCTAATTTTCTCCTCCATAAAAACATACAACTTATAAACCATCCGATTAATTTCACTTCCGGCATTTATTCTTTCAATAGTTTATCTGCGAATTGTTCTAATTCTCGGATAAAATCATTTAGCTCTTGAAAAGTTACATAGCTGCTTGATGTGCAAAATTTATTACTTTCAAGGTAAGTTGATTGTAATAGACCCAATGGTAAATTGTTTAAATCCAAATGTTTAATATTGTTGTAGCACCTGTTTAATCTATCATGAAATGAACCATCATTTTTAATAAACAATTTAATCCCTGACAGATTAATATAAACATTATATATCTGATATAAATAGGTAACGATTATTTCAATTTTATTTAGTGCATCTAAATATAAATCAATTGGATAATCACCAGAATCAACAAAATTTATGAAACTATTTCTAGATTCGATATATAGTGGAACTATTTGCTGAATTCTTCTTAAAATATAGAAAACGATGGGTTTTCTAACTTTATCAAATTTTGCCCAAACGATTGACTTTACCAGAAATTCAGTAACATAATTCCTGTTTAGATCAAATTCTAATTCAGAAAATTCATGTGATTTGATTTTTAAAAGATTATGGCCAAAGTATTTTGCTTTAGCATTAACGGATAAACCCATTTTTTAGATCGTATTTTACATGTATTAAATTTATTATAGATTCCCTTCCACTATCTTAATTTCCTCCTCCGTCAATCCATACAACTCATAAACCATTTGGTCAATTATATTGTCGGTTTTATCAATTTCGGATTTAAGGGTTTGGGCCTCCGCTTTTTTGGATTCAAAAACTTCTATCCATTCCATCTCTTGTATTTTGGAAAGTCTTCCTCGTCCTTCCTTAGTAATGGCCTTATTCAATTCATTAATAAATCCAATGAATTCTAAGTCATGCCAGTTTAGGAGTTTATTACATATCGCGTCTAAAGCAAATTTAGATTGAATGTAATGAATCAATTTATTGTTGACATTGGCAAGTGAATTGTTTAATTGAATTATTATTTCGACGTTTTCCTCTATTTTAAACTTCGATTCAGTTGAAATAACAATTGGTAACTTTTCAAGATTTATCTTCTTTACTTCTGCAAATAATCTTCCTTTTTCCTGCGCAATATTTTGATAAATTAAATTTAGTAATTTGCTATTGATTAAGCCTAGCAAATATCTTATAGATACTTCCTTAGAAGGTCTTCCAACATTATATACGTTATTCAGGTTAATTCTTCTTTCGGTATCTATTGTTCCAATTAAAGAATCTGAAGTTTGCCTAATGATAATTTTTTCATTTTCAAAGAATGGAGCAACAGCTCTTGGCTCCGCCAGCCATTCTCCATAACTTAAATACATCTGCGGCTTGTTTAAATACCTGTATCGATGAAAATCTTTCCCGATGATACAATTTATGTAAGAATTATCTTCTTGTTTTGTAGAAGTAAAAACTTTTGCTTCAACTATTTCCTTCGTTTGCTTTGGTCTTCCTTTATTTGTTTGATAGGGCTTTATTCCGACGATAATTTGACACAATTCACCTAATGGTCTGCCCTTTAAAAGCAAGGATTTAATATCAATTTCAGTTTCATTTAGATCATATGTACCATCTTGGTTTACAATTTCATCATGATTACATAATTCTGAAACTAAATTAATTGCATCTGCTTTATTCTTACATTTATTTATTCTGATGCTTTTATAATTATTTGCTTTATTTTGAACTATCCATGAAACACTATCTCCAATATCTGCATCATCAAAAACTTCATAAAAGTATTTGGAAATAGACAATATTGTTAGTTGATTGAACATATTTCTGATTTTTCGGAAATAATGTTGATATGTGAAAGTTGCTGGAGTAATATAACCTAAAACTCCGTCCTGGCATGTAATATTTAGCCCTTTTTCATAAAAAACTACGTAACTATTTACCTGATATTCAAATGATTTAAAATTTTTTTCAATGTATTTTATTTCTTCTTCATGAAGTTCAGCACCATAAGGAGGATTCCCTATGACAACATCAAAACCACCATTCTTAAAAACTTCCGGAAACTCGCTTCGCCAATTAAATGCTTTTTTACCTGCAATATCTGGATCATCAATAAGTGAGTTTCCGCATTTTATATTGTTGCTTAAGGTCGTTAGTTTTCGTCCTTTTTGCGCTGTGCGTAACCATAAAGAGAGCTTTGCAATTTCAACAGATTCTTCATTGATGTCAACTCCAAAAATGTTTTTTTCCAAAATGCTGTTTTCTACTTCAGTAAAAATCATTGGAACATCGAGTAATTTGGCTTTCAGTTCATCAATATAGCAGTGTTCTCGAATCAAAAAGTCTAATGCCTGATTTAAAAAAGCACCTGAACCACAGGCGGGATCACAAATGGTTAAGGTTAAAAGCCAGTTCCGGTATATATCCAGTTTTGTATCCAGCTCTTTAAGTTTCCTTATTGTCCGTCCCTTTCGGCTTTTCAGGTATTCGCTTTCATCAATTTCAAGTTCTGTTTTCTTTTCGTCACACAATTTGCCAACCGTATTTTCAACTATGTATTTGGTAATGTATTTGGGTGTATAGAAAACCCCATCTTTTTTACGTTTGCTTTTTTTAAGGTCAACTCCTATACCTTCAATTTGTGCAGTTATTTCCTCAATTTCATTGAGACTATTTTCAAAAATATGCCCCAATATGTTTACATCAACTTCGGATTCAAAATCGTATCCGGTTAATATTTCGGTATATTTTTTTAGTATTTCATCGCTAATTGAAATTGTATCCAAAATTTCATCAGGAGCAAACAAGCCACCATTATAAGCGAATATCTCATACTTTTGCCCCTTCCATCCTTTATTTAAATGATTGAAATATTTCTTGAAACGAGCGTATAAAGGCTTGTATTCGTCAAGCTCTCTAAGCTGTTCCCATTGCTTTATAATTTCGCTTATTGAATTGGGGGGGAGTAATCCCCGATCTTCACCAAAAAAGATAAAAAGGAAACGGTCTAACAGTTTTTGCGATTTCTGGAATAGGGTAAGTTTGATTTCCTTTTCATCTTTGCCTCTTAATATTTCCAGATTTAGATTGTTTTTTATCAGATCGTTGTATAACTCATGTTTAAACAAGCTATAATCAACGTAAATCTTTTTAGTGATGTTTTCTTCTTTAAGAATAGACGCTTCTTTAATTGCTAGCGGAATCCCTTTTAATAGGTTTTCTTTTGCCAAACAAAGCCAGAGGATTTGAAAATGTTCGTATTCCAATCGAAATAAATCAAACTCCTCATATTCAACGGCATTATTAATATAAAATCTTATTTTTTCAAAATTTGAAGTAATTACATAAACGCATTTTTGCTGATTCGCTTTATAATCAAAAGCCTGTAGCCGAATAGCTTCTAAGTCTTTTGTTTTGGTTGATTTCAATTCAATTACTCCGATGGCTGCACCCTCAACCAATATTGCACCATCTGCCTTTTTTGCACCACGTTCATTTTTAAACTCTGTAGTAAGGTTATAATCATGGGTCGGATTTATCGTATAACCCAATACATTGACAAACAATTCCCTTAAAAACCCCTCCTGAAATTGTTCTTCTTTGCTCTCCCGAATATTTTGTTGTATGGTCGGATTGTGAAAATAAGTTACCAATTTTTGGTAAGCTAATTTCATTTCGTCTTGATTGGCTTCTTTCAGGTATTTATTGAGAACAGAATGTTGAAACAGGCTCATCGATTAGTCTATGATAGTGTTAAATATTATGAATGATAAATTTAACAAAAACTATATGATTTAACCGCATCAGAAAAAAGAATAATTCCAGATAAATAGACTGACTTATTCTATAGCTGTCTTTTCTCCTTTAGAACTTTTATTTGTATTAGATAAAATACCTATTCTTTAAAGGCAAAGCACAAAATCCGCCCATTGTATAATCGCAATAGCCTGTAAAATCTAAAGATGTTTGAACTTGGATTAAATCAACGGCCAATTGATTGGGCTGTAATCCTATTTTTTTAAGCATGTTGATATAGTTATATTTTGTGGCTCGCGATATAACTCCATTTTTCTCTAATTCGTCCAGACTAAATTGTTGTAATAGCATAATTACTTGTCTTGTTTTATTTGGATTGATTTTAGATTTTGGCATATTAATAACCCCATCAGAAACGTTTTTATTAAACGTTTCGATGTTATGGTTATACTGCGCAACCCTTTTCCCTGCATTAGACACATTCTCTTTCACTTCTACCTTAAATTGGCTTAAAAAACTATTAAAATATTTAAACATTTCATCTAACAACATACTTGAAAATCTTGCTTCAAGCGGCAAACTTGCACCATATTTTTTTGAAAACTGCATTCCCTGAACTGTTGAATTAGCCTTTTGGGTTTGTTCAGATACTTTCAAGCGAAAGGAAACAGTTTTTTTCATTATTGACTCATAAAGTTTGTGGTGTTTCTTCTTTTCCGCTGAGAGCTGATTAAATTCCTTAAAAGGATTTACTGCTTTTTTGGTCGCAAGTCTATCGCATTTCTTTTGAATCGAATCTACTTCTTTAAAATCTTTGTGCAATTGTTTAAAAAGCGGGCATTTTCTTGCAAAGATTTTCTTTCGGTAAAAATGGCTCATCATGGCATTCCTGAAAGAGATTTCGTAACGGAGGATTTTATCTGAATAACTTTGCAGACCTTCA
>Ga0079306_1002220_pt1 | contig 11144 bp, 9 predicted proteins | sample Methanotroph_Enr_FD_79181 | JGI IMG/M metagenome (GOLD analysis project Ga0079306, IMG submission 79181) | Enriched soil microbial communities from Old Woman Creek wetland in Ohio, USA - Methanotroph_Enrichment_5 | ecosystem: Environmental > Terrestrial > Soil > Wetlands | place: USA: Ohio...
CGAGGGCAAGCGTCTGGGGGTCGAAGCGTGAGCGCACCCGGAGGATTCAGGTCCGTCGCCATCGTGGGCGTCGGACTCATCGGCGGCTCGGTCGCAGCCGCGCTGAAGCGGCTTCCCGACCCGCCCACGATCGTCGGCATCGACGTGGATGCGGTCGCGCTACGCCATGCGCTGGAAGCCGATCTCATCGATGACGGCTCGCTCCCGGATGGCCTGGGCGCTGCGACGTGGCTCGGCTGCGAAGGCACCGACCTCGTTGTCGTCGCGACGCCTGCACGGTTCGCGGGATCGTGGCTCGAGCGCATCGGCGCCGGCGGCTACAAGGGCGTGATCACCGACGTCGCCTCCACCAAGTCCGGTGTGCTGGCGGTCGCGCGCACGGCGCTCAGCGATCCGTCGCGGTTCGTGGGCGGTCACCCGATGGCCGGGAGCGAGCGCAGCGGCGTCGAAGCGGCGCGCGCCGACCTGTTCGACGGCGCGTACTGGCTGCTCACGCCCACGCACGACACCGACCCCGACGTCTTCTCGGCCATGCACGCGCTGGTCGGCTCCCTTGGCGCACGCGTGATCTCCGTCGACGCCGAGGCACACGATGAAGCGGTTGCGATCGTGAGCCACGTGCCGCACGTCGCGGCGGCCGCGCTGGTCGACCTGGCTGCTGCGCACTCGGGCGAGCGCGGAGAGCTCATGCGGCTCGCCGCCGGCGGCTTCAAGGACACAACGCGTATCGCGGCCGGCAGTGCGGACCTGTGGACCGGCATCTGCCTCGACAACGCGCCGGCTATCGTCGACGGCATCGAAGAGCTTCGCGGGCGTCTGGGCGGGTTCGAGTCGCTCCTGCGCACGCGCGACAGTGACGGCATCCGGGCCTGGCTGGCCAGGGCCGCGGAGATACGCAGCTCGCTGCCCGCGCAATGGGTTCCCGCTACCGCGCAGCTCACGCAGCTCGCGGTGCCGATGCTCGACCGTCCCGGCGTGGTCGCGGAGATCACGGGTGCGGTCTCCCGCGCCGGCTGCAACATCGAGGGCATCGACATCGACCACCAGAGCGAAGACACCGCCGTGCTGGTTCTCGTGCTCACCGACGAGGGTCACTTCTCAGCGCTCACGCAAGACCTTGTCGGCCGAGGATACGAGCCGCGCCTTTCACCGCTTGCTGAGACGGGGGAGTAGGCATGAACGTCACCTTCGGACCCGGATCAAAGCCGCTGCTCGGCGAGGTGCACGTGCCCGGCGACAAGTCGATGTCGCACCGCGCGGTCCTGTTCTCGGCGATGGCCGAGGGCACGACCGAACTTCGCGGCGTCCTCGACTCCGCTGACGTGCGCGCAACGATCGCGGCTGTGCGTGACCTTGGCGCGCATGTGGAGCTGCAGCCGGCCGGAGACGGGTCGCTTTGCGGCACCGTGCGCGGCTGGGGAAGCTCCTGTCCGCTGCCGTGGAGCGGCACGATCGACTGCGGCAACTCCGGCACCACCGCGCGCCTGCTCATGGGCGTGCTGGCGGGGTGGCCTGCCGAGGTCACGCTCGTGGGCGACGAGTCGCTCTCTCGACGGCCGATGCGCCGGGTGACCGAGCCGCTGCGCGCGATGGGCGCCACGTACACGCTCACTGAGGCGGGCACGCTGCCGGCTGTCGTGCATGGGCGCGCCTCGATCAAGCCTGCTCACTACGACTCGCCGGTCGCCTCGGCGCAGGTGAAGACCGCCGTGCTGCTCGCCGGATTGCGTGCGCAGGGTCGCACCGGCGTCACCGAGCCGTCGCTCAGCCGAGACCACACGGAGCGCATGCTGCCCATCTGGGGAGTCCCCGTCGAAATCGACGAGGCCACGCGCTCCGCCGCGGTCGACGGTCCGGTCGTTCCCGTGGCGCCCGCCGAGTTCGTGGTCCCGCGCGACCCGTCGTCCGCGGCGTTCCTGACCGTGGCCGCGCTGCTTGTTCCGGGCAGCAAGGTCAGACTGCCCGGCGTCTCGCTCAACCCGACGCGCATCGGCTTCCTGCGCGTCATCGAGCGCATGGGCTCCGGTCTGGAGGTCGTGCCGTGGCCTGAGGCGCAGTACGAACGCGCGGGATCGATCATCGCGTGCACGTCGCACTGCCTGTTCGGCACCACCGTCACCGCCGAGGAGGTCCCGTCGCTGATCGACGAGGTACCGATCCTCGCGCTGCTCGCCACGCAGGTCGTGGGCACGACGCGCTTCGAAGACGTGGGAGAACTCCGCGTCAAGGAGTCCGACCGTCTGGCAGCGATCATCGATGGGCTGACCGCGCTGGGTGCTGAGGCACATGCCGAGGGTGACACGCTCGTCGTCACCGGTCCTACGCGGCTTCACGGTGCGACACTCGCATCCCTCGGCGACCATCGCCTCGCGATGACGTGGGCGGTCGCAGGGCTGATCGCCTCAGAACCGGTCATCGTCGAAGGATTCGAGGCCGTAGAGGTGAGCTACCCGCGCTTCGCCGAGGACCTGAAGTCGCTCGTCAGCGAGTAGTCGCCCGACGGCTCGAACCACGCGCAGGCCGCCTCGGACATCCCGTCGGGCGGCACCCCGCGTGATACGATACTGCGCGCAGAAATCCCCTCGCACGAAAGCAGTAATCCACCCATGATCATCGCTATTGACGGCCCGGCGGGCTCAGGAAAGTCCACGGTCGCGCAGCTCGTCGCCGGCCGTCTCGGATTCCACTATCTCGACACCGGCGCGATGTACCGCGCTGTCGCGCATCGCGCGCTGGCCCTCGGCATCCCGCTGTCTGATGAGGACGCCGTCGCCGCGATCGCCGCCCGCGACCGCATCACCTTCGGCCATGAGCCGGGCGCGACACTGCCGTCCATCGTCCGCATCGACGGCGAAGACGTCACCACCGCGATCAGGCTTCCTGAGATCGACGACGCGGTCAGCGCCGTCGCACGCCTGCCGCGCGTTCGCGAGGCCATGGTCGCGCAGCAGCGGCTGATAGGCGGCACCGACGACATCGTGGTCGAGGGGCGCGACATCGGCACGGTCGTCTTCCCGGACGCTGAGCTCAAGGTGTTTCTCACCGCCACGCCCGAGGAGCGCGCACGTCGCAGGGCTGCGCAGCAGGCCATGAGCGGTATCGAGGTCGACCCCACAGGCGTCCAGGAGGCGCTGAAGCGTCGCGACTCCGCGGACTCGACGCGAGACCACTCACCGCTCGTACCGGCCGCGGATGCGGTCGAGCTCGACACGACCGGCTTGAGCCTCATGGAGGTCGTCTCGGCCATCGCGACACTCGCCGAGGAGCGGCAGTCGTGAGCGCTCCGGCCTTCGGGTCCCCCGCATCGGGCCCCGGCGCGCCGAAATGGCGCCTGGCACGCTTCGTCCGTGCCACCGTCGGCTGGCTGCTGATCGCCATCTACCGGGTCCGCGTGATCGACGCGCAGAACCTCCCGGCGGAGGGCGGCTACATCCTGGCCGGCAACCACGTGAGCTACCTCGATCCCGCCTTGCTGTGGTGCGCCTCGCCGCGCGAGACCCACTTCATGGCGCGCGATGACCTGTTCGACGTCAAGGTCCTGGGCTGGTTCCTTCAAAACGTCTGGGTCATTCCTATCACGCGCGCCAGCGCTGACCGCGAGGCTATCACCCGCGCGACCACGCTGCTCCAGGCCGGTGAGCCGGTCGGCATCTTTCCCGAGGGAACGCGAAAGCGCCCGGGCGCCGAGGCGTCATCGGAATTGGGCGAGGCACACGCCGGCGTGGCGTTCATTGCGAGCCGGGCGGACGTGCCCGTGGTGCCAGTGGGTATCAGTGGTACTGAGAAGGCGTTGCCAGCCGGCGCCAAGGTGCCCCGGTTCCCGCGCGTAACCATCCGCATCGGCGAGCCGGTCTACCCCGCGTCGTTCACAGAAGGCGGACGCAAGGAGCGGCTGGCTGCCATGACCGCTGAGATCATGACCCGCATCGCCGCCGCCAGAGACGCCGCCCAGGAGGCGAGGTAGTCCATGCGCGTCGAAGTCGCACGGTACGCAGGCATCTGCTACGGCGTGGAACGCGCGCTCAAGCTCGCCGAGGAAGCCGCGCAGAGTGGCGGCGCCGTACACACACTCGGCCCGCTCATTCACAACCCACAGGCCGTTGCCGCATTGCGCGAGCGTGGCGTGGAGGTAGCGTCCACGCTCGATGACGCACCGAACGGCACCCTCGTCATCCGCAGCCACGGTGTCGATCCCGCCATCATCGACGAGGCGCTCGGCCGTGGCCTCAACGTCGTCGACGCGACCTGCCCGCACGTCAGCAAGGCACACGAGGCCGCCGAGGAGCTCAAGCGCGGAGGCTACACCGTGGTCATCGTCGGCGAGGCGGACCATCCGGAGGTCGAAGGCATCATGGCCCACGCAGGGGGAGAGGCGCTCGTGGTCTCCTCGGCGATGGAGCTGCCGGCCAAACTCCCGTCTCGGCGGGTCGGCGTCGTCGTGCAGACCACGCAGTCGATCGACCGCCTGACCGAGGTCGTCGCAGCCATCACACCGCGCGCCTCCGAGCTTCGCGTCTTCAACACCATCTGCTCTGCCACCGGCAAGCGCCAACAGTCGGCCCAGGAGCTTGCCGAGAACGTTGACGTCGTGATCGTCGTAGGCGGGCACAACTCGGGGAACACGACGCGACTGGTCGAGATCTGCCAGACGGTCAACCCGCGCGTGCACCACGTCGAAACCGCCGAGGACCTCGACCCATCGTGGTTCGAGGGTGCCGAGTCGGTCGGCGTCACGGCGGGCGCGTCCACGCCGGACGAGCAGATGCAGGGTGTCATCCGCGCCATCGAAGCCATGGAGTAGGGGGACATCATGTCCGCACGTGCCGATTACGGTGCGCGAATCCCGGCTCCGGCTCGTGGTGGTGTGGTCGCCACGGTCGCTCCCGGATCGCCCGCAGCACTCGCATTCATCGAGCCCGGCGACGAGATTCGTTCCGTCGACGGCTCTCCGCTTCGCGACGTCATCGACTGGCAGTGGCTCGCCGACGACCGCCTTATCAGCGTCCTGGCGGTGAAGCCGGGCGGGCTGGCCGAGGAGTTCACGCTCACGCGCGAACCCGGTACGCCCTGGGGTCTCACATTCACGGAGACCGTGTTCGACGGCGTGCGCACCTGTCGCAACAAGTGTGCGTTCTGCTTCATGACGCAGCTCCCCAAGGGACTGCGCCGCGCGCTGTATCTGCGCGATGACGACTACCGTCTGAGCTTCCTCCAGGGCAACTTCGTCACGTTGACCAATCTCGAGGACTCAGACGTCGAGCGCATCGAGCTGCAGAACCTCTCGCCGCTGTACGTCTCGCTCCACGCGGTGGACGCCGACGTTCGCGAGCGGCTCATCTGCGCCAAAGAGGACCGCGGTCTCGAGCGCTTCGACCAGCTGCTCGATGCCGGAATCGACCTCCACGTGCAGATCGTACTTGTGCCCGGTGTCAACGACGGCGACGTCCTCGAGCGCAGCCTCAGGTGGCTCGCCGAGCGAGAAGGCGTCGTGTCGGTGGGAATCGTCCCGCTCGGCTACACGGGTCACCAGCACGGCTTCTCGGCGAGCTTCGAAGAGCCTGAGAGTGCTGCTGCCGTGATCGACGAGGTCGCGCAGTGGCAGTCGGCGTTTCGCGCCCGCGACGGCATCTCCTGGGTTTACCTCGCCGACGAGTTCTACCTCAACGCCCGCCGAGACCTTCCGCCCGCCGAGGAGTACGACGGCTATCCCCAGTACGAGAACGGCATCGGCCTCGTCCGAAGCTATCTCGACGAGGCTGCGGAGATCGCCGACGACCTGAAGCGCGCTCTCGCTCAGCTTGCGTCCACCTCAGCCGGCTACGTCGCGCTGGTGACCGGCACCCTGTTCGCGCCGGTACTGCAGCGCTTGCTCGGCGAGCTGGACGCGGATCTGGGCCGCGTTGGCGTGCTCGCGGTCGAGAACTCGTTCTTCGGCGGCAACGTCAGTGTCACGGGCCTCCTGACCGCCGCGGACCTGATGCCAGCAATTGCTGCGCTCCCTGCCGGATCGATCGCGCTGGTGCCCGACATCGTCGTCAACGCCGATGGACTGCTGCTCGACGATGTTCCGGCCGCCGAACTGGGTATCCGAACCCTAAGAGAGGTGCGTCTGATATCCTGTGACGCCGGCGGGCTGCTCGGCGGGCTACTTGAGGCTGCCGCAACCCCGCACTAACAGAAGGAGTGACGCGCCCATGGCGCTACCTATCGTTGCTGTCGTCGGACGCCCCAACGTGGGCAAGTCGACGTTCGTAAACCGTATCACCCAAGGGTCCGAAGCCATCGTCCACGAGGCGCGTGGCGTAACCCGAGATCGCAGCTATCACCGGGCCGACTGGAACGGCGTAGAGTTCATGCTCATCGATACCGGTGGTATCGAGTCGGGCAAGACCGCCGACGAGTTCCAGTCGTCCATTCGCGCGCAGGCGTTCATGGCCGCTTCCGAGGCGGACGCGATCGTATTCCTCGTCGACGGCAAGGTTGGCATGACGCCCGAGGATGAAGAGGTCGCGCGCATCCTCAACAAGTCCGAGACGCCCACGTTCCTCGCGGTCAACAAGATGGACACCCCCGGCCGAGATGACGACGCGCACGAGTTCTGGGCGCTTGGGCTCGGCCAGCCGTGGCCGGTCTCGGCTACCCACGGCAACGGCACCGGAGACATCCTCGACGAGATCGTCGCCTCGCTTCCGGAGGTCGAGCCCGAGGAGGAAGAGACCGCGATCGACATCGCGATCATCGGCCGGCCTAACGCCGGCAAGTCATCGCTGCTCAACAAGATGACCGGCGTGGATCGCGCGATCGTCTCGGACGTTGCGGGTACCACGCGCGACGCCATCGACATGCTGGTCGAGCGTGACGGTGTTCGCTACCGCCTGGTCGACACCGCAGGTATCCGCCGCAAGGCGAACATCGATGAGGACGTCGAGTACTACGGTTTCGTGCGCGCCATGCGCGCGATCGATCGCGCCCAGGTAGCGCTGCTCGTCATCGACGGCACGATCGGACTCACCGACCAGGATCAGCGCGTGGCGAACTTCGCCGCCGAGCGCGGGTGCGCGATGGTCATCCTGCTCAACAAGTGGGACGCCGTGGAAGGTCCGGAGGCCAAGGAGGCCATCTCGACCCGCGTCGAGGAGCGCCTCGGCTTCGTGGGATACGCCCCGGTGCTGCGCATCAGTGCGCTGACCGGCAAGGGCGTCGACAAGATCTGGAACGCAGTCGACACCGCGTACCGCAACTACTCGCAGGAGATCTCCACGAGCCAGCTCAACAAGCTCCTCACCGAGCTGCGTGACTTCGGCCACACGGTGAGCCACGGCAGCATGACGCTGCGCCTGAACTACGTGACGCAGACGCGCACGTGTCCTCCCGGCTTCACCTTCTTCGCCAACCATCCGCAGCTGGTCGACGATAGCTTCCGTCGCTACCTCGAGAACCGTCTGCGCGAGCGCTTCGACCTCGTCGGCACGCCGATCGTCCTGAAGTTCCGCAAGAAGGACTCAAGGTAAGCGGCGTCATGATCGTCGGCATCGTCATTCGGTTCGTCGTGGTTGTTGCTGTCGCGTACCTGCTCGGCGGCATCCCGTTCGGGCTGATCATCGGCAAGAAGTTCTATCACATCGACGTCCGAGAGCACGGCTCCGGCAACCTCGGTGCCACCAACGTCTTTCGCACGCTGGGCATGAAGGCGGCGATCGCGACGCTGGTACTCGACGCAGCGAAGGGCGCAGCGGCTGTCGGCTTTGCGTATGCGGTCTTCCTGAGCAGCGGTGATCTCATCCAGGAGTGGGCGATGATCGCAGCCACGATCGCGGCTGTGGGCGGGCACTCGTACTCGCCCTACATCCGCTTCGGAGGCGGCAAGGGCGTCGCCACCGCCGCGGGAGCGCTGCTCGTTCTCACGCCCGGTCCCTGGCCGGTCCTGCTGGTGCTGTTCGTCGCAGTGGTCGGCCTGTCTCGCATGGTGTCGCTCGGTTCGGTCATAATCGCCGTAGCGTACCCGCTACTGTGCCTGGCGTTCTATCCCGGCGATTGGCCCATCATCGTCTTCTCGTTCGGGATCGCCGCACTCGTCATCTGGCGGCATCGCTCGAACATCGTTCGCATCGTGCACGGCCAGGAATCGAAGATCTCTCTCAGCGGCAGAGGTAACGTCGCCCGTAGGAAGGACGCGAGCTGATGCGTATCACCGTCATCGGAGCCGGATCGTGGGGTACCGCCGTTTCGTGGATGCTGAGCGGCAAAGGTCATCAGGTCCGCGTGTGGTCGCGCGAGGCGGAGATCGCCGAGGGCATCAACGTCGAGCACCGCAACCCCGTGTACCTGCCGGACGTCGTGCTCGACCCGAGCGTCTACGCGTCGCACGACATGGAGGAGGCGCTCCAGGGCGCTGAGGCCGTCGTCATGGTGACGCCGTCGATCGGCGTTCGCAGCTCGGCCGAGGCCATGAAGCCCTTCCTCGCCGGTGACACGCCCGTCGTCATCCTCTCCAAGGGCGTCGAAGGCGAGACCAACCTGCTGATGACCGAGGTCCTCGAGGACGTCTTCGGCAATCGCGGCCGCATCGCGGGCCTCTCGGGACCCAACCACGCCGAGGAGGTCTCGCGCGGCGTGCCGTCGGCCACCGTCGTGGCGGCCTACGAGCCCAAGATCGGCGAGCTGTTCCAGGACGTCTTCATGACGCCGTTCTTCCGCGTCTACACCAACCCCGACGTGATCGGCGTCGAGCTCGCCGGCGCCAGCAAGAACATCGTTGCCATCGGCGCGGGCATCAGCGACGGACTCGGCTACGGCGACAACACCAAGGCGACGCTGATGACACGCGGACTCGCCGAGATGAGCCGCCTTGGAGCCAAGGTCGGCGCCAACCCGCTGACGTACATGGGTCTTGCCGGCATGGGCGACCTCATCGCCACCTGCACCTCGCGCCACTCGCGCAACCGCAACCTGGGCGAGATGATCGCAAAGGGCGGCACGATGCAGCAGTTCTACGACGAGACGCACATGGTCGCCGAGGGCGCTCTGGCGTGCATCACCGTCGACGAGCTTGGCAAGCGCGAAGGACTTGAGCTGCCCATCACCCAGCAGGTGCGCGCGATCCTGTACGAGGGCATGCCCGTGTCCGGCGCCGAGCAGGCGCTGCTCGGCAGGGGAGCGACCGACGAACTGCACGGCCTGGGACTCATCGCCGACTAGTACGCCACCACCATCGGAGGTTCACGTGAACGACGACCGCATCCTCATCGCCCCGTCGATCCTCTCGGCGGATTTCACGCGACTTGCCGAGGAGATCGCCGCCATCGAGGCGGGTGGCGCCGACATGATCCACGTCGATGTCATGGACGGCCACTTCGTTCCCAACCTCACGATCGGCCCGCCGGTCATCAAGGCGCTCAAGCGGATCGCAACCAAGCCGCTCGATGTTCACCTCATGATCGACAACGTTGACGCGACCATTCAGTGGTACCTGGACGCCGGGGCGGACTACGTCACCGTTCACGCCGAGGCGTCGCCGCATATCCATCGGACGCTCGGGGCAATCCGCGAAGCCGGAGCCAAGCCGGGTGTCTCGGTCAATCCGGGTACGCCGGTCGACTCGCTCGTCGAGATCCTCCCCATGGTCGACATGGTGCTGATCATGAGCGTCAATCCGGGCTTCGGTGGGCAGTCCTTCATCGAGCGCAGCGTCGACAAGGTCGCCGAGCTTCGGTGGATGTGCGACCAGCTCGGTCTGAATCCGATCATCCAGTTCGACGGCGGTATCAACACCGAGACCGCTGCCCGCGTGGGTGCGGCCGGTGCGACGTGCCTGGTGGCAGGTAACGCCGTGTACTGCTCGAGCGACCCCGCAGCCGCGATCGCGGACATCCGCGCCGCTGCCGAAGGTGGGGCCGCTCTGCGTCGGGCCGCGTCGCTCGGCGAAGAGGGCGACGAGAGCTACTGATCGCCTCCGGTCGCGTTCCCGGACGCGGCCTGCGCTATACTGCAGTGTGCTTTCTTCAGGGCGGGGTGAGATTCCCCACCGGCGGTGACAGCCCGCGAACCCCGGCGACGGGGCCGACTCGGTGAGATTCCGAGGCCGACGGTTAGAGTCCGGATGGGAGAAGGAAGGTCCGAATCGCATGCTGCGCCTGTTCTCAGACGCCTCTTCACGGGTCGATGACCCGTTCTTCGCTCGAGCTATCCAACTCGCCGTTCGTGGTGCCGGTTCGACGTGGCCCAACCCCTCCGTGGGGTGCGTGATCGTTGCAGACGGACGCATCGTCGGTGAAGGATTCCATCCCCGTGCCGGACAGCCGCACGCCGAGGTGTTCGCGCTCGCCGACGCCGGCGAGGCGGCTCGCGGAGCAGACGCGTACGTCACCCTCGAGCCCTGCGCCCACTACGGCAAGACGCCGCCGTGCGCCCAGGCACTCATCGATGCCGGTGTAGCTCGCGTGTTCATCGGCATGCGGGATCCCCACGATATCGCAGCGGGCGGCGTTGAGCTCATGCGTGCAGCGGGTCTGACCGTTGAGTTCTCGGAGAATCCCGACGTCTTCGCGTCGATCAACAGCGGTTGGCTCAAACGGCTCGCCGTCGGGACGCCTATGGTGCGTGCGAAGGTCGGGCTCACGCTGGACGCGAAGGTCGCCTTCGACGAGGGCATGCGCGCCTCGATCACCGGCCCGGACGGACGAGCGGTCACGCGGCGTCTGCGGCGGATGGCTGACGCTGTCTGCGTCTCGGCGGTCACCGTCATCGCGGACGACCCCGCGCTCACCGTTCGCGACGAGAGCGGAGTTCTCGCGGAGACCCAGCCGCTGCGTGTCGTGCTCGTAAGGACGACGCTGCCACCGGCTGATGCGACTGTCCTCACGGACGGCGCCGCGCCTACGCTGATCCTCGCGTCTGACCTCGCGTCGGACCAGGATCTTGCCGACCTCGATCCCTCTGCCGGCATCCTGCGATACTCCGCCGAGGAGGGACTGGCGTCCGCATGGCGCGCGCTCGCCGCTCACGGCGTCAACGAGTTGCTCGTCGAGCCCGGCCCGCGCCTGCTCACCACCATGCTCGCCGAGAACGCCGCCGACGAGCTCGTGGTCGTCTCGGCGGGCGGTATGGGTGGTGCGGACGCTCCATCGCTGTATCTGGGCGGCGCG
>Ga0079306_1002221_pt1 | contig 11141 bp, 8 predicted proteins | sample Methanotroph_Enr_FD_79181 | JGI IMG/M metagenome (GOLD analysis project Ga0079306, IMG submission 79181) | Enriched soil microbial communities from Old Woman Creek wetland in Ohio, USA - Methanotroph_Enrichment_5 | ecosystem: Environmental > Terrestrial > Soil > Wetlands | place: USA: Ohio...
CCCGTTATTCCGTAAAATAGCAGTCCTGATCCCCGGATACAGGGAGGATGATGTTATCGTGGATGTTGCCCGGGAAGCGCTGAAACAGGATTATCCCCTCTATCTGTTCGACATAGTTATCATTGCAGATTCATTCAAGCAGCATACCCTGGATCAGCTAAGGAAACTTCCTATAAAGGTGGTGGAAGTATCATTTGAGAAAAGCACCAAATCAAAGGCGCTCAATAAGGCAATGGAACTCCTTCCCAATGATTACCAGCTGGCTGTTGTCCTGGATGCTGACAATGTGATGGCGCCTGACTTCCTGAGTAAGATAAATGCCTCATTTGAAGAGGATTATGCTGCAATACAAGGACACCGCGCCGCCAAGAACCTGGATAGCTCTCTGGCCATCCTGGATGCCGTGAGTGAAGAGATCAACAACCATATCTTCCGCAAAGGTCACAGGGCGTTAGGGCTTTCATCGGCCATCATTGGCTCCGGAATGGCTTTCCAATATGAATTCTTCAGGAACCTGATGTCGAATGTTACGGCCATTGGAGGATTCGATAAGGAAATAGAACTTAAATTGCTTAAGGAAAATTATAAAATAGAATACCTGCACGATGCTTATGTTCTGGATGAAAAAGTGCAGAAAGCGGAGGTATTCAGCAACCAGAGACGCAGGTGGCTTTCCGCTCAGTTTCATTATTTCCGAAAGGATTTCATTTCGTCAGTAAAGGCCCTGGTTACTGAAGGAAATGTTGATTATTTCGACAAGGCATTCCAGTTTATACAGCCCCCCCGTATCCTGCTGCTTGGTGCAATGATCATTCTTGGAGGTGCTTTCCTTACCCTGAATACATTATTGACTGTGAACGGGTGGATGAACTGGGCCTGGATCTTTACCGGGGCATTCTGCATCATGGCTTTTCTTTTTTCAATCCCGCGCTCTTTTTATAACCTGGGGACATTCAAGGCCCTGGTAAGTTTACCCAAAGGAATGGTATTGATGCTCGGGTCCCTGCTAAAAATCAGGGGAGCCAATAAACAGTTCATTCATACCAAGCACGGTGCTGTAAAACCTGTGCAGAATATCCAATAAACCCATACTTTAAAGTATACTGAAAAATGAAAATAGGAATTGAAGGGCAGCGGCTGTTTAGGAGCAAAAAACATGGGATGGACATGGTTGCCCTCGAACTTATCCGGAATTTGCAGCAGATTGATCATGAAAACGAGTACGTTGTGTTCATAAAGCCTGACGTTGACGATACAGCTGTCAGGGAAACTGCAAACTTCAGGGTAGAACGCCTGGAAGGTGGTTTCTACCCGTTCTGGGAGCAAATCGCATTGCCGCATGCAGCAAAAAAGGCAGGTTGTCAATTGCTTCACTGCACAAGTAACACTGCTCCGTTATACACAAGTTTACCCCTGGTCGTTACCCTGCATGATATCATCTATATGGAAAGCGGCTACCTGAAAATTCTGAATGGCAGCGGCTCCTACTACCAGAAAACCGGGAATGTATACCGGAAAATGGTGGTTCCCAAAATTGTGCGGGATAGCAGGAAAATTATCACAGTCTCCCATTTTGAAAAGAACAGGATTGCAGATTTCTTCGGGATTACAGGGGATCCACGACTTACAGCAGTGTATAACGGGGTAAGCGAACATTTCAAACCTGTAACCGATAAATATGAATTGAAAATGGTAAAGGAAAAGTATCATTTACCAGACCAATTCTTCTTTTTCCTGGGGAATACAGATCCTAAAAAGAATACAAAGGGAACGCTGAAGGCATATTCACAATTTGTAAAACAGAAGGGCAAGGATATCAAGCTTGTGATGCTTGATTATGACATGCAGGAGCTGGAAAAAATTCTTGATGAAATTAATGACAGGAATTTGATAAATCAAATTGTGCTTACCGGCTATGTTATTAATACCGACCTGCCTGCCATTTACAGCCAGTGCAGCGTATTCCTCTACCCGTCCCTTCGCGAGAGCTTCGGCATCCCGATGCTTGAAGCCATGGCATGCGGCGTCCCGGTTATTACCTCCAATACTTCCTCCATGCCCGAAATAGCTGGAGAGGCTGCAGAAATCATCGACCCTTTCAGGCCGGAAGAAATTACGGAAGCGCTTGTTAAACTCACCTCAGAACAGGAAACAAGGTCCAAACTTATCCAAAAAGGACTGGAACGCTCAAAACTCTTCACATGGAAGAGAATGGCAGAACAAGTCCTGCTCATTTACAAAGAAATAATTGAAAACAAATAGAATCTACTCAGATGATTAAAGATCAAAATTTGGTTTGTATTGGGAATACCACCTGGTTTGGCGAATATCAGCGATCCTCGGTGCAATTGCTTTCGAGGCTTGGAAAACACAATACCGTGCTTTACGTGGATTATGCATTTACCGTTAAGGATTTGATTTCCGCACTATTAGGGAAGAGTAAGGCCCCGGTAAAAAAGATATTGGGAATACAGAACAGGCTGGATGTTATATCCAAACACGAAGGAGGGAAAGTTGTAAAATTAACGCTCCCCCCGGTTATCCCCTTCAACCATTTTAAGAATGACCGTATTTTCAGGATGGTTCTTAAATTTAATAGCGCTATAATAGCTCATTCCATTAAGAGGTCGCTGCGCCGGCTTCAAATGAAGGATGTCATTTCCATCACCTCTTTCATGCCATTTTATGGCTTGTTCCTAAAGGGTAAACTGAAGGAAAAACTGAATGTTTACTATTGTTATGATTCCATTGATGGAAAACGGAATGGCCCCCGTGGAAAAACCTATGAGAATGAATATATGGAGGGTATTGATGGAGTGATCGTTACTTCCGATAACCTTTATATGCAAAAATCCGCCTTGCATCCGAGTGTATTTGTTGTTAAGAACGGGGTTGATTTCAAACTGTTCCGCGGGGCGGTTGATGGACACACAAAACCCGGCAACCCCAAAGTAGTCTGCTATACCGGGAGTATTGACCAGCGGTTTGAAACGGAAATGATTGAGTATTGCATTAAAAATGCGCCCGGATATGAATTCATCTTTGTCGGCCCGGTCCGTAACAAAGCAGCAGCCGAAGTCATCGGGAAATACCCGAATGTGAAGATCAAGCTCCCGGTGCCCCCCGAAGAAATCCCGATGATCATGTTCAACAGCCATGTGGGAATAATTCCCTACACTCGAACCCACCTTAACAAGAACGTGTATCCTTTGAAAATAAATGAATACCTGGCGGTTGGAACACCCGTGGTGATGACTGATTTTGCCCATCTGCCTGAATTTGAAAGCCTGGTGTCAGTGGCGCCGGATAACCAGTCATTCCTTGAAAAAATCAAGTTTGAAATAGAATCCGATACCCCGGAGAAACAGGCAATTCGCGTTGCCACTGCATCAGAGAATTCATGGGAAAGCCGGACTGAAGCTTTCGCGGATGTACTCCAGGCCTTGCTTGAAAGAAAAACAAAGAATTAATGAAGCAAAGAGCTGGGAGCAAACTCCCTGATCAAAATGAAAACCTATGATTCACCAAATAAAATCACATACAATGTTAGACAGTAATCCAAAACTTAAAAAGATCATTCATTACCTGATGATTCATCCATATGCAACGCGCCCGCGTCTTTGGACACGACTGCTGGTATATCCGTTCATAATTAAAAGAGGGAAAGGATCCATTATCCGGCGAAAAGCCAGGCTGGACCTGATCCCATCGAAGAAGTTTTCAATTGGTTACAGGACAATCATTGAGGACTATACCATTATCAATAATGGAATGGGTGATATCATAATCGGCGACAGGTGCGCTGTTACTTCCCGGGTAAAGCTGGTAGGCCCTGTAACACTTGGGAACCTGGTTACCATTGGAAGTGGCGCCCAGATCACAGGACTTACCCACAATTTTGAAGATGTTACCCGCCCCATCAAGGACCAGGGAGTGATGCCCAACCGCACTGTTGTGGAAGACGATGTCTGGATCGGGGGAAATTCGGTTATCATCCAGGGACTGAGGATCGGGACCCATTGCATTATTGCTTCGGGAAGCGTCGTCACAAGGGATGTTCCTCCCTATTCGGTGGTTGCCGGAAACCCTGCCAGGGTTATCAAGCAATTCAATTTTGAAACCAATCAATGGGAGAAACCGGTTAAGAAAGTGGCCTGATCATTCCCCGACTGTATTCAGTGTCCCATGATTCCATTCCTGGAAATCATTTTGGGAGAGGTAGTTCTATGAGTGAATAAAACATTAGAAAAGAATGGAAAGCAGAAAAATATATTTCCCCGGCTTAAATGGATTACGGTTCTGGGCAGCCTTTTTCGTAATCCTGCACCATGTTGAGCAATTTAAACTTTGGCAGGGTATGCCTAACCTTTTCAGGAACAACTTCTTCGAATCCATTGGCCACCAGGGGGTTTCATTGTTTTTCGTGCTGAGCGGGTTCCTGATTACATTCCTGTTACTAGCCGAATATGAGAAAACAAATCATATCGCGGTCAAAAATTTCTACATCAGGCGTATACTCCGCATCTGGCCTTTATACTACCTGATAATGATCCTCGGATTATTCGTGCTCCCCAGGTTCATCAATATCGGGCCGGTTGCTGAATTGAACGAACATTTTACCCTGAAGGTGATGCTGTTCATGTTCATGTTGCCCAATGTCCTTCGCGTTATGGAAGCACCTATTGTCGGCGCCAACCAGGCCTGGTCAGTTGGGGTGGAAGAGCAGTTCTACATCATCTGGCCTTTGTTGGTACGAACTTTCCGAAAAGTATTGCTAAAGTTCCTTATCCTGTTCATTATCCTGAAATTCTCGGTAACTATTCTAATGGCCGTTTCACTCGATCATTTCCTGAACCCGGGCTACCAGTATATGATGTATTTACGGACTATCCAACGATTCTGGGATTTATTGCAGATCGAACAGATGTCATTCGGGGCAATCGGGGCATATGTGCTTTTCTATAAGAAGGAGAAAATACTGAATGTGCTCTATCACCCTCTTTCCCAAATTTTTATGGCTGTAGGCATAGTGTTTATCCTGACTGTCAGGTTCAAGTTTATCGGGCAGACCTTATTTGATGCACTTCTGTTTACCATTCTCATCATCAATGTTTCAACAAATAAAAACTTCATCCTGAAACTTGAGAACCGGTTATATTCCTACCTCGGGAATATTTCCTACGGCATCTATATGTACCATACGGTTTGCATAGCCGTCGTGCTTACCATATTGCAGAAACTTGGTCTTGACAAGGGGAACCTGCTGCTTTTCAATTCAATAATGTATGCAAGCTCAGTGATTCTGACCATTGTTGTTGCAGGATTATCCTACAGGTATTTCGAGTCCTTCTTCCTCAAGCAAAAGGAAATGTTCATGATCGTAGTGAGCTCAACCCGCGGGGAACCTAAAGCAAGTTCAAAACAGTCCGGTGAACATGGATTGGCTCAACCTTTATCACCGGTATTATCAGAGGTTACCATAAGAACTCCGGGGGCAATAAAGTAATCATGGTGTGATACTTGTCTGTCGACAGCTTGATCGTACCTATTAAATAAACTATTAACAGATGAAGAAACTATCTGTCTACCTGCAATACCTTTTTGAATATCTGAAATTCGGGGATATTATTTCTGTTATATCATCTGTCAAGTATTTGTCCAACAGGACGTCCCATAAAAATGACCGGATAATAAAGACATCAATAGGGACTTTTTTCTGCAGGAAGAACACCAATGATTTTCAATTTGCCAACCTGATGTATGAATGGAGTGTAAAGGAATTCCTTTACAAGCGGTTAGGGGAATTTACTGTTTTTATTGATGGGGGTGCCTGTGTTGGTGATTACAGCATATTATTCTCAAAACTCAACCTCAGGTGTATCGCTTTTGAGCCCATAGCTGATAATTACCGTGTAATGGTAAAAAACCTTGAACTGAACGGCCTTATTGATAAGGTTAAGACTTACCGCTACGGGTTGGGTGATAGTAACCGGCAGGCCCGGTTCATCTTTAATCCTGTAAATACAGGTGCTTCCCGAATCGATCGGAATAATCAACCGGATAGCTGCCTGGCAGAGATTCGCACTTTCGATTCACTGGTTGGAGAATTGGACATAACCCTGGATGATAAAATACTGGTAAAGCTGGATGCCGAAGGGATGGAGCCCGAAGTTTTGCGTGGTTCAGGAGCGTTTATCCGCAACTACCCGAATATAAGCTTCGTAATTGAAGATAAGCATTCCGGGCAGGAAGAGATCAAATCGATCCTTGACAGTTTCGCCGTATTTGAATATGGTGAAGTTGACAATTACAACATGTTTGCCCGTAAAACCGGGAGTCTAATTTAAACTGAGCAGAAATGACCACATTGAAAATAGTATTCTGGTTGTTGTTGTTTATCGTATTCTACGCCTATGTAGGATATGGTATCCTATTGTACCTCATCATTAAGTTCCGCAGGATCTTAGGGCTATCGGGGAAAGCTGAAGCTGACCTTTCCTATGAACCTGATGTTACATTGTTTATAGCTGCTTACAATGAAAAGGATTTCGTTGCCGTTAAGATAAAGAACTCTCTCGAACTGGACTATCCGCGTGATAAGCTTCATATTGTCTGGGTAACCGATGGCTCTAATGACGGGACACCCGAAGAAATCAGGAAATTTGAAGGAGTGACTGTTCACCACCTTCCCCAACGCAGCGGTAAGATCGGGGCGATGAACAGGGGTATGAAATTTGTCAATACCCCGGTAGTGGTATTCTGCGACGCCAACACGATGCTTGGAAAAGAGTCCATTCGAAGGATTGTTAAGCTTTTCAGTAATCCGAAGGTTGGATGCGTTTCCGGTGAGAAGCGTATTTTCAGCAAGGATAAGGATGCAGCTGCCGGTGCCGGTGAAGGCCTGTATTGGAAATACGAATCCACCCTGAAGAGGTGGGATGCTGAATTGTATTCGGTTGTAGGTGCAGCTGGAGAGCTTTTTGCAATCCGCACCGAACTTTACCAGGAAGTGGAACGCGATACCCTTCTTGACGATTTTATCATATCGTTACGGGTAGCCCAGGGCGGGTACACTATCCAATATGATCCCGAGGCATACGCCATTGAAACTGCTTCTGCCAATGTAAAAGAAGAGCTGAAGCGTAAGATACGCATTTCTGCAGGGGGAATCCAGTCAGTGATCAGGTTGGGTTCACTTTTGAATATCTTCAAATATGGGACCCTTTCATTCCAGTATATATCGCACCGGGTTCTGCGATGGACCCTTGCGCCTCTTTCTCTTTTGTTCCTCCTGCCTGCAGGCTTGTTTCTGGCCATAAATGAAGGCTTGCCCGACTTTGGTTTTTATAGCGTGCTGTTTTGGATGCAGGTTCTGTTCTATTGTTCAGCACTGATCGGCTGGTACCTGGAAAATAAATCGATAAAGGTGAAGCTACTCTTTGTGCCATACTACTTTTTTATCATGAATCTCTCCGTATTCCTGGGACTCAGGCGCTTTTTGAAAGGATCACAATCCGTTAACTGGGAACGGGCTAAACGCGGAAAATAAAGAATTGTGAAATGATAACATGGTTGGAAAGATGCATTATAACGCTTATTCTTTCGTTCTTCCTTTCAGGCAGCCAGAATATGTATGCCCAAAACAGGAGCTTCCTTGTTGATTCTCTCACCACTCAAATAAATGGAGAGATTGCACCTTATGACCAGGTGAAACCAGGGGATACGCTTCTTATCGAACATGGACAGCGGGACTTTCTTCTGATCCGCAATCTTAGCGGAGATGCTGATAATCCGGTCATTATCCTTAATTATGGCGGAGTTGTTAAAATCAACACAGATCATTATTATGGATTCTCGTTCCGAAACTGCAGGTATTTCAGGTTTTCCGGGACAGGAGATGCTGACCATTTTTATGGTTTCATGGTCGAACGTGTTGAGACGGGCGGTGGGATTGGCATTGGAGACAAAAGTTCAGATTTTGAAATCGATCATGTGTCAATCGAACATTGCAATGGCGCCGGAATAAATGCAAAAACGGATCCTGATTGTTCTTTTACAACTACCAGGGGCAATTTTACCCAGTTTCATTCGGTAATTCACGACAACTATATTGCAGGTGTAAGTAACGAAGGAGTCTACCTGGGCAGTACCAAGTATTTTGGACAACTTATAAGCTGCGGAGGCAAGGACACATTGCTGCTCCCTTCCCTGCTTGACGGGGTGAGGATATACAGCAATATCATCAGGTATACCGGCTGGGATGGCATCCAGGTGAGTTCTGCCTCTTCCGATTGCCAGGTGTTCGATAATTTGATCCTGTATGATAGCCAGGATGAATTCTATAACCAGATGTCAGGTATCCTGATAGGCGGAGGTTCCAAATGCGATTGCTTCAACAATTATATCGGCGAGGGGAAAGGCAATGGTATTGAAAATCATGGCCTTGGCGGTTACCGGGTATTCAATAATATCATTGTAGATGCGGGAAGAAATTTCCAAACATTGGATTCCAGCCAGATGCGACACGGTATTTTTATTTCTGACGTTACTGCACAGCAGGATTCTTCCTTCATTATCATCAACAATGATATTATAAATCCGAAGTCGGATGGAATAAGGTTTGCAAGCATTCACAGCAGGAACAACCTCGTGGCTTCCAACCTTATCATCAATCCGGGAAACTTCGATTATTACGAAAACGGGAATACAAGTTTCGAAGGAGCGGATTCTTACATTATGATCACCGATCCTGCTGTTGATGTGAACATAAAGAATAATTACCTCGCGCGAACCGCGGAAAATGGAGGGTTTTCTATCAACGATTATACCTTGATGCCGGGTTCACCTCTTATTGATGCAGCATATAAAGACTATAAAGACATACTCTTCGACTATTATCACCACCCCCGGCCATATGGTTCAGGGTCGGACATAGGTGCTTTTGAATTCAACCCGGAATACCTGGGCATTAAAGACGGTTTGCCCGGAATTCTCAGCAAACTAAAACTGTTTCCAAATCCTGCAATCACCGTGCTGACTATTCAGTACCAGGTTGACAGGAATACCGATGTGTTTCTTGATGTTTACGACCTGAAAGGAACGGGTATTATTCATGAACGGCAGGCTTCCCGAAATGCGGGTATCCATGAATTCAGGATTGATGTAGAGAATTTTGAAGCAGGGATTTTCCTTTTCACCCTTCGTGCCGCTGGGATTTCCAGTTCCGGCCGGTTCATTAAAATCAGATGATAAATACTGGAAACATCCTTTCTATCAGACTTATTTTCTCGGGGATTAAGGAGCAAAAATGAAGCGTTTGAAGTTTACCAGTAGATTAGAAACAGGACGGCTTTTTTTCTTATGGAGTACTTCTACCTGGATTTTTTCTATATAAGGCAGGAGGTGTTCAAATACCATATCGTCTTTTAAAATAATATCCAGGACAGCATCTTTAAGCGATTCGTTGATCTTCTTAGCTGTTGGCTGGCCTGTCATCAATACTACCTTTAGTCCTGGTTTGTGGTTCAGGAGTTTCTGCAATACTTCTACCCCGTTCACTCTGCCAAGATGCGAATCCATGATTACCAGGTCAGGTGTTGCCTCCTCGTAAACCTGGAGAAGACAATCAATACCGTTATCAATATGCTTCACATCGTCATAACCAGCTTTTTTGAGCAGCCCGGTGATCATTTGAGCGTAGAAATGATCTTCTTCAACTAATAGGATATACATACTCATTGATTTGCTGCTTAAATACCAAATACTGTTCCAAATCACTTAACAAACAGTAAATGAGAATAATGCAGATATATCAAGGACTTGCATTTGTGCTATTTTGATATGATTTTTTCAATTTGACATTATTTGTCCTCACCTTTGGAACAATAGTTATCCTATTTAAGTTCATGACAGTCCGAAAAACAAATTTCACAGGTAACTTGTGGTGGCATTAACAGATGAGTTTCCTGTTTTTTTAGTACCAGGCTCCCTGTTCGTGATATTGGCACCTTATCCTTGCTCAGATTTCCTTACTTTTGATAAACTTAACGTAAAGTGAGTTTGTCCGGATTTGGGCAAATTTATTTCAACAATAAGTAAGCCATTTGCAGAAAATATCCGGCTGGTTACTTTCTGTTGGAATGGTTATTAATATTGACGAGTGTAATATTCTTTTACCAACCAGATAAATGTCCTTACCCACTCTGCCAATTCACTTGATTGGGAAACTCAATCAATTTTCAGCTTCATATTCTTCCATTTCATCCTTGCCGGAACTTGCAGGAGCAGTTGAAGATGTTATTGAAGGGCTGGAGGATTTCGGTTATGTTCAATTAAGCCTGTTAAATCCTGAAGTTCAAAAACTTTATGTAATTCCGGCTGCAGCAGATCCCGCTGAAGATCTTCCTGGGGAGGTTCCTTTCGATAGCCATGCAGGATTTGTTTTTCAAAACGGGAAAACCTTGTTTTTCAATTTTGCGGATGGTGATCCTTTTTATGTAAAATCCGGACGGGAGGAATCGGGAGATGTTTCCCGGATATTTGAACCTGTAGTGGTTGGGGGGGGAATAGTTGGAGTACTGGAATTAAAAAGCAAGAGGAAGATTGATATCGATGACGATTGTATTCCCATCATCGCCCTAATAGCTAGTATGATTGGGAATATTTATTCCAGGCTTCTGAATGAATCCAGGTTTATTGAATCGAATGCCTCGCTCGAATCAATGACATCGCGTCTTTCAACTCTTATTCATAATCTGGAGGCCGGGATTCTTGTTGAAGATGAACACCGCAGGATCGCATTGGTAAACAAGCATTTCTGCAACCTGTTTAAAATACCTGTTGAACCGGAAATGATGCTTGGGATCGATTGCTCACGTACCGCAGACCAATCAGGGAAGATGTTCAGCAACCCCAGGGATTTCTCAAACAGGATCCTGAAAATAATTACTGAATTGAAGCCTGTGATAGGGGAGGTGCTGGAGTTGCCTAACGGCATATTTTTTGAACGGGATTACCTTCCTATAATATCCGGCGACAAATTTCTCGGCCACTTATGGCATTACAGGGATATCACGCAGCGGAAAAATGCTGAGAAAGCCCTCAAACGCGCAACAGAAGCTGCTGAAACTGCAAGCCAGGCA
>Ga0079306_1002224_pt1 | contig 11135 bp, 11 predicted proteins | sample Methanotroph_Enr_FD_79181 | JGI IMG/M metagenome (GOLD analysis project Ga0079306, IMG submission 79181) | Enriched soil microbial communities from Old Woman Creek wetland in Ohio, USA - Methanotroph_Enrichment_5 | ecosystem: Environmental > Terrestrial > Soil > Wetlands | place: USA: Ohio...
CTTAGGTAAAATCAGCAGTTGCCTAAAGCTGACGGGCATTGATAGCGGCTTATTTTTCAAGTATCGCTATCCAGATCTATTTTATCCCTGTTACTATCAGGCTTAGCGTATAAAGCACCACAACATTAACCTAAGAGGGAGTTTATGAACTATCGATTACTATGCGCCGCATTATTGTGGCTACCGGTTTTTTCAAGCAGCGTCGCTGCGACTAAAGTGTCGGAGCATGTGTTGGGGAACGGCTTGAAAGTGCTGGTCAAGGAGGATCACCGGTCTCCGATCGCGGTGTCCCAGGTCTGGTACAAGGTAGGGTCAAGTTATGAGCCGGGCGGCATTACCGGTATTTCGCACATGCTTGAGCATATGATGTTTAAAGGTACCGATAAGCACGCCCCCGGCGAGTTTTCCCGTATCGTCGCCGAAAACGGCGGCGAGGAAAATGCCTTTACCGGCGAGGATTACACGGCCTATTTTCAAACCATGGAAGCTTCAAGGCTGGCGGTCAGTTTTGAACTGGAAGCCGACCGGATGCGCAATCTTCACCTGTTGGCGGATGAGCTGAAAAAAGAATTGCAGGTAGTGACCGAAGAACGAAGGATGCGCACGGACGATAATCCGCAGGCGAAAATGCAGGAGCATTTTAATGCGATGGCTTATACCAACAGCCCTTATAGAAATCCTGTGATCGGCTGGCCTTCGGATATTGAAAATTACAAGGTTGAAGATCTTCAGGCTTGGTATCAGCGATGGTATGCGCCCAATAATGCAACGCTGGTTGTGGTGGGCGATGTGCAACCCAAAGCGGTGTTTGCGCTGGCGGAAAAATACTTTGCTCCGCTTAAGCCCAGCGAACTTAAACCGTTAAAGCCGCAGCTAGAAGTCGAACAGTTGGGTGTTCGTAAGATGACGGTCAAGTTACCGGCGAAACTGCCTTATCTGGTCATGGGTTATAAAGTGCCGGTATTGAAGACGACGCAGAACGAGTGGGAAGCGTATGCGCTGGAAGTCCTGGCCGGTGTGCTGGACGGCGGCAGCAGCGCCAGATTGGAATCGGGCTTGGTGCGCGGCAAGCAAATAGCCGTTTCCGTCGGCGCAAATTATGACTTGTACTCAAGGCTGTCGAACTTGTTTACGCTGGAAGCGACGCCCGCGGAAGGCAAAACCGTCTGGAATCTGGAAAGCGCATTGAAGGATGAGATCACCAAGCTGCAAATCAATCTAGTCAATAGCGATGAGTTACAGCGCATTAAGGCGCAGGTTCTAGCCAAGGCCGTTTACGAGCGCGATTCCGGTTTTTATCAGGCCATGCAGTTGGGTATGTTGGAAACCGTCGGCCTGAGCTGGAAAGTGGCTGATGAATATGTCGAGAAGGTTAATCAGGTTACTGCCGAACAGGTGCGTGAGGTGGCTCGTAAATATCTGCTTGAAGACAAGTTGAGTGTCGCTTATCTGGAACCCTTGCCCATCACTGGCAACATTACCGAGACTAAGACAACAAAAGGAGTTAGATAATGCGTATTCAGCTGTTAAGTTTTATGTTGGTGGCTAGCTTTTTTTGCAATCCGGCGCAGGCCGCTGCAAAAATCGAACACTGGCAAACGGCGCAGGGTAGCCGGGTTTATTATGTGCATACCGAAGGCCTGCCGATGGTGGATATACAGGTGGCTTTCGACGCAGGGAGCGCGCGTGACGGCCGCCAGTTCGGTTTGTCTGCTTTGACGTCCGGGATGCTGGATACCGGGGCAGGGCAGTGGAATGCCGATGAAATTGCCCAGCGCTTTGAAAGCGTCGGCGCGCAGTTCGGCTCCAGCATTTCCATCGATATGGCTTCCGTTTCGTTGCGCACCTTAACGGACAAGCCCCTGTTCGATAAGGCGCTGGAGACCATGCAGGTCATTTTGACCAGTCCGAGTTTTAATGAGGCCGATTTCCAACGGGAAAAAAACCGGACCTTGGCCGGATTAAAGCAGCAGGAAGAATCGCCTGCCGAGCTGACCAGCATCGCCTATTATAAAGCCGTGTATGGCGATCATCCCTACGGGCATTCGGCTTCCGGCGAGATCGCCACGGTGTCCGGTTTTGAGGTGGCGGATCTGCGGAACTTTTATCAGAAATATTATGTCGCCGCCAATGCGATGGTGGTGATTGTCGGCGATTTGTCCAAACAACAGGCCGAACAAACTGCGGAAACATTGGTTTCAGGCTTGCCGGTAGGCCAAAAGCCGGAGCCCTTGCCGGAAGTCGTCATGCCGGTGAAAGCGGGCAAGCAGCATATCGACTTCCCCTCAACACAAACCCATGTTTTGGTCGGAATGCCCGGCACCTACCGTAAAGATCCTGATTACTTTGCTTTGTATGTCGGCAACCATATTCTGGGCGGCGGCGGATTGGTGTCTAAACTATTTGAAGAAGTCAGGGAAAAACGCGGCTTGGCCTATAGCGCTAGCAGCTCGTTTGCGCCGATGTTCAGGAAAGGGCCGTTTACGGTCAGCCTGCAAACCCGTAATGATCAAACCGGGCAGGCGCTGGACGTGCTGAATAAAACCCTGGCCGATTTTATTGCGCAAGGACCGACGGAAGCCGAGCTGATTGCCGCCAAGAAAAACATCACCGGCGGTTTTGCGATGCGTTTCGATACCAATAAAAAACTGGCCAGTTACGTGTCGATGATCGGTTTTTATGAAATGCCGCTGGATTATCTGGATACGTTCCAGCAAAACGTTGAGAAAGTAACGGCTGCATCGATAAAAGACGCGTTCAAGCGCCGCATCGACCCGCAGTTAATGCAGACGATCACCCTAGGCGGGAGCGGCAAGAAGAGTGAAAAATAAGCTCAGGATTATCGGCGGGGACTGGCGCAGTCGGCAGTTAAGTTTTGTCGATGCGCCGGGGTTGAGACCCACGCCCGCAAGAGTCAGGGAAACGGTGTTTAACTGGTTGCAGTATGAAATTGTCGGCAAGCAGTGTCTGGATTTGTATGCGGGAAGTGGCGCGTTGGGTTTTGAAGCCGCTTCCCGAGGCGCCAAGTCGGTTGTTCAGGTGGAAAGTAACGTCCAGGCCTGCCGCTGCTTAAAGGACAACTCTGCGGTGTTGTCTGCCGCCGACCGGATAACAGTCGTGCAAAGCGATGTATTACGCTATCTGGCTGGGGAGGCGCAAGCATTCGATGTGGTGTTTCTCGATCCGCCATTCGGGCAGAATCTGGCGGCTCAAACCTGTAGGCTGTTGGAAGAAAACGGCTGGCTGGCTAAACATGCCAAGATTTATGTTGAAACGGAACGGCATTTCGATTTTTTAGGCATGCCCGAAAACTGGCGACAGCTGAAGAGCAAAAGCGCGGGTGAAGTCGGCTATCATTTATTTGAGCGGGATGGGCGTTAGTTTGGCTCGTGACTTCGCGACAGTTAGAAAATAGAATGCGGATGGCATGAGCTATCCGCGTCTTTCTCCAATATTCATTTCCAGATACTGACAATATTGGTGAAGTCATCCGTCCAGGGCTTCATGTCGAAGTATAAGGGCATTTTTTGCCAGTTGCCGAGACGGCTTAGACGTAGCGGGTCCAGTGTTTCGGCCTGTTTTGCCATCACCACCCAGTCCGTCGCAACAACCAGCGGGATGTCTTGCTGCGGTTTGAATTCCTGAATCAAGGAAGCCAAGTGCAAGGCTTCCGCATTAATCGATAATACTTTTTTCAGCGACAAATGGCGGTTGGTCATATGGAACGCCAGTATGCCGCCCGGTTTGAGCTTTTTGAAATAAAGCTCCAGTGCTTCCTTGGTCAGCAGGTGGGTCGGCACCGAGTCGGAACTGAATGCATCCATGACCAATAAATCAAAGTGCTGGTCCGGTTCTTTTTCCAGCGACAAGCGGGCGTCGCCGACGCGCATCTCGGCATTGTGAGCGCATTGGCTCAGGTAAGTGAAATAAGCGGGGTTGCTGGCGATGTCTACCACCAGCGGATCGATTTCGTATAGCGTCCAGTGTTGCTGATCTTTGGCATAACAGGCTAACGCTCCCGCGCCCAGCCCGACTACGCCGATATTCCAGGTTTGATCGTTATTATCGTATTCCTTAAACAGCTGTCCCATAGGTCCTGGGCGGCTGTAATAGGTTAAGGGTATCTGGCTTAAGTTTGCAGCCAGACGCTGCGCTCCGTGCTTAGTCGTGCCGTGAAACAGTTCATGATAGCTTTCCGGCTTGCCTTGTTCATCGGTCAACACGGCTTCACGTACGGCCAGCACGCCAAAAAAAGTCCGTTCCTGGTAAAGCGTATGCGATGACAATCCATGCAGGCCGAGCGCAAGGAATATGATGGCGCCGGTCATTAACGCGAAGCCGACCGGGCGCGCTCTGAGCAGGTAGGTCAATAAGGTTAAGCCTATTAAGCTGATGACGATGACGTCGAAATACTGGAGCAAATCAGCGACAGTGGCATGAACAACAATCCCGGCAATAACCAGCAGGGCAGGGACTATGACCTGTAAAACCAAGCCGGTATTCAGCGATAGTTTTAATCCGGGGCGCAGCAGCAAGGCTGCAATAATCATGATCGGGTATTCATACACGGCATTGAATACGAACGGCGCAACAAAGGTGTTGAACATGCCGCCCAGCATGCCCGCAAAGGACATAATCAGGTAGAAGGTGGTTAAATGCCGGGTATGCGGCCTTAGTTTGGCCAGTTCGCCGTGGCACACCATCACCGCGAAGAAAAATGCGATCAAATGCAAAATCAGGTAAGCCCAATAGGGCAAATCCGCCGGATTGATGAACGCGTAGGCGATAAACGGCAACAGGAATATCGGTTGCAGCTTGACCATCAGCGGATGAATTTTGTCGTTCCATTTGGAAAAGACAATAACAAAAGACAGTAAATACAGCGTTAACGGGATGATCCACAGCAACGGCACCGAGGCAATATCGGTGCTGATGAAGTTGGTCAGGCCCAGCAGCAGGCTGGACGGAACAAAGGCCAGCGCCAGCCAGTGCAATTTTGTGGCTAGACTGAGATGGTTTTCGTCGGCAACGGCATCTACGTCTTCTTGATGTTCGGTTGCTTGCCGGTTTTTCCATAGCGCAAAAGCACAGCCTGCAATCAGCAGGCAAAGCAGCAGATAGCCGACGCTCCAGTAACTCTTCTGGTTAGCCAGGCCGATATTGGGTTCGAGCAGGAACGGGTAGCTCAGCAAGGCCATCAGGCTGCCGGTGTTGCTGGCCGCATAGAGATAATAAGGGTCATGGCTGGTATGGTGGCCGACATGGGCGAACCATTTTTGAATCAACGGCGCGGTCGTGGAAACCACGAAAAAGGGCAGGCCGATAGCGAGGAATAAAGTCCAGAGCAGCCAAAATGTCGGGTTGCTGTCTGTCGGCGGAACGGTGTTTTCCGGTAGAGCTAACGGCAGCGCCAAGAAGCTGATCAGTATTAGCGCCGTATGGATTTGGATTTGGCGATGCTGACCGTAACGGGTGGAAAGATAGTGCGCGTACAGATAACCCAGAAACAAGATGCTCTGGTAAAACACCATGCAGGTATTCCAGACTGCGGGCGAGCCGCCGAGCAAAGGTAATAATATCTTCCCAAAGAGCGGTTGCAGCACAAACATCAGCGACGCACTGGTAAACAAGGTCGCGGCAAACAGGAAGATCAGGGATAAATTGCGGTCGGTTGGGGCTTCTGGATGCTGGCTCATTATTTTTATAGGTAGCCTAATGGCTTTTAATTTTTAATGCGCTAATGATAAAGCATTTGTCGCTGTATGGGGCAGTTGAAAATAACGCAGAATTAAAAAAGGCGGTCACACCGCCTTTTAAAGAATACAGTTTTCGTTAACGCTTATGTCGAGGTTGCCCTCTCGGTTCATCAGCATTGCGGGAGTTATCATGGTCTATGGTTTGGTTAATCTCTTGTCTTTCTTCGGCCCTGTCCCTGCCGCGAAGATTATCCCCGGATTCTAGCTGCTTATTGCTGTTCAATAGGCGGGCATCGGGACCGGGGCTTTCATTGTGTTGATTGCCGTGATTATTCGGTTGTTTTGCCGCAGCCGCGCCGGATAGGGCCAAAACAGTGATGGGAAGCAAAATATATTTCATGATTTTCATATTGTCCCCTGAGTTGTTATAGCGAGCCAAAATAAGCTGCTAACGCTTTAAAATCCGCTTCGGGCAGGTTGGCGATAACCGCTTGCATCGGCCCACTTTTGCGTGAACCTTCCTTGAAGGCTTTTAACTGTTGCACAAGGTACTCAGGGTGTTGTCCGGCAAGTCTTGGGAATTGGCCGTTGCCTTGAGCCGTGGAACCATGGCAGCCTAGGCACATACCCGCTTTGGCTTCGCCCGTTTTTGCCAATGCCGGATCGCCGCCGCTGGCCTTAACCGGCTTCTGACTGGAAAAATAAGCGGCAAGGTTGTTGATGTCTTCATTACTCAGGCTGACCGTCATCGAATTCATCATCACATTGATGCGATCCCCAGCCTTGAATGCTTTGAGTTGGTTAACCAGATAGGTCGATTGTTGTGCCGCTAAATTGGGCCATTGCGCATTGCTACTGTTGCCTTTTTGGCCGTGACAGTTGGCACAGGGTTCCGCTTTTTGTTCACCGGCCGCTATGTCGGCAGCCGAAACCGGCAGGGTTATCAAAGCAGCCAGGAAGAACGATATGATAATGGATTGATGGTGTGAGTTCATGGTTCACCTCTTAGGATAGGGTTAGACTATCTATACTATCTGTCTGGCGTCTATCGAAAGAGACCGCCTTTAGATAGGATCTCCACTATACAACTAAAAATATCAACTGATAACTAAAAAGTTAGGCGGGTATTGGGGTTTTGTTGTTGGCGGGGGAAGCTTATTCGTCGCTGATTAGGCGGAAGGGAGGCCAAGATTGGGATCGTAGGGTAAAAGATAAAGGTTTGCTATGTTCAAGTCTTCTGAACATAGCAAAAAGCTGAATTATTTTACGATGCGTAAATTGGGTTTTGCTGTCGGTTTTTTTGCCGGCGGCGGCTCATCGCCATCATTGTCTTCCTGATCGAAGATCATGCCTTTGCCGTTTTCTTTAGCGTAGATTGCCAGCACTGCGGTTATCGGCGTGGCAATATGCATGGGTTTTCCGCTAAATCGGGCATTGAACTCAATTTCATCGTTGCCGAGGGACAGTCCCTGTATTGCTTCCGGCCTGATATTTAAAACGATTTTGCCGTCTTCAATAAATTCTGTCGGTAAAATCGCGCGGGTATCTTCTGCGTCTACGAGAAGATGCGGCGTCAGGTTGTTATCAATGATCCATTCGTAAATCGAACGGATTAGATAGGGCTTTAGAGAAGTCATTTGGCTAGGTTTTGTTTTTTAAATATCGATCATTTCTTTTTCGGCGTCGCTCAGGCTGCGTTTGAACGCGGCTCTGTTGAAGATGCGTTGGGCATAATTGGTGATTGCTTCGCTTGGTGTCGCTATATCAATGCCGATACTGGGCAGGCGCCATAATAAGGGGGCGATCACGCAATCGATCAGCGAGAATTCATCACTCATAAAATAGGGGCGAGCGGCAAAAATAGGTTCGGCGGACAAGATGCTTTCCCTGAGCATTTTCTTGGCGCGGGCGGATTTTTTCTCGCCGGAAAATAAGATTTCGTCGAGCAACTGATACCAGTCCTGATCGATGCGTTTGATCAGCATTCTGGCATTTGCCCGCGAAACCGGATCCATTTGGTGTAAAGGGGGGTGTGGGAAGCGTTCGTCCAGATATTCCATGATGATGCGCGAGTCATACAGAACCAAGTCGCGTTCAATCAGTGTCGGTGACGTGCCGTTGGGATTAAGCTCAAGTAAATCCTCAGGCGGTTCAGTCGGGTCATAATATTCTATGTCCGCGACAACCCCTTTCTCGTGTAAAACAAAACGTGCGCAGTGGCTCATCGCGCATGTTGGAGATGAGAAAAGCGTCATCACAGATTTACGGGTAATATTTGTCACGAATAACAACCTCTTTAAGACGTGTGGGGAGGTAAAAAAAGGATATTATAACAGGTTGGCGAGGTTTTTATTTACAGTTGTTGATATATAGGATGGGCTTTTTGATCAGCCCATCCCATAGCTTTGATAGTTATATTTTGGTTTACGAGAATTAATGGATGTCTTTCCAGTATTCTTTTTTCAGCAGGTAAGCCACAACTAAAAACATCAAAATGAAAAATATCACGTATTTTCCGATGCGTTGTCTTTCAAGCTGTACCGGCTCACCGACATACACCAGGAAATTAACCAAGTCATTGACGAAAATATCAAATTCTCCTTCGGACAATGTCCCCGGTTCTTTAATAACTAAATTGGTATATTCATCACCCCATATGTTTTTTTTATGTTCCGCATGCTGTTCGCCTTGCAATTGCCAAAGCGGGTTAGGCATAGCCGTATCCTTGAAAACCAGGTTGTTTACCCCTCTCGGGCTTTTGGGATCAATGTAGTAACTTTTTAAGTAGCTGTACAGCCAATCCGCACCACGCGATCTGGCAATTAACGACAAGTCGGGCGGTTGCGTACCAAACCATTTTTCCGCGTCATGCTTGTTCATGGCGCTGTGGAGCTGGTCGTAGATGTTGGCTCCTTCCGGTGCAATGTCTTTCAACACCTGTTTAGGGTCGGCGCCGACATCAAGAGCAATACGTAGGTAACGAATATGCTTGATTGAATGGCAGCCAAGACAATAAGTGACGAAGTGTTTCGCCCCCCGTTGTAATGAAGCATTATTGGAAAGATTAATATTCGCTTCTTGCAGCTCAATGTCTTCCGAGGCGGCAACCCCAAAAGACACTAATAACAATAAAAGTAATGCTATTAAATTTTTCATATTAATCCAGGCTCCCTATTGCTTTTTTTGCTAACCGACTGATAACGTTTTTTATGCCTTCGGGATTAGGTTGTCTGGTAAAAGAAGAGCCTTTAAAAGCAGTATGGCCAATTTCAGTAGCTGCCGGTTTTAATACGGTAATTTCCTCAATTAACGCGGGCAATTGCTCCTCAAGACTGTGCACAGGGGTTAAGCGTCTTGGCATCGGCTTGGTTTTTTCCCAGCGGGTATAAAGCGGCATTAACAGGAAGAAACCGAAGTATATCGCGGTGAAGATACGCGCAAAAATTGTTGCTACCGGCGTTGCAGGTTGCGTACCCAAATAGCCCAGCGCCAGGAAACTGATTACAAACAGCAATAAAGCCTTTTTATAAATGCCGCCGCGGTAACGAATCGATTTGACCGGACTGCGATCCAGCCAAGGCAGCAGGAATAATACGACTATCGCTCCGCCCATGCCGATAACCCCGGCAAATTTGTCAGGAATCGCCCTCAAGATTGCGTAGAAAGGCGTGAAATACCAGACTGGCGCAATGTGTTCCGGGGTTTTCATCGGATCGGCAGGGATAAAGTTTGCATGCTCAAGGAAGTAACCGCCCATTTCCGGCATGTAAAAAATAATCGTGGCGAAAAACAACAAAAACACGCCAACGCCAACCAAATCTTTGACGGTGTAATAAGGATGGAAAGGGATACCGTCTACAGGATGTCCCCAGGGATCTTTGGAGTCCTTGATTTCGATGCCGTCAGGGTTGTTGGAACCCACTTCGTGCAAGGCCACGATATGCAGGAACACCAGCATTACCAAAGCCAGCGGCACCGCAATAACATGAAAGGCAAAGAATCGGTTCAGGGTAGCATCGGAAACCACATAGTCGCCTCTGAGCCAGAGCGACAAATCATCGCCGATTACGGGGATGGCGCTGAACAGCGAGATAATAACCTGGGCGCCCCAATAGGACATTTGTCCCCAAGGCAACAGGTAGCCCATAAACGCTTCGGCCATCAGGGCGACAAACAACAGCATGCCGAAAATCCAGATCAGTTCGCGGGGATGCTTAAACGAACCGTACAGCAAGCCTCTGAACATGTGCAGATAAACAACGATAAAAAACGCCGACGAACCGGTCGAATGCATGTAGCGGATCAGCCAGCCCCAGTTCACATCGCGCATGATGTATTCTACGGAATCGAATGCCAGTTTGGCATCCGGTTTGTAGTTCATCGTCAAAAAGATACCGGTCAGGATCTGGTTAACCAGCACCAGCAAAGCCAGTGAACCGAAGAAATACCAGAAATTGAAGTTTTTCGGCGCGTAATAATGCGCCATGTGTTCGTTCCAGAGTTTGGTCAGCGGAAAACGAGCCAAAATCCATTCGTTACATTCAGTTATGCGGCTAGGTTTCATGCGCTTGCTTCCTCTGCGGATTCACCAATAATCAGCTGGGTATCGGTAATATAACGGTAAGGGGGGATTTCCAGATTAGTCGGCGCAGGTACGCCGCGATAAACGCGACCGGCCAAGTCAAACCAGGAGCCATGACAGGGGCAGAAAAATCCGCCTTTCCACTTCTCGCCAAGATCGGTAGGTGCTATTTCAGGGCGAAATGTAGGTGAGCAGCCCAAATGGGTACATAAACCCACGGCGACAAAAATTTCCGGTTTGATAGAGCGAACCGGATTTTTACTGGATTCCGGTTGTATGGATTCCTGAGAAAGAGGATCTCTCAGTTCACTATCCAGGGTTTTTAACGTTTCAAGAACCTGAGGAGTCCTGTTGAGAATCCATACCGGCTTGCCCCGCCATGCGACCCTGATTAATTGACCGGGTTCCATTTTGCTGAGGTCAACTTCAACAGGAGCGCCAGCCGCCATGGCCTTGGCGCTGGGCTGCATTTGAGCAAGAAAAGGGACAGCTAAATAGCCTGTGCCGACTGCGCCAACCACGGTCAAGGCCGAGGTTAGAAACTGGCGTTTGGACTGATCGACGCCTTTATTATTCATTATAAAACTCTCCTGATTAAGTCTGCGCCTCTTAAGGGCGCATTATTTTCTAGCGCCAATATACCATTAGAGCTTATAAGATTTGAAGTGCTTATGCCGCCGGTTTAGGAATTTGTTTGTTATTAAAAATAGCCTAAAGCACTATGCAATACACAAGCCTATGATATTGCGATAGATTGTGATGTTACGGGGTCACGGACGCGCTATTAAATTTTTTATATAAAGGATGTGTATTTGATGGACGAATAAGGGGTTACCCTTTGGTTAGGCTATTTGTTA
>Ga0079306_1002226_pt1 | contig 11124 bp, 10 predicted proteins | sample Methanotroph_Enr_FD_79181 | JGI IMG/M metagenome (GOLD analysis project Ga0079306, IMG submission 79181) | Enriched soil microbial communities from Old Woman Creek wetland in Ohio, USA - Methanotroph_Enrichment_5 | ecosystem: Environmental > Terrestrial > Soil > Wetlands | place: USA: Ohio...
AAAACGTCTAATTTTGAAAAAGAGCGGGGAGTGTCAGGCGAGGATGTCGGCAGCAAGGATGCTGCCGTCAAGCCCCCAGGGATGGGTTCACGGCGCTCCTCGGCTGACACTCCCCGCATCTTTTATAGTTGAACGATTTTTCAGTATGAAAGGAGTAATATCCATACGCTCATGCAAAATGAGTGAAACATAGACGGCATGCTGCCCGGCACGATTATCGCCTATTTTTACCCCGCCCTAAGTTTCTCAAACTTCTCATCCTCTTCCCACAAGCGCCATCGGAGCGGCACACAAATCCTCAATCGGAAAAAATTGCGCTTCGCTGTGGCGGTTTTTTTTTAGCTCTTCGTTTTAATTACTGAACCTCACTAAAACACAGGAGATTATGAATGAACCATACGATGAGAGTGCCGCTGGCTGCCATATTATGCGCAAGCATAGGCAGCGCGGTAGCTGGCGAGGCTGCACAGTCTTTCGACATTCCGGCCCAGCCGCTGCATAGCGCATTGCAAAAGCTGGCGGATCAGGCCGGTGTGTCCGTATTTTTTTCTGAACACCAGGTCGCGGGAAAAAACAGCCCGGCACTGAAAGGCCAATACAGCCCTCGCGAAGCCTTACAAAAACTGCTCATAGGCAGCGGACTGATCTATTCATCCACGACTGAAGATTCGTTTGCGATTAAAACTGCGGATGCTGGAGGTAATGCATTGGCTTTGCCGCTAATGGAAGTCATAGGGAAAAAGCCGGCGCAAATCGGCTTAAGCACAACGGAAATTACAGATCAAGACACTAATGGACGCCAAGCGCAGGTTCAAGATACCGCCAAATTACTGGAAGATGTCCCAGGGGTGAGCTTGCAAGCTGGCGGCGGCGTGTCCGCATTACCGATTATTCATGGTTTAAACGATGAGCGCGTGAAAATCGATATTAACGGCATGACCATCACCGCCGCTTGCGCTAACCACATGAATCCGCCGTTGTCATACATTGACCGTACCAATGTCGGAAAAATTATCGTCATGCAAGGCGTAACGCCGGTTAGCATGGGCGGCGACAGTATTGGCGGCACGATTTCCGTACAATCGCCGGAACCGGTGTTCGCCGAACCGGGTAAAGATATTTTGCTTAGCGGCAAAGCCTCATCATTTTATCGCAGCAATGGCGATGCCTTTGGCGGCAGTATTGCCGCGGGCATAGCGAATCAAAATGCGCGCCTAGATTACACCGGTTCGCATAGTGAGAGCAGGAATTACCGTAGCGGCAATGGCCGGGCTGTCGAATCGACCGCTTACGAAAGCCAAAATCATGCGCTCGCATTGTCATTCAAATTCGATAACCATTTACTGGAAATCAAAGGCGGGCAACAGCATATTCCTTTCCAAGGCTTTCCTACCCAACGCATGGACATGACGCTGAATGACAGTATTTTCGGCAATGTGCGTTACAAGGGCGATTACGACTGGGGTAATCTCGAAAGCACGCTGTACCTGGAAAATACTAACCACCACATGGACATCGGCTACGACAAACTTTTTCCGCAACCGCTAGGCACCTCCCATGCTCTAATGCCAATGGATGTTAGAGGACGCAACCTGGGTTACAAGATTCAAGCGGAAATTCCCTATGGAAAACGGGATACGTTCAGAATCGGCAATGAATTCCATGCCAATGAATTAGATGAGTGGTGGGATCCGGTCAATGGCGGGCAAAGAAGCGTCAACGACTACGGTGGAATGTGGCCTTATGCGTTCGTTAATTTGAATAATGCCACCCGAGATCGAGTGGGAACTTTTGCGGAATGGAATGCGGATTGGACGCCTGAATTAAAATCCACGTTAGGCATTCGCCATGATCGCACCATGACCGGGGCCGGCGTAGTGAAGCCATACTTCAATCCCAATGTGTCAGCTGCCGACAGAGCCTTATGGATCAATCAAAACGTGCGCGATGCCTGGACAAACCAGTTTGCAGAAGCCGCACGATTCAATAGCCAAGACCGTTCGCGCAACTACGATACCTTTGATGTAACCGCTTTATTGCAATTTACACCAAATAAAATCAGTCAATATGAATTCGGCTACGCACGCAAGAATCGCGCGCCTAGTATTTATGAGCTGTATCCATGGAGTACCGGTTCAATGCAGATGAGTATGATCGGTTCGTTAGGCGACGGCAACGGCTATGTCGGCAATCCTAACCTGAAACCGGAGACAGCGCATAACATCAGCTTTACTGCGGCATTTCATGAAGCTGAACATAACGCTTGGGAAATCAAGGCGACCCCATACTTTAGTTATGTTGAGAACTTTATCGATGCCGACCGCTGCGACAGAACTAATCCTGTCTGCGGCACCGCCGCGCCGTCAAGCTTTAGAGCCCAGCCGGCAAACGGATTCTTGTTTCTTAATTATGCCAATCATGACGCCCGGCTCTGGGGGATGGACTTAAGCGCTAGAGCCGATTTATTTAATCATCCGGCCTTCGGTCAATTTGGTACGCATACTGTCATGGGTTATGTGCGAGGTGAACGTATGGATGGCGGCAACCTATATCACATGATGCCTTTCAACGTTAAGTTGAGTTTGGATCATAAACTGGACGGCTGGAAAAATGCACTTGAAATGCAGTTTGTCGATGCCAAGTCCGATGTTCAAAAACTGCGAAATGAATTACAGACGCCTTCGTATGTGCTTTTAAACGCTAAAACCGGCTATCAATGGAAAAATTTGAGCATTGATGTAGGCCTGGAGAATATCCTGGACAAGCAGTATTACCATCCATTAGCCGGAGTCAACGCGGGCGATTATTATGCAATGAGTATTACTTTCCCGGATCCCGGCTATACCAACAACCGTAATCTTCCGGGCATGGGGCGTTCGGTATTTGTTGGCATGTCATTGACTTATTGACTGATATTACGCATTGTCCACGAAAAGCACGAAAGCCACCGGTTGTCGATTTCCGCGGGTGGCGGGACCAGGACCGTGTTATACGCACCTGTCTGTGAGCGACCGTCATTCCGGCAGACCTTCCAGGTTTTGGAAACCTGGAAGGTCTAACATCGCGATGCACATGGTGAACGGATCAACCGTTCCGGTAAGGCTCAATCCTCATGCTTTTTATTTACCGACTGCTTGCAAATTCCAGGATAGCGGATCGATAGCCGTTTCCAAAGCGGCTTCAGTACGGTCATCCAATTGCTCGAAAAAATCCAGGCCGGTTTGCGCTTCTATGTTGTCAATATTGGTCACGAACTGAGTCAGAGGCTCTTTGCCAGTCACTGTTTGCGGTATTAAAAAAGCCAACGCGATAGAAGGCTTGCCCTGAGCGGCTTCCGTAACATAAATTTTGAAGAAGGCATCGGGCACTTCCACCGCCCAATCGGACCTTAAGCGCTCGACCGTACCGCTAAAAACCGGCCCGGTTATCACCCAGACTTTGCCGAATAGTTTGGCAAAATGCTTGATTTCCGTTTCTTCCAGATGCTGCCACAGTTGCTGGTTGAGTTTGGCTTTTTGCGGCGTGATATTGGTCATCAAAAAACTGTCCGCCTGCCCTTCCCAACCGTAAAGATGGCTCATTGCGTAATTTGGCGCCATGTGTCCACGATCGTAACCGCTCTTTTGATAACTTTCGTGACTGACCCGATTGATGCTGCGCCAGTCGGTTTCGAAACGGCCTGGACGCTTCAGCGACGGCGTGTTTTCGGCGGTGGCCAATGCGTATTCGACCCATAACGGGTTCCCGCGCAAATCCGAATAGCCCAGAATAAAGCCATGATTGCGCAATATGCGAAACCACGTATTGATGTTTTTGGCGTCGCGGGATTGTGGAGCGCCTTGATAAAGCAGTGGTGGGCGGGCAATTTTAACTTCGTAGCCATATCCACCCAAGCTCAGCGCGGCAATAATCAGCATCAGCATGGGATGCTTGCGGCTTAGGCGAAATAATCCCAACAGCAGGCTTAACGAGGATAATTTTCGGCGCATTAGCGGTATATTTTAAGGAAATAAAGAAGAATTCGAGTAGACGAAAAACAAAGACTGGACGCGTTGAAATCCAGTTTTGCCCATTTGTATTTACTTACGAACAGGTTAAATCAGCGCTTCCGTTTGTCCGGCATTAGCGCTGAACAAATAATTCTTTTTTAAACAGTGATCCAGCCATTTTTGCAGAAAATAATTTAACCGCCATTTGTAATTCATGATTTCACGGCTTAATCCGGGATCTTTAAAAACCTGCGCCACGCCGGCACGGGCATGATCGCTTAATACTTCGGCCAAATGCGCATCCAGATAAACTCTTATTTTTACAGCCGGCTCCAGCAATTCATGCTGATTTTTATTAAAGCAATGGCTAAGTTCCACCGTCATCGTGTACGGCGTGCGCTCGATGACTTCAAGATGCAGCGTAGTGTGATGGGGAGCAAGACCGATAGCGGTCTCTTTAAATGCCATTAAGTCCGGAATTAACTTTAATAACTTTTGATAGTTCGATTCGCAGACTTGTTCAAGGCAGATCGATTTGTTGACCGGATTTACAAAGCTCATAACCGGTATCAGTTTTCCCGGTAGCAAGCGTTAGCGCTGGCGGTTTCCCATAACACCACTTGGGCAACGTTAAAACCGGACTGTTTGAGATGCCGATAAATCATTTTACTCAGGACTTCTGCCGTGGGATGTTCGTCAAGGACAAGGAAACGTTCCTTGTTTGCAGTGAGCATAGGAATGATCGGATCATCTTTATATAACAGAAAATTATGATCAAGATGCTGATCGATGTAGCTTTCAACGCAGTCTTTAATATCGGAAAAATCGCAGACCATGCCTTGGTCGTTAAGCTGCTCGTGCTCTATGGAAATCGAGGCCTTAACGCTGTGACCATGCAAATTCCGGCATTTGCCGGGATGGTTCATTAACCGGTGTCCGTAACAAAAATACACCTCTTTGGTAATCGTATACATAATAAAAAATACAGCTGTTTTATGATTTAAATAAGAGCAAGCGGCAAAAGCGTTAGTCGCCTTTTATGCTCTTTATGGTCGCGGCAACTTCATAGTTGCCGTCGTCTTGTTGGGTACTTCTGATAACCTCGACAAAAGCAGTCATCGGAGGGGTAAGCGAATTTTGAGGAATGACGTTTACCTCCATCGCCTTGCCGGGATCAAAAAAGCGATCGGCAATAAATGAAACACCGGCGCCGCTGATTGATGAGCAGTGACCATGGTGGACTTCATCCGAGTCCGCAAGTCTGTAGGTGACGGCACAGTCTATTTCCATTCGAATATAATTGCGTTTTTCATCATATCCCAACATTTTTTCCTCCAGTCGAATTTACAATTATCATACCCGCTAGCCCGGCTATATAGCCGTGGCTGCGAAGTTTACTATAAAAAGCACGATAATAGGGCACGATTTGCAGCCGAGTTGCCAATTGAGCTATTCCACTGGATATTAGTCTGAATTTAGGTAATATGGTGCCAACTTTTACATCTTAATTTTTGAGTATTATCTAATGAGTAAAGCAATCGTTTTAACAGGAATCACCACCACAGGCACCCCACATTTAGGTAACTATGTCGGCGCAATCAGGCCGGCCATTGCCGCGAGCAAGGATGCGAATGTTACACCGTTTTATTTTTTGGCCGATTATCACGCGCTGATCAAATGCCAGGAACCGGAACGAGTCAGGCAATCCAGCCTTGAAATTGCAGCAACCTGGCTGGCTTTAGGGCTGGATACTTCGAATGCTGTGTTCTATCGGCAATCGGATGTGCCGGAAATTTTGGAACTTTCCTGGATGTTGACCTGTGTTGCGGCAAAAGGCTTGATGAACAGGGCTCATGCTTATAAAGCGGCGGTTGCCGAAAATGAGCAGGGCGGCGAGAACGATGCCGATAAAGGCATCACTATGGGTTTGTTCAGCTACCCGATATTAATGGCGGCCGACATGTTGATGTTTAACGCCAATAAAGTTCCGGTAGGCAAGGACCAGATCCAACATATCGAAATGGCCAGGGACATTGCCGGACGCTTTAATCATATTTACGGCGAACACTTTGTACTGCCGGAAGCGGTCATAGAAGAACATGCGTCAACATTGTTGGGCCTGGACGGACGCAAGATGAGCAAGAGTTATAACAATACCATTCCGTTATTCGAGCCTGAAAAAAAGCTAAGAAAACTGATCAACAAGATCAAAACCAATTCGTTGGAACCCGGCGAACCGAAAGATCCGGAGGGCTGCACCCTATTCGGCATTTATCAAGCCTTCGCTACTCAAGCTGAAGTGGATGAAATACGCCAACGTTATGCAAACGGCATCGCCTGGGGCGAAATGAAGCAGGTGTTGTTTGAACATATTAATGACCATCTCATTCCGGCAAGAGAGCGTTATGAAGCATTGATACAAGCACCGGAACATATCGAAGAGCAATTGCAGGAAGGCGCGGAAAAAGCACGCGCGGTCAGCGTACCGTTCATGAAAGAGTTGCGTAAAGCGGTCGGGATTTCGCGGATTTCTTTGTGATGCCGGCGATCAACAGCCGTTTTTAGAATTAAATTTGGTATATTCGGTAACTACGCAGCAGTTAGAGAAATAGAACGCGGATGACGCTGATGATTATGATTGAATAAGATTTTTTGAATTATCCTGAAGAAAATCAGTTGACTGGTGTTTTTAGGATTATCTGTGTTCATCATAATGATCCGCGTCACCTGCGTTCCATTGGATTTAATGACTGAGTAGTTACATTAAATTAATCAATCGTGCGCCGTTGCTTGGGCTGTTACAGCAATTGCCCCAACGCAAAGGCGCCAAAATAAGTAGCTGTAAAATAGGATAAAGATAAGACCATACTGGCAAAAAGATTGATAGATAGAACCTGCCTGACGATATAAGTTACCAACGTATAATCCCAAAGTAGAAGCAGGCTTAAAAAATAATAGCTTAATGGGTCTTCACTGACGGTTAGCCAGATCAATACCGGTATGATGAACAGCGCGACTATATTGGCGCAAAATATAATCGCTGTTGTGACCTGAACATAGGCATATAGCGTCCGGTTAAAGAACAGCATCACACCTATAAATAAAAGCGTTAATAATGTTTGTATACTGACTTCGATAAATGAGTCTATCGGGTCGTCAGTCATATTGGCTTGCATGAAATATTCAATAACAAAATAGAACAGCAGATTTTGTTTAAAAAAATCGACTGACCTCGGCAGCTCCAGCGGATTATTTTTTAACCAGCATAGCGGCAAATATTGTTTTAAAACATCCATAGTCACCTAAGAGTTTTATTTTTGTAATTATTAACTAGCTGGGGCGCAATTACTCCGCCGGTATGTAAATACTATTTAAAATCCGCTGAATCCGAATGGCCGGTTGAGGACAAGCCGTCATAGGTACTGAAATTATCATTCAATAACTGAACAAGCTCTTTGGTTTTGTTGGTTATCTGAGTCAAACGGAGTTTTGTTTTTTTATTCCAGCCGACGGGCTCTGAAATCGGCAGCATCATACGGGTAAAAGTCAGGTTTTTTTCGAAAATACCGGCTAAGTTCTCCATTAAATGGAGTTCTTTTTGCCGTGCGTTAAGTTGATTGATGATTAATTTTGCCTGGACCTTGCTGAAAATAATATGCAGGGGAATCATGATAACCACCAGCGTCAAAATTATTACCGGCCCAATGATAGGGTCTATCAAGAGCTCCAGAATACCGGTTTGTATTTCGGCAAAAATGGCAACAGTCGCAATAAACCCAAGCACAATCAGGCTGGAAAAAGTTGAGCGATCTTTCCATTGCACGATTGCTTTTTTCACTTCCGGCATCACTACGTTACCGATTTCACGAACATTTTTTTCCAATGCGTTCAGTACCCGATAAGTACGGTCATAACCGACATTGGCTATGCGCTGGTCTATCCCGGCAAAATCGGCCGTACTTTGAGGAATAAAGCCGCCTTCCTGGCTGGGCAGAACAATAAACTCACCGGTATTTAAGCCCAATCCGGCAAGCTTTCTTTGCCATGACGAGATGATTTCGCTGTTTGACGTCGAACTCAGCATGGTTGCCGGCCTGTCTATCAGGTAAACGAATCTATTGGAATCCTGATGCAGGATAATACTTTCGATGACCTCATCGACCAGCGGCGACGTTGAATCGAAAATATCGGTAAAAATCAAAACCAGATCGGAATTCTCAATCGTGTGTTTTGTTAACAGCGAGGTGACAGGATTGGAGGGCGCCGCGCTGATGTTGGGAGCGTCGATAAAAAGCTTGTTTTTTAAGCGATCGCTATTGAGTGTTTTCAGTTCCAGGTACGAATTAATGCGCTCCCCTTCCCCGGCTTGTTGCTGCTCGACTTTACGGCTGATTTGGTAAAACGGGAAGCGGTGGTCTACATCCAATGCAGTGCCGGGCAAAGTGGTCGGATTGGACTGATTGTTATGCAACAGCACAGTAAATTTATGGCCGGCTGTTTGAATACCGGAAAACTGATTGTCCGAACCCAGGTAATTATTAATAAATTTGGACTTGGCCGTTGAGTTGCCGCCAATCAAGCTGATTATTGGCCACCATGAGTTTTTACTGGCCGTCGTTTCATCCATTTCGATGAGTCCCAGATCGTATTCAATTTGATCAAGCTCCTGAAAGACTTTTGCTGCTTTCAGTAATACCGGATTGTCAGCGGCGAAATGTTTTTCAAGGTTAAGCAGGTATTTGCTTGCTGTCTTTTCAGTCATCTGTTGACACCGTATTTGTTATATTTTTTATGAATAAGGGGTGACGAAGTATACACCTAGAATGGGTGAGCAATACAAAAAAACAAGGGGAAAATAAGGCGTTGTATTGCTTGGAAATGAAAAAATATCGGCTGGAAATTGTTGTTTTCGTACTCAAGCAAGACCGATTTATAGTATATTGGCAACAATTAATGAGCCTTATAAGAGTGGTTTAAAGAGTAAAAATGATGAATATGAAGAGTTTGTTTATTCTTCGAAGCTTAATAACGTTTGCTGTTGCGGCGTTAATATCGGGCTGTACCGTTCCGTTTTTTAGCGGGTATGGCGCAAACGGTCAGTCACTTGAAGAGTTTACGCGTCATGTAGAAGAGATATTCCGCTTGCAAAATCAAATGACCAGCGAGGTGATGATGTTGCTGGAAAATGATGAGATCGAAAAACCCGAAGCCTTAACCCAGGCTGAGCAGCATATGCAACAAGTCTGCGCCGACCTGAACGAATATGTTTCCAGGGATCTTGACGGCTTAAGCAGCGGACTTCTTTTGCGCCAGCGTGTTGAAAAGTCGGCTATAGATTGTGAGCAAGCGGCTCTGGCGATCAAGCCGCTACTACATCCTTGATATTTCGACGCCGTCCAGCCGGTTACGGCGTCAATACAGTATTTTGCGCGGGTTTGCTGCCATCGGTTTCCGGATAATCCAAGGTGTAATGCAGACCCCGGCTTTCCTTGCGCTGTTGTGCGCAACGGATGATTAACTCGGCGACAATGACCAAATTGCGCAATTCCAGCAAATCGCTGGTAACGCGAAAATGCCTGTAATACTCGGCAATTTCTTTTTTAAGTAATTCCGCCCGGCTCATTGCCCGGCTTAAGCGTTTGTCCGTTCTGACGATACCGACATAGTCCCACATAAAACGGCGCAGTTCCTCCCAGTTATGGGAAACCACCACCTCTTCATCCGAATCGCTGACCTTCGACTCATCCCACTGAGGAAGTTCCGGCGGCGGCAAGATGCCCGGAAATTTCTCTAATATATCCTCGCTGGCCCGTTCCGCGAACACCAGGCATTCCAGCAGCGAATTGCTGGCCATGCGATTGGCGCCGTGCAATCCGGTACAAGCGACTTCGCCGATTGCATAGAGATTGGCAATGTCGGTACGCGCATAACTGTCGGTTAACACGCCGCCGCAGGTGTAATGCGCGGCCGGAACGACGGGAATAGGCTGTTTAGTGATGTCGATGTCAAACTCAAGACACTGCTGGTAAATATTAGGGAAATGTTCTTTGATGAACTGTTCCGGTTTATGGCTAATATCCAGATAAACACAGTCTATACCGCGCTTTTTCATTTCATGGTCAATAGCGCGGGCCACAATATCCCGAGGCGCCAGCTCCTCCCTCGGATCGAAATTGTGCATGAAAGGCGAACCGTCCGGCAGAATCAACTTGCCGCCCTCGCCTCTTACCGCTTCACTGATCAAAAAAGAATGCGCATGCGGATGATAAAGACAGGTCGGATGAAACTGCATGAATTCCATATTGCTGACCCGGCAACCGGCGCGCCAAGCCAAGGCAATGCCATCGCCGGTCGAGCTTTGCGGATTAGTGCTGTAAAGATAAGCCTTGCTTGCGCCGCCGGTTGCCAAAACCACAACGCGAGCCGCTATGGTCTTGACCTGCTGTTTTTTTGAATCGAGCACATAAGCGCCCAAAATCCGTCTCTCCTTGTCCTTGGCGCTGGTAATTAACTCCACCACATTATGATGTTCGAACAATTCGATATTGGCGTGCTCCTGGGCACGTTCAATCAGCGATAAAGAGACCGCCTTACCCGTTGCATCGGCCGTATGCACGATACGGCGGTGAGAATGTCCGCCTTCCCGGTTTAAATGCAACTGCACTTCCCCGGATGCGGTCTGCTCCTCGGTAAAGGCAACGCCCTGTTGCCTCAGCCAGTCTATCGAGCTTTTACCGTGCGTCACCGTCAATCTAACAATTTCAGGATCGCAAAGTCCCGCACCGGCATCCAGCGTGTCCTCAATATGCGACTCAATGGAATCGTCGGCGCCGAAAACGGCGGATATACCGCCTTGCGCATAATAAGTACTACCCGTAATCAAGGCGAATTTCGACAGCACGGCAATACGCATTGAATGATCGGCCAGCTTGAGCGCCAAACTTAGGCCCGCGCCGCCGCTGCCAATAATAAGAATATCGTAATTTTGGGAATAAGACATTGAGATAAAGGTAGTCAACAGTTCAAATTAAAAGAAAATTTATTGCATTAACACGCTTAGTTGCAATTGATGGATAATAAAGCTTTTTAGTGTGATAGCAATTTTTTATATTGCTATCCGGATTCATTTTATCTT
>Ga0079306_1002234_pt1 | contig 11086 bp, 11 predicted proteins | sample Methanotroph_Enr_FD_79181 | JGI IMG/M metagenome (GOLD analysis project Ga0079306, IMG submission 79181) | Enriched soil microbial communities from Old Woman Creek wetland in Ohio, USA - Methanotroph_Enrichment_5 | ecosystem: Environmental > Terrestrial > Soil > Wetlands | place: USA: Ohio...
CACTAGATGGCTATCTGAGAACCTGTTGGAGCGAATTTGATTTATCATACACTACGAAGATGTCTCATACACTCGAGATTTGTAGCGAGGTAGAGGCAGACACAAGAACTGTATCTCAAACACTTATACAACCAATTATTAAGATACTACTTACCGAGAAGAACGAATGGCTAGCTATTTACTCAGATCCAGTAGATAGAACAACCTTTATTACCAATTTGTCAAAAAGTACGAAAGAATTGCAAGTTTTAGCCGCTAAAATATCTGTTATGCTTGATAGAGATAACGATAGTGTAAAAACCACCCTTGATGAATTTGTTAACTTATTTACCGACAATACTAAGGAGAAAAAAATGGAAGCAATCAAGACACATTCCAAAACATTAAAACACTATTTATCCAAATCAGACTTCCTGAAATATCAGACCTGCCCGGCTTATCTTTGGGCATGGAAGAACAAACGAGATGTCGTTCCAGAAGATATGACCGAGGATGTCGAACGCCGCATTGAACAGGGGATTGAGGTCGAAGATTATGCACGCAAACTCTTTCCTAAAGGTGTTCTTGTTGAAAGCAGGCTGGATAACGCCAAGAAAAAAACAGAGGAACTAGTTGCCACGGGTACCGATACAATATTCCAGGCGACAGTCATCACAGATGACGGCCTCCTCGCCATGTCTGACGTGCTACAAAAAAATGGCGACAAATGGGACATTTATGAGGTCAAGTCCACTACTGAGATAAAGAAAGAGCATCTCATGGACTCCGCCTTCCAGCTAGTGGCATTTGAGACCGCTGGATATGATATCGGCAAAGTAACTTTAGTACACCTGAATAAAGAGTACAGAAGACATGGCAAAGTAGATCCAAAAGCCCTGTTTGAATTCGAAGAAGTCACTGCAAAGTTACGCGAACTCCAGGCAGATGTTACGGCTATGACCAAGGACGCCATAGCCTACATCCGAAAAGAAGAAGAACCGAAGACCTGCAGTTGCCGCCACAAAACCAAATCAAATCATTGCCCAACATTCAAATACTTTAACCCCGACATTCCTGATTACTCTATCTATAATCTGACACGCATCAGTGAGAAGAAGGTCAACAGCCTTGTGGACATAGAGGTTTTTCATCTTCATGACATCCCAGACGACTTTGAACTTACCGAAAAGCAGCAAAATCAGCTAACCGCCCACAAGATTGGAGACGCTCTAGTAGACAAAGGGCGGATACGCGAAGAGCTAAAGGGTCTAAAGTTTCCTCTGTATTTCCTCGATTACGAAACTGTCAGCACCGCGGTGCCACTTTTTGATAATACTTGGCCATATCAGCAAGTTTGCTTCCAGTACTCACTACATGTCCTGGACACCCCAGATGGGGAACCCAGACACTATGAACATTTGTCTCAAAAAAAGGACGGCCACCCAGTCCCAGGACTACTGGCACAAATGAAACAAGATATAGGACCTACGGGCAGTGTAATCGTCTGGAACAAAGGATTTGAGATGGGCAGAAACAAGGAAATGGCTGCGGACTATCCCGAATTCAAAGAGTTTCTTCTGGGAGTTAACGACCGAGTATATGACCTCATGGAGATATTTGCGGGTCAGATGCATGTCCACCCTGACTATCACGGCAGCGTTTCCATCAAGTACGTTTTGCCGGTCCTAGCCCCAGACCTTAGCTACAAGGATCTAGAAGATATCCAGAATGGAGGTATCGCTACCCTGCGCTGGTTCGAAAGTGTAGCTAAACCTATGACGGAGAGTAAGCGTCAAAAAATATATGCAGATTTATTAAAATATTGTGAGCTCGATACCCTCGCAATGTATCGAATATACGATTATCTAAAAGGCATTACATCATGAGTGAAACGAAGGAAGATGAAAAACTAACTCTAGAAGCCTTTGAAGTCGGCATGGGCCTAAAGCTCGTAAACGCTGTGCTTGAAATAGTTGGGGGAACATTATTTTTTTTCGTGAAACCAGGTACATGGCAATCCTTAGTCCTTAGGCTTACACAGCATGAACTGCTTACTGACCCTAGAGATCTAGTCGCAAATTATTTACGTAACGTCAGCGCCGGCCTCACCCTAAGGGGTGCTCATTTTACTGGTTTATTCCTATTTTCGCACGGAATTATCAAGGTGTTTCTGATTTACGGTTTGCTAAAACGAATATTGTGGGTTTATCCCGTGGCAGTAGCTACCTTTAGTGGCTTCATCGTATACCAGATATATAGATACACCATTAGCGGTTCTCCGTGGCTGATTGTGCTATCATTATTCGACCTAGTCATAGTCATTTTGACCATATTGGAATACAATAATCTTAAAAGAGAAGGAGCAAAACATGTCAGTTGAAGAAATCGGTCAAAGCTATATTTGTGAAGTCTGTGGCAATGAGGTCACTGTTACGAAAGTAGGCGGTGGCACCCTCGTTTGCTGCGGCGAGGACATGAAACTAAAGGAGGAATAGAAATGGAAACATTACGCCAGATTGTCGCTACGCCAGTGCTGGGGCTACCAGCGTTTGCGTGGGGAGGTATCACCATACTTATTCTCATCATTATACAGGTACTGATCGGAGCGAAGGTTCTAAAAGTTAACTTTATGATTCACCGCGTTAATGGCTTCGTAATCCTTACCTTTGCCGTATTTCACGCCGCTGCTGCTTTAATCTACTTACTGGGATAAAGTTTGTGAATAAACACTACTACTTCATCGGCATTGGCGGCATCGGCATGAGTGGGCTAGCCAAAATACTCCTCGAAGAAGGGAATATGATTTCTGGTTCTGATCCGGTGCCAAACCAAGAGACCGAGACCCTATCGAGGGGCGGGGCTCAGTTTAATATTACCCAAACAGCTGATAATATCACCAACGATATCGACATCATAGTTACGACTGCTGCTATACCTGATACGAACCCGGAGTTGGTAAGAGCCCACGAGCTTGGACTTACAGTAGTAAAGCGCTCAGAGCTTCTAAACACTATTATAAATACGAAAAAATCGATAGCCGTTACCGGTACACACGGCAAAACAACGACCTCGAGTATGCTTTCAGAGGTTCTGATTGCCGCGAATAAAGATCCATTAGTCGTCGTTGGAGCCGAAGTTGAAAGTATCGGTAGTAATTCTAGGCGTGGCGAGGGAGAATACTCGGTTGCCGAGGTTTGTGAGTATCAGAGGGCCTTTCTCGACATCCACCCTTATGCTGCCATTATTACGAACATCGACTCTGATCATCTGGATTGCTATCGCGATATTGAAGACATAAAGGCGGCATTTACCAAGTTCGTGGGCCAAATAGACCCCCAGGGGTTCCTCGTTTATTGTGGCGATGACAAAAACGCGTCTGAGGTTGCTGAAAAATATCTAGGGAAGAAAGTCAGCTACGGCTATGGAAACCACAATGACATAGTTGCCTCAAATGTCGTTATTAACGAGACTGAGTCGCGCTTCACTGTGGCGGGTTTAGGTGAATTTACGCTTAAAGTACCCGGTAGACACAATATCTTGAATGCTCTAGCGGTCATAGCAGTCTCAAACGACCTAAAAGTAGAGTATCTCCCGATAAATCATGCCCTTGCCGCTTTTCGAGGCGCTGAGAGACGTTTTCAGCTGCTTGGTGTGTACCAGGGGACTCCAGTTATTGACGACTACGCACACCATCCTACTGAACTTACAGCCACATTAGCTGCAGCGAGAGAACGGTATCCAAACAGGCGTATAGTAGCAGTTTTCCAGCCGCATCAATATAGCCGTACCAAACTACTACTTCACGACTTTGTGAGTGCGCTTACCGCGGCTGACAAGGTAATAGTTCCGGAAATATATGCTGTTCGTGATAAAGCAGAAGATATTTCCTCGGTGTCCTCAAAAGATATCGTGGATTTAATAAATATAGATAATCCCGACAAAGCCGTCTATTTTAAGACCTTCGAAGAGACGATTGGCTACATAAAATCAAACTCTGAAACAAACGACGTTGTCCTAACTATCGGTGCTGGCCCAATCTATAAGGTAGGCGAGGAGCTAGTCGAAAGCTAAGGTTGTGGAAACATAACACTTATACACATCTTATGCACAATAACATTGTTGACATTCGATGTTCTTAGTTTCATCATAGAAACTTAGAGGATGTCAATGAATACAAAATCACTTTTTACTGTGATTATGAATAAACACTTCATTAAACATATGGAGAGAGCGGATAACTCTCTCTTTTTTTGTAGGAAAACGTGATGGATATCAGACAACTAACCAAATTACTTTCTCATTATCATGCTGGCAGGATATCACAAAAAGAGTTAGTCCGCCTAATTGAGGAACTCGTTCAAAAAGAACTATCAAAAAATAAACAGCCTCGCTGATTTATTACTCTCTATTAGATATGTTAGAATGGGTGTACTGTAAAGCATAAATGGAGAGACTTATATGTACGATTTAGCAATTATCGGCGCGGGACCAGCGGCTATGTCAGCCGCGGTTTATGCCGCCAGATACAAAATGAAAGTTGCAATGGTAGGCAAACTTCCGGGAGGTTACGTCAACGAAGCCCACGCCGTTGAAAATTGGCTAGGAGACAAGAGCGTAGCCGGCCCTGAGCTAGTAGCCAGGTTTTTTGAACATGTAAAAAGCATGGAAATAGACATTATCACTACTGACGTAAGGGGAATTACGAAGAAAGACAAAACATTCGTAATCATTAAAGAGGGTGGTGAAATCGAGGCTGAGAGGATCATCCTCGCCATCGGCACGGAGAGAAATAAGCTTGGTATTAAGGGTGAAAACGAGTTTCTAGGTAAGGGAGTGTCATACTGTACAACTTGTGATGCCTTCTTCTTCCGTGATCGCACAGTTGCCATCGTTGGGGGCTCGGACAGTGCCTGCACGGGCGCTCTGGTGCTTGCAGATATTGCCAAAAAAGTTTACCTCGTCTACAGACAAGGAGAGCTCCGAGCAGAGCCTACGTGGGTTGCAGACGTCAAGAAAAATGAAAAAATCGAGCTAGTCCTAAACGCAAACCCGACAGAAGTAATCGGGGAGAATACAGTCACCGGGCTCGTTCTAGACACCGGAAATACCCTCAAAGTTGATGGGGTTTTCGTCGAGATAGGAACCACCCCAGGTAAAGCTATCACTGCCTCCCTCGGGGTCAAGACTGACGAAAAGGGGTATATTGTCGTAAATGACGACCAATCGACGAACGTCCCCGGGGTCTGGGCTGCAGGTGATATCACCAATAAAAACAACAAACTCAAACAGATAATAGTAGCAGCTTCCGAAGGCTCTGTAGCTACATACGGCGCTTATCTAGATAAAAAGTCACAAAAATAATTTTTGGCTTCATATAGCTATTAAATTCCTTTTTACGCACACTTCAAGCACGTTTATTCACAGTTTGTGCTTGACAACAGTAACTAGTAGGTTCAAATTATAGCTAGACGAGAGTCAATCCCTATGGAAGGAGGTGGAGTAAAAATGGCAGTAACAGGATATTGTGTTAAATGTAAGGCTAAGCAGGAAATGCAAGCCCCAGAAAAGATCACTATGAAGAACGGTCGTCCAGCTACTAAGGGCACTTGCCCTAAGTGTGGTACTAAGATGTTCAAGATTGGTGCATAATTACACTCAAACTTTTTATAAATAGCTCTCTCGACAAGTCGGGGGAGCTATTTAATTTATTGAATCTTTGGCCATTTTCTGCTATACTTTTCAGGCCGAAATACCCGGTTATGCCTTCGGCAACCAGACAAAAATTGTTTACTGTTTTTGTCGGAAGAGGAAGCGTAGCGAAAGTGCGAAACAGTTAATCTTGATTAAACTGCATAGCACGTCAGCTTACGCTGACGTGGTCCCATCGTCTAGCGGTTAGGACATCTCCCTCTCACGGAGGAAACAGGAGTTCGATTCTCCTTGGGACTACCAGAAAGCCTGTGATACACCTTGTGAATCGCAGGCTTTTTAGTTTTAAGAGGTGAGCGCTCCTGAGTGATAAAAGAAAGAATTCAGTTTACTCGTTGTCCAGGCGGTTCAGCACTTCGAAAGACTTTAAGTTTTTTGGTCATGATAGAAGTGAGAAGCTCAGCGATTCTCCTTGGGACTACCAGTAATTAAATGGCTCAATAAAGCCGTTTTTTATACCTACCGAAGGTGACACTGGAACTTTGTTAATAAACTGTTATGATTTTATTGTCATTATCTAATTATAAAGTGAGGGGAAAATGGAACCAGAACTGAACGTACAGGCAACGAAAAGGAGAGGGTGGAAGTTCTATAGCAGTGTTGCCGTTTTAGTGATTTCATCATTGGCTCTGTTAGCTTCCATTGTTTGGCTACTTATTAATATGAATACTTTGGATAATTCTGGTCCTGCAGGAGGGTTGAATGTGGGATTTGGTCCCACGGTTCTTGGCTTTATTGCTGTCCTTTTCCTCGTATTGAGTCTTTTGGACATTATCCGGAGCTTCCGCAAGGAGTAAGACCTCAAAGCAAAAAAAATACTCCTGGTCTTTGAGTACAGAGTTCCAATTCAGAGGGGCTCGGACTACCAGAATATTTAGGCTTTAAGCAAGTCTTTTTTATTTTGAGATTATTCCCTAACCCAATGGTTTTTTGATACAATGAGAAACAGGTTAGAGATAAGGAGTCATGAAAATGAGAAAAGCGAAAGAAGAATCTAACCCACGAAGTTACGGATTCGAAAAGCAAAGTGGAAACATCCCTCACGGCCTAAGAGTTCACAGTAGGGTTGATGAAATAGTAATATTCCCTGAAAGCGAGTCTTGGGAAACAAAATCGGGGGGTAAGCTGGTAGTCCCCTTCGTATTTAACTTTGAGGAGATGAAAAAATTCTTTTCTTATGAAGAAAGGGAACGCTCTACAGGCAAGGAAGATATAAGAGGGCTTAGGATGTATCGTGTTTCCGAATTGAAAAACGGAGTGATCGGAGCCATGGAATTTCATAAGATTAGAAACGAAATCATAACTGTTATCAAAGGTAGTGCGCAAATTGATGCAGAAGACATATATGGCGGAAAGAAATCAAAAATCCTTCTTTCGGGTAACTCCATGATGATACCAAACTACATCATGCATACATATAAAATACTCGAGGATGATTCAGAGCTCATCGTTATAGCGAATACTACGTATAATGCAAAGGATAAAAGTACACATGATTCCTTTTCTGTTGAAGAATTCGAGGCTCTAAAACAATGATTCCGTAGGGGGGGGCTTGGTTAGGGTCTCAGTTAGAAATGTATGGTCCATCAAAGAAGATGCCTCACGATTGTGGGGCTTTTTCTTTACCTCTTTCTTTCTTTCCATTACAATTAGTGTCATGCGAAAAATATTTACAGCTCTAGCACGAAGCCTCAGCACAAGGCGGGGGAAAGTAGTGGCCGGAGCTATTTTAATCGTGATTGTAGTCGCCGGTATCGGTGTTGCCCAAACAGTTAGCACGAAAGTGAATGCCGCCGATCCGAACTCCGGTACCAAGATTTCGGCCGCGAAACTTGCGAAAATTGTCGCTGAAAACAAAGAAAAGTATTATCCAAAAACCGATTGGTTAGCCAGAAATCCACAAACCCTAGCGGTGTCATCAAAGAGTGCCATTATCCTCGATTATGACACCAGACAAGTCCTACTCGATAACAACATGCATGCTCAGTTGCCGCCAGCTAGCATTACTAAGGTACTGACAGCCGTAGTGGCCTTAGAAAACTTTAAGACAGACAAGCTCTGTACGGTTTCACAAGAAGCCGCTGATACAGAACCTTTTAAGATAGTCATGAACGCGGGCGAAAAGCTTACCGTCGAAGATCTAATATATGGCATGATGATGATTAGCGCCAATGACGCTGCCGAAGTAATCGCTGAATGTGATCCAGGCGGAAAAGTGGCTTTTATGGCCAAAATGAACGAAAAAGTAAAGGAGCTAGGACTTACAGATAGCAACTTTGTGACACCAAATGGCCTCGATGACCCCAAACACTACAGTAGTGCTTTCGACATGGCCACCATAACCGAATATGCGATAAAGACTCAGCCCGATTTTCTAAAATATATGGGAAGAGTAGACGACTACAGTGTCGCAGCCACCGATCACAATGAACCCCACTCTTACTATCAACTCAGCACTCTCATCAAGACCTATCCCGGCATGGAAGGGGCGAAGACTGGCTTTACCTATGAAGCCGGCAACACCTATATTGGTGTAGCCAAACGTGACGGACGACGGGTAATTATCGTATATTTCAACGCAAATTCGAAAACTTATGACGCTACCACGATGTTAGAACAGGGCTTTTTCTTGAATCCCAGTGTAAACTAAGGTATCTTTAGAGAAGAAGCGGAGGGGAAATTTTTGTTACTAATTAGCCGAGAAAACGAAAACAGAGTTACTATTGCCACAGGCGTTATTAGTGCCGGTTTTATTGGTATCTACGGAATTCTCGCCGTATTCACGCACTCTGACATCGTATTCTACGAGGGTATGCGTTTTGCCGTAGGTTTCGCAGTATTGTCACTGCTTTACGCTCTTATTTTTAACTCTTTCCGAAATAGATACGAAGAGCTCGCTGTAGGAACACTCTTTTTGATTAACTCTTTACTACCAATAGTCTTGATTGATTATCTTGGGGGTGCAAACTCACTCTTCATTACCCTTCTTTTTCCTCTGGTCGTCATAGGGTTCGTGCTGGGTTTTTGGTGGGGCGCTATATTTGACCTTATTGTCGCCGGCTATTTGATAATATCCGTGTTTTACTTAGGAGTTGGCATACCCGCTGCCGCGACTGGTTTTGCATCTGTCCTGGCGATATCTTTACTCTTTTACTACATCGGTGCAAAGTACCGAGACGCTCTAGAGGAGAAGAATGATCTTGAAAGTTCAAACCTACAATTCTCGGCAAATCAAAACAAAGAAGAGGCGCTGCTAGCGGGTATCGCGGATGGAGTGTACGTCGTCGACATGGACCGAAACATGACTATGTTCAACGGCGCAGCCGAAGGTATTACCGGCTGGAAGGCAAATGAGGCCATCGGGCTAAAGTGTTGGACTGTAATGAATCTCAAGAACGAGACCGACATCAGCGTCTGTCAAAAGGATTGCCCGGCACTAAACGTATGGAATACCGGTGAGAATATTCTCCGTGATGACACCTGTTTTAACCGGAAAAAAGGCAACAAAAAGGTTCAGATATCTAGCTCGTACTCTCCAATCAAAGACAAAAATGGCAAGCTCACCGGCGCCATCTGTGTTTTTCGCGATATCACATCTAGAAAAGAAGTCGAGAGACTCAGAAACGAGTTTGTTTCGACCGCCTCACATGAACTTCGTACCCCCATCACGGCTATGGAAGGATACATGGAGCTCATCGAAAACGCCAAGATATGTAAAATCGATGACAAGGCCCGTGAGTATGTTACCAAAGCTCGGGGTACTGCTCTCGGTATGTCGAACTTAGTAAAGAATCTGCTTACTGTTACCAAAATAGAAGAGGGCAAGATCCAAACAAATGTCACCAAATTTAGTATTCACGACTTGGCTACAGAAGTCATTGAAGCCATGGGACCTAGCGCCAAGAATCGCAATCTATATCTGAAGATAACTGAGTCCACTAGTAGCACCGTGAGAGGTGAAAAAGCCGTCGGAAGATCTCTCAACGTCGTGGCCGATAAAGAACAGGTACGTGAAGTACTTTATAATCTTGTCGAAAACGGCCTAAAGTTCACCCTTGAAGGTGGGGTCACTATTTCGATTGCTTATGAAAAAGACTTCGCCACAGTCTGTATCGCAGATACCGGTACTGGCATACCAGCAGACGGTCAAAAACATATCTTTGAAAAGTTTTACAGATATGACAACACTGCGACCAGAGAGGTAGGCGGTACTGGTCTAGGACTCTTCATTACCCGCTCTATCGTAGAGATGTTTGGTGGCAGCATCTGGCTCGAAAGCCAAGTCGACAAGGGAACAAAGTTCTTCTTTACAATACCTAGGAGCTTGGATTAAACTTAACATAGAAATAAACCAGAGGTGAAAATGGCGAAAGTACTATTAGTAGAAGATGATGTTGCATTAAGAGATATTTACTCTGCGCGATTTATGGCTGAAGGTTACGATGTCGTAACTGCTTCAGATGGCGAGATGGCTCTTACGCAAGCCGTTAAAGAAAAGCCTCAACTAATCATCCTAGATGTAATGATGCCAAAGATTAGTGGTTTCGACGTCCTTGATATCTTGCGAGCTACTCCAGAGACTAAAGACACCAAGGTAATTATGATGACGGCTCTGTCTCAAGAAACCGACCTAGACAAGGGCAAATCACTTGGAGCTGATGAGTATCTCGTCAAGTCGCAGGTGACTCTAACAGATGTTATAGATAAAGCAAAGGCCGTGCTGGCTCGATAAACAACATTTTATAAAGGGGCCGAGAAATCGGCTCCTTTTCGTTTACTCTTAAGCCATTTTTTGTTAGAATAGGCACATAACGAAAGAAACATAATGGCAAAAACAGATATCGCTACTCTGATAGACATGATTGACAAAGAAGTCACTTTTCACGGCTGGGTTGACAGCATACGTGATCACGGTAAGGTTATATTTTTGGATATTCGGGACCGTTCTGGCATAGTTCAAGTTGTTGCTTTCAGTAAAGAACTTTTGGCAACCGCCACAGCATTAAGTCCTGAAGATCTAGTTACTGTAACGGGTATAGTTCAAAAACGTCCCGAGAAACTCGTTAACCCAAAAGTTATCACTGGCTCTATAGAGGTTGGCGCTACAAAAATAGATGTGATTACTCATTCGGCACCACTTCCATTTGAGGTTAATCAAAATACAGAGGGCATTTCCGAGCTTATCCGCTTCAAATATCGTTATCTCGATATTCGTAGCGACCGCATGAAAAACAATCTGATGTTACGACACAAGATAAACCACTACATCAGAAACTACTGCGAAGAAAAGGGATTTTGGGAAATAGAAACTCCCGCGCTCACAAAAGGAACTCCGGAGGGAGCCAGGGAATTCATTGTCCCTTCTAGGCTTCAAGAGGGTAAATTCTTCGTGTTGCCG
>Ga0079306_1002235_pt1 | contig 11074 bp, 11 predicted proteins | sample Methanotroph_Enr_FD_79181 | JGI IMG/M metagenome (GOLD analysis project Ga0079306, IMG submission 79181) | Enriched soil microbial communities from Old Woman Creek wetland in Ohio, USA - Methanotroph_Enrichment_5 | ecosystem: Environmental > Terrestrial > Soil > Wetlands | place: USA: Ohio...
AAGCAAATTTCAGTACAAGTTATTAACTTTTAAAATTTTAATTATCAATCTTTTAGATTTTCGAGATGAAAACAAACATGAATCTGAAAATTACGAAAAAAGGTATTGATCCTTTAAAAGCAGATGGTGATGCTATAAAAAACACCAAATTGCATAAGGATAAGAGCTCTAAAAGAAAATTATCTATTTACGATGATTTTGCTGATGAAAATCTTGACGAACTTGACTATAAATACAGAGACGATCCGTTTGATGAAGAATAACTTATAAGACAGAATAAATGCTTCCCTAGGGGTTTCGCATTTAGAAAAATAATTAAAAAGGACCAGAAAATCTGGTCCTTTTTAATTATTTTATTTTTGTTGTGTTTCAATTTTCTCTATTGTTCCATAGTAGCTGATTAATTCCCTGTCGCTGAAAGTAATCTTGAGATTAGCAAAACCATTCAATCCCGCAGAAAAATTAATAGAATAGGACTCCATATTCTCTGACACATCAAAATTAATGGTGTATATTTTCTTTCTTTCATGCCAGGTTTTATCAATTTTTCTGGCTGTAAGATTAAATTTTACTCCACCGGTAAATCGATAATATGACGAATAAGATCTGCCATAATACGGCAGATTTGCTGTAATATTCAGTGAATCGAAAACCATTTCGTAACCGTAGCCAATACTATTAATATTTCCAATACTTGAACTGGCTGAATTAGGAAGAAACCGAAAGCGTCCACTATGAATCAGCTGAGCCATTTCCAATTGCTGTTTGGCTTTTTTTTCTTTTTTATCTTTCTTATCAGATGGTTGAAAACCAGTTATCACTAAAACGGACACAAATAAAAATAGTACAATTATATTTTTCATTTTGACCTGTTTTATAGTTTGGTATCACAGAATAATCGATAGTTCAACTGTATCAAATCTCAGTTTAGCATTGCACCAATGATAATAATTCCACAAGATAATAAGAAAACTTAGATAACCATGTTCAATATTCATTCTCATTTACGGCACCAAAATTATTATGGTTGCCAAAAACACCCACAATTTATGTCTTCACCACATTTTGTGGGTTGCCGGAAAGGAATAGCTTCAAATTATCAACTGTAATATTTATTAATCGTTGACGTGCTTCAAAGGTTGCCCACGCAATATGTGGTGTAATGAAACAATTTTTAGCAGAAATGAGTGGATTGTCATTGGTTGGCGGTTCTGTTGAAAGTACATCCAGACAAGCTGCTGCAATTACCCCTGATTTCAGTGCATTGGCCAGATCAGCTTCATGGATCAATCCTCCCCTACCTGTATTTATTAAAACTGCAGTAGGTTTCATGGTTTGAAGTAGTTTTTGGTTCACAAATGCGTTATTTTCATTCGTGAGCGGACAATTCAGACTAACAAAATCACTTTCAGCAAAAACTTCATCAAGGCTTTTCTGAATCCATCCTTTGGGAATATCATTTTTTGGCGAACGGTTCTGAAAAATGACCTTCATCCCAAAAGCTTCCCCAATTTCGGCAACTTTTTGCCCGATACGACCCAACCCAATAATACCGAGAGTTTTATCTGCAAGTTCCATTTGGGGAGTTTTCCAAAACGAAAAATCAGGATTTGCAGTCCAATCACCAGCTTTTACTGAATTCGCATGGAATTCAACTCGATTGGTCACATTGAGGATATGTGAAAAAACCAGTTGAGCAACCGAGTCGGTACTGTATGCAGGAATATTGGTTACAATAATATTTCGCACACTGGCGGCCTGCACGTCAACTACATTGTAACCGGTAGCGGTAACTCCAATATATTTTAGATCCGGCAATCGGTCAATCAAAGCTTTATCAATTAACACTTTGTTAGTGACAATCACTTCTGCATCGCGAATCCGGTCGAAAACATCCTTTGGTTTAGTCCGGTCATAAATCTGGCAATTGCCCAGTTTTTTCATATTCTCCCACGATAGATCACCCGGATTGAGGGCAAAACCATCTAATATAACTATCTTCAAAATGTAAGATTTTAGTTGGACTATTAAAAAAAATAGAAAATTCGGTTAACTGAAACAAATTCATTTTTCTTTATGTCTGTTGCGGTAAAAACAATCGGTAAGGTTGCATAAATCACAAGTATATTGCCTGTATTTAACATCTTTGCCTACACCAATTATTCCACTAACCGATTTAATTGGGTACATCAAGGCTGAATCGGTCAAACTAATTCCACAGCAATTCTCCGGAAAAAAAGAAAACAATTTATGTTGGTCGCTAACACTCCACTGGCAATAGCCCGGACTGTAACGATTGGTAATTAATTCTCCGGAATAAGCCACCATTTCACTGATTTCCTGATGGATACGGGAGGAAACTGCTTCAACAGTAACCGATCCCAACACATCGTACACATAACCTAAGACAGGATCTTCTCCCACAAGTAAATTTTGAGCAAGTTCACTTATTTCTTTTCCAGCTGTGCAAACAAACAGAACCACAGACTCTGAATTCAGCAGTTCATGGGCAACAGTTCTCCCGACAGAAAAATCAACACCATTAATATTAATATGACCTTTTTCTTCCGGAAAGCGGACATCATTTACATGAAAGATTGCCCCACAAATATCACTGAAACTTTCTGCCTTTTTCATCGCCTCAGAAAGGTAGCCTGCAAAAGGCTCAGGGATAATGCCATCCGGATATCCCAGAAGTTCAGCGACATTTGCTGGATCTACTTCCAAATCAGCGAATGAATAGGAATATTTTTTTATTTCACCGCCATTTTTCACAAGCTTTTAACTACTTGGGTTACTTCACAAATATGGTCGGGAGTAGTTCCGCAACAGCCACCTATGATATTTGCACCTGCCTCAATAATCTCTTTTACCCGGCCGGCCATATCAGATGGCGATTCCGGGAAGGTAGTTTCGCCATCGCAATAGTGTGGCATTCCGGCATTAGCATGAATCAGGATTGGAATGTTTGCATTTATCTGCCTTATTTCCTTCACAATACCGATCATGTCGGCCATTCCGTTTCCACAATTGGCTCCGATGACCGATGCACCGGCTTCAACAAGAGATTCAGTCATTTCAGTTGGTGATATTCCCATCATAGTGCGGAATTCACCGGTTACGATTTTATCAAAAGTCATGGTACAGATCACTTCACAGGCAGTATTTTCTTTGGCAGCTTTTACAGCAATACGGGCTTCTTCCAAATCAGTCATGGTTTCGATGACAATTGCATCAGCACCTCCGGCTTCAAGAGCCTGAGATTGATCTTTAAAAGCCTTATAAAGCTCGTCTTCAGTAACTTCATCCATGAGCAGCAATTTTCCGGTCGGACCAACTGAGCCAAGCACAAACCGCTCAGATCCGGCAGCTTTTCTGCTAATCTCTGCTGCAGCTTTATTCAATTCATAAACCTTTTCTTCCAGTCGGTAACCTTGCAGTTTAAACCAGTTTCCTCCAAAGCTGTTGGTTTCAACCATATCTGCACCAGCGTTGATATAACTTTGAGCAATATCAAAAACATCCCCTGGTCGTGTGATATTCCATTCTTCCGGGCACTCGCCGGGTTTTAATCCTTTTTTCTGAAGAAAAGTTCCCCAAGCTCCGTCAGATACCAAGATCCTGCCTTTTTGTATTTCCTGAATTATTTTGCTCATGATAAAATTTTAGATGTTGTATACACTCATTTGAGGAACCAGATTTGGAGTTCTATAAAATTTTTGCATTCAAATATTCAACTATCCCCTGGGGATCAGGGGAATAATTGTCAGCACCTATTTTTGTACAGAAATCGCTGTTTACTGGTGCACCACCAATAGTTACCAGTGTTCCGGGTACCGCATCCTTAATGTCTTTTGTGATTTTTTCCATGTTCACCATGGTCGTGGTGAGCAATGCCGACAAACCAACAACTGCATCCGGATTTTCCTTTACTGCATCAATAAACTTTGCAGAACTGACATCGGTGCCTAAATCAATTACCTTATAACCATTTCCTTCGACCATCATGCCAACAAGGTTTTTACCTATATCGTGTAAATCACCCAGAACAGTTCCAATGATGAATGTTCCTTTTTGTTTTGCAGCTCCCGAAAGAAAATGGGGCTTCAGGTGCAACATGGCTGTGCTCATCGCTTTAGCCGACATTAATACCTGCGGCACAAACACTTTGTTCTCGCGAAACTTAATTCCGATCCGCTCCATGCCAGGCATGAGGCCTTTTGTTAAAATATCCTGAGGGTTTACTCCTTCATCCAGCGCCTTGCGTGTAATTTCGTCAGCTCCATCCTGACCCTTCATCTGGGGTGGATAAGGAGAAGCAAGATTAATCTTTCCAAATTCAATGCACTCAGACAGTTTTGATAGCAGGTCGTCCATGGTTTGGCAGTTTTGAAGTTTTTCGAATTCAAATGTAATGTCAAATACGATAGCAAAAAAGATATTTTCCCAGATAAAGTATGAAATTTAAATATTTTAATCCATCACTCCTTCCTGACATTTATAAAAGCAAAATATTTGATTTGTTTTAAACCGCACAGCTGCGTGATTCCAAATATTTAAAAACGCATGCTGGATTTCTTGTTTTTGAAACATCTAATTGAATCTTTTTTTTACAGCTTTTATATGTCGCTAATAGTTAGAATTTTAAAACAATATTAAGTTTCTAGTTATGAATTTACGAGAGATTGGTATAGTCTTTGGAATTTCAATTCCGATAAAACCCTCTTGAATTTATTGAATACAGAATCATTATTGGTTGTAAAATCAATAATTTGAAGAATAAATGAGGTAGAGAGATAGGGAAAAGGGTGCGGATTATTCCATAATTATTAATTTACAACGAAACAAATGAAACAGTTCTACGCGAATGCCCAAAAAGCAATTCGACAATTATTACTCCTTGTGCTTTTGTCATTGCTTAGTTATGCTTCCACTTATGCACAGTCTACTGTTAATCCAACACATTTTACTACAGTTTGGCAAGGCGAAAATGGTCAGAACCACATGAATTTTATTGTGATTTCGGCAATTCTGGATGATATTCAGATAGGATCAGACGACGAAATTGCTGTGTTCAGTGGCTTGTCTTGTGTTGGTTTCACAAAACTGACTCAATCTATTAGTACTGCCAATAGTTCAACTTTTGGCATCATTAAAGCATCACAAGATGATGGCTCAGCTAATGGGTTTAAGGACAATGACACAATTATCTTTAAACTTTGGGATAGTAAAAACCAAAAAGAAATGTTAGCAAAGACAGTAAAATACAGAAATGACATGCCAACCTGGCTCACTAATGGGAAATTCCTGGCCGGTGCAACTTCTGTAGTAGAAATAGTATCCTATACCGAATATACTCAATCTATTCCACTTATAAAAGGGACTAATTTATTCTCAGCCTATGTGATTCCGGCTAACCCAAACTTAAGTGTCGTAATGAAAACGCTTTGTGATCAGGGTGCTTTGATTAAAGTTTTGGATGAAACCGGAAAATCATTCTCTTATGTGACCACTTCTAAAAGTTGGGTTAATAATATCGGATCCCTAACAAAAACAGAGGGTTATAGCATCAGCGTTAATTTTAATTGTACACTAAATCTAACCGGAAGACTTGTCACCCTGCCTCTTGATATTCCTCTGAGATATGGCTGGAACTTCATTTCATTTCCATCTATGAATGCGGTGAGTGCCATGTCGGTAGTCCAACCGCTAATTGATCAAAACAAATTACTTAAAGTAGTTGATGAAAAAGGATATATCCTCGAGAAACCAAAAGGATACTCCGCATGGAGAAATAGCAATATGATTTTCTATCCTGGCAAAGCCTATAAAATTAACGTCAGTGCAGCGTGTACTTTAACAATTCAAAAGAGTTATTTAAAATCGGCAATTAATCCTTCTCTTCCTGAAATAACCGAATACTTCCGGGCAAATTATGAAGGAAATGGGTCTGACCACATGAATATCAATTTGATCGGTCTGAATGAATCGGGTTACACTGCTGGAGATGAATTGGCCGCTTTTGATGGGGATGTCTGCGTTGGTGCTCTAAAACTTACTAAAGATAATTTAACTAAAGACTTTGCCAGCATAATAACCTCTTCTACAACAGATTTGTCAAATCAGGATGGATTCATTGAAGGAAATCCAATTCAGATATATTCCTGGAATAAAATTACCGGAGTCAAATCAGCAGTACAGGCTGAAATTATCAATGGTGAAATGAAATTTGCTAAAAATGCCAGCATATTAATTCAGTCGAAAACTTTATCAACTGCGGCTAAGAGCATAAATAGTTTAATCAGTTTCGAAGTCTTTCCAAATCCAGCTAAAAAAGTAGTTAATGTCCGATTCTCTAAAATTCCTGAGGCTGGCAGTAGAATTGAAATTCTGGACATCTCAGGAAGAAAAATTGCAACCCGCATAATTCAGGGAATTACGGAAGAACTTATAATTGATAATCAGGTAGCAGGTCTTTACCTGGTGAAATCAATTATTGGCTCTGATGTGATCATTCAAAAACTAATTATTGAAAAATAACTGGTTTTACACATTTATTGTTTTTTTAGATAATCTTTGACGAGTACTGTCTTTTGTTCGTATGAATAGGCCGAGAAATAACCCAATGCGCCATTGCTAAAATTGCTGGTTGGATTAGCTGGTGCTGCATTTTGTTGCCAGCTTGGACCAGATATACTTTCCAGTGTCGAGAAATAGTCGTACGCAGCCTTATCAATGGACTGCAACTCGACGGTTAATGTATCGGTTTTCAAAAACACAAAACTTCGGTGACTCAAACCAATTTCGTTGCCGTTAAAAAGTTTATCGGAAAAAAGAGTAATTCCATCCTGCTCGTTGACTGGTTCTCCATTGACGTAGTATTTTATCCTGTAATAGTTTTCTGTTTCAGCCGGATCGCGGATATAACAGTTCGCCAGGTAACCACTGTCGAAAACTCCAAATCCGTCAAAATAAGAAAAATCCAAATCAAGAATTGGAACTGATTTATTTAAAAATGACCGCGCGGTATAGGTAACTCCTTCATAGACAACATTCACAGAATACCAGTAACCGGTTTGGGCATTTGATTTTTCCAACAGGTATACACCCGGTTCCACTTCGTTAAGATATTTTGGATTTCCATTTTCAACTTTTAAGCTGACTTTTGCACCTGAAACCGGGAACCCGGTTTCAGATCCGAAATAAGATGAAGTTTTTGAAACCAAAACAGTAACCGGTATTTTTTTATTGGTCAGATTTGCTTCAATTACAATCGCTGAATTTGATTCTTCCAAATCGATATCGATGACCTTTTCGCACGAATTCAGGAGAAAATACCCGAATACCAGAACTGCTATGTATTTAAGTCTTGTCAATTTCTACTTAAATTTGAATTTATAACTTATTGAAGGTATTATTTTAAACAACGAAATCTGCACTGCTTCAGTGATTTCAGGATTTGTTTTGCTTTGCCTGAACGATATATAATAGGCATTTTCTCTTGCGTACGCATTATAAACCGAAAAATTCCAGCTTGATTCATATTTTGCCGTCTGTTTTCTGATCCAAGTCAGTCCCAGATCAAGCCGGTGATAATTGGGCATCCGGTAACCGTTTCTCTCAGTATAATATCCAACCGCATGTCCGTCAATTTCATACTTTCCGGTCGGGAAAGTTACTGCATTTCCTGTATTGAATACCCACACCGCTGAAAATTTTAGTTTTCTGCCCAGATCATACATTCCCACCACTGAAAAATCGTGACGACGATCCTGCCTGGCAGGAAAGGATTCACCACTATTAATCTGATCGAACTGTCGCATGGTTTTAGACCACGTATAACCGATCCAGCCAGTGAGCCTTCCCAAATTCTTTCTATATAGAAATTCAGCTCCGTAGGCCCATCCACGACCGAAAACTAATTCAGCTTCAACCGTTGAATTGAAAATCAGATCGGCTCCGTTTTTATATTCAATCTGATTTTTCAAATTTTTATAGTAGACCTCAATCGATCCTTCATGGTGGTTATCCTGGCTGTTCCTAAAATAACCCAATGACCATTGATCGGCAATCTGTGGTTTTACATTGGCACTGCTTGGCAGCCAAACATCGTTCGGATTCGAAGATGTTGAATTGCTGAGCAAATGAATAAACTGATAAATATGGTTATACGATGCCTTTAGTGCATCCCGATTGCCTAGCTGGAAATTCAGGGCCAGGCGTGGCTCAAGTCCTCCCTGAGTTTTAACTATTTTAAACTGATCGTAACTGATGGTTTGAACCAGATTCCCATTTTCATCAAAACGGTAAAAATCGCCCGGTCCAACATTCGAGAAAAGAGCCAGACGAAGTCCATAATACAGTTTTATCCGCGGAAAAATATTTTGAAGGTTAGATAAATAGAATGCTGATTCAATGGCCATTCTTGGTCTCACTGCAAGCGAATTGTAAAGGCTTCCGGGTTTTGCCTGAATTTCGCCCGGAACTATTTTGTGGTGGATCAGGTTGGCTCCGAATTTCAGGGTATTATTTGAATTCAAATACCAGGTAAAATCCTGTTTGAGATTGAAATCCTGAATACGGGAACCAAGCAGAACATCGCTATTTCCCGAATTATCCAACTGATAAGTATAATTACTGAAAATAAAAGAGCTGTTTGAAAAGAGCTTTTCGTTAAAAGTATGGTTTAACCTTAGCGTTGCAGTCTTACTACCCCATTCATATCCAACTTGATCTTCGATCCTGAATTTGTCTCGGCCCAGATAACCTGAAATGTATAAACGACTGTTATCATTGAGTTTAACGTTGGTTTTCAAGTTCAGGTCATAGAAATACATTTGCGTTGATCGTAAATCCTCATCAGGAGCAATTTTAAGGAATAAATCGGCATACGTCCGTCTGGCACTTACTATGAAAGAGCTGACATCCTTTTTAACGGGTCCTTCAAAGCTCAGATCCGATGAAATCAGGCCAATGTTTCCGGTTGTTTGGTAGTCGCTCATATTTCCTTCTTTCATCCGGATATCGAGGACAGAAGATGCACGCCCGCCGAATTCAGCAGGAATTGAACCTTTCATCATATTCACATCTCGGATAGCTTCTGAATTAAAAACAGAGAAGAAACCCAACAAATGAGAGGCATTGTAAACAGGAGCTTCGTCCAGTAGAATCAGGTTTTGGTCAATTCCGCCTCCACGAACATAGAAACCTGAATTTCCCTCGGCAGCAGCCTTAATTCCGGGCATTAGCTGCAAAGTTTTGATCAGATCACGTTCGCCAAACAATACAGGAATACTTTCGATCTGGCGTGGATTGGTTTTTACGGTTCCCATATCAATCGAAGTAATGTTTTGATTAGTGCGGCCAACATATACTTCAACATGCTGAAGCTGATAACTTACAGCATTCAATTTCAGGTTTAAAACCCGACTGGAATGAAATCCTACATGAATAAGCTGATCCTGATACCCCAGATACTTTACTGAAACGGTATATTCTCCTTCAGGAATAGTAATGGAATAGAAGCCATAAGAATTGCTTATGGCGCTATAGGTAGTATTCTGGAAAAGCAAGACAGCACCTCCCAGATTCTCTCCACCCAAAGCATCTGAAATAGTTCCGCTTAACGTATATTTTTGTTGAGAAAATGCTCCGAAGCACAACAAAACGAAACTTAAAACGTAAATATTCCGGCAAACGATCATGGTTCTGAATAGGTCTTTAAATATAGAATTAATCTGTTAGTAACAGAAAGCCGATTTCAGAAAATCCTAGATGTGGTATCATTTTCTTTGATACTGTCCAATAATAGGGTTCAGACTATTGATTCATACCTGGATCATTGTTTTGAGATTAAAGAATAATTGTACATTTGAGTATTCATAAAAAAATCAAAAATGAACGAAGTTGTTAAACTTACCCTTCCGGACAGGTTTGGTGCTACTGTAAAAAAATTTGGCGACTTCAATGCTTTGGCATTTGTTGGATATAAACCTATAACCTACAATGAATTAAGCCAGAAAACAGGTGCTTTAATCAGACTTCTGGAAGATTTGCAGATTAGGCCAGGTGACAAAATTTCGATTTTAAGTACCAATATGCCCAATTGGGGAATTACCTACTTTGCCATTACATTTATGGGTGCTGTCGCTGTACCATTGCTTCCTGATTTTCTGCCTTCAGAAATTGAAAATATATTGAATCACTCCGAATCGAAGGCTATTTTTGTTTCAGAAAAACTTGCGGTTAAGCTGGAATCAATACAGGTTAAGACTTTGATTCACCGCATTCGAATGGAAGATTTTATTGTTACCGAAACTACCGAAGAGAAACCGGAATACCGTCCGGATCAAACCAGTATAAATTGCTACGAACCTGAAGAAGATGATCTGGCCGCGATTATTTATACTTCCGGAACAACCGGAAAATCGAAAGGCGTCATGTTAAGCCACAAAAATATTTGTACAGTAGCTGAGAATTCAACGTGTGTACGAAATGTTAATGAAAAAGACCGGCTATTGTCTATTCTGCCCATGTCGCATACTTATGAAAACACGCTGGGCTTTGTGATGCCTATGCTGAAGGGTTCATGCGTTTATTATCTTAGTAAACAGCCTACTCCATCAGTTTTACTTCCAGCTTTACTCGAAGTAAAACCAACGATCATGTTTGCTGTTCCATTGATCATCGAAAAAATTTATCGCAACAAAATCCTGCCAGCATTTACAAAAAACTGGCTTGTTCGGCAGCTTTACAATGTATCTTTCATCAGGAAGAAATTAAACCGGATTGCTGGTAAAAAATTACTTGCAACCTTTGGTGGCGAAATAGATTTCTTTGGAATTGGTGGCGCAAAACTCGATCGTAATGTTGAACAATTCCTGATTGAAGCCCGGTTTCCATATAGTATTGGTTATGGTTTGACAGAAACTGCACCACTACTGGCCGGCATGAAAACCACCGCTTCGCGTTTACAGTCCACCGGACCCGCAATTACCGGGGTTGAACTAAAAATAAACAATCCGGATCCGAAAACCGGCGAAGGCGAAATATGGGCCAGAGGAGCCAATGTGAT
>Ga0079306_1002238_pt1 | contig 11065 bp, 4 predicted proteins | sample Methanotroph_Enr_FD_79181 | JGI IMG/M metagenome (GOLD analysis project Ga0079306, IMG submission 79181) | Enriched soil microbial communities from Old Woman Creek wetland in Ohio, USA - Methanotroph_Enrichment_5 | ecosystem: Environmental > Terrestrial > Soil > Wetlands | place: USA: Ohio...
ATCTGCTTCTTGCAGGATTAATGTTCTTATCGTTTGTAGTTTCTTCGCAGGAAGAAAAGAAAGAAGAAAAAAATGACAAGGGTTACCAATTTACAGTAGTAAAAGATATTCCATGTACACCAGTAAAAGATCAGTACCGTTCAGGAACTTGCTGGTCTTTTTCCGGATTGGGATTTCTTGAGGCAGAAATGTTGCGTTTGGGTAAGCCTGCTGTTGATTTATCCGAAATGTTTGTGGTATATCATTCGTATTCGGATAAAGCAGTGAAATATGTTAGGTTGCATGGAAGCCTGAACTTTGGGGCAGGTGGTGCTTTTCACGATGTCACCAATGTGATTAAAGAATATGGAATTGTTCCTAACGAAGTATACAATGGCCTAAACTATGGCGAAGAAAAGCATGTGCACGGGGAACTTGACCGCATTTTACTCGATCAGGCGAAAGCAGTAGTAGAAAACCCAAACAAGAAGCTGACCACGGCATGGCATGATGCAATGGACGGAACTCTTGATACTTATCTGGGAAAACTTCCTGAAAAATTTAATTATCAGGGCAAGGAATATACACCACAAAGTTTTGCCCAGGATTTTGTTGGCCTCAACATGGACGACTATGTGGAAATTTCGTCTTTTACCCATCATCCATTTTATTCGAAATTCATTATTGAAGTGCCTGACAACTGGTCATGGGATCAGGTTTATAACGTACCTTTAAATGAATTGGAAGAGATTATTGATAACGCGGTAAACACAGGGTACACCGTTGCATGGGCAGCCGATGTGAGCGACAAAGGATTCTCAACTTCAGAAAAAGGTGTTGCGGTTATTCCAGTCGTCGACAAAGCCCACATGACGGATACCGAACTTACCAAATGGGAAAAGCAGACCGAAAAGGAAAGAAACGAAGATCTCTACAAACTCGCTAAGCCCGGTTTAGAAAAAGTTATTACCCAGGAGTTGCGACAGATCGATTTTGATGATTATCAGACCACCGATGATCACGGAATGTTGATTGTCGGCACAGCTAAAGATCAGAATGGCACACCTTATTATAAAGTAAAAAACTCGTGGGGCGATTACAACGATTACCACGGCTATTTCTTCGCTTCGAAACCTTATGTGGAGTGCAAGACCACATCGATCATGGTTCATAAGGATGCAATCCCCAAGAATATCAGAAAGAAACTTAACCTGTAAATTAAAAACCTCGTCGAATGGCGAGGTTTTTAATTAAATAGAACTGTCAATTGTATGCCTTTTGTATATTTGGCCAATGAGAAAACTTGCTCTGATTATATTTTGTATTGCACCATTATTCGTTTTTTCGGAAGATTACACCTGGTGGAACCAGATTCACGGGTGGAAACCCGGAATGCCAGGTTGGCGTAACTGGATGCATATTACTCCCGGGTATCTTGGTCCAAACGCCTTGCCTGTCCCGGATGTAAAAAAAGGGATAGTGCCGGATGGTGCAAGCCTTGAATTTGGCCTTGATTTTCATTTTATGGAAGGAGACCCAACACAGGATATTTTCATGAAATATTACCGGTCTTTTGCCAATAATAAAATTGCATTCGAATTGTATGGCGTTGTGGTTGAGCATTATGCTATGTCGACTACTATTCGCGATGAACGGATTGCGCGCGATTTCGATGGAAAAGGTTTTGCAGCAGGTGATTGGTATTTCTCAACGCTCATTCAATTGATAAAAGACAGGAAATTTCCTGATACCATGCTCCGTATGGCTTGCAGAACAGCATCCGGAAGTCAGCTCGAAGCAGCCCGGTATTCTGACAGTCCCGGATATTTTTTCGACCTCAGCTTCTCCAAAAAATACTCCGGAACAGACGAAAAACTCACCTTCATGCCGTTTGCTTCAGCTGGTTTTTACTCCTGGCAAACCAATGATGAATTAAACCTGCAAAACGATGCTTATATGTACGCATTGGGAGCAGATTTAAAATGGACAAAATGGTCGGTGTCCAATTCACTATCTGGCTATTCAGGCTATAAACACCAGCGCGACAAACCAATGGTTTATACCTTCGACCTGAACCATTCATTGAAAAAGAATACCATCAGACTGCAATATCTTCATGGACTTCGTGACTGGAATTACCGCACCATCAAATTTTCGTATCTTATTAACCTGAGAAATTAAGGCAGAATTGACATTTCTGGCTGATACGTTTATTCCTGCTTTTCAGGTTTATTTTCTTTGATCCCCAATACACCGCGGATTCCACTGAAAACCGATTTCCAGCAATAATTTAAAACAGAACGTTTTTGATCGCGGTGAAAGTTAATTTCTTCCGGAAGCAATTCCTTGCCCCTAGGATTTTTTGACCTCAGTAACAAGCTGTTGGCCAGAAAACTGGCAAATCTGGCTTCTTTTGTGTTCCCATTCTTCATTTCGAGGACAGAAATCCGCAAATCATTGTATCCAAAGATCAAATTTCCGGTAGCTTTTGAACTGTCTGCTGAGAAGCTGAATTGAAACTGGTCAACTTTACCTGACCGAAGAGAAACCATGGCTAACGGCTCCAATACTGGGTTTAAGATTCGCATATTAAAGGGACTGAGGCTTCCTGTCACGGAAAATAAATTATCAGGATGATCCATCCGAAAATTCATACTCGTCTTTAGCCAGCACGAATCCAGAATGGTTGCAGATCCGTCGAGCTTGAAATCAGGAATTTTTCCGGATGAAGTTTTCATATTCGAAAACGGCATCAACCGGGCCTGAATATCTGAAAATCCAATCTTACCTTCTGAATCGCCGTTTGGCGGCTGTTCTGAATAAGTTATATGCGAGTTTTCCAATTTAAAAGAATCAAGCATAAACGGATAATTCGACGATTTAATCAAATCCTGAAGCATTCCGGGCCTTCGTTTTTCGTCAAATGGCATGCGCTTATCCCGGTAAATATCCAAATTTAATTCATTAACGGAAACGTATTTCGCAACCAATTCTTTTTTGTCGAACCATCTGCTCATGTTTGGGCGTTCAATGCATACTGAATCAATCTTTCCCTGAAAATAATCCGATTGAAAACCTACTTGTTTCTGATGGTTTTCTTTACTGAAATTGGGGCTTATCCTGATGTCTTTGGCTGTAATCCTGTTCTTCACAGAAGAATAAAAAATCTCACCAATTCCGTATTGATAGAGTTTTCCCTGCCTTTTCAAATTGGGTATTCGGAATGAGAATTCGTCGGAATGCATAAATCTGTTGCCTGGATTGTCATCAATCCTAACATTAGCCAGGGTGAAAGAAATGTTTTCATGCAGCTTCTTTTGTCCATTTTTAAAAACAGAAATATCAGCATCTTTTACGTTTAACAATTTGGATTCAAAAACATCGGTAAAGCTTTCAAAATGGCGGTATAGATTTGCCTTGAAAGGATTAAATTTCGCAGTGTCTTTCGAATTACTGTACATCTGAAATGATGGTTTATCAACAATGATGGACTCAAAGGAATACTGATCATGCTGGTAAACATTATCCAAATTTAATCCATTCATTTCCAGAGCCGGAATATATAATTCAAACTGATCTTGTTTGGAATCTTTCGTTATTGGCTTTACTGATAATTGCTTCGCACGAATTCGCCGGTCAGCAGTTGAAAAATTAAGTTCATCGATGCTGAACTGCTGATTTTTATCTTTGGGCATAAATTTAAACTGGATCATTTGGAAGATGTAATCCCCTTTTGTAAACTCAGGCCTTTGGGTATTTACATTATTCTGAATGAATATGTCTTTTGCCGTTAAATTAAGGTCTGACTGAATCAGTAAATAGGGTTGAATACCAAGTTCGGAAAAGACTTTCAGAGAGCCATCATTCAATTTGAATTGACGAATTGCAATGGATTCAATTTCCTTAGGCAGAGGAATATTGACTTCCTTAAACTCCTTGGCACCAACTTTCTTAAGCTTTTGGTATAGTTTTATTTGAGGAACATTGATTAATACATTATCCGCATCAATCTGGTGATCGAAATACATTTTTTCAATGTTGACACCCTGAATTCTGATTTCCGGAACCGAAAGTTGGATATTCCAGTTAATGGAGGAAAAATTCTTGCTGTTGGTTTCAGGATAAAGCCGGGCATTGGTAACAAACACCTCTCTGCTTTTGGTCGAAAAACCTATTTTGTCAGCTTTAAGAACGTGGACATTGTCAGAAAGATGAATGATGTGGTCGTGTACCGAAAATTCGACAAATTCAGAAAAAAGAAGTTTCTTTTGTCCAAACTGATCCTTATTAATCAGCAGATTCTCCAAACCTAATGCAAAATGATTATCCAATGAAATCGTTTTTCCTTTTCTGCTATGATTAACCAGGCGGATGATTCCATCCGGAATATCCACTTTTGCCATGTGAATATCATCCAGATAACTGGACAAAAGCTGAAATAAATCTTCAAAATCTGTTTTAGGTTTATCTTGCTTCAAAAGGCCGAAATTTTCATAATAAATTTGCGGTGCCATTATGCTCAAGGTATCAACTGATAATTTTTTATTAAAAAATGCTTCATGAAAATCGGCGTTTTTCAGGCTTAATTCAGGAATCGTAAACTCGTACAACTCCGATCGGTTATACTTCTGAAGCAAATCCTCCATATTTTCTTTCGAAACCGGAAATAAATGTAAATTCGTTACCGTCGCCAATTTCTGACGGGTCGAAAGTTTAAAATTATCAATTGTAAGTTTATGTAATTGATCTACCAGTTGCATCTGATAATTGCTGAAACCTAGTTCAATCTGGTCGGCAAAAAACAACCGGTCGGTTCGGCTGGAACTTATTTCATCGAGTGAAAATCCACTCAGTTCCAATTTCAGATTTGACTCTATATTACCGGTTTGCAATACGCCTGTTTTATTTACTAACTGGAATTTTCCCTTCTGAAGTAATACCTTATTCGAATAAATACCTTTCACATAATTCGAAATCAGTGTATAAATAAAACTGGAATTTTCAGGTCTTATCTTTTCTTCGTTTATTTCGTTTTGTGTCAGCTTTACTTCCGGATTAAACAAATTAATCTGCTGAAATTCAAACCTTTTATGATGAAATGCCTTCTTAAAATTGAACAGATTAAATCGTACGCTGTCACAGCTGGCATCAATGGTATTTCTCAGCCTGAGTTTTTTGTTATCGGTTTGTAAAGGGTACAATTGAATTTTTTTGACCAGAACTGATTTTTTCCGTGTCGAAAGGTCAAGCGATCCAACGCTTATTCGATGGATATTATCACCCAAAGTCAATTCATATGCGGAAGCCGAAAAATCAATGTTTCTCGAATAAAATATCCTGCTTGTATCCTGAAGAGAAATTGAATCGAGCTGAAAATCTTGCAGATTAATGTTGATGTTCTTTAATTCCTGTTGACTGTTCAGATCAGTTCGTGCCTTGAAAAGCATCAGTTGAGCATTTTCGAGCTTAAAGTTCTGAATATGAACACTTGAAAAGTCATTTTTAATTAACTCGTAAAGATTAAACTCTTCTTTTGAATTCAGTTTGGATGTTATGTTTTTCAGGCCCGACCAATACTTAATTTTTGCGTTTTTAAAAATCATTGAATCAATCGGGATGGATTTGTTTTGATACAAATCGTGAATGTCCCTGGTGGTTATTCTCAATTCCGGCAAAAGTATTTGAAAACGGTCTTTCGTCGAGATATTATCATTAGGTTCTAAATTGAGGTTTTTGGCTTCAATTTGTGCACTTTTCAGCGAATAGGTAACAAATTCAGCATGTAGCGTGTGGATGCTGTCGGCAAGCTTATTCTGATAGTTATGCATTCGCAGATAAATGTCCTTAGCATCAAATATCCGGTTTGGGTCAGGCAATAATAACGAATCGGTATAAAAATTCAGGATTCCGATGGTTATATTTTCACCATTAGCCAACTTCTTGGTATCACCCAGTAAACTGTAAAAATCGAAACTTGCATTAGCCAGTTCAATCTTATCTATTTTTATCGATTTGAATGTTTTTGTTACCAGTGGCTGCAGCTCCGGTAAAAGGGTGTTTATATCATTCGCATTTTTATCCTGGTCGGTTTGTTGTCCATGAATATTCAACTCAGGCTGACTAATTATTATTTCGCCAATTTCAAGGTCTTTCCGAAGTAAAAGATTAAATAATTTGATTCCTCCAAACCTGACATTGGGCGACGAGAAAGAATAGAACTGTTTTTCGGGTTTCCGAAAAGTTAGTGTTTTTATAATAGAGTCGGATGGATGAAACGATACCTGGCTGATTTCGAAACCCCAATCGCTGAAGTTGATCTGAAGATTTTCGAACGAAAGTTCGTATTTTCCTTTCGACTTTTTCGAAACAAACTCCGAAAGATTCTTATTCAGATAGCTCTGGGCTTCAAAATATAGAAAACCAAATATAACTAAAGCTGTCAGAATCAATATTGAAGCAATAGTTGCCAGCGTTTTTAATATTTTTTTTCGAAAAGTTGTCATCAATCCGATTGACTTTGTTGCCACCAAAAGAATTCACACTGAAATTCTTATTAGACATTGTTTATATAGACCTTAATATTATGAAAAAAGTTGCTTTCTATGGTAGAAATATGCCGGAATATGCTGCTAAATCTGAAATCAATAAATTTGAAGGCGATAAAAGGCCAGTGAAAATATTCAGCTGCCTTTTACCGCCTTCAGAAATGAACTTTTATTCCTAATCCGGTTCAGTATGAACATGCATTAAACACCCAATTCAATAAAGGTTTTTTCAATGATCTCAAGTGCTTCTGTCAGCTGTTCTTCAGTAATAATCAGGGGAGGAGTGAAGCGGATAATATGTTCATGCGTCGGTTTGGCCAGCAATCCATTATTCTTCAGCGCAATACACACATCCCATGCGGTTATTCCATTGATCGAACGAATAACTACTGCATTGAGTAAACCTTTTCCGCGCACCAGTTCAATCAGTTCTGAATCAATAGATTTTAATCGTTTACGGAATATTTTCCCCATTTTTTCCGAGTTTTCGATCAGGTTCTCTTCCCGAATGACCTCCAGTGAGGCAATTGCAACTTTAGCGGCAAGCGGATTTCCACCATAAGTTGAGCCATGTTCTCCGGGCTTGATGGTCATCATAATTTCATCATCAGCCAGGACACATGATACAGGTAACATTCCCCCGGAAATGGCTTTACCAAGTACCAGAATGTGCGGTCTGACATCTTCATGATCGCAGGCCAGCATTTTGCCTGTTCGGGCCAAACCGGTCTGAACTTCGTCAGCAACAAACAGAACATTGTGTTTTTTGCATAAATCGAAGGCTTTTCGCAGATACCCATCTTCAGGAACATAAACACCAGCTTCGGCCTGAATTGGTTCAACCAGAAAACCTCCAATATTTGGATCTTCCAACGCCTTTTCCAGAGCTTTAATGTCATTATATGGAATATTAATAAATCCGGGAGTATATGGCCCGTAATCATTGTACGAATCCGGATCTGACGACATGGATATAATGGTAATGGTACGTCCGTGGAAATTCCCGTTGCAGACAATAATTTTCGCCTCGCCTTTCGGTACGCCTTTTACTTTGTATGCCCATTTCCGAATCAGTTTTAAGGCAGTTTCGTCGGCTTCAGCACCCGAATTCATGGGTAACATTTTATCGTAACCGAACAATTTAGTCATGTATTCTTCCCATTCGCCCAACACATTGTTGTAAAAAGCGCGGGAGGTTAATGCAAGCTTTTGAGCCTGATCAGTTAAAGCTTTTACTATTTTAGGATGACAATGTCCTTGATTTACTGCAGAATATGCTGACAAAAAATCAAAATATTTCCGGCCTTCAACATCCCATACATAAACACCTTCACCACGTTCCAAAACAACCGGTAGCGGATGATAATTGTGAGCTCCAAACCGGGATTCGCGATCGATAAAATCCTTAGCACTTAAAGTATTCATTGGTATTAATTTTTAAGTTTATTAAGCTGCAGATTTAGATATATTTTCCCCGGAATAACATGATTTTCGTTTGCTTGCATTTCTATTTCCAGAGTCGGATAATGGCAATTTCGCAGAAAAGAAAAAAGATGGCAAGCATAATGAAATATTTCCAAAGTTGCTTCCCGTTGTTTAAATCATGAAGTGTTTCACTGAAATTCACATCAGAAGACTCAATGATTTGGAACTGCTTTAATCCGCTGCTTTCAATTTGTTTTTTAAGATCAACGTCACTGCAAAATTCCGGAATGGATTCTTTCCTTGGATAATTATAGGAGACCGATTGAATAATCTGATCGCCATCCTGAATCAGATAATGTCCTGCTTCTTTGGGGAGATTGTCCAAAATCAATTGTTTTTTGCCCGATCCAATGGTTCTTGCCTCAGTCAGAAATTCCTCTTTAGTTCGAAAATTAATAACTTTCAGTTTGTTCTGAGTGATTTCCTGGTTCAAAATTACCGGCTCGTCAGTTTCAATTGAATAATTATATTTTTGTGGTTCGCCGCTGTTTAAAACCATATTGTATATCGTTGGCACAAAAATCACATGACGAATGAAATTGAAATTCTTTTTGTCAAGCGGGAATGCAAACGTATAGACCATTCCGTTACCGAAAGAATGAACACTTAATGCATTCCTTCCATTTCTGAATTTTAAAAGTGTTGTTTCGGATTTCTGCATCTGATCCGAAAAATTAAAATAGCTTTTAATTACGGGCATATCAGCTTCGTTCTCAGGCTTCGTAAAAACATCACGATAAAGCTCATGATTGTAGTTGATCTCTGAAATGGCCATTGAAGCAGTATCAGCCGAGTTAATCGTATTTCCTTTGAGGGAACTTAGTAAGGCATTGTATTCCTCATAGCTAGCATTTCGGTTTGGAAAAATAACCAATGAACCTCCACTTTCAACCAGTGTGGCTAATTCGCTTTTCAAACCGGAACTGAATTTCTGATTGTTTATCAGGAAAATACACTGATAGTTCTTTAACTGTGATATTTGAACATTATTTTCCGGAAATTCGTCGTACTGAATTAATTCATCATTAGAAAACAATGATTTCAGGTAGTCCGGACCATTGATCTGTGCACTCGCTATTCCTAAAGCGTGTAATTTACCCCGTACCTGATAACTCAGAAAATAGGAGTTGTCGTAGATGATCGGATAATCATCGAGTTCGACTTTTCCAAGCTGAATACCTTCAGAATTATTGGTATAATTCAGCTCAAGAATTGATTTTTCCTGAGCTGCAACATTAATATTCGAAATAGCTTTTAACGAATCGTTAATCGTAAACCTCACCGGAATTTTCTGGTATGCCTGATCAGACAAATTCCTAATACGGACAAAAAGTTTTTCCTGTTGTCCGATTTTTCGTCCGGGAACTTCAAACCAGCAGGAATCAATCAGTAAATTGTTTGTTTTCTCTGATTTAAAAGGTAATAAATAGGTATATATCGCTGAATCGGACTTAATAGATTCGATATCAACACCATTTTTCTGAAAATCGGATAAAATATACAATGTTTTTTCAGCTTTTTTTAAAGTAGTTGAAATAGTACGAATGGCCTCCTGATATATCTCCGAGATTTTTGGTGAACGGGGGCTCTCTTTTATTTCGGCAACCTGTTGGATGAACTGTTCCTTGTTGAGCACAAACTGATGCTGAGGTAAAAAATCGCTGGTTAGAATATAAAATTGAGTACCAGCACGATACGAATTTGCAATTTCAATGGCTTTTAGTTTTGCCTGTTCAAGCAATGGCCCTTTTTCGCCTTCTGCTTTCATGCTGAACGTATTGTCGATGTAAATTGCAACAATTTGCCGGGCGGCATTTGATGTTCTGTTCGAAAGTGGAATATATGGCTGGCAGAATGCAAAAACCAACGAAGTAATAGCCAAAATACGCGCCAGTAAAATGAGCAATTGCTTAAGCTGAGATTTCTTTCGTGATTCCTGGCGGATGAGTTTTAAAAGTTTAACATTACTGAAATAGAGTGTTTTATATCGCTTAAAATTAAATAAATGTATTATTACAGGGACAGCAAGAGCAATCAATGCAATAAGAAACAATGGATATAAAAAACTCATTTAAGTCAGTATTGATTGAATATCCTTTTATGCTTTTGGAAGGATTTTTAATACCTGGCCTACTCTCAGGCTATTGGCTTCTTTAATTTGGTTGAGTTTCATGATTTCACCATTCGAAACTCCGGGGAATTTTTTAGCGATCGACCAGAAATTGTCTCCCTTTTGTACGGTATAAAGGACAAATTCATTATTCGTAGTTTGCCCGTTTTTTTTTGCTGAAATAGTATCTTTTTTTTCTGAATCAGCGGCGGTCATCTGTTTTTCATCAGCATTGTTAACCTTTGTCTGGCTTTCTTGTTTAGCTTCAACATGAGTTGATTTTGAGGTGCTCGAAAGGTTTTGACTGGAAACCGACTCCGGACTTTTATTGAGCGATTTTTGCTTTTCGGCAGAACTCATCTTGCTGATTTTACTATAATACTCTCCTTGTCCTTCAGGCACATAAACAGCTAGTTTTTGACCAAGCCTGATGAAATTCTTATGCATCTTATTCCAGTATTTCAGGTCAGAAGTACGAACTTTGTACCAGGCAGCAATTTTTCCAAGATTGTCACCGCTTTTGACCGTATAAAATACCTTATCGCGCCCTTTAATGTCACTAGGACTGTGATGAGCAAAATTATCCTGTGGATTTACAATTTGATTGTTCGGAAAAAATTCTGCCCGTCGGTGATCATGAATGGTTGATTCGTTTTCAAGATATGCGGAAACTTCGTCTTGCGGCAATACTAAGGTGTATCGCCGTTCTTTGCTGGCAGGAATAATATCGCGCCGGTACTGCGGATTCAGACTTCGGATTTGTTCTACTGGAATACCAATTACTTCTGAAATCTGGGCAAACTGCAAATAATCATTAATCATTAAAGTGTCCGTAATGATAGGAAAATCAGGAGATTTAGGATAAATATTATGACTTTGATAGAAATTCATCACATAATTAGCCGCAATAAATGCAGGTACATATCCACGGGTTTCCTTGGGCAAA
>Ga0079306_1002239_pt1 | contig 11062 bp, 10 predicted proteins | sample Methanotroph_Enr_FD_79181 | JGI IMG/M metagenome (GOLD analysis project Ga0079306, IMG submission 79181) | Enriched soil microbial communities from Old Woman Creek wetland in Ohio, USA - Methanotroph_Enrichment_5 | ecosystem: Environmental > Terrestrial > Soil > Wetlands | place: USA: Ohio...
CACATTGACGCAAATCGACATGTTGGGCGCCTGGACGCAAGGGAATTTATTCGCCAATTCACGCAATTCCGCCAGATTTTCGGCAGTGAGGCCGGTGGTGCCGATGACCATGGCCTTGCCATGGGCGGCCGCCACCCGGGCAAACTCCATGGTCGCCTTATGAAAGGTGAAGTCGATGATCACATCGCCCCGGTCGATGACCGATTCGATACCTTCGCCGATAATCACCCCGTTTTTCTCGCCGCTCAGGAGTTGACCGGCGTCCCTGCCGATGGCGGGATTGCCCTTCGCCTCGAAGGCGGCCGCGTATTTCAACCCGGGATGCCGGTTGACCATCTCGGCCACCCGCAGGCCCATCCGGCCGGCTGCTCCGGCAATTATTACCTTTATCATATCAGCTCCTGGTCATGGGTTGCCAAGTTAAATCAGCCTTCCTCAGTTAATAAGGCTCATTTTGCGCATCGCCGCCTGCAGCTTTTCCAGATTTGCGCCGCCCATGGGGGCAAGCGGCAGGCGGGGCAGGCCGCTCTTGATCTTGCCCATCAGCTCCGCGCCCTTCTTGGCGGGCACCGGATTGGGCTCGCAGAACATCAGCTTCATCAGCTCGAACATGCGGTAATGGAGTTCCCTGGCCAGTTGCGTGTTGCCGGCGAGCGCGGCCTCCATCATCTTCGCCATATCGCCCGGACAGATATTGGAGATGACCGAGATCACGCCTTTGCCGCCGATGGAGACGGTGGGCATGGCGGTGAAGTCGTCGCCGGAGAGGACGATAAAGTCCTGCGGACAGCGGCGGATGACGTCGGAAATCTGCTCCAGACTGCCGGAAGCCTCCTTGATGCCGATAATATTGTCGACTTCCGCCAGGCGGGCCACGGTCTCCGGCAGCATGTTCACCACCGTCCGGCCCGGAACGTTGTAGAGGAACATCGGGATATCTACGCTCTCGGCGATCTTGCGGAAATGGAGGTACATGCCCTCCTGGCTCGGCTTGTTGTAGTACGGCACCACCGACAGCACCGCATCTGCCCCGCTTTCTTTCGCACTTTCGGTGAGTTCGATGGCTTCCATGGTATTGTTCGCACCGGTCCCGGCCACCACCGGCACCCGGCCATTCACCGTCTTGACGGTGAGATCGATCACCCGCTTGTGTTCGTCGAAGCCGATGGTCGCAGATTCTCCGGTCGTGCCGCAGGGTACGATGCCGTGGGTACCGCCGGTTATTTGAAACTCGATAAGGTCGGTCAAGCCTTGTTCATCCAGCCGGCCGTCGATAAACGGGGTAACAAGTGCAACAAGCGCTCCGTGAAATCTATTCATATATCCTCCTGATCCTGGTTTTGCCCTGTTATTCATCTGCACTGTCCATGAGTGCCTTAGAAATTCATTACGCGTTTTTCAAAAAGGAATTTCGTGAAGGTACTTATACCCCTCAGGGGGTACTGAAAAGAGTCCCCCTTGTGGGGGGTCAGAGCAGCGCTTCGGCAGTTATATCTCCGGTACAGACGAGCCTGGCGGGACCTTGCATATAGACGTTCTCCGCCACCGGCCCGTCCGATAATTCAAAAAGTATCGTCAGCACGCCCCCGCCGGAGGTAACGACCTCGACCGGCGACTCCTTCCCCTTCTGGATGGCGGCGATCAGGGCCGAGGCCACCACCCCGGTGCCGCAGGCCATGGTCTCGGCCTCAACCCCGCGTTCGTAAGTGCGCACTTTCAGCCTGCCGTCCGGCAGCAGGGTGACGAAGTTGGCATTGGCGCCGCGCGGCGCAAAGAGTTCGTGAAACCGCACCTTCCTGCCCCAGGTCTTGACCGGCACGTCTTCATTCCCAACAAAAATCACGGCATGGGGTACGCCGGTATCGACATAGGCCACCGGCCGCTCTTCGTCGCCAAGCGAAAGCGAGAGATCCAGCCGAAAATCCCGGGGCCGGGTCATCTTCACCCGCACCGTCTCTTCTTCCTCGCCGATCTCGGCCTCGATGATCCCCGCCAGCGTCTCGAATTTCACCTTTTTCCCGGCGATCTTATGCCGGTAGGCGAAACGGGCTGCGCAGCGCGAACCGTTGCCGCACATCTCGGCCACCGAGCCGTCGGAGTTATAAAAATTCCAGCGAAAATCTGCCTTCGTCGAGTTTTCGATGAAGATCAGCCCGTCGGCGCCAACGGAAAACATCCTCCTGCAGATCTTCCGGGCCAGCTCCGGCTGCTCCTCGACCGGAATGGCCAGCTGCCGGTTGTCGATGATCACGAAATCGTTGCCGGTCCCGTTCATTTTATCAAATGCGATGGGAAATGTTGCCATCACCTTGCTCCTTGTATCGTTCTTTTAAAAAACTTGGCCAGTTATCCAGATTCTACCTGTCCGCTACCTCAGCGTCAAGACGACAGCGCCCTCCAACCGCATCCACGGCTGGAGGGCATCCTGTATAACGCCACTATCAATCGATCCGCAGACGAAGTCTTACCGAACCGTCGCTTCTTTCGATTTCTGGCTCTCGTTGGCCGAGGCGGCCCGGTCGACGGCGGTCACCGCATAATAGTAGCGGACACCCTCGGCCGCCTTGGCATCGACGTAGAGAGTATGCTGCGGCTCGACTTTGGCCAGCAGCTCGTAGCTGTCCTTATCGGCTGCGCGGCGATAGACCCGGTACTCGCCGATTTCGGCGCCCTCGCTCTTATCCCAGAAAATCTTGATGCCTTCGTCGGTCTTCACCGCGGCCACCCCGGTCGGGGTCGGCGGCGGGGTCAGATCGACCGGCGTTACCTCCACCTCCTTGCTCACCCCGCCCTCGGCCAGGGCATTTTTGTAGGTGGTCATGGTCTGGACCGTGTAGAAATATTTCTGGCCATTGGTGACCTGGCGGTCGACATAGCTCGTGCCCTTCTGCGGCTCGCCGATCTTGGCGTAGTCCTTGCCGCTGACGCTGCGCAGAACCTGATAGCGTATGCCCATTGCCGGGTCGCTGCCGGGCGCAAGATGCGCCGGCTGCCAGGCCAGGGACACCTGACTGTCGGCGGCGGTGGCGGTCAGGCTGGTCGGCGCCGCAGCCGGTTCGAACCAGACGAAGGTGACGATGTTGGAATCGTCGCTGTCCGCCCACCAGCTGGTGCGGGAACGTACCTTAAAGAAATACTTATGCCCGGGTCGCAACAGAGACGAGTCGTAGGTCGCCCGCCTTCTTGCCTCGCCGTCGAAGGAAGAACCGCCGTCTATGACAATCGGTTCGGCAAAGGGAATAGGACAGGTCCCGCAGTATTCCTCAAGAGGAATTTCCGCCCGATACAGCTCGAACGAAGAGACCTCCTCCAGCCGGGAGCCTCGTATGGTCTTCACCGGGAAGGCCCAGGACAGCTGCACCCCTTTATCGGTGATAGTGTAGCGCAGGTCGTCGATGGCCTGCGGCACGACACTGTCCGGTGGTACCGGGGCGTTTTTATAGCCGCAGCCGCCCGTCGACAAAAGCGATATGCCAAGAAGGAAGATTCCCGCTATCTGTGCCAAGCCTCTCATTTTCATCGTGCTATCCCCAATTGTTGTTCCGCTGCTGCCAATGCTTCTTCCACTCGCTGTAAACCGGTGCCTCCCGTGGAGATCCGGCTGTTCACCGAACCTTCAATCCGTAACACTTCATAGACGTCCTTGGCGATCGCCGGCGAAAACCCGACAAGCTCCTCGATGCTGAGATCCGGCAGTTCGCAGCCCTTGCCGAGACAGTAGGCGACTGCCCTGCCGACGATTTCGTGCGCCTCGCGGAAAGGGACGTTCTTTAAGACCAGATAATCGGCCAGATCGGTCGCCGTCATGCAGCCCTTTTGGGTCGCGGCCGCCATCCGTTTTGTCTTGAAATTAAGATTCTCCAGCAGCTCCGCCATGATGGCAAGGGACGCAGTGACCGTGTCGACGGCATCGAAGACCGGCTCTTTGTCCTCCTGCAGATCCCGGTTGTAGGTGAGCGGCAGACCTTTCACCAGAGTGATAAGCGTCATGAGGCTGCCCACCACCCGTCCGCTCTTGCCGCGGATCAGCTCGGGGATGTCCGGATTCTTCTTCTGCGGCATGATCGACGAGCCGGTGCAGAATTTATCCGAGATATCGACAAAATCGAACTCCTGGCTGGACCAGAGGACCAGTTCCTCGGAGAGCCGGGAAAGATGGAGCTGGATCATCGTGCAGCAGCCGGTAAACTCGATGGCGAAATCCCGGTCGCCCGTGGTGTCCATGGAGTTGGCGGTCACCCCGGCAAAACCCAAAGCCTTCGCCACCTGTTCCCGGTCGATGGGCAGACCGGTGCCGGCCAGCGCCGCGCAACCAAGCGGCGAAAGGTTGAGCCGCTTGCGGCAGTCGATTATCCGTTCCCGGTCCCGGCCTAACATCTCGTAGTAGGCCAGCATATGGTGAGCGATCTGCACCGGCTGAGCGCGCTGCAGATGGGTATAGCCCGGCATAACCTGTCCGAGGTATTTCCGGGCGAGCAGGACAAAGGCTCGGCGAACACTGTCCAGAAGAGTCACGATCCCGTCGCACTGGTCGCGGAGATAGAGCTTGAAATCGAGGGCCACCTGATCGTTGCGGCTCCTGGCGCTGTGCAGCTTGGCGCCGGCCGGGCCGATTCGCTCGACCAGGGCCTTTTCGATATTCATGTGGATGTCTTCCAACTCGCGGCGAAAGACAAAGGTGCCCGCCTCGATCTCCTTCTCGATGGCGGCGAGGCCCTCGGAGATCGCCGTCAACTCACCTCGCGTCAGGATACCGTGGTCGGCCAGCATGGCGGCATGAGCCTTGCTCCCGACGATGTCGTAGCGGTAGAGTCGGCAGTCGTAATGGATGGAGGCGGTGAAGGCCTCCACCGAGGCGGCGGTTTTTTCAGCGAACCGTCCGCCCCACATCTTGCCCGATCCGCCGGATCCGCTCTTGGTCTGCTCAGTCATGTCGCATCCTATTTGCTGCACCGACCCTGCAGGGCGTTGATCTTCAGCCGCAGGCCGTGCAGCCGGATGAAGCCGGTGGCATCGCCCTGATCGTAGACGGTGTCTTCTTCAAATGTCGCAAAACTCATCTGATAAAGAGACTGATCGGACTTGCGGCCGACGGAGAAGCAGTTGCCCTTGTAGAGTTTCAGCCGGACCACGCCGTTCACCGTCTTTTGGGTCTCGTCCATGGTTTTCTGCAGAAGCTCACGCTCCGGGGAGAACCAGAAGCCGTTGTAAATAAGCTCGGCATAGCGCGGAATGAGCGAGTCACGGAGCTTCATGACCTCACGGTCAAGGGTAATGGTCTCCAGGTCGCGGTGGGCGATGCGCAGAATGGTGCCGCCCGGGGTCTCGTAGACGCCGTGGGACTTCATGCCGACAAAGCGGTTTTCCACCAGATCGAGCCGGCCGATGCCGTTCGCGCCGCCGATCTTGTTCAGCTGGGTGAAAAGAGCCAGCGGTTCCATGGCCACGCCGTCGAGCGCCACCGGGTTGCCGCCTCGGAATTCGATCTCGAGATAGGTCGGCTTGTCCGGCGCCTTCTCCGGCGAGACGGTCAGCTTGAACATCGCCTCGTCCGGTTCGTTCCAGGGGTCTTCGAGAATCCCGCCCTCGAAACTGATGTGCAGCAGGTTTTCATCGGAGCTGTACGGTTTTTCCTTGGTGACCGGAACCGGGATATTGTGCTCCTTGGCAAACTCCACCAGCTTCTGCCGGGAGTTGAGGGTCCAGGTCCGCCAGGGGGCGATAATTTTGAGGCTCGGCGCCAGGGCAATGTAGCCCAGCTCGAAGCGTACCTGGTCGTTGCCCTTGCCGGTCGCCCCGTGGCTGACAGCATCGGCGCCTTCGGCCAGCGCGATCCGCACCTGCTCCTTGGCGATCAAGGGCCGTGCCAGCGACGTGCCCAGCAGGTATGAGCCCTCATAAATAGCATTGGCCCGGAAGGCCGGGAAAATGTAGTTTTCGACGAACTCCTTCTTCAGGTCGGAGACGATGACCTTTTCCGCCCCGGTGGCCAGGCCCTTTTTAGTGACTGCATTCCAGTCCTCCTCCTGGCCTATATCGGCGGAGTAGGCGATAACAGAGCACTTATACTCTTCCGCCAGCCATTTCAGAATAACCGATGTATCGAGACCGCCGGAATAGGCGAGGACTATCTTGTTCACACTCATTTTCATAAACCTCTAAAATTAAAAGGCAGCCTGTCAGCCCAGCAGGCTTTCCAGAATCGCCTTATGGATATGCATCTTGTTTTCCGCCTGATCGAAGGCCACGCACTGAGCCGACTCCAGCACCTCGTCGGTTATCTCCTCGCCACGATGGGCGGGCAGGCAGTGCAGGACGATACACTCCGCCGGCGCCCGGTCGAGCAGTTCGCGGTTCAGCTGATAGTCGCGGAAGATGCGCAGCCGCTCGTCCTGCTCGTCTTCCTTGCCCATCGAGGCCCAGACGTCGACGTTGATGACATCGGCGCCGTGGACCGCCTGCACCGGGTCCTCGATAAGCCGGATCTCCTTGCTCGCTGCCTTACGGCTTGCGGCCAGGATCCCCTGATCCGGTTCGTAGCCTTTCGGGCAGGCGAGAGTCAGCGCAAAGCCGATGATTCCAGCCGCCTGAATCCAGGAGTTGGCCATATTGTTGCCGTCGCCCACCCAGGCAATGCGTAAGTTTTCGATCGACCCCTTTTTCTCGATGACGGTCATGATATCGCTTAAGACCTGACAGGGGTGGTGGAGGTCGGTCAGGGCATTGATCACGGGAACCGTGGCGTACGCCGCCAGTTCCTCGACCACCTCCTGGCCGAAGGTCCGGACCACCATGCCGTCGACATAACGGGACATCACCCGGGACATGTCTTTCAGCGGCTCCGACCTCGCCAGTTGGGTATCGCGGCCGGACAAAAAGATGACCTGGCCGCCGAGACCGTCCATGGCGGCCTCAAACGATACCCTCGTTCGGGTGGACGGTTTTTCAAAGATCAGGCCAATGGTCTTACCCATCAATTGGCGATGGATCTTGCCCGCCTGCTTTTCCTTCTTCAGTTCAATGGCCCGGTCGATGAGACCGAGCAACTCCTGCTTCGTGAATTCCTGTAATGACCTGAAATGCTTCGGCACTCTGTACACCTCAAACAGCGGGAAATAGTCCCTTCGAATTACCCTCCCCCTAAAGCCTTTCCATTATGTTCAGGGGAGAAAGATGTAATTTTTACCTAAAAGAGGCTTGATTTGCAAAACATTTCCCGAGCGAATTCATATTTCCGCCAGCACCTCGGCCAGCGCCGCGACCACCCGGTCGATCTCGGTGCGGGTGACGATCAGCGGCGGGACGAAGCGTAGCGCCACGTTGCCGGCAAAATTCATCAGGAAGCCGCGTTCGAACATCTTGTTCACGATCGTACCGCCGTGGGCTACCCCCTGTTCGGTGAGCACCGCCCCGACCAGGAGTCCCATCCCCCGCACCGAGGCGACAAGGTCGGGGAATCGTTTGGCGAGCTTACCGAGTTCCGCCTGAAAGTAGGCGCCTTTCTCCCGAACTTCGGCGAAGAAGCCGTCGGCCAGCATGATTTTGAGCGTCGCCACCGCCGCCGCCGAGGCCACCGGATTGCCGCCGAAGGTAGAGGCATGGGTGCCGGGGGTAAAGGAAGCGGCGATCTCTGCCGTGGTCATCATCGCCCCGATCGGCAGGCCGTTGCCCAGGGCCTTGGCCATGGTCAGGATATCGGGGGTGACGCCCAATTGTTCGTAGGCAAAGAAAGTGCCGGTCCGGCCGAGCCCGGTCTGGATCTCGTCGAAGATAAGGAGCAGGCCGTGTTTGTCGCACAGCTGCCGGATGCCCTGCAGATACAGAGGGTCGAGCGGCCGCACCCCACCCTCACCCTGCAACGGTTCGCAGAGGATGGCGCAGGTTGCCCCGGTTATCAGTTTTTCGAGAGCGGCGAGATCTCCGAAAGGCGCATGGAGAAAGCCCTCGGGCAGCGGCTCGAATCCTTTGTGGAACTTGGGTTGGCCGGTGGCGGCAACGGTGGCGAGAGTCCGGCCGTGAAAGGACCCGGCAAGACTGATCACCTGATAACGGCCCTCGCCTGCATGAATGCGGGCCAGCTTGATCGCCGCCTCGTTGGCCTCGGCCCCGCTGTTGGCTAAAAATATCCGTTCGCCGAAGGAGTTGCGGGTCAAGAGTTCGGCGAGCTCGATCTGCGGCTTGGTGTAGTAGAGATTCGACACATGGACGAGTTCGCCTGCCTGACGCCGGATGGCCTCGGTCACCGCCGGATGGCAATGGCCCAGGGCGCAGACCGCGATGCCCGAGAGGAAGTCGAGGTATTCCCTGCCGTCAGCGTCGATCAACCGGCAGCCGTCTCCCTTGACCATGGCGGCGGGGTACCTGGCATAGGTGCCGATGAAGACCTTGTCCGCCCTTTCCTTCAACTCCTTGTTGCCGTAATGTTCCATCAGAATATCTCCGTCCCCACCCCTTCCCGGGTAAACATTTCGAGCAGGATCGAATGCTCAACTCTGCCGTCGACGATACAGGTTTTGCTCACCCCCTGGCGCAGGGCCTCCTCGCAGCAGCGGACCTTCGGGATCATCCCGCCGGCGATGGTGCCGTCGTCGATCAACCCTTCCAGTTCGGACTTCGGCAGAGTAGTGATCAACTCTCCGCTCTTGTTCTTCACTCCCGGCACATCGGTGAGTAAGATCATTTTTTCGGCGGCCAGCGCCCCGGCAATGGCCCCGGCGACCAGATCCGCATTGATATTGAAGGCCTGACCGTCTTCCCCGACGCCGACCGGGGCGATAACGGGGATGAAGTCGCCCGCGTTAAGGCTCTCCAGGACCTTGGTGTTGATCTTCGTCACCTGACCGACGCGGCCCACGTCGATCAGCTCCGGCGGAGCGTCCTGCATGGTGTCGTCGCCCTTTTTACCGCTGACCTTCAGTTTTTTGGCGCAGACCAGATCGCCGTCGCGGCCCGACAAACCGACCGCCTTGCCGCCGCAATGATTGATCAGGCCGACGATCTGTTTGTTGACCTGGCCGACCAGAACCATCTCGACCACATCCATGGTCTCGCCGTCGGTGACGCGCATACCCTGCACGTAGCTGGGCTTGATCCCAAGTCGGTCGAGGAGTTTATTGATCTGCGGTCCGCCGCCGTGGACAATGATGGGGTTGATGCCTATTTGTTTGAGCAGAATCACATCCAGGGCGAACTGTCTCTTGAGATGATCGTCGACCATGGCGTGGCCGCCATACTTGATGACGATGGTTTTATGCCTGAATTCCTGCATATAGGGCAAAGCCTCGATGAGTACTTTGGCCTTTTCGATGCTCTCCTCGACGGTTTTTACCATGACAACTCTTCCGATCCCCCGATCAATCCTTATGTTTTAACGTAATTTCAACGAGCTATCACTTCAAAACCTGGCCCGTAAACTGGCCGTATTGTACTGGCTCGCATGCGGTAAGTAAAGGACTCTTTATTCGCGCGATCGTACACCATGACTTTACATTTCCAGACCTTTACGCTACGATGGGCTCGGCAAATCGCGAGCCATGCTTATTTTATGCCATTATTGGAGGTCCAGATGAAATATTCCGACAGCAAGTCCTTTATCCTCGGCGTCAGCCTGCTGGCGAGTCTTTTGCTCAGCGGACCGGGAACCGTCCGGGGTGCTTCCGAGGCCCCCATCCATATCGAAGCCAACAAAATGACGTCCACCGAAAAGACCAATTCCGTGATCTTTACCGGCGACGTCGATGCCAAACAGGGCGATGTGCGGATCCGCTCGGACGAAATGACCGTTTTCTACACCCCCGAGGCTGCCGAGAAGGAAAAGAAGGCCGAACAGAAGAAAACCACCCAGCAGGTGGAAAAGCTGATTTGTGTCGGCAATGTCGAACTCACCCGCGGTCAATGGCTGGGAACGTCCAAAAAAATGGTCTATCTCTCCAAGGAGAGACAGGTTATACTTACCGATAACGCCAAGGCCTGGCAGGGTCAGAACATGGTCAGCGGCGACAAGATCATCTACTACCTCGACGAAGGACGTTCCGAAGTCATCAGCAACAAGCCGACGGCCGCCGGCGAATCGGACAGCAAGAAAAAGCCCTCGCGTGTCAACATGACCATCTTGCAGAATTGACGAACCGACCGAGGAACGAAGGCTGGATCATTTAATAAAGATGTCGATACTCGAAACCCGAAACATTATCAAACGCTACGGTGCCCGGACGGTGGTCGACGGCGTCAGCCTCCAGGTCCAGACCGGCGCGGTTGTGGGACTTCTGGGACCGAACGGCGCCGGCAAAACCACCACCTTCTACTCCATCGCCGGCTTTATCCGACCGGACCGCGGCAATATCATCTTTGCCGGCGAGGTCATTACCAATCTTCCCATCCACAAGAGGGCTCTGAAGGGCATTACCTATCTCGCCCAGGAGCCTTCGGTATTTAAAAAGCTGACGGTGGAAGAGAACGTCCGGATCATCCTTGAGCCCCTCGGCCTGCCAAAAAATGAGATCAACTCCCGGATCGACGAATTGATGGAGGATCTCAACATCGGCTACCTTCGGCACAACAAGGGCCATGCCCTGTCGGGGGGAGAGCGCCGGCGGGTGGAGATCATGCGGGCCTTGTCGACCAGGCCGAAGTTCATCCTGCTGGACGAGCCCTTTGCGGGCATAGATCCGCTGGCGGTCAACGATCTGCAGAAAATAATTGTGAAGTTGAAGGAGAAGGGGCTGGGCATCCTTATCTCCGATCATAACGTCAGAGAGACTTTACAGGTGTGCGACTTTGCATATATCATGAATGCAGGACAAGTGCTCACGAGCGGTGTCGCCGACGACATCATCGAGAGCGAAGTAGCCCGAAAAATGTACCTCGGTGAAAATTTCCACATGTGATGCTCTATGGCCCTTGAATTGAGACAACAGCTCAAGCTTACTCAGAAATTGGTAATGACGCAGCAGCTGCGACAGGCCATAAAACTTCTGCAACTCAACAGACTCGAGCTTTCCGACGCCCTGCAGGCTGAAATCGAACAGAATCCGGCCCTTGAAGAAGACCTTTCCTCCCCCGA
>Ga0079306_1002240_pt1 | contig 11059 bp, 5 predicted proteins | sample Methanotroph_Enr_FD_79181 | JGI IMG/M metagenome (GOLD analysis project Ga0079306, IMG submission 79181) | Enriched soil microbial communities from Old Woman Creek wetland in Ohio, USA - Methanotroph_Enrichment_5 | ecosystem: Environmental > Terrestrial > Soil > Wetlands | place: USA: Ohio...
TACGGAACTCGTTTTGCTGTTGATAAAAATCTGGTTAAAGATTGCATTCAGGATGTATTTTGCACCTTAATAAGAACACGCAGCCATCTCAGTGAAACAGATAATGTCAGGCTTTACCTGCTAAAATCCGTAAAACGTAAAATTATAAGGGAGCTTAAAAGTGCAGTCCGTCACGCCCAATCACTTGAAGATCATGATTATTCTTTTGATTTGCGTTGGTCTGAGAACCTGGATGATCAGTTACAAGAACTTGACGAAGAAAAAAGGAACCTCATATTTGAAGCAATGTTATCTCTAACCGACCGACAAAAAGAAGCCATTTATCTTCGTTTTAACCGGGGTCTCGAATACGAAGAAATATCATATATTCTTAGCCTTAATTATCAGTCTTCACGTGCATTAGTTCATCGGGCAATCGAAAAATTAAGGGAACTCCTCCATGTTCCCGGCAAGAAAATCAACTACATTTTACTTGCGATTCTTTGCAATGAAAGGGAAAGTGTTGTATAGCACAAAAAATAAATTCAAAATCGTATCAACAAAAATTAATTCAATGTCTTTTCCTGGTAGAAATTAGATTTACATGGAGAAGTACAAAGATTATACTGCGGTTGATTTTTTAAATGATGAACGTTTTCTGAAATGGCTGAACAGCCCTTCGCAGGAAGATAACGACTTTTGGAATGGGTTTCTAAAAAAACATCCCTATAAGAAAGCTGAAATAAGAGAAGCCACTCATGTTTTCAATATATTTCATTCCCGTGAAGAAAAGATGGGAATGAATGAGACCTACGAACTCTGGAATAGAATCCAAAAAGAAGCAAAATCTTCCAGGCGTGTTATTGTTCTGAAGTTGTTAAAATTCGCAGCTTTATGGGTTCTTGTTTTCCTGTCAGGAGCAGTTTCCTATTATTTCTTCCAGAATAATGAAAAACAATACCAGTTTCAACTAGCCGAAACTCCTCAGATCGGCAAAGATGAAGCAATGATTGTACTCTCCGATGGATCGCAGGTGCCGCTTGAGAAACAAATGTCTGAAATTTCATACAGCAAGAATGGTCGCCAGCTTATTGTGAACAGCGACACCATCAAGCAACTTTCAGGAACCAGGAAAGAAATGATCAATAAGGTTATTATTCCGTATGGGAAAAAGTCGTTGATCATGCTTTCTGACGGCACACAGGTTTGGCTAAATGCCGGAAGTCAACTCATATATCCAACTTTTTTTGTAAATAAAATCAGGCAGGTCATGTTAGTAGGCGAAGCTTTTTTTGAGGTAGCAAAAAATCCGGAAAGACCTTTCGTTGTTCGCACATCCGATGTCAGTGTTCAGGTACTCGGAACGCGGTTCGACATTTCGGCTTATCCTGAAGATAAACTGATTCAGACAGTTCTGGTAGAAGGCAAAGTTCTCCTGAAGTATGCTGGAAAAGGAAATACAAACCATGATTATTCCGTTGAAATGATTCCAAACCAAATGGTTGAACTGAACAGGTCGACAGGTGAGGCTATTACCCAAAAAGTCGATGTTTCGAAATATGTTTCATGGAAAGAAGGTATGTTGAAGTTCGAAAAGGTTGATTTGATCAGAGCCATAAAGCAAATTGAGCGCTACTACAACGTGGAAATATCTTTGGCCGACCCAATGATTGGCTCTTACAAACTATCAGGGAAACTCGATCTGAAAGATGATCCGGAAGAAGTACTTAATGTGATTAAACTCACGGTGCCAATCGATTGGCAGAAAAAGAGCAATGGAGATTTTGTAATCATAAACAAATAACAACCAAAATAATGAATTAAAAAAACGATCCGAAGAATGTTCCCGCATTCTCCGGATCAGGTAATGAGTGAATTTGATTAGTGTTTAAAACTAAACGTTTAAAAGTATGAAAAAAAAGTTTCACAAACGAATCTTTCATGATTTTGGAGGATTTAAAAAACTGTACCTTATTATGAGGTTATCATTTATTCTGGTGCTTGTCAGTTCTTTAACCGTGATTGGCAACACGTATTCGCAATCTACAAAGTTTTCTTTTCAGCTATCGAATACAACTATTAAAGATGTATTTCAGCAAATTGAGAACAACAGCGAGTTTATTATCGTTTATTCCGACGACATGATCGACGTGAGTAAAGAAGTTTCGGTAAATGTAGAAGATGCCACTGTTGAGAAAATCCTTGATCAGATTCTCAAATCAACAGGTAACAGTTACCAAATTAAAGACCGGCAAATAGTGATTACCGAGCGAAAAGATTTGCCAATGACTGAATCTTTAGTTCAGAGCGAACATGTCCTCAAGGGAGTGGTAAAAGCAGGTGATGGCAGCCCGATACCCGGAGTTACCGTGGTTGAAAAAGGTACAACCAATGGTACGGTTACTGACTTCGATGGGAAATATACGCTGAACGTCACCAAAGGGAATGCTGAAATTTCGTTCTCGTTCATTGGGTTAACAACCATCGTAATGGATTACACTGGCCAGCCAACAATGAATGTCGTTTTAAAAGAAGAAATAATCGGGATCGAAGAAGTTGTTGCTGTTGGATACGGCGTACAGCGTAAATCTGATTTGACCGGTGCTACAAACCGCCTGACAGCAGAGAACATGAATAAAGGAGTAGCTTCTTCTCCGATTGAGATGATGCAGGGCCGGGTTGCCGGTGTAAACATTATCCAAAACAATGGTGAACCTGGATCTGGCATGTCGGTTCGTATCCGCGGATCCAATTCAATCCGTTCAGGACAGGAACCACTTTATGTAATCGATGGAGTTCCACTGGACAATGCCAGTTTGACTCCCAATGGCGGTACAGCAGCAGGTATAAACCAGGCTGCTAGCAAAAACCCACTCAGTTTTTTGAATCCCGACGATATCGAAACGATGGACATTCTAAAAGATGCCTCATCAACAGCCATTTACGGAGCGAGAGGCGCAAATGGTGTAGTAATTATCACCACTAAAAAAGGGAAAAAGGGAGTAGGAACACTTTCTTATGACGGGTACACAGGAGTTTCTCAAATAAGGAAACAAATGGATTTGTTGACTGCTTCAGAATTCAGGTCATATGTAAAAGCTGATGGAACCAAATTGCTTGACAAAGGAGCCACGAACAACTGGCAGGACGAAGTTTTTAGAACTGGTATTACCCAAAGCCACAATTTGTCTTACGGTGGTGGAAACGATAAATCTACCTATCATACTTCTTTTGGATATGTTGACCAGCAAGGAATTGTGAAAACTACCGGAGAGAAAAGAATGAATGGAAATATCCGGGTGTCGCAAAAAGCGTTTAACAATCGTCTGCTATTAAACGGAAGCCTGATCGCTTCGCACGTTGAAGATAACCGCGCCCCTATTTCTGAAACTGGTGGTTTCGAAGGCGATTTAATTTTGACTATGTTGAAACTGAATCCGACGTATCCGGTTTATAACCCAGACGGAACTTATTATCAGAACAACAAAGATCAGCGGAACCCGGTTGCTATGCTGAACCTGGTTAACGACCTTACAAAAACCGACCGTGTTTTGGCCAACATGACTGCTGAAGTCGAAATTGTTAAAGACCTGAAATATAAACTGAATGTAGGCCTTGACCGCACTGTTGCCGAACGTCGTGTAAATCAGGATAAACAATTAAATTATCTTGCGAACAAAGGTGAAGCCGATATCAACGACATTTCAGCCAATAACCGGCTGGTCGAAAACTATATTACCTACATGAAGAAAATTGGGTACGATCATTCTTTAAATTTCCTTCTTGGCCATGCCTATCAAAACATAAGTGTAACCAATCACTCTACCAATGTTAATGGCTTCCTGGTCGATGATATTTTATATACCAATAACCTTGGATACGGTAACTTCTCGACTGCCAGGGTCAGTTCATCTGCATACGAGCGTGAACTTCAGTCTTTCTTTGGCCGGGCAAATTACTCCTTTAAGGAAAAATACCTGCTTACATTAACCGGACGATATGATGGCTCATCCAAATTTGGTGCAAATAAAAAATACGGATTCTTCCCATCAGCTGCTGCAGCATGGAGGGTAAATGAAGAAGCCTTTATGAAAGACATAACTGCTATTTCTAACCTGAAAGTTCGTTTGGGCTGGGGTCTTACAGGTAACCAGGAAATTCCCGATAAAATTTCGTTACTTGCTGTTGGCACAACTGCATCAGCCAATGGTTATTTCAACGGAGCTCTTTCTCCCGGAATTACTTTCCTTCGGACACCGAATCCTGATATTCAATGGGAAACAACACAACAAACCAACATCGGTATTGACTTTGGCTTGTTCAAGGACCGTATCTCGGGAACCATCGATTTGTTCAGCAAAAAAACAGTCGATGTATTACTTGAAGTTCCGGCAAAAGCGCCATCTGCAACCCAAACACAATGGCAGAATGTTCCCGGCCTGAAAATTATGAATACGGGATTTGAACTCGGCTTAACAGGCGTAATTATCGATAAAAAGGATTTGAACTGGGATGTGACTGTTAACATGGCGACTGTTAAAAATGAAATAAAGAACCTGCCGGTTAAATATATCCAAACTGGCTCCGCCAGCGGACAGGGACTTTCAGGAACACTTGTTCAGGTAATTACCAACGGACAGCCAGTTGGTACTTTTTACGGAATGGTTTTCGAAGGTTTTGATTCCAAAGGACTAAGCATTTACAAAAAAGATGCAACAGGTGCACCGGTAAAAGAATATTTAGGTTCTGCACTTCCTAAGATGACTTTCAGTCTGAATTCAACATTGAAATACAAAGCTTTCGATTTCAGCATGTTCTGGTATGGCACACAAGGCAACAAAGTATATAATAATGCTGCCAATGCTTTATTCCTGAAAGGCCCGCTGGATAAAGGATTCAATGTAACACAAGCTGTTTTGGATTCAAAGGAAAGCCCTGACAATTCAAATGCATTCTCGTCACGTTTCATCGAAGATGCTTCATTCCTTCGCCTGGCTAACCTGACTGTGGGTTATACTTTTAATACCAAAAAGATTGCATGGTTGGCTAAAGCCCGTATTTATGCAACCGGAAACAACTTGTTAGTTTTAACAAAATATACCGGATTTGATCCTGAGGTTAATGTTGATGCAAGTGCTAACGGAGTACCTTCAATGGGTATGGATTATACTGCATATCCAAAAGCAAGGACATTTACCTTCGGAGTTAATCTTCAGTTTTAATAACGATCAAAAATTTTCGAAAAATGAAACGAAATAAAATAATCATATTCAGTACCATTATTACATTAATGGGTACTATCGCATGTACCGATTTGAAAGAGAATGTACTTGACGAACAATTGGGTTCAAATCTGATAAACAATCCACAAAACATGGATGCCCTGATTAACCCGCCTTACGCAAGCCTTAGACGGACTATTGAATGGTACGACTACTGGGCACTTCAGGAAGTTTCAACCGATGAAGTTATTGTTCCTACCCGGGGAACCGATTGGTACGATAACGGCGACTGGATCCAATTACACCTTCAAACCTGGACAGCCGACCATGGACGCATGAAAAACGTTTGGGATGCATTAAACCAAGGTGTTTCGCGTGCCAATACGGCCATTTACTACATCGGTAAATTTCCGCAAAATGCAAAAACCGAACAATACATCAACGAAGCCAGGTTTTTGCGTGCCTACTTTATGTACCTCATCAATGACCTGTACGGACAAGTTCCGTTCCGGGAAGCCACTGAAATTGACTTTTCCGTTTCTCCAAAGGTTTTAACCAGAAAAGAAGCCGCAGATTATATCATTAGTGAGCTAAAAGATATTATGCCTAAACTGAAAACCAAGGCTGAATTAGGTTCAGATCATGTTACTATTGGTGCAGCCCAGGCTTTGCTGGCTAAAGTTTACCTCAACTACAAGGTTTACGGCGGAGAAGAGAAATGGACCGATGCCATTACTTATTGCGATCAGTTGATCAATTCAGGCGTTTATTCAGTAGAAACAGATTATTGGGCCATGTTCCAGAAAAACGTAACGGAAAATTCTGAATTTATTTTCAGGGTACCGATGGACGACAAGGTGGATATGGGGAGTGGAAGTGTTTGGTGTAATTTCACTTTGCATTACAGCCAGTCATTTGGTAACATCAATAGTTTGTGGAATGGCCCGTCAACAACTTCTACTTTTGTAAACACTTGGGACAAAGTCAATGATGCCCGTTTCTATGATGGCCGCATCAAGAGCGAATGTGGATTCAATCAGGGATTTTTGGTCGGACAGCAGTACGGAGTCGATGGAACTGCACTGAAACAACGTAACGGAGATCCTTTAGTGTTCGTTCCTGAAGTGAATTTGACAAGCTCTCCCGAAAATGCCGGTATTCGCGTGGTGAAATTTGCTCCAAATGCAAGTACTCTATTCCAGTTCTCTTCACCCAATGATGTGCCGATTATGCGTTACTCCGATATCTACCTGATTCGTGCTGAAGCTCGTTTACGTAGCGGAAATACCACCGGTGCTTTGGACGATATCAATTTTATCCGCGCAAAACGCAGTGCACAAGGCAAAACATTACCTCTGCTTACTTCAGTTTCGCTGGATGATCTCCTGAAAGAACGTGGCTTTGAACTTTACTGGGAAGGATTGCGTCGTCAGGATTTGGTTCGCTTCGGAAAGTTTGGCGATACCTGGCAGGAAAAACCGGCAACCGATGCTACAAAAGCACTTTATCCGCTGCCAACTTCGGCAGTTGATGTGAATGAAAACTTAAAACAAAACCCGGGATATTAATCCTGAGCTATTTGCGAATAATCCGGTGGCTTTCCTTTGGGGAAGCCGCTTTTTACCGGTATAAAAACCCTGAAGGATTTTTCCTCCGCCAAGGAAGAACTTCAGGGTTCTTACTTATTTGTGCTGCAACTTCTCCTTCACAATATGTGATTTGACCATTGAGGCAAGTTCGTCAAGGATATCCACATCTTGGTAAGAAAGATCGAGTTCATCGTAGGCCCAACAGAATCCTTTAAGCCTGTTGGCATCGCCTTTTCTCATGAGTTCGGTCAGCTTAAACGTCAGAAAATTAAACATTTCCAGACTATGAACCGACTCTCTCCCCGGGAAAATTGATCGAAAACTAAAAGTTTGATTTAGGTATTCTTTCGGCAATGCTTCGGATGAAAACAACTCGCCAAGCCAATTGATTTTGAGTAATGAGTAATCAGGAAATCTTGTCACATATTCTTCCAGTTTATTTAAAAATTGAGGAGAATCTTCTGATTTTAGAATTTGAAGTTCAAGATTATAGGATGCAGGAATATCATTGGTTTCCTTTCTAAACTTTTCCAGTAGTTTACGCGCTTGTTTAGGATTTTCTGCATTATCGACAAATATTTTCATAAATAACTCTCTGGTCTCAGGTGATATTTTGACCGTTCCCGGTAATATTCCCATCATTTCGTCCGGAACCCAACCACTTGTAAGTTCAATATCCAAATCATCGGAATACTCTTCGAAATATTTATCAACAAGTTCATTATCAATCAATTCATCAAAAATCGAATCAGTGACATGTAATAGCCGTTCCGAATCTTCATCATTCAAAGTTTCCACTCTGGAATTCAAATGAAAAAACATATCACTTTTTTCTTTTAATGATAATCCCAGTAATTCGTCAATATATTCTTCGTCCTCTTCAAATCCGTCTTGTACCGGATCATCTGCTTCGTCTATAAAATAGTTGTAGTTTCCGGCACCGGCAGTTTTTCCCAGCTGTGTCAAAATTTTCTTTATTTTCCGCTCATCATCGTATAAACCACTTACATAGAAAGGCTTGCCATCTCTTCCGCATTCAACATCTAATTCTTCAATGCCTTCGGTATTTTCTTCAAGCATAAAACGGGTAATCGAATTAAAGTCTTTGTGAGGCTTGAACCCATATTCCTCAGCAAATTCGATTCCGGCGAAAATAATGTTATGCGCCAGTGTATAACTAATTTCTATAAAGTTCTCACTCCGGTTTTTTTCAAGTAGTTCCTGAAAATCAGCCTTTGTTATATTAAATCTGAAATGCGTTTCCTTAACTCCCAAACATAATAAATCGACCAGGTAAAAGCAAAGTGTAAGGTTCCCGTTTATATGATTCCGTGTAACAATCAATTCTGCAAAACCATTATCTTCCCAATCCGGATTAATAAAACATTTGTAGATTGGCAGTGTGCGTACCTTTTTGCGAATGTAGTTTTCGGGACTCAGCATTCGGATTACCTTGCCAGCATTCTTTGTTGCCATTCCTTCCTGAGTTATTTAAGGTTTCTTACTTGCTAAATATAACTATTCTGTTACAAGGCGTCAAAAAAATATCCGCCTCTGGGCGGATATTTTTTTGACGAAAATTATTTTGTTTGAGTCCTTGATTTCATCAAAGCCCTGGCTTATTCGAAAATATTATTGAGCAATCCTCCACTGGCTTCTTTCCTGCTGTTGGGGCCAAACGAGCTGAGCTGTGCGACCAGTTTGCGGATTGGCATAGATTGCAACCAGATTTTACCGGTTCCACGAAGTGTCGCAAGGAATAAACCTTCTCCCCCAAAAACCATTGACTTCAAGCCACCAGCCTGCTGGATGTCAAAGTCGATGGATTCTTCAAAACCTACCACACAGCCGGTATCCACACGGATAACTTCATTGTTTAGCTGGCGTTCGATTACTGTACCTCCGGCATGGATAAAAACCCTTCCGTCACCCTGAAGATTTTGAAGAATAAAACCTTCACCACCAAAAAAACCGGCACTAAGTTTCCTGTTAAATCGCATACTAAGTTTAGTCCCCAGGGCGGCACAAAGGAAAGCATCTTTTTGCACAATGAGGCTACCCTGATGTTCCTGCAGATTGATCGGAAGAATAGTTCCAGGATATGGCGCCGAAAAAGCAACGTGTTTTTTACCCCAGCCCTGATTGGTGAAATGCGTGATAAACAACGATTCTCCGGTGAGAAGCCTTGAACCGGCAGCAAGTACTTTATCAAATAGTCCTGCCCTTGGGTTCGAACCATCGCCCATTTTGGTATCAAAACTTATTCCGTCTTCCATATACAACATGGCTCCGGCTTCGGCAATAACTGTTTCTCCGGGATCGAGCTCAATTTCTACCAACTGAATGTCGTTACCCACAATTTTGTAATCGATTTCGTGTGATTGCATGAATTAATGTTTTTAGTGAGACTTTCGCATTGAAAATGTCGATCAAATTTATGAAAAGTTGACAAAACAGCCGACACTTTTCGACCAGAAAGTGTATTTTACCGGCAAACCGCCCCGGGGAAAATTTAAACTTTCCAGCGAATCTAACTTTTCCCTCCTTATTATTCCAAAATCTGCTTATTTTTGCATCGAACAAAACAAATACAAATATGTACAGAACACATACATGCGGTGAAATCCGTATCAGTCATCAGGGTTCGCAGGTAACTCTTGCCGGTTGGGTTCAACGGGTCAGGAACCTTGGTGGAATGACTTTTATCGATCTTCGCGACCGTTACGGCCTCACTCAACTGGTATTTGATGAAAAAACCGATCAGGCGGTTGCCGCGATAGCTAACCAGCTTGGACGAGAATATGTGGTACAGGCTACCGGAACGGTTCGCGAACGAAGCAGCAAAAACAAAAATATGCCAACTGGCGAAGTTGAACTGGCCGTTACTGCACTCAACATTCTGAATAGTTCGGAAATTCCTCCGTTTACCATTGAAGACGAAAGCGATGGCGGTGACGAGATCCGCATGAAATACCGCTACCTCGATCTGCGCCGTGCTCCTGTACGTGATACACTGATTCTACGGTCGAAAATGGCACATGCCACCCGATCATACCTGAACAGTCAGGATTTTATCGAAACAGAAACTCCGGTCCTGATCAAATCGACTCCTGAAGGGGCACGCGATTTTGTGGTTCCTTCGCGCATGAACCCGGGCGAATTTTACGCTTTGCCGCAGTCACCACAACAGTTGAAACAATTGTTGATGGTAGCAGGATTTGACCGCTATTACCAGATTGTAAAATGCTTCCGCGACGAAGATTTGCGTGCCGACCGCCAACCCGAATTTACCCAGATCGACTGCGAAATGTCGTTTGTGGAACAGGAAGATATTCTCAATATGTTTGAAGGCCTGACCAAATATTTATTCAAGGAAATCAAAGGCATCGATATTACAGAATTCCCACGTATGGTTTATTCTGAGGCGATGGAAAGCTACGGATCTGACAAGCCCGACATTCGCTTCGGAATGAAAATCAAAGACCTGACCACTTTGGTAAAAGGGAAAGGGTTTTCGGTGTTCGACGATGCTGAGTTTATCGGTGGAATCTGCGCAGAAGGATGCTCGGAATATACCCGCAAACAGCTCGATGCGCTAACTGATTGGGTTAAACGCCCGCAAATTGGAGCCAAAGGTTTGGTTTACCTGAAATATAATACCGACGGAACAATCAAATCGTCGGTCGATAAATTTTACAGTGCTGACGATCTTCAGAAATGGGTTGAAGTATTTGGTGCAAAACCAGGCGACTTGCTGTTAATCCTTTCCGGAGTAAAAGAAAAAATGCTGAAAGCTATTGGCGATATGCGTCTGGAAATGGCGAATCAGCTGGGTTTGCGCGATAAGAATGTGTTTCAGCCATTATGGGTTATCGATTTTCCATTGTTGGAATGGGACGAAGATACAGCACGTTTTTATGCCATGCACCATCCGTTCACAGCTCCAAAGCCTGAAGACATTGTCCTTCTGGAAACCAATCCCGGAGCTGTACGTGCCAATGCTTACGATTTGGTGATCAATGGCGTTGAAATTGGTGGTGGTTCAGTTCGAATTTACGATAAATCACTTCAGGCAAAAATGTTTGGCTTGCTTGGGTTTACTCCGGAACAAGCTGATTACCAATTCGGGTTCCTGATGAATGCCTTTAAATTCGGTGCCCCACCACATGCAGGTATCGCTTTCGGATTCGACCGCCTGACGTCGATGTTTGCCGGATTGGAAAGTATACGCGATACCATAGCTTTTCCGAAAAACAATTCAGGCCGCGA
>Ga0079306_1002242_pt1 | contig 11053 bp, 7 predicted proteins | sample Methanotroph_Enr_FD_79181 | JGI IMG/M metagenome (GOLD analysis project Ga0079306, IMG submission 79181) | Enriched soil microbial communities from Old Woman Creek wetland in Ohio, USA - Methanotroph_Enrichment_5 | ecosystem: Environmental > Terrestrial > Soil > Wetlands | place: USA: Ohio...
AAAACCGTCGCTTTCGCCCTTTCTTCGATTGCAGCAACCATCTCGAAATTTGCATTTGACGTTTGTTTGTTCATGAGCCAGAACTTTGGTTTTGTTTCACTTCCTGATGAGCTAACTACTGGTTCGAGTATCATGCCTCACAAGAAAAATCCCGATGTGTTTGAACTGGTTCGTTCGCATTGCAATAAAATACAGGCAATTCCATACCAGATCAGCCTAATGACAAACAATTTGCCCAGCGGTTATTTCCGCGATCTTCAGATTTTGAAAGAAGTTTTTCTACCTGCATTTCAGGAATTACACGACTGCATCAGCATTGCTGGTTTTGCAATCGATAATATGACCGTGAATACCAATATTATGGCCGACGACCGGTACAAATATGCTTACAGTGTCGAGGATGTCAATAAGTTGGTTATGCTGGGAGTTCCTTTCCGTGATGCCTATAAACAGGTTGGATCTCAGATTAATTCTGGAACTTATGAACCTTCGCGTGAGGTGAATCATACTCACGCCGGAAGTATCGGTAACTTATGTCTGGATGAGATTGCCGAAAAGATGATTGCTGTAGTGGAGGGTTATGAATTCGAGCGAATTGAAAAGGCATATTCTGAACTACTTGGTTAGTTTCGTGTTCTGTTAATTAATCGTTATTTTTTAGAATTTACAAATAATCAGTGAAAACACCAAAGTATATTGTAATTTGTTGAATAATTGAGGATTGAATGAACCTATTTGTTTGTTTTCAGAAGGAATGATGTCTTTTTGATATTTGCGCGATATTCTAAAAATTTGAATTTTCTATATAAATCACTACTTTCGCTTTCAGTTTGTAAGGAAAAAGATTGATTTGCTTATAATTTTTCGATTTTCGTGGATTGATTTGTTCCGAATGATTAATAATCGGAAGAACTGACCCCCATTCTCGAAATCACAACAACAAAAATTAAAGATGATGAACTTAGGATTGCCAAAAGCGCAAGGGTTGTACGATCCAGCCAATGAGCACGATAATTGCGGAATCGGTTTTGTGGCCAATATCAAAGGCCAGAAAACACACGACATTATCGAGAGAGGATTAGAGGTTCTTGAAAATATGGAACACCGTGGAGCCACCAGTGCCGACAACAAAACTGGAGACGGTGCAGGTATTTTAATGCAAATACCTGATCAATATATCAAGGAAGTGTTGAAGGTAGATATTCCTGCTTCGGGTAAGTTCGGAACAGGGTTGATTTTCTTTCCGCAGGACAAAAAAGAAGCGGCAGCTTGTCAGGATATTCTGACTAAATATATTACTCAGGAAGGCCTTACCCTAATTGAGTATCGCGATGTTGCGGTTGACAGCTCTGCCCCCGGAGAGATTGCTAAGTTGACTGAACCTTATATTCGTCAGATTTTTGTGAAAGCCGACGTGGAACAGGACGTTCTCGAACAGAAATTATATTTGGCACGTAAACAGGCCGAAAAGGAAATCAGGAATTCGAATTTGAAATTCCGTCAGGCGTTTTATATCCCGAGTTTGTCGACCAAAACGATCATATACAAGGGAATGCTTACTTCCGGACAACTGAGGGAATATTTCAAAGATCTTTCGCATCCGAAATTTACCAGTGCCATTGCTTTGGTACATTCCCGTTTCAGTACCAATACTTTCCCAACCTGGGATTTGGCTCAGCCATTCCGAATGATTGCTCACAACGGCGAAATCAATACCGTGAAGGGCAACCGCATGTGGATGTCGTCGCGCGAATCGCTTCTGAAATCTGAAATTTTTGGTGAAGATTTGCCAAAGCTCTTTCCGGTTATCGAACCCAATAAATCCGATTCAGCGTCATTCGATAATACGCTTGAATTCCTTCACATGGCAGGTCGCTCAGTGCCTCATGTATTGTGTATGATGATTCCGGAATCGTTCAACGAGAAAAACCCGATTCCTGACAGTTTGAAGGCATTTTATGAATATCATTCAACCATTATGGAGCCATGGGATGGCCCTGCTTCGATGGTATTCTCCGATGGACGTTACATTGGCGGAACGCTTGACCGTAACGGATTACGCCCTTCAAGGTACATCATCACCAAAAATGATATGATTGTGATGGGTTCTGAAGTTGGTGTACAAACTTTTGCAGCCGAAGATATTAAAGAAAAAGGCCGTTTGCGCCCCGGAAAAATCCTGTTGGTTGACACCAAACTGGGAATCATTATTCCGGATAAAGAAGTAAAGGCTCAATTGAGTTCACGCAATCCATACGGAAACTGGTTGAAAGAAAACCGTTTGCAGATGGAAGACATTGAAGTAAAACAGCGTGTTTCTTCTTCTATGGGCGATCAGTTCTCCACTTATTCGAAAGTATTTGGCTATTCGAAAGAAGACATGGAAATGATCCTGAAGCCAATGGCTTTAACCGGCGACGAACCAACCAGTTCGATGGGTAACGATACTCCATTGGCTTGTTTCTCGGAGCAACCACAGCGTTTCTTTAGTTATTTCCGCCAGGTTTTTGCGCAGGTAACCAACCCGCCGATTGACTCGATCCGCGAAGGTCTGGTGATGTCGCTGACTAATTATATCGGTTCGCTGCATACCAATATTCTCGACGAATCGCCGGTACATGCCAAGCTGATTAAATTCGACGATCCGATTATTACCAATACAGACCTCGGAAAAATCAAGGACTTTAAGCACGAACAATTCTCGCATGCTACCATTCCAATGGTGTTTCCGGTGAAGGAAGGTGTTGAAGGGTTTAAAAAAGCGTTTGATGGTTTGCTGAAACTGGCAGAACAGGCCGTTGATGATCACAAGAATTTCATCATTCTGTCCGACCGTCAGGTTTCAGAAGAATTTGCTCCAATACCATCATTACTGGCTGTCGCGGCTGTTCATCACCACCTGATTCAGACTCAAAAGAGGATGCAGATCGGTATCATCGTTGAAACGGCCGAAGCTCGCGAAGTTTCGCATTTTGCCATGTTGTTTGGTTACGGTGCAAGTTCCGTAAATCCATACATGGCCTTTGCTGCCATCAACAACATGGTAAAGAGCGGCGAGATTAACATGGAATACTCGAAAGCTCGTTATAACTACATCAAATCCATCAATAAAGGCTTGCTGAAAATCCTGTCAAAAATGGGAATTTCAACCCTGCGCAGTTATCATGGATGTCAGTTGTTCGAATCATTGGGCGTTTCAGATGAAATCATTACTAAATATTTCACCGGAACAGCATCTAAATTCAGTGGAATTGGCCTCGAAGAAATTTGTCAGGAATCGTTGCTTTTCCACAAGGAAGCTTTTGGAAAGAAGAAACACCTGATCAACGACCGGTTCGAAACATCCGGAACATACCACTACCGCAAATATGGCGAGCATCATGCCTGGAATCCTGAAACCATAGGTTTGCTGCAGTGGGCTACCCGTACCAACGACTACAGCGTGTTTAAGGAATTCAGTCAAAAGGTAAATTCAGACAATGCCAAACCAACCTTTATTCGTGGCTGCCTGAAATATAAACGTAACCCAATCGATATTTCGCTGGTTGAGCCAGTTGAAAGCATCATGAAACGTTTTGTAACCGGTGCCATGTCGTACGGTTCTATCAGTAAGGAAGCTCACGAAGCGCTTGCCATTGCTATGAATTCAATCGGTGGACGAAGCAATACCGGTGAGGGCGGTGAAGATGCTGAACGTTTTGGCACCAACAAACGAAGCGCCATTAAACAGGTAGCATCGGGTCGTTTTGGGGTAACCAACAATTACCTGATTAACGCCGACGAATTACAGATTAAAATTGCCCAGGGAGCAAAACCGGGAGAAGGCGGTCAGTTGCCAGGGTTCAAAATCAATACTATTATTGCCAAACTGCGTAATTCAACACCAGGTATTACTCTGATTTCGCCACCACCTCACCACGATATTTATTCGATTGAGGATTTGGCGCAGTTGATTTACGACCTGAAAGTAACCAATCCACGTGCCAAAGTATCGGTAAAGTTGGTTGCTGAAAATGGGGTAGGAACCATTGCTGCCGGTGTGGCCAAAGCATTCTCCGACCTGATTATCATTGCAGGTTGCGAAGGTGGTACAGGCGCAAGTCCGGCCAGCTCGATCAAATTTGCTGGTTTGCCTGCCGAATTGGGTATTGCCGAAACTCAGCAGACGCTTGTCATGAACAACCTTCGTGGTCGTGTGAAGCTGCAGGTTGACGGTCAGTTGAAAACCGGTCGCGACGTGGTGATCATGGGTTGTTTAGGTGGCGAGGAATTTGGTTTCTCAACTTCAGCATTGATTACTCTGGGTTGTATCATGATGCGCAAATGCCACCTGAATACTTGTCCGGCTGGTATTGCCACTCAGGACGAAACCCTGCGTAAACGTTTCATCGGACGTTCAGAATTTGTCATTAATTTCTTCCGCTTTATTGCGATGGAAGTTCGCGAAATCCTGGCCGAAATGGGATTTACTACCTTCGACGAAATTGTTGGCCGTGGCGATCTGTTAGAACAAAATCGCGAAGTTGGCAACTGGAAAATGAAAAAAATGGACTTCTCACGCATCATTCATATGCCTGAAGAAGCTAAAAAACACGACATCCGGAATACATTCCCGAACATTAAATCGGTTGACGAACACATGGATCATACCTTGATTCGTGATGCCAACAAGGCCATCAAGAGCAAGGAAAAAGTGTGGTTGGCGCATACCATCACCAATGTTGACCGTACGGTTGGCGCCATGTTATCCGGAGAAATCTCGCGTCGTTATGGCGAAGAAGGTTTACCAAACAACACCATTATGGCGAACTTTACCGGGACTGCCGGACAGAGTTTTGGCGCATTCCTGGTCAAAGGGCTGAGCTTTAGGTTGGAAGGCGATTCGAACGATTATATTGGAAAAGGTCTTTCTGGAGGACGCATCATTGTGGTGCCACCTGTTGGTTCAACCTTTAACCCTGAAGAAAACATTATCGTCGGGAACACTTCGTTCTACGGAGCAACTTCCGGAGAAGCATACATTCGTGGTATGGCTGGCGAACGTTTCTGCGTGCGTAATTCAGGAGCCAAAGCGGTTATCGAAGGTAGCGGCGACCATTGTTGCGAATACATGACCGGCGGACGTGTGGTTGTTTTAGGAACTACCGGACGTAACTTCGCTGCAGGTATGAGCGGTGGTATTGCTTATGTACTCGACACGGAAGGTAATTTCGAATATTTCTGCAATAAAGGTCTGGTTGAACTCGGACCGGTTGAAGACAAAGCCGATATTGTTGAATTACAGGATATGATTAACAAACACCTGTTGTACACTCAAAGTACAATGGCTGCTAAAATTCTGACTAACTGGGACGAATACCTGCCCAAATTTGTGAAGGTTATTCCGTTCGAGTATAAGAAAGTGCTGGAAGAATTGAAACTCCGCGAATTGGTGGCAAAACTTCAATTAAGCGAAGACAATCCTACAAGGCACGAATAGCTTCGACAGACTCAACTACCGGAGCTTTTAATGTCAGTTTTGCAAGAGAAACTCCAAAAAAGCACTATCCTTTGCCGTCTGCTTTAGCTGACGGGCATTGGAAATAAATTAAAGAAAACCGTCCGCGGTAAAGTGTTTTAAGAAACGAGAAACTACTTTCGGACGAAATAGAGTAAAAAATTGATTATTGAAATTTATCCTGATGACGATTCCATTTGAATCTTCATCAAAATATTAAAAATACATTACCATGGGAAATCCAAAAGGGTTCATGACAATAGGACGGAAAGATGCTGGTTACCGTCCGCTAAATGACCGGATTTACGATTACGGCGAAGTTGAACAAACCCTCGACGACAAAGACCGTATTGACCAGGCTTCGCGCTGCATGGATTGTGGTGTTCCGTTCTGTCACTGGGGTTGCCCAGTCGGAAGTAAAATTCCGGAATGGCAGGATTTGGTGTATAAAGGAAACTGGAAAGGCGCTTACGATATTTTGCATTCAACCAACAGTTTTCCGGAGTTTACCGGACGGGTTTGCCCTGCCCCATGCGAAAAATCGTGTGTGCTGGCCATTCACAACGAAGCGGTTACCATTCGCGAAAACGAGGCTTCAACCGTTGAACATGCCTTTAACTTAGGCTTTGTTCAGCCACGTATTCCTGAAATCCGAACCGGTAAAAAAGTAGCTGTTGTTGGTTCAGGGCCTGCTGGCCTTTCGGCTGCCGATATACTGAACCAGGCCGGACATACCGTGACTGTTTTCGAGAAAAACAGCGCTATTGGAGGTTTGCTTCGTTTTGGAATTCCTGATTTCAAACTGAGCAAAACCATAATAGATCGCCGTCTGGAAATCTTTCTCGATGAAGGTCTGATTTTCAAGCCCAATGTAACTGTTGGTGTTGATATTTCCAGAGACGAATTGCTGGCACAGTTCGATGCTGTTGTTTTAGCTAATGGCGCAGAACAACCGCGCGATCTGCCGGTTGAAGGCCGTGAACTGAAAGGTGTTCATTTTGCAATGGATTTCTTGAGACAATCGAATAAACGTATTGCAGGCGAGGTTTTTCCTGAAGAAATCAGCATTCTGGCCAAAGATAAAAAAGTATTGGTCATTGGTGGTGGAGACACTGGTTCCGACTGTGTGGGTACTTCAATCCGCCAGAAAGCCAGAAGTGTGATGCAGATTGAAATTCTGCCCAAACCAGCTACTGAACGTGCTGACAACAATCCATGGCCATACTGGCCCAATACCCTCCGCACATCAAGTTCACATCTTGAAGGTTGCGAACGTCGCTGGAGCTTGTCGACTCAACGGTTTATCGGTGAAAATGGTACAATCAAGCAAGTGGTTTTGGTCGAAGTAGAGTGGACAAAAGATGAAGCCGGACGATGGGTGATGACCGAAAAAATCGGATCATTAGAGATTGTTGATGTTGATCTGGTGTTGTTGGCGATGGGTTTTACACAACCAGTTCACAACGGATTGCTTGATGCACTCGGAATTGAATACGATGGGCGTGGTAACGTGAAAGTGAATGCCAAAAAGCAAACTTCGAACGAAAAAATATTTGCCTGCGGCGACGTGGAAGCTGGAGCCAGCCTGGTGGTTCGTGCCATCGAAGCCGGTAAAATAGCGGCCGCTAATGTCGATGAATTCCTTTGCCCCGAAGAATAGAAACTAAACAAGATGATATAATCCAAAGGCCGTCTCCATTTGCTGGATGACGGCCTTTTTTGAAGTTTCTCACCACATAGACACATAGAACACATAGTTTCTAAATTTATTTAACCGCAGTTATCACCGATTTTCACAGAGAAGAGAATTATAATTCGATGTATTTAATCTGAGTTAATCCGTGATATCTGTGGTCGAAATTTGGGGTTTCTATTGCGTCCTATGTGCCTATGTGGTTAGTATTATTCCAAGCCTAGAGCGATTCCATCAGTTCATCAGTCAGCTCAAGGTTGTGATAAACGGCTTGTATGTCGTCGTCTTCTTCAAACACATCGATGAGGCGCATCACTTTTCTGGCACTTTCAAGATCGAGTGCAGTGGTGTCTTTTGGTATGCGTTGCAGTTGTGCACTTTCCGGCTCGATTTTCATCGATTCCAGCTTTTTCATCATCGGGCCAAAATCTTCCATGGCTGTAGTAATCGTAAAATAGTCCTCTTCAAGCTGTATATCTTCGGCGCCGGTTTCAATCATTTCCATTTCAAATTCATCGGCATCGAGCATCCCTTTCGGAACGGCGAAAATGCCTTTACGGTCGAAGATAAAGCTCAATGAGCCATTGGTTCCCAGGCTGCCATTGTGTTTGTTGAAATAACTCCGTACATTCGAAATGGTCCGTAACTGGTTGTCGGTAGTGGCTTCGAGAAAAATGGCTACACCGCCATTGGCATAGCCTTCGTAGGTGCATTCAGTAAAAGAGGCCGAATCTTTATCGGTTCCTTTACTGATGGCGCGCTGAATATTGTCCTTGGGCATACTTACGCCTTTGGCATTCGAAATGGCCACTCGGAGCCGTGGATTGCCTTCAGGATCGGAACCGCCTTCTTTGACTGCGACGGTAATTTCTTTAACCAATTTGGAAAACATTTTCGACCGTTTCGAATCGGTTGCCCCTTTTTTGTGTTTGATGGTCGACCATTTACTGTGTCCCGACATAGGTAAGTTGTATTTATAGTTTGTTTTTGGATCAATAATCTTGTTCGTAAAGTTAATGCTTTGGACATAGAAAGACCCTCTCCGTGTGAATATTTCGGGTGTAAGGATAAAATAGGGATTAAGTTGGTTCCTGGTATTTAAATCACCGAAAATCAATTTTTAAAATCTTTGTACGAAATTCTAATATGACAAAAGCGGCTGAATGAAGGATAAATCCGGAATTCAGTCGCTTTTAAAAAGTCTTGTATTCGGTTTTTAAATCTGAATTTTGGCGCCCATCACCTTCAGGAATTCGCGGATAAAACTGGGGTGGGCGGGCCATGCTGGCGAAGTAACCAGATTGCCATCGACGTAAGCTCCGGTAACCGGGATTGACTGAAAGATACCTCCGGCTAAGGTTACTTCAGGCCCGACGGCGGGGTAAGCCGTTAGCTTTCTTCCGCGAACTACATCGGCCGCAGTTAAAATCTGAATTCCATGGCAAATGGCTGCAACCGGTAGGTTGTTTGCAAAGAAATAATGTACAAAGGCAATCACTTTCAAGTTAAGCCTCAGGTATTCGGGCGCCCGGCCACCGGCAATAACCAATCCGCTGTAATTGGTTACGTCAACATCGTCGAAACTGTAATTCAGGGTAAAATTGTGACCCGGTTTTTCGGAGTAGGTTTGGTCACCTTCAAAATCGTGGATGGCTGTTTTAATCGTGTCGCCCTTTTTTTTATCAGGACAAACAGCGTGGACTTCGTACCCAACCATTTCGAGCATCTGGAATGGTACCATGGTTTCATAATCTTCAGTAAAGTCACCGGTTAAGAACAGTAATTTTTTCATGGTTTAAAATTTTAGATGTTAAATATTATGGATGTTCCAATTTAATCATGCATGTGAAAAGAACATTTAAACCGGGTATTAGTTTTTAGGCGGTTCTATGTTTTTGGCACATCTAAATCCAACTGCAAAATCGACCCAACTTGGCGATAACCCATTACGGAAATAATTCTGTACACACATGGCGCCCGAATGCCAGCTTCCACCACGGATAACTTTAAACCGGCTCCGCTCCGGACCTTTTGGATTGCTGCCTGCTGAGGCCTGATAATAATCACTGGCATAGTTGTCAGATGTCCATTCCCAAACATTTCCGGCCATGTCGAACACGCTGAAATTATTGGGAGCAAATGACCCGCATTTGAGAATTCCTCTGTATTTTTTCCCATAATTCACCTTTGTTGAATCGATCTCATTACCCGAGGGAAAATTCTGGTTGACCAATCCGCCACGTGAAGCATATTCCCATTCAGCTTCGGTTGGTAATCGTTTCCCAGCCCATTTGGCGTAACTGTCGGCATCGAACCATGAAACACCAACGACAGGATAATCCGGGAAATCCATACTACATTTAAACTCCTTTGAGCCCCAGAATTCGGGCATGGCATGTTTGGTCGCCCGGCAAAATTCGGCATACTGCTGATTGCTTACTTCATATTGATCGAGGTAAAACGAGTCGATTTTTACCTGATGTTCCGGTTGCCAATCGGTTGGGTTTGGTGTATTTTTACCCATATTGAATTCGCCTTTTGGAATTAATACCATGTTTTTTAGTGCATCATTCTGAGCAAAAATGTGGAGTGAGAAAAGAAAAGCGAGTATTAACAAGATTGGTTTCATTGTTTTGGTATTTTAGATTCTTTTGGATTTTATTGGATAAGGGTTTTTGTTTGGTAATGGCAATCATAAAGTTACAAAGCTTTCCAAAAGAATAATCACAAAAAACAATTTTTCTCCTTTTTTGCACTGAATCCTATATTTTCAAACCAAAAGCGGCTGAACTCCGGATTTTTATCCTTCATTCAGCCGCTCTTAATTTTTCTGATCCGCTTTCTATTTCGAAGCTACCACAAATCCTCGTCCTTCAATTGCTTTAGAAATATCTTTCAGGTTGGTTTTATTCGAATCGAAACGCACAAATGCTGTTGAATCTTCGTGGTTGGCGCTGATGCTGTCGATTCCGGCCAATTCGTTTACCCCTTTGGCAATGGAGGCTTCACAATCGTCGCAATGCATACCTTCAACGCGGAGTTTAACTTCAACCATAACCGGAGCCTGGGCTTTGTCGGCTGTTTTCTGCGGTGAATTACATGCACCAAAGGCCAATACTGCCAGAACGATGAAAAGAGCTTGTTTCATAATGTTTTGTTTATAAAAATTGTATTCAGAACTAAATCTTATTTCTTCTCTACTTTCACTCCTTGCGGAGCTTTCTGATTCGGCGGATTCGTCCCGTGCAAACTTAGTATATAAGCAATTACCTGATCGATTTGTTTGTTGCTTAGCTGACTTTTATACGAAAGCATGCCTTTATCGATTACTCCGTCAACGATTACTTTTTTCAGGTCTTCCGGACGATTACCATGAATCCAGTAATCATCGGTGAAATTGGGACCAACCAATCCTTCCCCAAACTTACCATGGCATACGTAACAAATTTTGTCGAAAGTAGTTTTTCCTCCGGCAAGTATTTCTTCCTGAGTCATTGGTTTTGCAGCAGATTGAACAGCTTCTGCCTTCACAGCAACTTCAGTTTTAGCCCGGGCAGCCGCCATTTCTTTCGAATATTCCTTTTTCTGAATGATGGTGTCGTCTTTAAAAACGACCAAACGCATCAGGTACGTGAATGAGATGATAATGGTAATGTAGAAAATGTACTTTAACCAGGGTGGCAGCGGATTGTCAAGCTCTTTAATGCCATCGTATTCTTCGTGTCCGCCGAAATACTTGATTTGAGTTACATCATCAACTTCGTGTGTTTCCTTCAATTTATCGTCGTCATTTGGGTGCATAGTTCAGTATTTTGTGTTTTTGATTGTAAAAGTCATTAGTCAATAGTAAAAAGTCATTGATT
>Ga0079306_1002243_pt1 | contig 11053 bp, 8 predicted proteins | sample Methanotroph_Enr_FD_79181 | JGI IMG/M metagenome (GOLD analysis project Ga0079306, IMG submission 79181) | Enriched soil microbial communities from Old Woman Creek wetland in Ohio, USA - Methanotroph_Enrichment_5 | ecosystem: Environmental > Terrestrial > Soil > Wetlands | place: USA: Ohio...
AATAAAAAATATTTTATGAAAGTTGTTAAAGTCATAACTATTGTTTTGACGATATACTAAGATTATAAAGCCTTGACATCGCAATTAAATTATTCTCCACGAGTTCTACATCTCGAATTAAGCGTTTAAAGGGCACGGGGCGTCTTTATTGTGAATCCATTGGCGTGGGCGTCTCATAGAGATCCGTGCCCCCTTTTGCCTGTTTGTTAACCCAAACAACTCTGCATTGAATCTTCGCACTTTTCGCACGTTGCGCAATTCACATTCCGCAATTTCTTCCTAACTCGCAACCCGTAACACGCAACCCGCAACAATCCTATTAATTATTTTCGAAAAACATTTGACTAGCCCCGATCTGCTATTATAATCTGCCGGGTTTTTTTGGGCATATTTTGCCCGACAAAAAATTAAAAAAGAGGTAGATGATGGAAACTATGCAGCTGCTCAAACAAATGCTCACCGACGAACACTACAACAGGCTAATGGCACTTGGCAACACAAAGCTCCATGATTTCGTCGCCGATGCGATACGGCTCACAAATCCAAAATCGGTATATGTAGTTACAGATGAAAAAGCCGATCACGATTACGTCCGCGACCTCGCCCTCAAGCTCGGTGAAGAAACGCCCCTGGCCATGAAAGGGCACACCTACCACTTCGATGGCTATAACGATCAGGGCCGCGATAAATTCTCCACCCGTTATCTCCTCCCCGATGGCTGGGACCTCGGCTCGCTCGAAAGCATTCCCAAAAAGCAGGGCGTCGATGAAGTACGCGGCTACCTCAACAATATAATGGATTCACGACAGATGCTCGTATGCTTCTGGACTCTTGGCCCGGCTAAATCCGATTTCGCTATCCCCTGCGTGCAGATAACCGATTCGCCTTATGTCGCCCACAGCGAATCCATCCTGTACAGGCCCGGCTACGAGCACTTCCGACGCATCGGGGCATCAACAGAATTCTTCCGCTTCCTTCACTCCGAAGGCGAGCTTGACAACGGTGTCTCCAAGAACTGGGAAAAACGCCACGTCTATATCGATCTCGAAGAAGAACGCGTCTATTCCGTCAACACACAGTACGCCGGCAACACCGTCGGCCTCAAGAAACTCGCGCTTCGCCTCGCTATCCAAAAAGCCGACCGCGACGGCAACTGGCTCGCCGAACACATGTTCGCGATGGGCGCCCACGGACCCAACGGCCGCGTAACATATTTCTGCGGCGCGTTCCCATCCGCATGCGGCAAGACCTCCACCGCCATGATCCAGGGCCAGACAATCATCGGCGACGACCTGGCATACTTCCGCAAGAAAGACGGCAAGGTTCGAGCTGCCAACGTCGAAAAAGGCATCTTCGGCATCATCGAAAACGTCAACGGCAAAGATGACCCCGCCATTTACAACGTCCTCACAAATCCCGGCGAAGTCATTTTCTCCAACGTCCTAATCTCCGATGACCTCAAACCATACTGGCTCGGCATGGGCTGTGAAATTCCTGCCAGCGGCACAAACTACGCCGGCAAATGGAAAAAGGGTGATAAAGACGCCAAAGGCGCAGATATCCTCCCTTCGCATAAAAACGCCCGCTACACGATATCCATTTCCGATTTGGCAAACCGCGATCCCCTCGCAGATGATCCAAACGGAATCGAAGTCGGCGGCATAATATATGGCGGCCGCGACTCAGATACCTGTGTACCCGTCGAACAGGCTTTCGATTGGAAAGAAGGCATAATAGCAAAAGGCGCAACCCTCGAATCCGAAACCACCGCCGCCGTCATCGGCGCAACCGGTGCTCGCACCTTCAATCTCATGAGCAACCTGGATTTCTTATCCATACCCATGGGCAAGTACATCCTCAACAATCTCAATTTCGCCAACGACCTCAAAAAAGTCCCCATGGTCTTCTCGGTCAACTACTTCCTCAAGAACAAAGAAGGCAAGTACCTCAATGGCATGCTCGACAAACGTGTCTGGATACTGTGGGCAGAGCTACGCGTCAACGGCGATGTCGATGCTATCAAAACCCCCACAGGTATGATACCCAGATACGAAGACCTCGCAAAACTCTTCAAACAGAGCCTAAAGCAGGATTACACCCAGGCCAATTACGTCGAACAGTTCACCATTCGCATTCCCGAACTGCTCGCCAAATTCGAACGCATCGAAAAGATATACCGCGCCGAACCTTCGATCCCGCAGGTCGTCTTCGATACCTTCGACCTCCAGCGCAAACGCCTAAATGAATTCAAAGCCAAATACGGCGAATACATCAGCCCCCTCGATCTAAAATAGCGCAAGCTCAGCACCAACTCAAAGGGCCGATCACTCGGCCCTTTTTTTAATGATTTTTCCAGCCCCGCATGTGAATGCGGGGTGCCTTCACCTCCACAAAGCCCCTGATCAGTACAAGTTAGAGTCAGTTCTCAACAACCCACAACTCTGCGGCCTTTGCTTTCTCTGTGCAACTCTCTCTGCTTATCTCAAACCTTCTCTGCGAAACTCCGCTTCCTCTGCTCCTCTGAGATGAATCTTATTCCGATTCCTGACTTCTGACTTTGTATTCTCTTCGCCTTCATTCGACATTGCACGTTCGGCATTGGAAGTTGTGCTTTGTAAAAACCCTTTTTCTTCCAGCCCCTGTAAGGGGCGATAGCTCTGTAGCCAGGGGTGGAAACCCCTGGAATATGATAAAAAAAACAACGAGAACCCCCGTAGGGGGTGAAACTTAGAATATTTTTTACAAAGCAGGAAGTTGGACGTTCACTTTTAAAAACCCGCAACTATTGTCCCCTCTCAAGAACTGCCCAATACCCTCCATCCCTCTCATTGGCCCCCGCCGCAGGCAGCGTTAATTTCGAATCCACCAATTTAAACTGTTTATTGAGCTTCAGGAACAGCTCGACAATATCCTCGTTTTCCCGCTGCTCAATTGAACAAGTGCTGTAACATAATTTCCCGCCCTTATTCAAATATTCCGCCGTATTGGAAAGTATCTCAAACTGAACTTCCGCAATTTCTTCGACGGCTTTGGGACTAACACGGTATCTCGCCTCAGGCCGTTTAGCCAGCACACCTGTATTCGAACACGGCGCATCGATCAATATCGCGTCGAACCCCGCCCGCGCCTCCCGCGCCAAATCCCCGTATCTTATCACCCGCACAGATCTTATCCCCAGCCTTTCGCAGTTCTGGTACACCTTCTCGAGCCTCGCTTCTTCTATGTCCGTCGCGATGATCTCCCCCGCATCTCTCATTTCTTCAGCCATTTGCGTAGTCTTCGTCCCAGGCGCCGCACACAGATCAAGAACCCTCTGCCCCTTCTGCACAGCAAGCGCCTTCACCGCCCCGGCCGGCGTAATATCCTGCACTGAAAAGAGCCCCTCGCGAAAACCCGGCAATTTGGCCACATCGCCCCAGTGTTCTATTTTCACCATATCCGCCGAGCTCACAACCGCGCAAGGCACACCTTTTTCACCCAGCATCCCCGCAAGTTTTATAGCGGTTGTCTTCAGCGCATTAGGCCGCAAATATATCCCCGGCCGCCTGTTACTCCCAAGACATATCTCCCGCGCCTTCGCAAACCCGTACCTCTCAACCCACCCCTTAACAAGCCACCCCGGCAGCGAAAACGTAGCCGTCAAATATCCCACCCCATCCGTCTTCGGATCAGGCGCTATCGCAAACCTGAACACACACCCATGCTCACTATCCTGCACAACTGTATTTTTTGCATCCGCCCCTTCAAGGCTCGCCTGCCGCTGCGCAATTCCCCTCTGAACATTCCGCAGCACCGCGTTTACAAACCCCGCCCTCTTTGCACCAACCGCTTTCCTGGCCTGCTCCACTGCCTCGTCCACCGCCGCGTAATCCGCCCCCACCGGCCGGTAAACAAGCTCGTAAATCCCAACCCTGATTATATTGACCAGCTTCTTTTCTATCCGCGCCGCCTCAATGCGCCCGCAAGCTTTAATTATCTCATCGATCATCGTCCCGTTGCGTATTACCCCCATCGCAAGATCCGTAGCCGCCGCCCGTTCATCTGTCCTGGAAGAAAATCTGTCAAGCGAGTCCCGCACATTCGCCGCCTCAGGCTTGAACTTATTAAGTACCGCCACCGCGACTTCCCGCCCCGTCATCCCCACCCTGTAATTCTTTTCTTCGTTACCCAACTTCTCCGCCTTCTAGCATCAAATCCTTAACCATATTTTAGAATGACATACAAACACACAGAAATTGCTATTAACAGTAGAGGTATCATTAAACAGAGTATAATCAAAGAGCTTATCCCGATTGCAACAACAGCTTTATTCTCCTGCTTAATAGTTGCTGGCTCTTCTTGCCTTGTTACTTGTTTCTTGTCACTTGTCAACCAGTGCTCCTCTAACCACTAAGCACCAGGCACTAGGCACTCTTTCTTCGCCTGCTCAATTGGCATAAAAAAATCCCCCTCGCTGCACGCCCTGCCGTTCACAAACGCCTTAAAATCCATCAGGCCAGACCCCGCCGGCTTAACCTTTAAAAGCTCGATCGCCCCGCTCGCACAAACCACATGCAGATTTTTATCCAGCGTCCCAGCCGCTCCTCCACCCTGCGCGTTTTCCAACACCCTGCAATTTGCAAATATCACCCGCTCGCACCGCCCCGTCTTCTTGGAAACATAATAACCTTGCGCCTCCGGCCACGCCCACAGACCCCGTATTTTGCAGCATATCTTCTCTGCCGAATCATTCCAGTCGATAAACGCGTCCGATTTCTTAAGCTTGGGCGCTTTTGTAACCTTCGCCGGATCCTGCGCCTCATAAACCGCCGTTCCCGCCGCGATCTTGTCTATCGTCTCCAGCAGCAGCGGCGCAGCCAGCTTGCCCAGCCTGTCATGCAGTTCCGAAGCCGTCTCGCTCTCGCCTATCTTAGTCTTGGCCCGCGCAAGGATCATCCCCGCGTCCATCCTCTCCGCAAGCGTGATGATACTTACACCAGTTTCCTCTTCGCCATTAATTATCGCCCAGTTTATCGGCGCAGCCCCGCGGTATTTCGGCAACAGCGAAGCATGAACATTTATCGCACCCTTGGCAGGTATCTTTATCAGCTCCTGGCTCAGCTTCTGTCCGAACGCGATCACCACCATCAGATCAGGCGCCAGCCCACGCATTTGTTCAAGCACCTCCGGCGTGTTTATATCCTCCACCTGTGACACGCCGATCTTCATGAACTCGCCCCACCCCGCCACCGGCGTAGCTTTTAATTTCTTGCCCCGCCCCGCCGGATGCGATGGTTGCGTAAATATATGGATTACATTGTGATCACACGACGATGCGATCACATCAAGACATGCCACTCCAAATTCCCCCGATCCGCAGTAAACTATTCGCATGTATTCTCTTTGAAAATGAAACTCAAAACTTAAGCGCGTGACTTTGTCTTCCTGAGCGAAGCGAAGGACCTCTCTAAATATTTCGCGCAGCGACTCCTCATTTTTTATCTTTCATTTTCTTCGTAAATTTCCCGCAGTTCCTTGAGCCGTGCCCGTATCGCTATCTTCGCAACCGCGCTCATACGATCAACGATCAGCCTGCCCTCAAGGTGATCGCTCTCATGCTGAAGCGCCCGCGCATACAACCCAGTCGCCTCATCAATAAATTCGTTACCCTCCAGGTCCATCGCCTTGACTTCACATTGCGTATACCGCCGCACCTTCGCCCATATTCCCGGCAGCGACAAACACCCCTCCTCGTTCACCTCCATATCACCCGAAGGAGTTACCACCGGGTTGATATACACCCTCCCGTTTTCCTTCGTCCCGTCCAGCGATATAACGAACATTTTCAGCGGCACTCCCGCCTGCGGCGCAGCAAGCCCGATACCCTTTGTCTCGACCATGATATCAAGCATCTTGTCCGCCAGCTTGCGTATCGTGTCGTTAACCTTCTTTACAGCCTTGGCTTCACCCGCCAGCACCTTCGCCGGAAACCGCGTTATCTTGCATTTTTCAACGTCGATCGTCATTGGCCTCTATTGCCTCAACCCCACCGGCTCATCAAATTCGTCGCCCTTGAACGTCGAGCCAAGATAGCTCTTCCGCACAAGCTCATCCTTAATAACTTCACTGGGACTGCCCGACCCGATCACAACGCCGTGATCGATAATGTATGCCTTATCCACAACTTCAAGCGTCCGCTCGACATTGTGGTCGGTGATCAAAATGCTTACCCCGCTCGCTATGAGCCTGCGTATTTCGCCCTGGAGTTCCTCAACCGCTATCGGATCAACGCCGGAAAACGGCTCATCCAGCAGTATCAGCGATGGATTCGTCACCATTGCCCGCGCGATTTCCAGTTTCCTTCTTTCGCCGCCCGAAAGGAACCGCCCCTGGCTCTTGGCCACTTCCTTAAGCCCGAACCTGTCGATAAGTGCATCTGCTTTTTTGAGCCTCTCGCCCCTCGTCAGCGACATCGTCTCCAGTATCGCTAAAAGATTATCCCGAACGCTCAGCCGCTGAAAAATCGACGGCTCCTGCGAAAGATACCCCATCCCAAGCCTCGCCCGTTTGTACATCGGCAGCTTCGATATGTCCATCCCCTCAAACACCACAGACCCCTCATCGGGCACTATCATCCCGATGCACATGCGGAACGTCGTCGTCTTGCCCGCGCCGTTACGTCCCAGCAACCCGACAATACTCCGCTGCCCTATCGATATCGATATCTTATTAACCACGGTCCTGCCCGAATACTTCTTAACAAGACCCTGAGTTTCCAATAATGTCATTGCCACAAATAATACCTCTTTCCTGTCGAAAAAAGCATTATACCATCCCAAACCCCCAAATCAACACTGTTACCCCGGAATTAGCCGCTGGTCCTCATCCCCTTATTTTTGCACTTAGGCACTCTTTACACTTTTACACTTTTACACTTTTGCACTTTGAACTTTGAACTTAGAACTTTCCCCTTCGCCCTAAGCACTGGGCACTAAGCACTTCTTACTTCCCCTTTTTTGCCCGAAAAGCCCCCAACCCCTTCATTATCGCCGCCAGTTCACCTTTTCGGCTCTTATAAAACGCGCCGGTATCGCTTATCTTCTCATCATTGCAGTTGGTTATCATCTGACCGCCGAACCTGGCCGCGTTCATGGCGAACACCGCCTTGTAATCGGAATCCACACACACCGTCTGATCCCAGCTGTTTATTACCGCAAAACTCTCACCCGCCCCGCCGTCAAGCAGATCCCGCCCAAGCGAATAATCGCGCACATTGTTTTTAATACCAAGGAATTTCCCCAGCGTCCCCGGCGCATCCGCATGACTGGTAATTGTAGTTATCTCACGCGCCCCCTCCCCAGGTATCCACATTATCAGCGGCGCCTGTACCTGCTGTTTCACAAATGTCGAATTATGTCCCCATCTGCCGTGCTCCATGAACTCCTCGCCGTGGTCCCCCGCTATCACCACTATCGTCGAATCCAGCAGCTTATGATCTTCAAGATACCCAAGCACCCTGGCTATCTGCCCATCGAGATGATTGCAGGAATTGATATACCTGTTTTTTATCAGCCCGATCTGCCTCTCCAAATCGATCGTCGCGTAATTCATCTCCTCCAGGTAAGGCTTTGCGATCGCGTTCTCCGGCGGAAAATTATACGGCGCATGCGGCGACTCGAAAAACATGAACGTCATAAAAGGCCTGTCAGTCTCCCGCTTATCCATGAAATTTAATATCTCCCCGACATTTCGCCTGTCCCGCTCCCAGCTAAGCCCCTTCACATACGAATGCAGCTTGTCCGAGCCGACCTTAGCGAATATTGTCTTATCAAATTCAGGGTAAGAGAACATAGCGCTTGTATAAAGGTCCATCTGGTAATTCTGCTCAATCAGCGCATCCACCAGCACCGGCCCCCGCTGTTCATTTAAAAAGCTGAACCAGTAATTCCCATATAGTCCATAAAACAATGAAAACAGCCCCATCCTGGTCCCGTTGCCGCCGCTGTAATTGTTCCTGCACCAGATCGACCGCTTGGCGAATGCGTATGTCGCAGGCATGATATTTGGCTCTACCATATCCGCCCTCAGCGATTCCGCCGTAAGCCAAACCACGTTGTACTTCCTGCATTGCTTATCCACCACCAGCGGCCCCAGCGGATAATGCAGCCTGCTCAAATTTTCCTTGAGCTCCACCTCATCCGATCTTGGTAACTTCACGCCAAACTTTTGCGCAAGCCTCGTGAACGTAACAGGCGTGTAAAATGGCATCACCGCGCCAGCCGTAAGGATCGGCGAATAAAAATATATCTTGCTCACCCCGTAAACAACCGCCTGCCCCATGAATATTATCCCAGCTGCGAACGCCAGGATGATCGCCCGTTTTTTATTGAACAGTCGCTCCGCCCAATTGCCCGCAAACTCGGTCCCGCTCAAGATCATCAGCCCCGCCTGACCGACCACAATACCAGACAGTATCAACCCGAACGTAACAGAGGTATCTACGTCCCCGCCCATAGAATCTATTCCGCCCGTCGTCGTTATAAGATTCCACACAAATCCGTTTATGTGAAATCCGAACATCTTGAAGATCATCCCGTCGGCAAAAAGCAGAATATTCACCGCAGCCGCCGCAAACACCGCCGCGCAGTAAATTGCCGTCTTACTCCAGCCCTGCCCCAAAAATCTTGCCGCCCCGCCTCGCCCAAACACCAGCCCCGCAAGCCCGGTAGCCCCCGCCGCCGGCAAAAGATAAACCACACCGTAAACTAGCCATACCACAACCGCAAAAACAAACGTACCGACCCCGTCAAATTTGATCAACTTCAGGTAAGAAAAAGTATTCGCGAGAACCGCAAAATAAGAAAATACGAAAAACACCCCAAGAATTGACGACCGGCTTCGCTTAAACAGCAAACAACACCTCTGCTTTTACTCATTCTAAATATTTTATGTCACATTAAACAGCGTCCCGACGCAGTCGGGATTCCTCAACTAAGAACTAAAAAACTAAATACTCAAAACTCTCAAACTGACTATAGGTCAGTTTGAATTATTTGTCAATCTGCTCGAAATTTATTGCGCTACGCCGCCATCTGAATTCCTGTATATCAGCACCAGATTGCGAACATAAATAAAAAGCCCCGTCCCCTGTCCGAGTATAAAAACCGGGTCCCGCCTGTAAACAGAATATATCAGCAGCATCGCCCCGCCCGCCAGGCTAAGCCACCAGAACCCCACCGGTATAACCGATCTCTTGAGCCGCTCTGAAACGATCCATTGCCAGAAAAATCGCAAAAAAAACATCGTCTGCGCCGCAAACCCAAATGCTACCCACAAATGCTCGCTAGTTGCCCACTTCGAGATCATTTTACCTCACCTGCTGTCTTCCTGGTCTTCGTGCTATGTATAATATAACCGCAGTAATGACCTATCACTTCTTTTTTATATCCTATCCCTAACTCCTCAAGCTTGTCCCGCAGATCATCGCTTCCAAGCCCCTTAGCTATTATCTGATAGAGCTCATGCCGCGGTGCCGAATTTATCTCGTTGATCTTATCCGCCAGCAACCCGTCATGCATCGGCATATTCGGTTCCGAAGATACTCGCAAAAGCCTGCCGCCGAAATAGAACTGTATCCCGAAATCCTTGTGATTATTCAGCATTATGCTTTCGATGTCGCCTGCTGGCTTTAAAAAACAATCCGCCGCTGCCCGCGCATCCCTTGTCGAATTAAGCTCCGCGCACATTGCCTTGCCCGCCACGCACACAACCGCCGTCACCAGAAATGCTCTCCAGAACCCCTTCCAGTTGAGTTCCTCCTGTGCTCGAACCATCCCCCTTGCCAGCACTATCGCCACAGGTGCGAATATCGGCAAAAGATATAGCGGCATCCGGCTCTTGCTAACGCAAAAAATTGTCAGAGGCAAAAAAAGCCACATCGCAAGAAATAGAACCGCATCATCGCCCGCAACAAACCTCCTCAACTCGCCCAGGCAAGTCATCTGTTTTTTATATTTCGCGAATATATCTTTCCACGCTACCATCCATACCCCAGCCCCAAAAAGCACTATCGGCATATACAGCGTAAACACCGCGTACCATTCCCCGTGCCGCCCAAACTTATCGCTCGCTACCCTGTTTACAACCTCATCCTTTAGCCAGTAACTAATAAGCCCCTTGTTGGTCACCACAGATGCTATATACCACCCCAGCCCGCTTACCGCGAAAATCCCAAGACCCTCAATCGTAAATAGCTTGATCCCCGCGCCTCGTCGCCGCATAACTATATTATGTATGATTATAACCGCCGTAACCAGCAGCATCGGCGGCCCCTTCGTCAAAAACCCCAAACCCGTCGCTCCCCACATTGCCGCCGTCCACAACCGCCGCCTGCCCCCATCGCTCTTTATTCCACGCCAATAGCACAAAACGCTAAGCCCAGCCCACCCCGCAAGCATCATATCAGTCGAAAGCGTATTCGTTCCCGCTACCACATAAGGCGATGTCCCGAATATCGCCGCTGCGATCAATCCCGTCTTCGGATCCCACATGCTCGCCGCTATCCCGTAAACCGCCCCGCACAAGATCAATGCCATGATCGCGTTAGGGATCCTCAACCCCCACTCATTTTGCCCAAGAATTTTCATGCTCAGACCCTCCGCCCAGTAAAACAACGGCGGCTTCGTCCAGTGCGGTTCATACCCAAGCTGCGGTTGCATCCAATTACCAGTCTCGATCATCTCCCGCGCGCCCTCGGCATACCGCCCCTCGGTCGTGTCATATATCCCCCTGCTCCCCTGAAACGCAAACGCCACAACCGCGCACACCAACAGCACTATTCCTAAATTTCTATTATCTGTTTTCATACATATAAAGTTCCGCGCAGCGATTCCACAACTCACAATTAGAACTCAAAACTCAAAACTTCTCTAGCTCTTCCGCTTCATAAACTACCAGCCTGCTCGCCATCCACCGCACCCCGAATATATCGCGGAACCCACAGAACACGCGATTCCAAACCCCGTATTTCGCCTTGCCCGCCACCCTGGGCCTGTGATTTACCTCAACCTCAACT
>Ga0079306_1002245_pt1 | contig 11048 bp, 9 predicted proteins | sample Methanotroph_Enr_FD_79181 | JGI IMG/M metagenome (GOLD analysis project Ga0079306, IMG submission 79181) | Enriched soil microbial communities from Old Woman Creek wetland in Ohio, USA - Methanotroph_Enrichment_5 | ecosystem: Environmental > Terrestrial > Soil > Wetlands | place: USA: Ohio...
AGGGTCTCCAGGGATTCGCCGGGGTTGAACAGACCCACACCGACGCTCACGGTGATCTGGCGGCCGATGTCGAAATCCTCGCGGGCGATGGCCCGGCAGAGCTTGCGGGCGCAGGCCAGGGAACCCTCCAGGGATGTCTGGGGCATGATGACCATGAACTCCTCGCCACCGTAGCGGCAGACCACGTCGGTCATGCGCACCCCGTCGGCCACGGTCTTGGACAGCTGGATCAGCACCTGATCCCCGGTCTGGTGGCCGAAGCGGTCGTTGACTCCCTTGAAATCGTCGATGTCGAGCATGACCAGGCAGAGTTCCGTGCCGTGTCTGCGGGCGCGTCCGGCCTCGCGGGCCAGTTCGGTCTCAAAGGCGTGGCGGTTGGCCACTCCGGTAAGGAAATCGCGTCCGGCGAGGTGATAGAAGCGTTCCCGTTCGTTTTCGATGAGGGAGATGTCGGTGAAGGTCAAGAGGCTGGTGCTTCCGGAATCCAGGGACACCCGGTCCACCCGCAGCAGGAAGCGGCGGGGGGCTTTGAGGCTTGTGCCGTTCATGGCGGCCAGGATGAATTCCTTGCCCGAATGGCGTTCCAGCCAGGCGGCGAGGCTCTGGGGGATGGTCGAGTGCACCGTGCCGTGCCGGGCGCACAGGGAAAAATGGCTGCGCAGATAGGGGCCGAGTTCCTGGCCTTCCCCGGCCGGGGAGGGCAGGATGCGCTGGGGGTCGTTGAAGTAGAGAACCCGGCTACCGTTGGTCAGCAGATGACAGTTGGGCACATTGGCCAGCAATCCGTCGGACAGGGCCCGGCGGTAGGCGTCGTGCTTGCGCTTGGAGTGCTCGGCCGCGGCCCGGTCCAATCCCTTGAGGATATCGGTGATGTTGCCGGGCTTTTTTACGAAAAGATTGACGCCCAGTTCGATGGCGCCCAGGTAGAATTCCTCGTCGCTGAAACCCGAGGCGATGATGACGAAGGGATCGCCGCCGGATTCCCGGATGGCCCGGACCATGCCCAGGCCGTCCAGTATGGGCATGCGGATGTCGGTGATGACCACATCCGGCTCGAACTCGCGGTAACGTTCCAACCCGGTGAGGCCGTTATCGGCCAGGATCACCTGGGCCACGCGGGACTCCAGGGCCAGGGCCATGCAGTAGCGCGCGGGCTGGTCATCTTCCACCACGAGTACGCGCAAATTGCGAATGTCTGCCTGTGGCATGAATCCAACCCATTCGAGGTTGAGGAATCGGGGGGACCGTCTCTACGCCGGAGCTGATCCTGCATCGATCCAACGGTCAGCACACACGCGTTTACCGGATTCTGCGAGAGAGTCAACCCGGCCGGGAAAATAGGGGGAGGTATGGGGAGCGGGACGGTCTATTCGGCGCGCGGGACGCCCTGAGACTGGGAAGTCCGCAGGCCGTTGACGAACGAGGCGCCCAGCATTCCGAAGAACTCTTCCCATCGGCGCTCATCCCGCTTGGGGCCTCTGAGGTACGCGGGCTTGGAGACGTGGGCCAATTTTTTCAGCTCTTCCATGGCGTCTTCCTGGCTGCCGATCTTATCCACCAGCCCCAGGGCCACGGCGCTGGCCCCGGTAACGGCCCGGCCCTGCAGGGCGTCGAGCTTGTCGAAGGTGAGCTTGCGGGCCGTGGCCACATCGTTCAGAAAGATGCCGTGCAGCTCGGAGAGCAGGTCTTCAATGTAGGCCTTGTCCTCGGCGCTCATGGGCTTGTAGGGGGAGCCCGCATCCTTGAGCCTTCCGGTGGCGAAGGTGTGGAAGGTGATGCCGATCTTGTCGGTGAGCCCCAACACCGTGGTGTACTGGCTGCGCACGCCGATGGAGCCGGTGACCGTGCCGGGCAGGGCGAAGATGACCTTGGCCGGGCAGGCCGAGTAGTACCCGCCGCTGGCGGCCACGGAACCGAAGGAGGCCACCACGGGTTTCTTTTCGGCCAGCGTGGCCACCGCGCGATAGATCTCCTGCGAGGGGCCGAAGCCGCCGCCGCCCGAGTTCACCCTGATGAGCACGCCCTTCACCTCGGAATCCCGGCGCAGCTTGCGCAGAAAGGCCACCACCCGATCCGAGGTCTCGATGGTTCCCTCGATGGTGACGATGCCGATCTTGTCGGCCGTGGGCCAATGGAAGGCGCTTTCGTCATAGTCGAAAGCGGAGGGGGAGGGAGCGGAAAAAAAGGCCATGGCCCCCGTGGTGAGGGCCATGGCCAGGAACAGAACACCGAAGACGAACAGCACCGGGTGGCGGTGCCGAAAGCCCGTCTTCGGCGTGGATTCTACGTTATTGCTGGGCATCCTCTTGCTTCTGACGCAGCAGGTCTCCCAGGTTGGAACCGACTTCGGGGCCCGAGGAGCGGTATTCCTTGGACTTGCGCTTGTCTTCTTCTTCCTTGAGAGCCTTGATGGACAGGCCCAGGCGGCGCTCGTCGGCGCTGACGTGGATCACGCGCGCTTCGATGGTGTCGCCTTCCTTGTAGAGCTCGGCCGGGGTCTTCACCTTCTTGCGGCTGATCTCGGAGACGTGCACCAGGCCTTCGATGCCTTCTTCCACTTCCACGAACAGGCCGAAGTCGGTGATGTTGGTCACCACGCCCTTGACCATGCCGCCCACGGGGTAGCGGGCAGGCACATCGTGCCAGGGGTCGTCGGCCAGCTGCTTGATGCCCAGGGTGAACTTCTCGTTCTGCTTGTCCACGGTGAGCACCTTGGCGCGCACCAGGTCGCCGACCTTGAACATCTCGCCGGGGTGGCGGACTTTCTTGGTCCAGGAGATGTCGGACACGTGGATGAGGCCGTCGATGCCGTCTTCGATGCCGATGAAGATGCCGAATTCGGTGATGTTCTTCACGGTGCCTTCAAGCACGGCACCCTCGGGGTACTTCTCGGCCACGAGGTCCCACGGATTGGGCTTGACCTGCTTCATGCCCAGGCTGATGCGCTTTTTGTCCTGATCGACGCCAAGCACCACCACTTCCACTTCGTCGCCCACATGAACCATCTGGGACGGGTGGCGCAGCTTGCGGGTCCAGCTCATCTCGGAGATGTGCACCAGGCCTTCCACGCCGGCCTCAAGCTCCACGAAGGCGCCGTAATCGACAAGGTTGGTCACCTTGCCGGACATGCGGCGGTCCACCGGGTACTTGTCGGCGATGTTCTGCCAGGGATCGTCGGAGAGCTGCTTCATGCCCAGGGAGACTTTCTGCTTGTCCTTGTCGAAGGAGAGCACCTTGAGTTCCAGCTCGTCGCCCAGGCCGACCATTTCCTTGGGGTGCTTCACGCGCTTCCAGGACATGTCGGTGATGTGCATCAGGCCGTCGAGCCCGCCCAGGTCCACGAACACGCCGTATTCGGTGATGTTCTTCACCCGGCCGGTGACCACCTGGCCCTCGTCGAGGGTGGTGAGCAGGTCGCGGCGCATGGACTCGCGGCGCTCTTCAAGCAGCACGCGGCGGGGGACGATGACGTTGGAGCGGCGGCGGTTGATCTTGAGGACCCGGAACTCGAAGTCCTTGCCCACCAGGGCGTCCATGTCCGGCACGGGGCGCAGGTCGACATGGGAGCCGGGCAGGAAGGCCTCGACGCCGCCCAGGTCGACGGTGTAGCCGCCCTTGATGCGGCGCATGATCTTGCCGGTGATGATATCGTCTTTATCCTGGAGGTCTTCCAGCTTGTCGAACAGTTGCATCCGCTTGGCGCGGTCGCGGGAGAGGTGGATGGTGCCTTCGGATTCGTTCTTGCCGACCACGTAAACGTCGATTTCGTCACCGACGTTGATGGTGAGGTTGCCCTCGGGGTCGGTGAATTCCGACACCGGGATTTGGCCCTCGGACTTGAAGTTCACGTCGACAAGGATGTGTTCCTTGCCTACGCGGACGACGACGCCCTTGGTGATGATGCCTTCTTCAAGATCCCCGAAGTCTTCGTTGAGATAGTTCTCCAGGGCGGCCTCGAAGTTGACCTCCATGTCCGTGGGGTTTGACGATTGCGTTTGCTCTTGAGTGTTTGCCATGACCAGTTGACCTCCAACAGGATATTCCCTCGCAAAAGGATTTATCTGTTTATCAGACAAGCGGCTGGCTGACAATAAGGATTCTCGCGCTTTGAAGCCTTTCCGGCCCGATTATGGGAGTTTTTGCACAAGCACCCGGTCCACCCGGTGGTCGTCCATGTCAACCACCTCGAAAGAATACCCTTCCCATTCGAAATGTTCGGCAATGGCTGGTATGCGCCCCAGAATGTGCAACACGAAACCGGCCAGGGTCTGGTAATCGCCCTCGGGCAGGTGCCGCTCCAGCAGGGCGCAGACCTCGTCCATGGGGGTGAGCCCGTCGATGAGCCAGGAGCCGTCTTCGCGGCTGACCACGCGTGGTTCCTCGGCCCGTTCCGGCAGCACCATGTCCCCCACGATGGCCGCCAGCACGTCGGTCAGGGTCACCAGGCCCTGGATGTCGCCGTATTCGTCCACCACCATGGCCAGGCCCTGCCGGGCGGCTGAGAGCTGTTCGAGCACCGTGAAGGCCGGGGTGGTCTCCAGCAGGTAGAGGGGCTGGGTGATCTGCTTCTCCAGGTCGAAGGATTTGCCGCCCATGTTCACCGAGAGCAGATCCTTGGCTTCGGCCACGCCCAGGATGTTGTCGAGCCCGCCGCGCACCACCGGGAAGCGGGTGAAGGGCTGTGACGCGATGTTCCGGCGCAGCATGGCCTCGGGCTGTTCCAGATCCAGGTAGACGATCTTGGAGCGGTGGGTCATGATCGTGCCCACCGGCCGGTCGCCCAGGCGCATCACCCGCTCCACCATGTCGCTTTCGGCCGCTTCCAGCACCCCGGAGGTCACGGCCTCGCGCACGATGATCTTGATCTCCTCCTCCGACACGTGGGAGCCCACCTGGCCGCGCAGTCCGAAGGGCATGAGGGCCAGCCGGGTGGCGAAGGAGAGAAACCGGGAGGCCGGCGCGGCCACATACATGAGCGCAGCCATGGGCCGGGCCACCTTGACGGCCAGGGCCTCGGGCGTGGCGATGGCCAGGCGTTTGGGGGCCAATTCGCCCACCACCAGGGTGAACAGGGTGATGATGAGCACCATGAGGCCGAAGCCCAGCAGGTGGGCGTAGGGGGCCAGGACCGGAACGCCGCTTACCAGCGTTTCGGCGTAATGGCCCAGGGCGGCTTCACCATAGGCGCCGGAAAGGATGGTCAGCAGGGTGATGCCCATCTGGGTGGCGGAGAGGAAACGGTCCGGCTCCCGGGCCATGGCCAGGGCCAGGGCCGCGCCGGTCTCGCCTTTTTCCGCCATGTGGGCCAGCTTGGGCTTGCGCGAGGTGAGCACGGCCATCTCCGCGCAGACCAGGAAACCGTTCATGACCAGCAGCACAACAACCAGGCCGATTTGCCAAAAGAGATCCATGAGAGTCTATCCTTGAAAGCGCATGTCCGGGCCCGGGCCACCGGGCCAAGGGGGGCGGCCGTGCGGGCCGGGGGTGAAAGCCGGTCCCTCAGTGGACCCTTACGTCAGGGGCGGGCGCCAGGGCAAGGAGCGTGTGGACAGCTTCCGCCAATCTCCTATAGCATGCCGGATGGCCCGCCGGGCCGATTCAGCCGCCCCAGGAGCGCCCATGAGTCAGGACATGAAGACATTTTCCCCGGAAGAGCTGGCGACATTCGACGGCAAGGACGGCCGCGCGGCCTACGTGGTCTACAAGGGGCGGGTGATCGACGTCAGCGGCAGCGCGCTGTGGCGCTCGGGGCGGCATATGAACCGGCATTCGGCCGGAACGGACCAGTCAGGCGAGCTGGCCCGCGCCCCCCACGGCGAGGACGTCTTGGAGCGCTACCCCCAGGCCGGGGTGCTGGCCCCGACGCTTTGCGCCGTGCCGGACCGTTCCGAAGAGCGGGAACTGCCCTGGCTGTTGCGCAAGAATCCTCTCCTGCGACGCCATCCGCATCCCATGGCCGTGCATTTCCCCATAGCCTTCGCCACCGGTGCGGCGGCGTTCATGCTGCTCTACCTGTACACCGGGCTCGAGGTGTTCGGCTATTCCGTGTACGGCAGCATGTTCCTTGGCGCCGTGTTCACCCCGCTGGCCGTGTTCACCGGCCTGGTCACCTGGCGCTACAATTACGGCCAGCGGCTTATCCGGCCGGTGCGGATCAAATTGCTGCTCAGCCCGATCCTGTGGCTGGGATTTCTTCTGGGCACGGGCTGGTGGCTCATCGACCCGGAGGCCCTGGCCGAGCCGCTGGCCTACGCCGTTCTGGTCTTCGCCATGCTGCCGGTGATGAGCGTCATCGGCTGGTTCGGGGCCACCCTCAGCTTTCCGGCCCACGGCTGACCGGCCGGCGGCCCCTCAGCGCAGGGCGAACCACAGCAGGGTGATGGCCAGCATACCTGCGGGAAAGTAGCTGGCCCGGTTGAACAGAGAGGACGCCCGGGCGCGGCTCTGTTCCCGGGAGAGTCTCCAGGCGGGCAGGGCCAGCAACCAGATGTTCAAGGCCGCGCCCAGGGCGATCATCCGCCAGGGCAGCCCGGCCGGAGACAGGGCCAGCAAGGCCACGCCCAGCAGGGCCGCGCCGCCAAGGCACCAGAAGGCCAGCCGCGCCGCGCGCGGCGTACCCAGGCTCACGGGCATGGTGCGCGCGCCCTGGCGGCGGTCCAGCTCCAGATCAAACCAGTCCGCCGGGATGTTCTGTCCCCCGATCTCCCATAAGAACAGCATGGCGAACACCACGAGCAGGAACAGCCCCCCGGCGTTGGGGTCCACTGCCAGCACGGCGGCTACGCCGCCCAGGGTCTTGACCACGCCGTTGATGAGGGCGCGCAGGTGGGAGACCTTCAACAGTTTGCAATAGACCACTTCCAGGCCCGCTCCCATGAGCAGCAGCCAGGCGCAGACCGGGTTGAGCGCCCAGGCCCCCAGCGCGGCCGCAAGGCCCCAGGCGGTGGCCCAGGCCAGGCCCTGGCCGAGGCCGAGCTTGCCCTGGGCCAGGGGATGGCGCACGAAGACAGCGTCCAGGTAACCCGTGGTGTCCACGGTTCCGCCACCGTAATTGGCCTTGTCCGTCGCGTAGTCGGCCAGATCGTTGACGGCGTAGACGGCGGTGTAGGCGGCGAAGGCCGTGAACACCCCCAGCAGCATGATGCCCGGAGGGGGGAAGCGGCCCAGCCAGAGCAGGGCCGTAAGCACGGGCGCGGCCATGTCCAGCAGCCCGTGGGGCGTGCGCGACAGGGCCAGGAAGAACTTCAGGCGGCCGGGGCCGGAGCATCTGCCGGAGCCGCCGGGGCAGCCGGAAGTGGAATGAGGCTGAGTCATGGACCGGGAATCCTCAGAGGCTAATAATGGGTGTCGCCCGGGGTGACGGTTCCCCGGAACACCCAGTATTGGTAGATGTTATAGGCAAAGGCCACGGGCAGGGCCAGGCCGAAGCACCAGAGCATGACCGTAAGCGACTGGGGCGAAGCGGCGGCCGCTTCGGGAGACAGACGCTGGTCTGTGAGCAGCGGCCGCAGGGCCAGGACCCAGCCCGCCAGGCAGGCGGCGGTGTAGCAGGCCGCAGCCGGGAAGACGCCCTCGCCCCGGTTCAGGGCCATGAGCAGCCAGGCGAAATAGATGAGCGCGGCCAGGGCCACGGGCAGGCCGAACAGGGCGGGCAGGGGCAACAGGCTGGCCAGGGTGGCCTGCAGGAACAGGCCGGCCATGGCGGCCAGCAGCAGGATGCGCGGGGGCCGGTACTCCGCCAGCTTGCCTGCGGCCCAGCCGGCGCCCAGCACGACGGTCAGGCAGGCCAGGCCCAGCGCGCCCAGGGCCGCACACAGGGCGCCTGCGCCCCGGGCCCAGGCGAAGACGCCCGGAGCCTCGGGCAAGCCAGGCAGCAGCGCGCCGAGCATGGCCCCAAGCAGGAGCACCGTGCCCAGGCTGCCCAGACCGAAGAGGGTGGAGAAGCGCCGGGGGGAATCGGCATGGGCGTGGTATTCCAGGCCGATGCCCCTGGCCGTCAGGGTGAAGAGCAGCAGGGCCAGGGGCAGGTACAGGGCGGTCAGGGCCACGGCGTAGACCTTGGGAAAGGCCCCGAAGAGCATGCCGCCCAGGATGACCAGCCAGGTCTGGTTGGCATGCCACACCGCGTCGATGGTGGACATCAGCCGCGCGCGCCGCTCCTCGTCCCGGGTGAGCAGCACGATGATCCCCACCCCCAGGTCGAATCCGTCGGTGATCAGATAGATGACCAGGATGAGGGCGAGGAGCCAAAACCAGAGTTCGGGCAGGATGGACAGGTCCATGGCGTGCTCCTCAGTGCGACGGCGGGGTTGCGGTCAGGTCCGGTCCCTTGCTCAGGATGCGGCCCATGAAGAACAGGGCCGCCAGGGGCAGCATGGTGTAGAGCGCGGCGAAGGCCGAGAGGCTCGTGAGCACGGCCTGGGCCGGCAGGACGGAGGCAACCTCCGAAGTGCGCAGCAGGCCGTAGACGATCCAGGGCTGGCGGCCCACCTCGCGGGTGATCCAGCCCATTTCGGTGGCCGCGAACCCCAGCGGGGCCATGGCCAGCCAGGCCCCCAGCAGAAACTTCCGGCCAGGGGCCTTCCCGGGGGTCAGCAGTCCCCGTCGCCAGGTCAGGACGGTCAGGGCCATCAGGCCGATCATGGCGAAGCCGATGCCCACCATGACCCTGAAGGTGTAGAAGGGGATGACGATGGGCGGGCGGTCCTGCTGGGGGAAATCCTTGAGGCCGGGCACGGTGCCCGTGGGGGTGTGGGTGATGAGCAGGCTCAGCACGTAGGGGATCTGAAGCTCGAAGGAGTTGCGCTCGTTGGCCGGGTCGGGCCAGGCCAGCATGTTCCAGGCGGCCGGAGTGCCGGAAGGGTTGGTCTCCCAGTGGGCTTCGATGGCCGCCACCTTGGCCGGCTGCACCTTGCCGAGGTGCACTCCCGAGGCGTCTCCCATGAAGGCCTGCAGGGGGGTGACGGCCACGGCCATCACCAGGCAAATCTTGAAGGAGCGCAGGAAGAACTCGGTGTTGCGGTTTTTCAGGATGAACCAGGCGCTCACCCCGCCTACCGCGAACAGGCTTGATTCCAGGCAGGCCAGCCACATGTGGCCGAAACTCAGCAGCGTATCCGGGTTGAGCACCGCGGCCCGGTAGCTTTCCAGCATGAAGACCCCGTCAACGAAGGAACCCCCGGCCGGGGTCTGCATCCAGGAATTGGCGGACATGATCCAGAAGGCCGACAGCGAGGCCGCGAAGAACACCAGGATGGTGGCGGCGAAGTGGACCTTGGGCGGCACGCGCTTCCAACCGAAGAGCATGATGGATAAAAACGCCGACTCCAGCATGAAGGCCGAGGATGTCTCGATGGAGAGGGCCTGGCCGAGGAAGTTGCCCGTGGCCATGGAGAACGGCCCCCAGTTGGTGCCGAACTGGAATTCCAGCGGGATGCCGCTGACCACGCCCACGGCGAAGCCCACCCCGAAGAGTCTGGCCCAGAAGCGGAATTGCCGATAATAGCCCGCATCGCCGGTCTTGAGCCACAGGGCTTCCAGAATGACCAGGAAGGCGGCCAGGCCGATGGTCAGTATCGGCCACAATATATGGAAGGTGGTGGTCAGGGCGAACTGCAGGCGGGAAAGCAGCACGTGGTCGCCGAAAACATCAAGCACAGTGGCCTCCTTGCCCCTGGCCGGCAACGGGTTTTACCGCCACTCCCACCGTGGTGTGGCGCGATTCCCGGCAGCCCGGCAGCGGTTCCAGGCCGCATCCGGCCAGGGCCTGCCGCCATTGGGGGCCCTGAAAGCGGTTTTGCGTGGGATGGAGTACCACGTGGCGCAGTATCCAGTTGGCGTACAGGGCTTCGAAAATCTCCTCGAAGTAGAAGGCCCCGCCGGGCCTGAGCACCCGGGCCACCTCGGCGATGCCGCGCTGCCAGTCTTCCAGGTGGTGCACGATGCCGAAATTGAAGACCGCGTCCATGCTGGCGTCCGGGAAGGGCAGGTTCTGGGCGTCGCCCTCCATGAACACGGCCTGGCGCGGGCCGCGCCGGGTCTGGCGGCGCAGGGCCAGGGCGATCATTTGAGGGTCGAGGTCCAGGCAGTAGAGCCTGGCCGGGGCGAAGGTCTCCACGATGAGGGCCGCTCCGGCCCCGTTGCCGCAGCCGATCTCCAGGCAGTCGCCGCCGGGGGGCATGGGCCGCAGCGCACGCCAGAGAGCCGTTTCCCGGCGCTGGAACAGACGACGTACGGGCGAGTTGCAATAGAAGCGTTCGGGCCAGTTGACCTTCATGCGGCGGGCCTGTGCGGGAATAGAGGGCGCTGTACCATGTTTTCACATCATGAATCGGGTGGATGGTCCTGTCAAGGCGCAACGTGTGCGCCGGTCCCGCCCCAGGGCGTCCGGCTGGCTGGGCAAGCCGGACGCGGGGGAGGGGCCGAGGGGCAAATCCTGGCGCGCGAAGGCCGGTTCCGGCCGGCCGGAGGCCGCCAGGCCCTCGGGGGAAGGCCTGGCAACCGGTGCGGCTGTGCCGTGCGAAGGGCCGCTAAAAGGCCGAGGTGCCCGAAGTGCCTGTCGTCCCTGTCGTCCCGGTGGTGCCTGCCGTCCCGGTGGAGCTTGAGGACGAGGAGGTGCTCGGCGTGCCGATGGTCACCAGGCTCTGGTTGCCCGGGAGCAGGGCAAAGGGGCCGCGGGCAAGGATGAGCTTGTCGAAATCCGTCAACGTATCGGAATTACGGAGCTTCCGTTCGGCATTGCTGTAGGCGGCGGCGGTGACCACCTGGGTGGCCAGGTTGGTTATGAGCAGGCTTTGCATGTAGTTGTTCTGTTGCTGGGTGGTCATGTTGCCAAAGATGAACTGCTCTACCGGGAAGGCCACCTGCGTGGTGCTCGACGTGGATGAGCCCGAGGTGGAAGTGGTTTGGGCCAGCGCCTGGCCGGACATGCCCAGTATGCACAGACAGACAAGGGTGAAAAGGGTCTTGTTCATGGTGGTGTCCTTCGCTGAGGGTTGAAGGCCACTGTACCAAAATAGCGAGGAGGGACAAGCAAAATCCAGCCCGGG
>Ga0079306_1002246_pt1 | contig 11045 bp, 8 predicted proteins | sample Methanotroph_Enr_FD_79181 | JGI IMG/M metagenome (GOLD analysis project Ga0079306, IMG submission 79181) | Enriched soil microbial communities from Old Woman Creek wetland in Ohio, USA - Methanotroph_Enrichment_5 | ecosystem: Environmental > Terrestrial > Soil > Wetlands | place: USA: Ohio...
TGTACTGATAATCGGGATGAAGCATGATTACGATATCTGCACCTAATTTCATAGCAGTATCATAACAGGTTTTCTGGTTGCCTCCATACCCTTTGTTTATTTCATGTTGAATAACATAGTTAATTCCAAGGGCTTTGGCTTTCTCAACAGTATTATCGCGGCTTCTGTCATCAACAAGCACAACTTCATCAACAATGTCAAACGGGATTTCACTGTAGGTTTGTTCCAACGTTTGTTCTGCATTATAGGCCGGAAGGACGATGACCAGTTTTTTACCATTTATCATTTGAGGGAGTACTTTTAAAATATTAGTTTTCTTTAATGCCAGGTTTCTTTTATCAGAGAATCCTGGAAAGAGTAAAATCGTCGAAATAGACTGGAGAATTACCGCTATTCCATAGATAAAACTTTATTTTTTCGCTTTTATAGTTCGCCGGAATAGTAATTTCAAGAACCACCTTTTTCCAGCCTTTTGCATCAGCTTTTAAGTAATCGCTGTTTTGAACATAGAATTCTTCGCTTTTAGGAGAGGATGCAACCAGGAATCCCGTGGTTTCTCCTCCTTTGCGCCAGGCTGCAAACCTATATTGCTGTCCTGGTTTTATACTATCCAGTTCGATAGCCATAGCATATGAATCCCTGTATGGTAATTTTGCGGCAAATTTTCCAGTCCTTACAACTTCATTGGATTGATTGTCATTATTCTGGAATTTAAAGCTACCAGATAAAAACCATTTTCCATCTGCACTTAACGTATCTGCTGAACAGTTAACCGCCCATGCCGGCTTCCTGTTTAATTCTTTAAAAAGCAAAGAGTTTGCAGTGTCTACCTCATAGATTACCTGAGTACGGCCCTGGTAGAGTTGTTTGATGACGAGCCCGCCTTTCAGCACCAAATCTTTTTCTTCGTTAGTCATTGGTCCTCCAACAAGGAGGATCTTTCCTCCATAATCGTTCACAAGGTCTTCGGCAGGTAAGGTAGCTTCCCAAAACTGGAAGCGGTTGATCCGGGTGTCATAAAACAGCCCTTCAGGGTAGTGTCTACGTAATGCCTCAAGATGCAACTGTTTTGAATAAACACTGCCCCAGCGTAATGCTGAATAAGGATTAATAGATACCGGGTAGTAATATACCTTTACATAGTCCGAAAATTCTGTTTCCAGGCGTTTCTTTACCTGGGCATATTCTTCGTTTGTGATGATATATCCATGATTGGATGCTACAAGGTAGTTCCTGCCGGAAATTCCTGCAAACAAGAAAATAGCCAGTATGGACGGTGGCAGATAGTTATGAATCCAGGCAGGTTTAATCCAGTTAAGGTCCCTTATGCTTAAAGCACCAAATATCCATAAGGCTCCGGTGAGGCTAATAATTGGAATGAGGTAATGGTTTGCATGATAATGCTTGGCTACCATCAAAATCCCAATGAGTTGAACCGCGGAAATGCATACTGTAAATTTCAGGGCTGGTGAATGGGTGAAATTGCGAACCATTCCAAAAATGAATAGAACTGAAATATATAATATTGCAACCAGGATTGAAATTGCCAGGGCCGGGTTGTTCGAAACTATTGCAGGAATATTTGCAAGAAAAGTTGAAAAATCAATAAAGCCTGTTCCTCCCTGTCCATAAGTCCCTGTATGAGTCGACAAACCGAGAAACCATTTAGCCATATGAGGATACTCAGGGATCGCAGGTGATGTGAAAAGTATAAAAGCTGGTACTATGGAGACCAGGTAAGTAAGTTTAGGCTTGCGTCCCTTAAGTAATAATAAAGGCAGAATCGCAAGGGGAAGAAACGTTGCCTTCGTCGCTAGTCCGAACCCGCTAAGCAATCCAAAAACCCAGGGATAGCGTTTCGTATCCTTGTCATAATCCGTGTAATATTTTAAAACTACAAGCAACAGGATCATGGTGATAAATATGAGAACAGGTTCTGGGGATACTTTAGTGAATGCAATCTCCAGCAAGTTTGTTGAAATAAATGGGGTGGCTTGCAGGATCAGGCTAAACCAGAAATTGCGAAGAATTAGCAAAGATGTAAAGCCTAGCAAAAGCATCATCAGTGAATTCAGCACTATTGACACTTTGCGTTCAAGTTCAACATAGGAATCTGGATTTCGGATAACATCGGTTTCAAGGTCACTTTTTTCCGAGAATTTCAGGAAATGAGCTATCCGAAGCACAACAGCGTTATACATTTGGGCCGGAGTACCCGGATTATCGGTGTGTCCAACGGAATGGAAAGTAGCAATGTTTATCCCATTTAAAAGGTATGCATATTCCGGGTCACCACTGAACCAGGTGCGGTTGAAATTCAGTCCAACTATCAGAAATACCAGTGGGAGAATGAAAAGGCCTACCTTGAGTAATATCTTTTTTAATTGGTTCATACATTTAATTTTATAGAATTGATGAGAGAATTATTTACTGATTATTCCCTCCAAACTTTTGATTGAATACCCATTCAGCATCCAGCCTGAGCATTTCTTCGAATGTAACCTTCTTTTTAATCGCCTTTTCTCTGATCATCTTTATTGATTCCTTACTGCCCCGGAGCGAGGCCATTATTTCCTTTATTTTCTGTTCACGTTCCACCTGCGACATGCTTTCAGCCTTGGTAGGATTGGTGTATGCCTGGAATGCCCTATCGAGAAATCCGAAAGGAAATTTGAATAGATTTGCCTCAGTTGAAAGGAGAATTACGAAATCCTGCTTTCCCAATTCTTCAAGCATATTAAGGGAACTAACTTGCTTTGGGTTTGGCCAGGCCGGGTTATGGGCTTCCTGGTTGTAGAACCAGAAACTATTATTGTCAAATAGGCGGGACCCAATTCCCGAACCCATTATATTCCAGTAATAACTATCTCCAACAACCAATACATCAGGTTTGACCTTTTCCGGGGAATCATTGTACCTGATAGCTGGATAAGCCAGTTTACCGCTGGGAATTGGAAATAAAAGGTTCATTCCATCAGAAATATCGCTATCAGTCTCCCGTGGTTTTTTGGAAACCTCAACGCCATCCCAGCTAAAATCCACCATATCGATCCCGGATGTCTTTTCCATATACTTTACCAGTGAATCCACCGCTAATGCAACTCCATACAAACTCCAATGAATACCAGTCTTTGAATACAATGGATATTTGCTGGTATCTTTCATGCTCACGAACCAGGCGTTAAAATCAAGAAAATGAACACCCTGGCTTCTGCAGTTTTTTACAAAAGATTCATAATTCGTGGGTCCACGCTTGCTGAGCTTGTATTTGTCCGGGATATACTCGGGATAAAACGAAGCTTTTCCTGGTGCAAATACTATTAGAAAGTGCTTACCGTTCTCCTCAAGTTTATCCTGAAGGAACCTGGCTTTGGCAACCTGACCTTTGATTTGTTCCTCACCCACGAAATCCAATCCTTCGTAAGCTTTGATATAGTTCATTTCAAAGAGGTAGTTGTTTTTTCCTATAATCACGCTATTGGCCAGTGCAGTGTCGAACATGGTAAATGCAATCTGGTTATTGATGCGGATGAGTGTAGGCCGGAATCCAATGCCTTGTTCGAGGTAATCGTCGTACGATTCCTGGAAACTTGCGTCAAACCATGATTTTACAGTAAGAGTTGGTTGAGTAGGAGCAGTTATGGCACCTTTGAGGGGTTTTTCATGAACGAAACCAGTATATTGCTGAATTGCTGGTAATGTTAACAACATCATCAGGACAGCAAAAAGGATATACCTGGTTAATTTCATGTCTAGAACCTGAAATATATAAATGGGTTAAAACCAAATGCAGTGATTGAACTTACACAAATGAGAAGAAGGAATACTGAAATCAAAGTGACAGCAACATGCCTGCGGGTTGTATAATTGTTGAAATAAACTGCATCCTGGACAAGTTGGCCCCATTTTGAATAGACGAAGAATGCAAAGATGACCGCAAAGCCGAAGTAAAGATAAATGCCTTTATACAGTTGAATCGAATTCCCTGATTCGAATGAGAACATTCTGTTCAGGTATTGGAATGCATCAGGAAGAGCCTCAATCCTAAAAAAGACCCAACCAATAATTACAACAAGGAAAGTAAATAATGTGCTTATGAACTTGCCAACCTTGAGATAGATTTTCGAAAGGAAAATCCTTTCAATAACAAGGAATAATCCGTGATATGCCCCCCAGAGGATAAAGCTCCATGAAGCCCCGTGCCATAAACCCGAAGCCAGGAAAACAAGCCAAAGATTAAAGTATAATCTCCCTTTTGACGAAACCCTGTTGCCTCCCAAAGGAATATATAGGTAGTTGCGCATCCATGCTCCTAAACTCATGTGCCAGCGTCGCCAAAATTCCGTAATGCTTTGGGAAATATAGGGGTTGTTGAAATTTTCGGGGAAACGGAACCCGATCATCCTTGCAATACCAATTGCCATGTCAGAGTACCCTGAAAAGTCAAAATATATCTGGAAAGTGTAAGCCATGATGCCAACCCATGCTGTGAAAGTGTCGAGATGAACATAATCCATTGAGAATATGGCGTCTGCCTGCTGACCCATATGATTGGCAATGATCACTTTTTTCGCCAGTCCAATTACGAATCTGTAAAAACCTGCAAGCTTATCATCAATGGTTTCATTGGCTGAGCGGTCAGTGATTTGGTCTGCAAGCTGATGATACCGGATGATGGGGCCAGCAATGAGTTTTGGGAACAGGATGATATATAGCTGGTAATCCCAGAAATTCTTGAGTGGTTTGTGGATCTTGCGATAGACATCCACAACATAGGTAATGGTTTCAAAAGTATAGAAAGAAATTCCTATAGGCAGAACCAATTTGGTCCAATGAACGCCTGTCATGCCAAAAAGGGAAAGGAATGAGTTTACATTCTCGACAAAAAAGTTGGAATACTTAAAATAGAAAAGTAAGCCAAGATTTACTGAAACGGAAAGTGACAGCATGAGTTGGCGGTGAAGTTTGGTCCGTGTAGCCGCCATCCAGCGTACAAGATGAAAATCGAGGAATGTAGTTCCAAGAATCACAAAAATGAACCGTGGAGCTCCCCAGGAATAGAATAATATGCTGGCAAGAAGGGTGAAATAATTTTTGAATTTGCCCGGAATCAGGTAATAGATCAGCAGAAAAGCAGGTAGAAAGTAAAGTATAAATATACTGCTGCTGAATACCATGCCTGTCTGTTGGTTTGATGGGTTTTAGGGTGGGCAAAGGTAGCGGAAAGTTAAACTTATTACAACCTATTTAATGCAATCTGCTGAATCATATTATTAAGAGTTTCAAAGATTTTTTGGTTAAGTTATCAATGATTGGAATAGAATTCAATGGTTGATTTTGAAATAGAAAAAACATGTAACAAGGTTTTTGTCTTACCTTCGAAGGGCTTATTGTAAAAAGGAACTAGATATGGAGGTAGAAATAATCCTGTACGTTAAAGATCAGGATAAAAGTAACGAGTTATATCGTAAGCTATTGAAAAAAGCACCGGTTCTGGATGCTCCAGGAATGACAGAATTCCAATTGTCTGACAACTGTAAGTTGGGATTAATGCCATCTGAAGGAATTGTAAAGATTTTAAAAAATCATTTACCCCATCCTGCTACCGGGGATGGAATACCTAGGTGCGAATTATACTTAAGGGTTGAGAATATTGAGGAGGAATATGAAAATGCGTTAAGTAGTGGTGCCAGAACCATCAGCCCCATCCTGGATCGTGACTGGGGCGATAAAGCCTGTTATTTTGCCGATTTTGATGGCCATGTTATAGCCTTCGCCAGTTCGGTTTAACCAATTATTTATCCCGGTTAGGACTTTAGGATTTAGGATGAAAAGACCGGAACAAATTAAAAGTATTATCCTTTGGGCTTGAATTTCAATAAATCAAGGAGGCCGATAGAATCCTCCTTGATTTGTTTAAGGGAGATTGGCATCGTCAACCAATAAAAGAGCCCGATGATCCCTCCCCAAAGGAAAAATGCTGTAAAGTGAAGCAGGGAAAAAGAAACAGCCGTTTCAGCGGACAAATCATAAAACGAGAACAGGGCTACAAGGGTTGCTTCACGAGTGCCAAATCCAGCTATTGAAATTGGAATAATTGTGGATAAACTCATGATGCTCATTATAAATGCAACATCAGATAACCCGGTTTTAACTTTAAGGGAGTGCAAGATCAGCCATGAGAAAAAGAAATAGGCCACGTAAGCTATGATGGTTATTGCCCACATCTTTAATCGATTCTTTCCTGTTACTGCCCTGAAACAATCATAAATGAATTCTGGAACCTGCCAACGGGATAGCCATTTCTTACGGATAACTATCCCTAAAAATGCCATGCCGGTAGCATATAACAACACAAGGGCTACTAGTACCAGCAATACATATACAAACCCGGACAGATCACCTAAAACCTTAAAATAGAAAGTGATTCCTGATATACCGAACCAGCCCAGCATGCTAAAATCAAAAATGCGATCTGAAACAATGGTCTTGAAAGCCTGAATAAATGGAATAGGGGTTTCCTGGCGGACATAATAAAGTCGGGCAATTTCACCAATACGGCCTGGAGTAACGATACCGATCGCATCACTCGACATATACGCTCCAAAGGCCCTGTAAGGTTTATACTCAAAGCCTTCGTTAGCGACAAGCAGCTTCCAACGATAACTTTTAATCCCTAGCACTATCACTACCCCAAACAATGAAAATAAGTAAATAGGGAGATCTATATTGATTAAAGTGTCTCTGAACCCCTTAGTGCTAAAATCCACCTTTGAGAATAGGAAAACCAAGATGGCAACGGTTACCACCAGCTTAACGATGAGAGAAACCGTTTTCTTTGTCATAGTATCAGGTGATTTCTTTTGATTCGGGAAGTAGACTTTTTCCAAGCTAAACGTGAGTGCTCAAATATTTTTCCGACCCAGGCTGGCGAAAACAGTTCAATAAAAAACCGACCAATACGCGTTCCCAACACTAAAAAAAGGGAAAGAATAACCATCTCCATCAGGTAGCGACCAATAGGGAACCCTCCTAATGAATAACCATAATCAGGGACAGGTAATCCAACAAGCTTCCGGAACCGGATTCGAATGAAGCTTCCGCGTTTCTTCAGGTCATATCCATGGGAATGCATGGTAATAGCTTCAATGATATCGATATTCTCCAACTTGATGCAGCCTTCAGCTTTCATTTGTTCAATTATCGACAAACCCTGCTCTGAACGTGCAATGATCATGGAAAATCCTTTTCCCCTATCTTCGTATTGAGGTGCCCAGGCATCTCCTCCTGAGATATCAGTGAATTCATTACTAAGATCGGTGCAAAGCAGGCTGTTTTTAAGAATATGGAAAGGTATGAGATAATTTGCATGAAATTTTGGCAATTCGATTATCCTCCCGCTTGCCATTTCAACGCGCATGCTACCCGGCCATTCTCCGTATCTGAAATATAGTTTGGAGATCTTTCTGTAATCCTTTTCATCGTGGGACCTAAGGAAACTTTTAACAGATGAAAAATGCAAGGTATTGCCGTAAAAGGGGCCAAAGATGTAGGCTATGTTTTTAACAGAAATATGGTTGATAGCCTGGAGTTTCCGGATAGATTGTATTTGTCCTGGAAGCCCGACATAGGCAAGTCTGCCCTTAAAATGCTCTATTTCCGGGAGAATTTCATTTACAGAGGTAATAATGTACTTGCTTTGGGCAGCAGATAATATTTCATCCCTTGTAGTAGCAATATAGGTCCTCGATAGCCATGGCTCGGAATCAGACATCCCTGTTACAACAGCACCTTCAATCATTTTTTTATCAAGAAGCCAGATCAGAATCGATGTAAGTATCCCTCCACTGGCCGAATTGCGACGGATATTTTCATCCTTGGAGTAGCCAATGCTTATTTGTTGATAAGGGCCTGTATATAAGTTGAAAGGAACATCTGAAGGGTAGAATTTCTTCCTGTAAAGCGGGAAATTGAAATCCTTGCCTGGACAAACCTCCCAAATCAGGTCAGCCAGCTTTTGCTCAGGTTCTGATATTATAATAGGTAAATAGCTACCTGTTTTATCTGAAAATACAATTACTCCACCGGACAATCCCACGCAACTCCCGCAACGGTTACAGAGGTTGTGACGGATCACTGAACGCAGTTTATCAATACTTCTGACAGACATAAAATTGACGGATTCCTAATTCAGCAATAAATGTTCCTTGCATTACATTAATGATCTTCTCTCCAGCTTCCTTTGCCCATCTGGGACCAACAGGCAGCAATACTGTTCCTTTGTGGTGAACAAGTTTCCAGCCTGTTTCCTTCAGCCATGTTTTTACTAGGTTTGAAGGAGGGAATTTATGAGGGCCTTCGCCATGCCCTCCAAACAAGGCAGTATAGATACGGTATGGAATTTCGGATGTAGCAGGTGGGCAGCTCAGTACCATCCTTGCATCCGGAATTGATACCCTATGGAGTTCCTTCAGAAAACCGATCGGATTTTCAACATGCTCAAGGGTTTCCAGTGTCAAGACCCGGTCAAACTGTTGATCTTCAAAAGGTAGAGAAGAATATGTTTCTATTTTTACCTGCTTGATAAAGGGGTGAATCTCCTGGGCAACCTTCATAAGGTTCATTGATATTTCAGCATTCATAACTAATACTGAAGGTTCAATCTTACCAATATATTCAGATGCTTCGCCATCACGACTGCTGATATTGAGTACTTTAGCACCGCAATAGAGGTCTAGTTGAGGAATGCTGAATGTGAAGCGTTGATCATGAGTTTGTTTTACCTTGTTGTTTTCTGCAATATACCGATCAGCCACATTATCCCAGTGGAATTCTACATCTTTGTCATTCCATGAATTAAAGTATAAGCCTTTGCTCTTCAAATGGTTTACTAATTAGGGATGTCCTTGAATGAAATGTGAAAGCGTTAGTTATGTTACAAAGAAACTCATTTTCCAGTAGCAGTGCAATTATTTATCTGCCAGGTTGATTTTCTGACACTTTATAAATGGCAAATAGAGAGTCAGTAATTCCATTCTTATGGCATTCCCAAGAATTCAATTTATTCATTTCGTTAAAAATTGAGACAGAATAAAGTCAATTCCTGTGATAGATTTTAATGTTTCATTCTATATCGTGATATGTGCTGAGGGCTAAAGAAAAAAATTATGATATAAATATAAAAAAGCCTTCCTGTGTATGTCCGGGAAGGCTTTGTAATATTTCAGGAAAGAAATGCCTATTTTATTTCCCATGTATCACCACTGTTCAACAGGTCATCCACACATTTAATTTTGCTGGTAGCCTTTGCATGACTAATCTGATCTTCAACCAAGTCATCATAGGTCGGATACATTGCTGAACGAATCACACCAACTGCAACAGGGTAATGTGGTGGAGCCATTTTAGAAAGCATTAAATGGACCCCGGGGTCTTGCTGGTATTGATCATGTATAAGCAAATCATCCTCAGTGATACCATTCTCTCCCAGTTTAACTACTTCAAGTTGTGTACCTTTTAAACGAATGCCTTTATCTTTTGTTTTTCCAAATATCATTGGTTCACCGTTCTTCAGGTGAATCTGGGCATCGTCGCGAACTTCCTTGTCGGTGATCGCCGCATGTGTCTTGTCAGCAAAAATCACACAATTCTGGAGAATTTCAACTACTGATGTACCATCATGGCGGGCTGCTTCAAACATGACTTCTGTCATCAGTTTTACATTACTGTCGACTGCCCTGGCAAAGAAAGTCCCTTGTGCGCCCAATACCAATTCTCCCGGGTTAAACGGATGTTCAATGGTGCCCTGGGGAGAAGTTTTTGTTATACTTCCCATCGGAGTTGTAGGTGAATATTGTCCCTTGGTCAGGCCATAAATCTGGTTATTGAACAGGATAATATTTACATCAATGTTCCTCCGGATAATATGGATAAAGTGATTGCCGCCAATCGCCATCGAATCGCCGTCACCAGTTGTGATCCATACACTTAGCTGAGGATTGGCTATCTTCATTCCTGACGCTATTGGATGTGCGCGGCCATGAATTCCATGGAAACCGTATGTGTTAACATAGTATGGGAACCTGGAAGAGCATCCTATTCCTGACACCATCATAAAGTTCTCCTTCCGGTACCCGATTTTTGGAAACACGTTGGCAACTGCAGCAAGAATAGCATGGTCTCCGCAACCGGGGCACCATTTTACTAACTGGTCGCTTACAAAATCTTCCTTGGTGAGTTCTACCGAGGAACGTTCAATTGTTTTATTTGGGAAATCAATCATTATGTAGCCTCCTAAAGGATTTCGTTGAACTTTGAAACGAGCTCACTAACCGTGAATGGCAACCCCTGTACCTTATTATACTGCAGGTATTTAGAATCAGGTTCTTTCATTCTAAGGTAATTAACAAATTGTCCGCTATTCAGTTCGCAAACAATAATTTTCTTGAAGCCTGTCAGCACTTCCCGAGTGTTTTTAGGCAACGGCATGATGTAGTGGAAATGGGCAAGGCTTATTTTTTTACCTTCAGTCTGAAGTTCTTCGACTGCAGCCTGGGTTGTACCCCTGGTACCTCCCCAACTTACGACTAAAAGATCGCCTTCCTTTTCTCCCTGAATATCTTGTAAAGGAATAAAATCTGCTACTTTCTGAATCTTGGCTTCCCTAAGATCAGTCATTAGCTGATGGTTGGCAGGATCAGTGCTTACATTCCCGGAAATATTTTCCTTTTCTAGCCCTCCAATTCTGTGACGCAAGCCGACAGTTCCAGGAACTGCCCATTGCCTGACGAATGTCTCCGGATTTCTGAGGTAAGGTTTGAAATCTTTATCATTGGCTTGAGCCAAAGGAGGATTGATATTGGGAAGGTCGCTAACCTTGGGAATGCGAAACAATTGGGATCCATTTCCAAGTGAGCCATCAGTAAGGAGCATAACAGGAGTCATATGCTCCATTGCAATTTTTGACGCTTGATAGGCATATGTGAAACAATCAGCAGAAGTTGAAGCTGCAATAACTACAACAGGCGCTTCACCATTGCGTCCAA
>Ga0079306_1002247_pt1 | contig 11044 bp, 9 predicted proteins | sample Methanotroph_Enr_FD_79181 | JGI IMG/M metagenome (GOLD analysis project Ga0079306, IMG submission 79181) | Enriched soil microbial communities from Old Woman Creek wetland in Ohio, USA - Methanotroph_Enrichment_5 | ecosystem: Environmental > Terrestrial > Soil > Wetlands | place: USA: Ohio...
AATTAGCCCAATCCATTCTTTCGATACGAGAGGATGTAAATCCTTTTTGCTTTCAAAGACCAAAAAATAGGATTAAAAGTTACTTTAACGGGGTAAAACCCTTATTAATTTACATATGAAAACCTTACAGATTATGGAAAAACAAATACTCTTTTCACTCTCACCAGGGGATGAAAATTGGAAAAAGAAAGCTCTGCAAGTGGTATCTTTTATTCTTATTCTGGCCATGTTCAATCTGACATTTGGTTGTCATAGTTATTTTAAAGTTAATACGGTAAAAGAGCCAACTACAGAAAAGGTGGCAAGTCTGAATGAAATCCAAAAAACCATTATAGTTCATTTTAATGAGAAAAAATGGTTGTTGACTAATGTTGTGGTTAAAAACAATACTGTGGCAGGACAACTGAATGAATACACTATGCCACCAACTATCAAAAAGGTAAACCCGGACAGGCCAAACCGCTACTATACGGGGGAAGCAAAAAGTCAGCGATACCTGCTTAACGAAGTGCACCTTTATATCAATGAATACGCTGATCTTGGTAATGGTTTGATTTCCATTCCGGTAGGATCAACCTCAAGATTAGAGATTTATGATCCGGATACTGCAACTACGGTTGGATCGTGGCTTTTAGGGGCAGTATTTGTCACGACTTCAGCTATGGCACTCGTATTTATAATTGTTCTTCTGACAAAAGAATCGTGCCCGTTTATCTATACCTGGGATGGGAAAAATTATAATTTTCAGGGCGAGATATACAGTGGAAGCATTCATAAACAACTTGAAAGGAATGATTACCTGAAGATTCCTGCTTATTCCGGTACTAATTCATATACACTTAAAATTACCAATGAAGTGCAGGAAATTCAGCATACCAACTTGATGGAACTAATGGTTGTTGATCATTCGCAAAGTATAAGTGTGCTAGCAGATAAATATGGTGTTCTTTCTACCATTGAAGAGCCTGTTGCACCATCGATGGTAAAAAGTGAAACAGGAGCAAACGTTACAGACCAATTGCTTGCTAAGGATAAACTTTTTTATCAGAGTAATCCACCAAAAGACAAAAAACCGCTAAAGGATTACTTAATTTTTGATTTTCCGGCCAGCAAAAATGCAAAAGAAGCAAAGCTTATTATTCATGCCAAAAACTCAGTTCTACTCGACTATATGATTAATCAGTATAATAAACTATTTGGAACAGGATACGATAAGTATATGAAAAAGCTGGAAAAGAACTCTGCTGATAAAATGAATCAATGGTCATTAAGCCAGGGAATTCCACTTTCTGTATATGTTCAAAGGGCAGGCAATTGGGAATTTGTCGATTATTATAATGTAGCAGGCCCGATGGCATTCAAGGATGACGTTCTTAAAGTTCCGCTCAAAGGCAATGAGTCGGATCCGCTTAAACTTAAACTGGAATTTGGAGCATTTTTGTGGGAAATTGATTATGCGGCTGTCGATTATTCCGCAGATCAGAAGCTGGTAACGAATATTGTTCCTGTAAAAACGGCCATAACTGAAGAAAATAAAGATGTGGCTGGATTGCTGAGGCAGGATGATGCGAATTATTATACTCAGCCGGCAACGACTAATCAGGCTGTGGTGACTTTCGATTTACCTCAGCCGGCAAATCAGAGTCGAACAGTAATTCTTCATACAAAAGGCTGGTATCAGATCCTTCATAATCCGGAAGGTGAGATGGATATGCAACGCCTGTTGAAGTTGAAAGCCCCGGGAGGCTTTAATCAGTTTGTAAATGAAGAAATAGAGAGCATGGAGAAACGGGTTGCCGAACCGTAGAGATTAGGCAGGAACTGGGTCTTAATATTAAATATAATCTTTGCTTATGACAACAATCCCTATGTTAATCTCCGGCCTGAGAGCGAAGCTCATTCGGTTGAGAGTGCGTTTTTTTATCATGAAGGTTGCTTTGAATTATTTTCGGAGCCCAATCCGTGCTATACGTGAAATGAAAAAGCTTTTGGCATTGCGTAGCAACGTGAATGGTTCAGTCAAAATGCTGAAATATATAAACTCCGGAAATCAATTTTTCTGGAATGCTGATTATTGCGGATACCCTTCAGAAAACCTCAAAGCACTTTTGCAGAAAGAGTTTAAAAGGAGCCAGCAGGCGGAAATAGAAAAACCAGATAGTACTCAGGCTTTGCAGACGCTTATATGGGGCATTACAAACAGATGCCCACTGTCGTGCCAGCATTGTTATGAGTGGGATAATATAGCGCAGACTGATAAGCTTGATATCGAAAGCCTGAGAAAGGTGCTGAATATTCTCCGGGCAAACGGACTCAGACATATTCAGTTTAGTGGTGGAGAGCCTTTGGCGCGTTTTGATGATTTATTGACATTGACGAAGGAAGCTTCGCCGGATATGGATTGCTGGATACTGACATCGGGTTTCGGCTTATCGGCCGATAAAGCTTTTGCGCTGAAAGAAGCCGGACTGAAAGGTGCGCAAATAAGCCTTGACCACTGGGATGCCGGTTTGCATAACAATTTCAGGAATAACAATAAAAGTTACGAAATGGCAATCTCGGCAGTAAAGAATTGCCAGGATGCCGGAATTATGGTAAGCCTATCGTTATGTGCAACACGCGAGTTTGTTTCTGAAAACAACCTGATGAAATATGCTGATCTGGCTAAAGTGCTGGGGGCGAATTTTATCCGGATACTAGAGCCACGGGCTGTGGGTAAATTCTCGAATGTAAAAGTTGCTCTTTCAACAGAACAAGTGGAGCTTTTGTCTGATTTTGTAAATCGATTAAATGCCGGAAAGCGCTATAAAAATTATCCGATAGTGACTTTTTTTGGTTATCACCAACGAAAAATGAGGTGCTTTGGTGCCGGTGAACGCTACGTGTATATCGACCCAAACGGAGATGTACATGCCTGTCCGTTTTGCCGGGGCGGAATGGGCAATGTGCTGGATGAACCATTTTCGGCCATTATTGAAAGAGTGAAAAGTATTGGATGCCACATGTTTTGAAAATAGGATGAATGCTAATCTGAGTAGTTTGTTGGTGGAAAATCTAAACAAATTACTATCTAAAATGAAATATCTATTTCGATAATAAGAGTATTCTTCCTGTCATATTGTTATCCACAATATTCAAAACTCCGCTTTCAGTTGATATAACTCAAACGGGGAAGCTGTTAATAGAAATGGAACTTGAAACTGTAATAAATAACTTATTTTATATCAATATCGTAAGCTATTAAACCCATAAGGAGCTGAGGGCGGATAAAGAAGAATATGTAATGAGAGGAGATGGTAAAATCAAATTGTTGATTATAAAAGTTACTATGCTTATATTTTATCCAGCGATGCTACAACCTGTACAACTTAGTTTAAAAGTAAGTACTTGACTGTGTCTGGCGATATTATCGTGAATAACGGATACTGAACTTTTGTGTTATAAACGGTTGGAAAGCGATACAGGAAAACTGAACTCGCGTAAAATAAAGAGGGAGACTCTTTCCTATTAGAATCCTGTAAGCAACGCATTTTATCCAAGCAGGGTGAATCTGGATGCTCTGTTTTATTTATGTTACTTCTTTATATATTTTTACTTAATTAGTCTTGTGCTATGAAAACATTGATTGCAATTTTAGTCTTTATTTTTTTTCTTGAGGAAATATATGTTTATGGACAAAAGGAAAGTAGTCTAACCAAAGAGCAAAGTACTTGGGTGTCGAAGGCAAAGAGATATGAAAAAGAAGGCTGGATATTCTTTCATATAGAAGGAACTCCCGAAGAACGTGGTTTTCAGCATGGATATCTGTTGGCGCCTGAAATTAAAGAATCGTTAAGAATCATGCGTGCAATGTGGTATTATCAAACAGCTATTGACTGGACTTGGCTTGTTCAACAGACTAATCGAATATTCACCTTAAAAGTTGACTATGAGAATATTGCTGAAATTGATGGTATTGTTGCTGGACTGAAGGCAGCAGGAATAAACTCCTCACGGGATGAAATCGTCACGTGTAATGCCTATATGGAGATTATATTATATTGGTGGCCAACCGTGAAAGATAAGATATCACCAAACTCACCGGAGCCAATCAAACAAGGCTGCAGTTCGTTTATTGCTACCGGCAAAATGACTACCGATGGTGGCATTGTATTGGGACATAATACTATGATTGAGTATATTTTCCCTGCGGCCAATATTATACTTGATATTTCACCGGAGAAAGGGCATCGGATTTTAATGCAATCTTTCGCTGGGTTAATTCACAGCGGAACAGATTTTTTTGTTACAAATGCAGGGCTTGTAGGTTCTGAAACTACTATGGGAGGCTTTTTCCCCTTCGATGAAAATGGAGTTCCTGAATTTGCACGCATGCGGCATGCAACACAATATGCATCGACTATTGATGAATGGTGTGAAATGATGAAACTCGGCAACAATGGAGGATATGCGAATGCATGGCTTATTGGTGATATCAACACCAATGAAATTGCGCGATTTGAGCTGGGGTTAAAGTATGTTGGATTTGAGAAAAAGAAAGACGGATATTTTACAGGTTCAAATGTGACGGAAAACCTTCAGATACTGCGTTTTGAAACAAAGATAAATGAAAATGATATCAAAAATACAGCTATTGCTCGTCGGGTGCGTTGGAAACAGTTGATGAAGGAGTCTGAAGGGAAAGTTAATATTGACCTGGCTAAGAAGTTTGTGGCTGATCACTATGATAGTTACTTAAATAAAGCTGAACCTGATTCGCGGACGCTGTGCAGTCATGGAGAACTTGATCCGGATATTAAAACGCCGGGACTAGACATGCCTTTTTATCCATGGGGAGCCGTTGATGCCAAGGTTCTTGATTCAAAAATGGCAAAGCAAATGTCGTTCTCAGCAAAATGGGGTAGTGCTTGTGATATATCTTTTGATGCAAAAACTTTTTTGGAACTGCATCCCCAGTATGATTGGACGACTGGCTTGTTGAAGGATCGGCCTATGCGGAAATGGACCATTTTTAAGGCAGAATAATAATTGCCAGTTGCTCCTTGATCCCAAATCCTGAAACGCGGATACTTAAAGAGTAGTAAAAAACATCGGGTTATAAAAAAAAGAGACAAACTATAAATAGAATGTCTCTTTTCGTCGTACCCGAAGCGGGACTTGAACCCGCACAGCCGTGAAGCCAAAGGATTTTAAGTCCTTCGTGTCTACCATTCCACCATCCGGGCAGAATACGACAATTGAGCGAAAAACGGGACTCGAACCCGCGACCCCGACCTTGGCAAGGTCGTGCTCTACCAACTGAGCTATTTTCGCATTATTTGTTGTTGTAATAGTTATTATCCAAGTCTATGATCTTGGTTCTTGGTTCTAATATCTATCTTGCTTTTCTCTCAAAGCGGGTGCAAAGATAGGTTATTTTTTTTAATTCCCGAAATCTTTTGCTTGAAAAAACAATGATAATGACATTTTATTGCAACAAAAAAGCGAGAAATGAATGAATCATTCTCGCTTTTTTGTTATTCCCGATTTAATTAAGCTAACGCTACGAATAATTCACTTTCAACTTCGTTGAATTTTACTTTACCTTCGCGGGCTAACCAGCCAAGGGCTAAATTCAAGTCTTTTTCTGCTAGTTTTGTTGCTTTCTTAACTGCTTTTACATTTAGTTCGCCGCCTTCCAGGGCTGCCCATACAAGGCCTGCGTTGTCGCCAATTTTTTTTGATAACATAATAGTTTGGTTTGTAATTTAGTTGTTTGTAAACAATGTCGGCACAAAAGTATAAAAAATATGTTATAAAACACTAGGTAATTATAAAGAATTTGTACGAGTTCTTTTTTTTGTGTTATTTAGCATACATTTCGTCTATCAACGATTTGTATTTTTGCATAACCACTGCCCGGCGAATTTTTAATGTGTTGGTCAATTCGCCTGTTTCAATGCCAAAACTTTTATTGATTAATGCAAAACGTTTGATCATTTCGTAGCTGGCCATCCCTCTTTGTTGAATTCCAACTCTTTCTTCAATTAGTCTGTAAATAGCCGGATTTTTCAAAAGATCCTCGGTGTTACTATATCCGATATTGTTCTTTTGGGCGTAACTTTCCAGTGCGGGAATGGCTGGATGAATGATAGCTGTTACATAATTTCGTTCATCGCCAATGGCGGCAACTTGTTCTATGTATTTATCCATTGCAAGACGAGTCTCTATTTCCTGGGGCGCAACATATTTTCCGTTTGAAGTTTTAAACAGATCTTTGATGCGTTCGGTCATAACTAACTCATTGTCTTTGATATAACCGGCATCACCCGTTTTTAACCAGCCATCTTCAGTGAATGCGGTTTTATTGGCTTCAGGATTATTGTAGTATCCAGGGAAAATAGTTTTGCCTTTTAGTTGAATTTCATTGTCTTCGCCTATCCGAACTTCCAGGTCGGGCATAATGGTGCCAACTGTGCCTATTTTATAATTGGTATACTCGTAGCAGGCCACGGTAGCGGTACTTTCAGTCAGGCCATAACCATAAACAATTGGTACGCCGATGCTTTTGAAAAAGAGAGCAATGTCATCCGAAAGTCTGGCTCCTGCAGTTGGGAGCATATTTGCATTTTCTATTCCCAGTGTTTGTTTTAGTTTGGCAAAAATCAACTTATCGGCAAAACGGTATTTTAATTTAAGATACAATCCTGGCTTTTTGCCCACACGCAGATGGTCAATATTGTATTCTTTTCCAGTGGCTATTGCCCAGGTGACCACCCCTTGCATAAATGGCGAGAATTTAGAGATATTCTCATTAACGCCTGCATATACCTTCTCCCAGAAGCGTGGTACAGCACACATGAGCGTAGGGCGAACTTCTTTGATGGTTTGTTGGATTTCCGTCGGGTATTGGTTAATATAAATGGTGGCACCTTTGAAAAGGCAGAAGTAGCACCAGGTACGTTCAAATACATGTGAAAGTGGGAGGAATGCAATAGAAGTATCCTTGTCGGTAACGCTTGTCAGGCGCAATGTGTGGGTGCGCATGGCTTCTTTAAAGCAAGAATGTGGCAGCATGACTCCTTTGGGGTTTCCTGTAGTTCCTGATGTGTACAGAATGCAGGATAAATCTTTCCCGATTGCTTCGTTCTGTCGTTGTTGTACTTCAAAATGTTTGGTTGATTTTTCTCCGATTTTCAATAAATCAGAATAGTACATGCTGTGCTCTGTGTTCGTAAAAACTACTTTAGAGTCAAATACAATGATTTTCTTGAGGAATTTCGAATTCTCCAGTACTTCCAATGCGATATTGTACTGGTTTTGATCACCCACAAAAATAATTTCTATTTCGGCATCATTTATAATATATTCAACCTGTGAAGCGGTAGAAGTAGCGTACATGGGAACCAGAACGGCCCTATCGGCAAATAAGGCAAAATCTACGATGAGATTTTCCGCTTTGTTCTGGGAAAATTGTGCAACTCGTTGTTGTTCGGTAACACCCAATTCAACAAAGGCTTTGGCTAATGCCGATACCTGATTGGCCATTGCATTCCACGATAGTTTGTTCCATTCGTCGCCTGCTTTGTCGCGGTAGCATAAAGCAGTCTTATCTCCATATTTTTTCGCTTGAGCAAATACCAATTGAGCAAAATGAAGTTTTTCCATAATTCTTTATTTTTTGTGATTTTATTCGTTTTTAGGAACACAAAGATACAAAAAAACACGAGAAAGATGCACGAATATTGTTAATGTGTGCAGGAGCTAAAGGCGGAAACTGTTTTGATAATTATAAAACAACAGATTCGGTTGTTTGTTCCGGTTTTTGTGAAGTATTTTCTGTGATAACTTCGGGCTCCGATTTCAGTTCTTTGAGGAAATCGGGTTTGGATGCCATTAATTGAAATGCAATGCGGGAGGCATTCTGTTGTGATTCTTTTTTGCTGGCACCTGTGGCCTGGCAAATGAATTTACCGCTGATAATCAGGCTTGTTTCAAAAATATGTTTGTTGCTGCTGCTCAATATTTCATTGATTAAAACAAATTCCGGTTCTACCCGGTTTTTTTGACACCATTCAATCAGTTTTGATTTGAAGTTGACTTCATTTTCAGCCACTTTATCAAGATCTCCAAAGGAACGGATGAGGCGTTGCTCTACAAATGATTTGCATTTTTTGTAGCCGTAATCCAGGTAAATAGCACCCATCAAGGCTTCGAGGGCATTTCCGTAGATATTATTGTTGGTGTGTGTGTTGACGTATTTAGTGACTTTGACCAGTTTGTCAAGCCCAATTTCCACCGCAAGTTGGTTTAGTGAATCACGTTTTACAATCTTTGAACGGGTATTTGTCAGGAAGCCTTCCCGTTGATTTTCGTAACGGCGGTAAAGAATATCGGTGACAACAGAGTTAAGTACAGCATCACCTAAAAATTCGAGGCGCTCATTGCTCAGGTTGTGGCCGTGTTCGGTGGGGATAGATACCGATTTGTGACGAACAGCCAGCTGGTAGTATTCGATCTTGTCGGGATAGAACCCAAGCACTTTATAGAATAAAAAATAAGGCTCTTTTCGAGCATTCGAAATGAGCCTTATTTTTCGAAGGATATTCTTAATCACAAACTGTTATTTTGAGTACTTTTTTACAATTACACTCGCGTTATGTCCACCAAACCCGAAGGTGTTAGACAATGCAGCATTAACAGTTCGTTTTTGAGCCTTGTTGAAGGTGAAATTAAGATTGTAGTCGATGTCCGGATCATTGTCGCCTTCAGTATGATTGATGGTTGGAGGAACGATGTCGTTTACAACCGATAATACTGAAATGATAGCTTCAATTGCACCCGCTGCACCCAATAAGTGGCCTGTCATTGATTTAGTTGAGCTGATATTGAGTTTGTATGCATGGTCACCAAACACTTCCTTAATGGCTTTCGATTCGGAGATGTCTCCAACCGGTGTAGATGTTCCGTGAACATTAATATAATCAATAGCATCAGGACTCATGCCGGCATCTTTCAATGCACGTTTCATAACCAAAATTGCACCAAGGCCTTCAGGGTGGGTAGCTGTCAGGTGATAAGCATCTGCTGACATGCCGCCTCCTACAACTTCGCAAAGAATATTGGCTCCACGCGCAATGGCATGTTCCATTTCTTCCAGAATCAAACATCCGGCTCCTTCACCCATCACAAAACCATCGCGGCTTTTGCTGAACGGACGTGAAGCTTTTGTTGGTTCATCGTTGCGGGTTGACAAAGCAGTAAGTGCATTAAACCCACCAACACCACCAGGGGTAATAGCAGCCTCGGCACCACCTGCCACAAACATGTTTGCTTTTCCCATACGAATATAGTTGAAAGCATCAATGATGGCATTTGTTGACGATGCACAAGCCGAAGCGGTAGAATAATTCGGTCCGCGGAATCCATACTGGATGGAAATCTGACCAGCTGCAATATCCGAAATCATTTTTGGAATGAAGAACGGATTAAACTTAGGTCCTTGTTCTTTATTTGTGTAGTAATAAGCGATTTCCTGCTCGAAAGTCAGAATACCACCAATACCAGCAGCAAAAATAACTCCTACTTCGTCTTTATCAATAGTCTCTAAATCCACCCCACAGTTTTCTATTGCTTCTTTGGCAGCTGCAATGGCATACTGCGCGTACATATCCAACTTGCGTGCTTCTTTGCGGTCAAAGTATTTCAAAGGATCGAAATCTTTAACTTCGCATGCAAATTGAGTTTTGAACGGAGAGGCATCGAAATGAGTAATAGGTCCGGCACCACTTACTCCATTCTGAATGTTATCCCACAATTCGGGGATAGAATTTCCTAATGGTGAAATAGCTCCTAAACCTGTTACTACAACTCTTTTCAATTCCATAATAAATTATTCTGGAATAAGATTATTTTTGTAAAGCTTCGATATGAGTGATAGCGTCGCCTACTGTACCAATTTTTTCAGCTTGTTCGTCTGGAATAGAGATACCGAATTCTTTTTCGAATTCCATAATCAATTCTACTGTGTCCAATGAATCAGCTCCAAGATCGTTAGTGAAACTTGCAGTTGCTACTACATCTGCTTCTTCTACTCCTAATTTGTCTACGATAATTGCTTTTACTTTAGCTTCTACTTCTGACATAATTTTTGTTTTTAAATTTATAAATTGAAATTGTTTTATAATTTTGCGGTGCAAAGGAAACAAAATTTATCGACATAACATCGTTTTTGTTGATAAAAATTGTTATTTTTGCACAAATCAACCGCAAATGTGCAAGTTTAAACTTTCTTCAATGTCTTTAAAAATAGCCCTTTTTGCCTCCGGTTCCGGTTCAAATGCCGAGAATATAGTAAAGTATTTTTCTGCGAACGAAAAATTCACTTTCCCGGTTATTATTTCCAATAAACAGGATGCTTATGTACACGAGAGGGCAAAACTGCTTCAAATTCCTTCCGTTACTTTTTCGCGCGAAGATTTTATAAAAGGCGAGCCGGTTCTTGACTTTTTAAAGGAGCATGAAATTGATTATATTGTTCTTGCAGGATTTTTGTTGAAAGTTCCCGATGTGCTGATTAGGGCTTTCCCCGACAAAATTATCAATATTCACCCGGCTTTACTTCCTAGATACGGTGGGAAAGGAATGTACGGGCAGCATGTGCATGAGGCAGTGGCAGCGGCAGGTGAAACAGAGTCGGGCATAACCATTCATTATGTGAACGCCCATTACGACGAAGGAAGTATTGTTTTTCAGACGAAATGCCCCGTTTTGCCAACCGATACGCCCGATATGATAGCCGAAAAAGTGCATACGCTTGAATATGAGCATTACCCGCGAGTGATTGAAGAATTGTGGGGGTAATTGAATAGTGGGTAGTAGGTAATTGGTTAAAATATGTCCATTGGTAATGCGAACTGTAAATTTTGATCGCATTATTTAAGCAATAGTTCGTTATTCTTTTAAATAAACTGCTGATAACCAGCAAAATAGTTTGATTTTTATTTGTTTAAGTCATTGGAAATCAGTATCTTTATAGACACTTCACCTTCTATTTAGATATGAT
>Ga0079306_1002249_pt1 | contig 11041 bp, 7 predicted proteins | sample Methanotroph_Enr_FD_79181 | JGI IMG/M metagenome (GOLD analysis project Ga0079306, IMG submission 79181) | Enriched soil microbial communities from Old Woman Creek wetland in Ohio, USA - Methanotroph_Enrichment_5 | ecosystem: Environmental > Terrestrial > Soil > Wetlands | place: USA: Ohio...
AACTGAACAAAAAACAAATAGCCACTCAATTGAGTGACTATGCAATGGGAATTGGCAGGTTTGAACAGCCGACCTTCCCGATTGGGTCGGGACGCTCTGAGCCGAAAGCTTTAATTTAAATATTACCTAAAGATAGTTATTAATTTGTGGGAATTGGCAGGTTCGAACTGCCGACCTCATGCGTGTGAAGCATGCGCTCTGAACCAACTGAGCTAAACTCCCTGTGGATTGTAAAAATACAATAAATGCAAACAAAAAAATATTTTAAATTCTACAGAAAAAAATGAAACCATGAACTTCTGATTTGCGTATGCCATTGCACTAAATTAATACCAGGGTAATTCAACCCCGCTCCCGTAAATATTATTTTGAAATTTTATGCCCGGTTTCAAGTTTTGTAATATTTGACAAAAAAAGTCATGCCAAATTAAAACATGTCAAAATTAAACAACAAACAACCCTTGTGGATTCTTTTCCGCCAGAAACGGGAAGAAAAGGGATTATTGGTTCGCCAGGTTGCAGCAGTTACTGAACTTGACCAGGCTATCATAAGCCGGATTGAAAACGGGGACAGGCTGCCCACTCGTGAACAGGCAACCAAACTGGCAGACCTTTATGGACTTGATATAAAGGATATTCTCTCAGCCTGGCTTGCTGAGAAAATAATAAGAGAATTCGGGGATGAGCCCTATGCTCATGAAGCCCTGAACGAAGCCTCTGAACGTATTAAGCCATAAAATAAATACTGTATTTGCCTTTTCAAGGCCAAGATGAAGAATCTGCTTTTTGATTCTGGGGTTATTGTTTGTCAAATAGTCCTTACAAATGTCATTGCGATTAGCCCAAACTTTATTCTCTTGCTTATAGAAATTATTAGGATTCTTGATTATTTTTCCATATCTTCATAACTAGGAATTTTCTTTCGATTTCTTAACAGATTTTCCTCCTTTTCCATAGGACTGGCATTCACATCTTCCACCTTCTCTTCTGACTGTTTGAATAGCTGATCAGAGGTATTCAATAGAAGTGATATACAATTAATTCCAATAATAATGAAAAAGCTGTTTCTGATTGCATTCATGGTGGCAGGATTTAATCTCGCTGCCCAGGTTGCCATCAACACTGATGGTACATCTCCCCATAATTCAGCCATGCTGGATATTAAGTCTACGGCTGGTGGCTTATTGATTCCTCGCATGACGGCTGCCCAACGAAATGCCATTGTATTACCTGCTGCCGGCTTAATGGTATATGTAACGGATAACAGTAGTTTTTACTTTTTCGACGGCGCTTCCTGGAATCTTATAGGTCCTGCTGCTACAGCCAATATCTCCGGTACGCCGAACTTTCTCATAAAATTTACAGGAGTAACCAGTGGCGGCAATTCTCAGGTTTTTGATAATGGGAACAATGTAGGGATCAACACTTCGAACCCGTCAGGGAAACTCAGCATTAAAGGCAGTGCCGATGTTTCACAACTCATTATTGATGCCAACAGTACTCAGAGTAATTCCAATCCATTAATAAAATTGCGCAGCAGTAACGGCACCGACCTGATGTGGCTTCATTCGGATGATGGATCCAATACATTTATCGGGATGAATACTGGCAGAGTGAATAACACAGGATCTGGTACTAATAACACTTTCGTTGGAAGAGATGCAGGCTATTCTAATTCAACAGGGGTAAATAATACAGCCAACGGGTACCAGTCATTCTTTTTCAATACCACAGGTAACTATAATACCGCTTCAGGATATCAATCGCTATATTCAAATGCCACCGGAAATGAAAATACAGCCCTCGGTGATGCTACGCTTCTCTATAATAATACTGGGATCCGTAATACTGCAACAGGAGTGGGAACGCTCTTTTTCAATACCACAGGAAGTTATAACACTGCCTACGGATATTCTTCCTGTTTTTCAAATGTGGCTGGCTCCAATATAACTGCTGTCGGTTACAATGCAATGAAATATTCCAATAACTCTTCAACCGCTTTCAACAATTATAATGTAGCAGTGGGTTATGAGGCGTTACGTGGCTCTGCCACTCCTTCGGCTAATACAGGAAACAATAATACTGCGATTGGCTCCCAAGCGCTTTTGTCTAATTCATCGGGAGAGGCTAATACAGCCAATGGGACGTTTGCTATCTATTCCAACACCACGGGAAACTCAAACACAGCTAACGGTTGTCAATCACTTAGGAATAACACTACTGGATCTGCAAATACTGCCACTGGTGTAAATGCGTTATACAACAATAATGCAAGTGACAACACGGCAGTCGGACATTCATCGCTATACAGTAACACAGCGGGAACTGACAATACTGCAATTGGTTTGAATGCACTTTATTTTAACACTACAGGAAGCAACAATACTGCCCTTGGAGTAGGCGCGCTTTGGTCCAATACTGCAGGAACTCAAAATACCGCCATCGGGGTAGGTGCGCTTGCTTCCAATGTTAACGTAAGTGGCAATACTGCTTCCGGATATCATTCGCTGTATGTCAATACTATTGGATCGGGTAATACAGCCAGTGGATATTACTCACTTGGATCAAATACTACGGCATGTAAGAATACTGCAATTGGGTTTAATGCACTGAGTGTACAATCCTTTAACAATGGTGGATCATCCTGGAATAGCGACAACGTGGCGATTGGTTACGAGGCGCTCTATTCAAATCAACCAACTGAAAATTATAATGGGATAAAGAACACTGCTATCGGGAATCATTCCCTTTATTCCAACTCTACAGGTTATGAAAACACTGCTTATGGAATGAGTGCCCTAAGCTCCAATACAACGGGATCGTTTAATACCTCATGCGGAATCAACACTCTTCTATACAACGCGACTGGTAACCGAAATACTGCAATCGGATGGGATGCAGGGATTGATAGTCCTGATAACAGCGAATGTACTTTTTTGGGATCGTATGCAAATAATAACAGTTTAACAAACGGACGTTATAATAGTACTGCTATTGGTTATCATTCATATATTACAGCAAACAATCAGGTGAGAATTGGTAATGATTTTGTAACTAGCATAGGTGGTTATGCGAATTGGACCAATATTTCAGATGGCCGCTTTAAAAAGGATATCCAAGAAGACGTTCCCGGGCTGGCTTTTATCAGCCTCCTAAGACCAGTAACCTATCATCTTGATGTTACCGCTATAAAGAGGGATCTTGCCAGAAACAGATCATCATTGTTTCAGGGAAGTGAAAATATGGCAGGAAAAACTTCCGCCGAACATGAAAGCATTGCATTAAAAGAAATGATTGTTTATACAGGCTTTATTGCACAGGAAGTAGAAGCCTCCGCCAAGCAACTGGGATATGATTTCAGCGGAGTAGATATTCCAAAAAATGAAACCGATTATTATGGATTACGTTATGCAGAGTTTGTGGTTCCTCTTGTGAAAGGAATGCAGGAACAGCAAGAACTGATCAGGGATTTGCAACAATCAAATGATGAATTGAAAAAAATAGTTGGAGAGTTATCTGAACGTATCAAATCATTGGAGTCGAACTAATACTTATTGATAATTTTCTCGGATTCAGTAAAAGAATGGGCAAAAAAATATATCAAAAAAAAGCCTTTCATCGCTGAAAGGCTTGATACTGTATGTGTTTTGGGTGTGGGAGCACATGGATTCGAACCAAGGACCCTCTGCTTGTAAGGCAGATGCTCTGAACCAGCTGAGCTATGCTCCCTTAATTGGAGGTGCAAAAATACTTCTTTTTATTAATTCAGCAAGAGCTTTGAAAAAAAAGTTTTAAAATCTGAGATTCGGGAAACCGTTTGATTCAACTTATGAGTTATTATACCTGCTGTAAATTAATATTCAAAATTTTATGAATGCCTTTTGCTATTTTTACCAATTGTTAACCATCTTTTTATGCTCAAGAAGATACTGGCTGATTATAAGCGATTACGGGGAAACAAACGCCTCGAACCTATCTTTGATACCTCCATCTTTATAATAATAACTTTTGCCATCCATTACCTATACAGGTATTGGGAACATGATTTCGACCACCGGATATTTGGCTTCCAACTACTGACGCCAGCAATTTTTGCCTGGTTTACAGATGCCGTATTTACACAAAGCAGGTGGTTGCTGGATTTCATATTGCCCTTAAAAACAGAGGGCCGAACATTTTATTTTGACAATAACTGTTCGGTCCAGATTGTATATAGTTGTTCAGGAATAAAGCAAATTCTGCAGTTTGCCTTGCTCATCCTGCTTTATCCGGGGCCCTGGAAACATAAGGCCTGGTTCATTCCACTTGGAGTATTGCTCATCCATTTTACCAACGTGATCCGTATTGCCGGTCTGGGGTTCGTAATGGCTAACTGGCCGGAACATTGGCATTTCGCTCATGATTATCCTTTCAGGATTATCTTTTACGTTGTGATATTCTTTTTATGGGTGCTTTGGAATGACAGGTTTTATCATACCCGCTCAAAATCCAAGGTTAAAGCCTAAGGAAATCGTTTTTGTACTGCCCTGGTTGATTGGGGCACTGTACATATCAAGGTAATACTGGGCAGGATGATTGTCCACATCTCCCCCTGTTACTTCTCCCAGGTTGTATTCTGCGAAGATATAGGTATTGTTAACCAGTTGGTAGTTGGCCCTGAAATCAATCATCCGGGATCTCCAGGTTATATCCGTTAGCATCGGCATGTTTGCTATATCACTTTGCCTAAGGTATGCATATTCATTGCCATGTTCAGCCAGTGTATAGCTCAGCTCCGTTACTAAGCGGGGTAAAGGCCGGTAAGCGACAGCCAGGTATATCTCCCTCGAATTATCCCTAAGGTAGTGACCCAGGTTATACTGGTTCGACTCAAAAGTTACTGCAGGAATATCATGCTTATAGGTAATCGGGGTGGTTTGAGTGAACTCGGCTGTCGCAGAAATATTCTTGATGGGGAAATTGGATAAATTTGCCCCACCCTTCCAACTGATGAAATTATGAGCTTCCTTGCTTTTTAATCTTGTTATTGAAAATTCATCCACAAACATGGTGGCATATAAATGCAGGTAGCGCACCTGCCGGGAACTGAGATTAAAAAACATCTGGGAGTTCTGATTCTCAATGCCGTGATTCAATGTATGGTCGATGGACTTATAGAATGCCATGGGAATCAGGTAGGCCGGATGTATGCCCCCAAGGTCAGAGTAAATGATGGAATTGCCGAACGAAAAACTAAGTTTTTTAAATGGGGTTATTGTGAGCAAGTTGGCAGCAAGGAATTTTTGTTTGAAAACATTTTTGGGCCGACCGTTATTAATGTAAGAGCGGGAAGAGTCAATTACTTCGGATACCAGCCATCCATGCACATAATTGAAATCAATCCATTTGGCCGGGTGTAAGTGCAAGCGGATATGTGCAAAAGATGGTGTCCTTCCTGAAAAGATATTGCTTCCATGGTAGCTATCCCCCCATGCAAAGTGGTCTTTAAGCAAACCAACATCTCCCCATTTCCAGGCATAGGTGATCCCTCCGCGCATCTCTGAATAATCTCCGCCTTTCCTGTTCCCGTTGTTTTCCTTAAATGCCCCACCCATATTCAATGTAAAATAGGAGGGACGGGCCAGTAATTCAGTTTCATGGTTATCCCTGAGGCTTGCATAGATGCCCCAATGCCCGGCTATGGTCGTATATGCTTCAAATCCTCCATATGTATGATTTACATTGCCATTTTCATTCACCCTGTATTCGATGCCATAAACGGGACGGGCAACAAGTGTGAAAAGTGGATCCTTATATTTTATTCCCAGTGGGTTCAGATTGGCAGCAAGATGCTTGCTTTTTATAAGGAAATTCCTGGATTCAAGCCAATTCATAGTATCTGGGAGTTGTTGAACAGGCTGAAACGCTTTCATGTAAAATTTCAACTCATTGCGTTGTCTTTTACTCAGTGCACCGTTATTAATAATTGCTTCGTTGAGCTTTTCCCCAATGAACTCCTTTGAATAAGGTTTTACCGTTGAGTTAAGGGTTATAATACCCTGTGATGCCAGCTCATCCATAAAATCATAAATGGCTCTGTTACTCAGGTGCTCAGGTAAGAATTGGGAAAATACTGAAACATTGACCAGCAGCATACTGAACAATAGTATTCTTCGTATCATTAGGGTGGTGTTATTTACTTCGGGCCTTACGGAAAACAATATTGTAAAATGCTTTCCACAAGTACTTTATATCAGTAAGGATGGGATGCTTTTCGTATTCATTCAGGTACTTCATTTCTGATGCCATGATTTCTTTAATGGTTTTTGGCATATCAGCATAAAATGGCGGGACAAGCCCCGGCTTGTACCTGACTCGTTTTTCCCTTAATTCCCTGCTGTAAAGGTTGAAATATTGTTTGCTTAACGGTCGGACACCTACAAGTTTCAGATCGCCCTTGAGAAGGTTGAACAGCATAGGCAATTCATCGATCCAGAACCGGCGCATTAGCTTTCCCAAGGTTGAAACACGGAAGTCGTCAGCGAATTTGCCGCCCTCCTGCAGATCATTATGCGAGTAAACATAATCCTGCAAGTATTCAGCAAATGGATGCATGGTGCGGAGTTTATAAACATGTATGATCTTACCGTTCTTTCCTATTCTTTTTAAGCTGATCATAGGACCATAGGTGGGGCTCATATCAAATTCGGGCTCTGTAATTTTCCGGGCAATAAAAAACAATTTGCGGTGGATGGTCCTTTCTGCAACCACCTCAAAACCACATGAATATAGTCTTCCAAACGCTTCAGCCTTTGACAGTGACCTCTCAAATCCGTTGGTGACAAAAAAATAGATCTTCTTAAGGAGGAAAACCTTCGGGAATACTCTCCTGAACGTATAATGGTAGAAAAAGTACAAAAGGTAGTTAAAAACTGCCGGGTAGTTTTTCAGCACTCTTTCTTTAATTATTTCATTGGTTTCGACACAATCAATGAACAGCCCGCCCACTGGCAGCTTGGTATTTACACTCTCAAAAAACTTGTTGACATAACGGATGTCATTGATCATCCGCAGGTTGATGATGATATTGAACACATCGGCAGGGACAGCTGCAATATTGAAGCGGGTTGAAGTGGATACCACCAGGGTTTGATTCCTCGATTTTTCAACATGCTCGCACATGAATTCATAGGCTTCCTCCTCAATTTCTTCAACGATCTGGCCTTTGTATTTCCCCAAGGTAAATACCGGGTAATTTTCAACGTTCGTGGTTTCAGGTAATTCATTCGTCTCCCTGCTGCTGGCAAGGGTTTCCATATGACTCAGGAAGTCCTCAATCGAATCAATCTTTTCGGAATCCCGGTCCAGTTTCCTGTGGTAATAAAAAAGCAGGAACAAGATAACCTCAAAAAAGATGGTCATCCCGATTGTCCCGAAAACAATCATCCGGGAGTACCGGAAATGATTGAACCCGACAATCATGATAGTTATAACCCCCAGGGCTATAAAGTCACTGATAAATACAGGGTTTACGAAATCCTTAAGGTATTTTTTATCCTCGTAGGCATATTTTCGGCTGGGAATGGATGCTGCCAACCAGATTCCCAGGAAAATGATGAAAGGTTCAATATAATAGGGGAGATAAATCCTTAGTGATGCGGGCTTTATCCAGATGAAAAAGAGGAATGAGAAGGTAACTATAAGTATATCAGTAATATAGAAGGTTACAACGCGTCGACTGACATTTCGTTTGGAACCTGACGTTTCCTCATGTATTTCAGGTTTCACTATTTTAGATTTGGTGTTCACTTCCATTCCTGCTTCTTAAAAGAATCTTCCCTGGTATCCGGTTATTTCCTCAAATCAATAAATTGACCTGTTCTGTTTATTAATACTTTATTACATTAGAAGTAATATATTTTAAGCTAATATAATCCTTAATAACCACCTATTATAAACCGCTTCACCTGGTTCTTTACATTTTGCAATACCAGTTCCTTTAACCAGGCTCCCGTGTTGTCGGACCAGCGTTGCGGATGAAAAGTGAACATGATTCTGTTGGGAACCTGGTCAATATGCTTGATGATATCATGCGTGGTTTTAAAATTGAAGGTATATCGCCCGAAAACCTTATCCCTGATGCTGACATTGGACCCGTTCCACCTGCGGCCTGTATCCGTCAGGTAAGCTACATCCTCGAAATCAATGTCGAAGTAGGGCTCGCCAATCAATTCCAGGTGCCGGTAACTGTATTTTTCCCAGACGGTCTTATTGTCAAAGGAGGACCTGGGACTGCCATGCATGCAGATAGTTCGGATAGTAGCAATTTTTCTCAACTGTTCCAGGTTCTGGCAGAACTCCCGGTAAGCCAGGTCAATATTTCCTTTTGATGTGTCCATCGTTTCATAGTGATAACCGATTTCATGTCCCATCCCTTCAATTTCCCGTATTACTCTTTCATCATAACTCTGGGGTACCATCCTGAAATAGTAGGAGCCTTTTATCCCACGCTCATGCTGTATTTTTGCGAATTGAAATGAATTTTCCTTTCTGTCGTCCACGTCATGCCTTAGCATAACAACCCTTTTAGCCGGGGTTTCGAGGAATTCCGATACAGTCTGAAACTGATATTTTTTTTCAGCAAGTATATCGAGAAGATTTGTATAGGTTTTTATTGTGAAATCAGCCATTGGTTAGATATCTGAATAAAATTGTAATTCGATGAATGAAACAATAATCGTATGATCAGAAAGACTGGACCCGGAAGGTTATGCATGATATTCTCTTGATTCAGGACGTTTGAAGGAAAGTATCTTAAGGAACGAGAGGATGAAATACCCCAGTTTGGCAATATTGAAGACCAAATTGTTGTTTACGCGCAGGAATCTGCCATAATTGACTGTTTTACCTCCGAATCGTGTTTTGAAATCTCTTACTCCATAAGGAATGTCCGGGCTTCCGATACCCATGAAATCAAAGCTTGGAATCCCGTTTTCAAGTGCATATTGTATTGCCCCATAGGTTAATAGAACAGAGGGGTGTATTTTCTGGAAGGCTTTATCCAGTCCGCAGATATACCATTCATTCAGCGCTTTACCTGGTGTAATAGGGCAAACCATTCCACCGATTACTTTTCCCTCGAATTTCGCTACCAGGATCAATCCCAGCCTGCCTTGCTGGGAAGCCTTAAAGAAATGGATGAAAAATGATTCAGGTGGCAATGGCTTTCGCACTTTTGTCCGGTACATAATTTCCAGCATCTCATATAATTCCCTGACTTCTGACTCACTGGAAGCTATAACTACTTCAGCTCCATTCTGGATGCTCTGTTTTGCCTGACGTATCTTACTCTTGCTTATTCCTGCCAGGGTTTCCATAATGTCGGAAGTGGAAACAATCTGGTTTAAATGGTCCTGCTTGATGAATGCTTTTCTCCTGAAGATTGGTTCAAATACGGAAAGATCAAAGAGGTTACGGATCTGGATATAGAGAGACTTTTTCTGAACGGTTTTAATCAGTTCATCAAGCAATTGTTCTGTCAGGGCTTCGGGATGTTTTTCTTTTGGGTCGATCAGCGGACCTCCATAAATCAGTGTCCGGGCGGAGAGCTTTCCTACAAGTCCTTTGTAATCATGAATTATAACAGCCAGCAATAAAATCTTTATCGAACCCTGTTGATCTTCCATGGCCAATACCATTGGCGAATAGGATTCCACACAGGAATAAAGATCGTACATATCCGGCGATTGAAAAATGGACCCATGAGGGTGATCCGCGACGAATTTGTGCCATAATTCGCGGTTCACCTCTTCATATCCGGTAAGAAGTTTGTGGTTCATTTAGTGGATGTTAATCTTGTGAAAAACAGTGCGATAATTCCAGCAAGTACACCAAGAAAATTAGAAATCATGTCATTGATATTATAAGAACGGTATGGTAAAATAAATTGGATTCCCTCAGTCATGAATGCAATGAGCAATCCACTGATAACAGCTGTTGGCAGGCTCATTTGCTTGTAACGGGTAGCAATGATTATCCAGGGTAAAAACAGGAGACTGTGCAAAAGATGATCCAGCCTGATATGGATGACAAAGGTGTGATTTAATGTAAGGGAACTGCTGCTGTTAAGCGGCAGGACTGCAATAATAAGCAGGGTTAGTACATAACCCCAGAATATGAGGGAATCTGATTTGATTAATGCTGATTTCTTCAATTACTAGATTGTTGAATGTTTGAAAGATGTTTCGTGCCTTCGTTAAATGGGAAGTTTATTGAGAAAACAGGGGAGAACTATTTTGATAATAGTCCTGGTCTTGTTTCATTTTCCTGAAACTCTCCGGCCATTGTTCAATGAACCAGGTCAGGAAGGCGGTTACATCAATTGTTTCAGCCAGCATCTGTTTCCTTCGTTTTGACCATTCCAGAAGAATATCATCTTTCCCTGCAAGTTCTACCGCTTTTCGGATTGAATTCAACTGGTCGTCATTGGACTCTGTATAATTAAACACCAGCCCGTATTTTTTTTCCTGTTCCTCTGTGTATAATCTTCCGGTAGTATCCAGGTATATTGCCGGAACTCCCAGTACAGCAGCCTCAGAGGCCATGGTAGCGCTTTCACCATATAAAAGGGATGAAAACGCGATAGCATCGTGCATTCGGTAAGAGGGAATCCGTATCCTGTATTTTTCCAGGTGGATGGGCAGAGCCTTCTCCGAGGAAATGAATACTTTCCCGAACCCGGATAGCTCCTCGACCAGCCTGACCTTGTTTTCGTATGAAATCCCAGAATGTCCAATATCATGGCTTGCCTCCCAGGAAACGAAGCGTACTATAAAGTACTTTTCGCCTTCTTTGATATCCAGATCGTCTTTTACGGTGATATCAGCTTTGAACCTGTTTGGATGCAGGTAAGCCAGCTCATGGTAACCGGCATACTTTATATTTCCCGGCCCTAAATAGGGATGTTGGTAGGTGGAAGTGAGGATGGCCTTGGTAAACGGCTTGTATAAGCGTATCTGCTCAAAATTGAAGGTGTCTTCGAAGGAAATATGAGGCTTATTGA
>Ga0079306_1002250_pt1 | contig 11040 bp, 7 predicted proteins | sample Methanotroph_Enr_FD_79181 | JGI IMG/M metagenome (GOLD analysis project Ga0079306, IMG submission 79181) | Enriched soil microbial communities from Old Woman Creek wetland in Ohio, USA - Methanotroph_Enrichment_5 | ecosystem: Environmental > Terrestrial > Soil > Wetlands | place: USA: Ohio...
CCGGCTTTGTATGCCATCTCGCTCCTGGTCGTTTTCCTCAGTGTGGCCGCCCTCTATGAAAGCTGGACCATCCCCTTTGTCAATCTGCTGATGCTGCCGCTGGGACTGGTGGGGGCGGTCACGGCGGTGACCCTGCGGGTACTGCCCAACGACGTCTACCTCCAGATCGGACTCCTCACCACGGTCGGGCTTTCCACCAAGAACGCCATCCTGATCATTCAATTCATCAAGGGGCAGCTGCAGCAGGGCCATGAGCTGGTCGAGGCGACGCTCGCGGCAGTAAAAATCCGACTCCGTCCGGTTATCATGACCTCACTCGCGTTTTTCTTCGGCACCCTGCCTTTGGCCCTCACCAAAGGCGCCGGCGCCGGGGCGCAAAACGCCATCGGCACCGCTGTCACCGGCGGACTGCTCTCGGCCACCTTCATTGATCTGCTCTTTATCCCGTTTTTCTTTGTCCTGATCTCGCGGCTGTTCGGGAAGAAGGTGAAGAAAGCGGTCGAGCAACCATCGGTGGCCGAAGATGGTTCTGAGGTAAAATGAAACTCATCGCTATTCCGGGTCGCCGAGTTTGTAACGTATCCGAAGAACACCATCATTGAAATCCTGGGAGATCATATGGAACTCGCCGATTTCGGCGGTATTGTCCACATGTTCGCCGATGCAGGGGCAGGAATCATAGTCGCCGATGCGCACTATGCGAACGGTTTCGACGCCGTCCGGAAGACGGGCCAGGTTGAAATTCCGATTGGCCTCCTCAATGGAAACCATCTCCTCGGTTACAGCCACGTTCGCGGAGATCGCCTGATTGACCGCTGCTTCCACTTCCTTTGCTTCGTCATCTGTCAGGGCTCTCTCGAAGTGGTAGTCACATTTGGACTTCTTGTTGTTCACGTGGGCGCTGAAGCAACGTCCACAGTCGAATTTCCTGACCATTGCCTGGTTGAGTATGTGTTCCGCCGAATGCATGCGGGGGACATAAGATTTTGCCATAACGATCCGTTGGTAATTTTTGCAAGTGAAAGCTCATGTTTTTACCCATTTTCTCTTAACAACCATACGGTTAAAGCATATTTTATCAACAGAGGAAAGGGAAAGAGAAAAAAAGAGGAGTGAGATCATGAAAACGATGACAGTGAGAGAAGTCAGCCACGGCAGGAAAACAACGGTAAATGCCAAGACAACATACCAAACTTTTTCCGGCGAGTGGGTAGCCGAAGTGGACGGGATAGAATTTCGCCAGGCCTGTTCGTATGTGTGCCAAGGCGTGAGAGATTGTGTCTGCGAAGATTTGCAGGTACAAGCGGACCAGGATGATGACGGAAAAGAATACAAGGTGTTGAGCAGGTAACCGTTTTAACAGCCGACCGCGATGGGCCGAAGGTGCCGAGCAGCACCTGGCTTAGGGTCGTTTGGCCAGTGGTGCAGCCGTCCATGAGGATGGCGGAAGGACGGCATCGTTTGTTTGGGTAAGAGGCAGAAAGACCGAAAAGACCGAGCCCTTGCCGGCTTCACTTTTCACCTCGATACGACCTCCATGATTTTTGATGATGCCGTAGCTTACCGACAGGCCCAGGCCTGTGCCTTTCGTCTCGGGCTTGGTCGTGAAGAACGGCTCGAAGATCCGGGCCAGATTCTTTTGGCTGATGCCCGTGCCGGTATCCTCGATATGCACGACAACGCCATCCTCGGTGGTTGTCGTGGCCAGGGTGATCGCACCACCGCTCTCACAGGCGTAGGAGGCATTGTTGAGCAGATTCATCAAGACCTGTTTCAATTGATCGGCGACTCCGATCACCGGGGAAAAGTTGTCGGCATACTTTTTGACGACGCTTATCTTGCGGGTGAGGAGTTCTTTCTTGGCGATCAACAACAGCGCGTCAAGGACGGCATGAAGATCGACTGGTTCCAGTTTCCCGGAGGTCGGCCGGTAGAAATCCCTGAGATTGGCAATAAGGTCTTTCATCCTGCGGCATTCGTGCAGCGCGAGGGATACCATTCTTTGTTCCTCTTGCGCAAGCGGGGCATTTTCCGACAGAACCTTCAGGACAACCATTACGCCCTGCAGGGGGTTGCTGAATTCATGGGCGATAGAAGCTGAGAGACTGCCCACCGCCGAGAGTTTTTCGGAATGCAGCAATTGAGTATGGGATTTCTCCAGTTCTATGGTGCGCTCCTTGACGAGTGCCTCCAGATGATCTTTTTCGATCAGGATGCGTCTGTTCGCCTCCTTGATTTTGGCCATGGCCCGGATCTGGGCAATTATCTCGACTTCATCGAACGGTTTAGAAAGAAAGCTTTCGGCCCCGATTTCCAGGGCGCGGATGCGGCTTTCCCTGTCAGTCCTGAGAGCGGTCAGGAATACCACCGGGATCGCATGCAGGTAATGATCGTCCTTCAGCCTTCTGCAGACTTCAAAACCGTCCATCTCCGGCATGACGATATCGAGCAGGATCACATCGGGATCGTAAGCGAACGCGAGATCGAGTCCCTTTTGGCCGTTGGAGGCGGTGAATACCTTGGCGTTCGGCAACTGGTCGGTCACGACCGCCTTCAAGGCCATCACATTGTCATGATTGTCATCAATTGCTAGTATTTTCAAAGGTTTTGATTTCATACAGCCTCTGCTGAAGAATTTTTCTCAATTCCTTTTCCTCAATCGGTTTGGAAATATAACCGTCAAAGCCGCGGGCCAGAATGTTTTCCCGGTCGCCTGTCATGGCACTGGCAGTAACGGCCAGGACCGGGATTCGAGTCAGTGCCGCGTCTTTGCGAATTTCTTCCAGGGCGGTGAAACCGTCCATCAGCGGCAGGGCCAGATCCATCAGGATAAGGTCAGGAAGGTGGCCTCGGGCCTGCGAGAGAGCCTCCAGGCCGTTTCCGGCCGTTTCAATTCGACAGATACCTTCGAGAACAGCTCGGATGGTCAACAGATTGTCGGGATTGTCCTCGACGACCAGAACAAGAGGAAAATCGCCGCCGGAGGCAATAACCGACGACGATCCTGCCGGTTCGCAGGTCTTTCGGGGGGGTATCATCTCCGCCACTGTGGCCAACAGTTCGTCCTTGCCGATATCGCCTTTCTGGATCAATTGATGGATATGGTTTCCGGTGAGAAAAGAGAGTTCCTCCTTGCTGACATGTTTCGCGGTGAGGATAAGGACCGGCAGCGAGGAGGTTTTTTCCGTACTGCGGATCTGACGCAAGACTTCGAAACCGTCCACTTCCGGCATCATCAGGTCGAGGATCACCGCGGCGGGAGGATATTCGCTGATCTTGGCCAGGGCCTCCCGGCCATTCTGCGCCACCTGAACCCGGTATCCCTGTTCGGAGAGAATGTCGATGAGTTGAATAGCCGCCGGCTCGCTGTCTTCTACGACCAAGAGACATTCACCGTTCCCCTCCGCGGCTTTATGGGAGGCGGCTTTCCGGCCCGGACGGCAGTCGAAAGCCGTTGTCCCCTCGGCTTCGGCATCGGGCGAGGAGGCCGATAACGGTAGCCTCAGGGTGAAAACCGATCCCTGTCCGACGGTACTTTTTACCTCGATATCCCCCTGCAGCAGAATGGCGAATTTTTTGGCAATTGCCAGACCCAGGCCGGTGCCGCCGAATTTGCGGGCCGTACCTTCGTCAGCCTGGCGGAACTCTTCGAAGATGTGCACGAAATGTTCGGCGGCGATACCCATACCCGTATCCTGAACTGCAATATGCACTTCGTCTTTGTCCTCCACCAGCCGGGCCGATATCGAAACCGATCCGTTTTCAGTGAATTTTACGGCATTGGCCAGCAGATTTTGGAGTATATGCCGGACCTTGACCGCATCCGAGGTGATCTGAGGCAGATCGCTGTCCACCTGATTGATCAAGACGATCCCTTTTTCCTGCACCAGAGGATTCATCATCTGGACGATTTCGCCGATCAGCTCTTCCAGAGAGAAACTGGTGGGGCTTACCTCCTCCCGTCCCGATTCGATGCGGGACAGATCGAGGATGCCGTTTATCAGGGCCAAAAGGCTTTTGCCGTTGCGTTCGATCACTTCCAGGTAACCCAGTTCCTCCTCAGGGATTTTCGTTTTCAGTCGGCGGCCGAGCACGGCCGACAAGGCAATCACCGAGTTGAGCGGCGTCCTCAGCTCATGACTCATATTGGAGAGGAAGGTGCTCTTGAGCCGGTTCGCCGTATCCAGTTCCTTCTTCTGCATGACCAGCTCGGAGTTTTGAAAAGCGAGTTCGTCAGCCTGGGTGACAAGTTCCTGTTTTTGGGCCTTCAATTCGATATTTTGTTGATCCAGCCGTTCGGCCAGTTCCTGAATCTGCCGAAAGGCCAACACCCCGTTCATCCGGGCGATCAGGGTGCCGAGGACGGTTTCCAGCAAGAGGATCGTGTTTTGGTCGTAACCGTTGAGGCTTGCCAGGGATATCACGGCCACCGTTTCCTGTCCGGCCGAGAGCGGCAGGGTAATGATCTCCCGGGGCAGGAAGGAACCGCTGGCTGCCGTAAAGAGAAAGCGGGTATCGTCGGGGATGTCGAGGATACGCTGCATCTTCTTGGAGGCCAGGGCGATGCCGAACTCGCCTTCGGGGGTGACGGCGGAAAAGGCACCTCGGCAACGGTCGGAAAGACCAATGGATTCAAAGAGTTCGAATTCGGTCTTTTGCGGGTTCAGGAGATAAACGGCCCCGATCCGGGAGTTCGTCTGATCGATAAGCTCCCGAAGAAGTTCCCGGCAGAAGCTGCGGGAATCAACCTCCCGCAGCATCACATCGGCGATTCGGGAGGCTCGTTCTTTGATCCGCATTTGCGTTTCAACGGTATCGGCCATGTCATTGAAGGCGGCCGACAGTACACCAAACTCGTTTTTCGAGGTGTAGTGGCTGCGGACTCCCGGCTCTCCCCGACTGAATTGTTCCGCTGCCGTCGTCAGTTGCTGTAATGGAGTTTTCAGGTTTTTCAATAAAAAAAAGGAGACCAGTATCGAGAGGATCATGATGGTCAGGGTGAAAATCGCCAACTGTCGATTCAGAGTCTCATTTTTCTGTGCTGCCTGTTGGTAGAACTGGTCGCTTAATTTTTCGGAGAAGTCATCCATTGTCCGGATGCGGGACATCAATCTGTCGGACAGGCCGCCATAGGCATTGCTGTCTGTGATACGGGCGTGCGCCTCGTTTATCTTATGGGCCTGGACCAAACGGATATTCTCTTGATGGTAGGCATTCCACTTCGCCAGGTCGTCCTGCAGTCCGGCAATGTTTTCATACGGTCCGAGCGTATGGTTGGCAATAATTGTCACCTGTCTTGAGATATCGGTCCTATAGGTTTCGATTTCCTGGAGAACCGTGGCGATTTCCCGTTCATCTTGAGCGAGGAGCAAGTCGCGCATTTCCATCCGGAAGGACGAGATGTCGGCTTTGAGTCTGCCGGTGGCCTCGGTTATCTGCAAGGGATGGTCGTAAAGGGATTTGGTCTGCAGCCAGAGCTGGTCGTTTTGCTTCCAGGAGAGCAGACTAAGGAGAAGGACGAAGGCCAGAATCAGGCCCAGGCCTATCCATAACTGCGTGCCGATTTTGATATCTTTAATTTTCATATCTATTTGCGGTTGCCGCTTCTTCCGGAGTGTTTCGGTATTCGATTTTCACTGTCGTTGAAAGACAGCCGCCGGCGGGGTCGATGCCCGGAAGCCGGAGGATTCTTCTACAATCCGGCGTTCCGTCGCGTCGGTGATGAGATAGCCGGATGGTGCCAGGCAGCGCCGGATTTTTTTCAAAACTGAGGCTTGGACCGCCTGTCGATAGTAGAAAAGTATATTGCAGCAAAACACAAGATCGAAGTTGCCGAAGATGCTTTCGGGCGGGCAAAACGTTTCGGTATCCAGGAGATCATAAACGGTAAAGGTGACCTTTTGCCTGAGGCGGGGAACGACGGTGAAGTAATCGCCCCGCCGGGAAAAGGCATTTCGCATATATCTGGTCTTCAGACTTCCCATGGTATCGATATGGTAGCGGCCGGTACGGGCCTGGGCCAACGCCGATTCCGAGCGGTCGCTAGCGATAATTCGATAGGAAAGGGGCCGGTTTCTCATCCCGACCATCTCGTCGAGCAGGATGGCTGCGGACCAGGCTTCCTGGCCCGTTGCACAACCTGTGGACCAGACCCTGATCTCGCCTCCCGATTTTTCCTTTTCGTCGAATATTTCGGGAAGCAGGACCTGTTCAAGTAAGGTGAAGGCAAGGGGGTTGCGGAAGAACTCGCTGTAGACGACGTTCATCGATTCCAGAAGGTTCTTTGCTTCGGTCGGGCGTTGTTGCAGGAGTTCGAGATATTCCTCGATCGTTACCGTTGCGGTGGCCGACTGCCGTTTCTGCAGCGATTGGCCGAAAAAAGTCTCATCGAAGCAAGAGAGGTCGAAACCATGAACCTCACGAACCAGATCGATCACTTCTTGCATCTTTTCCATCGACTGGCTGGGATGGATGGGTGTCTTCGGTTGCATTTTTGTCTCCTGATATTTTTCTCCGTCAATCCGAGTGGCAGCAAGGTCCGAAATTTGGCCTATCAGGCTTTTCTTCCATCAAAAAACAATCCCGAATAATATACACAATTAATTCAAATCAAGGCAGAATTATTCAGTTACCAAAGTGAGGCCTTGGCTTCTATTCCCAGTAAAGAAGATCATCCGGCTTGTCGCCGACGAGGTGGACATACTCTTTTTGCATATTCCGCCGGATAACGATCGGTAGCAAGCGGTAACACCTAAATATCTTGTCGCGGTTATGTACAATGCAGTGATGATGCGCGACAAAAAAATTGCAAAATGCATTTTGAAAGGATAACCTCGCATCAGTAGATCAAATATTTTTTGGGAGGCCGCTGTTTTGAGGGCTCCCTTAGAAAGGACACTAGTTATCACCTCACCCTCACTCATCACCTGTAGTCTTCCCACGGGCCTGGATTGTTTCATTGCCTGATATGCCAACTCGTTATGTTAGCGTGGTGTTGCTCATTTGCGCTCTGCTGCGTTGGTAGCCGTGGCGAGCTATTTTCCCGGTCTGGGTTGTGGCGGCATAGGCCGAGTCAGGGGAAATTCCGCTTTCTGTCCGGCAAGGTGCGCGGATCTGAACCCGTGAACTGAACTGACAGGAAATCGATGAAACACCGGCTCTTTTCCGTTACTCATTTGATTCTGTTATTTGCCCTGCTGATCGGGGCCGCGACGCTGTGTCAAATACCTCCGCTTGTAGCCATCGAGAGACATCTCCTGACTCTGCGTGCCGGTCTCATTTCGGTTGCGGAGGAATCTCCGGTTGTGAATGTTCAGGTGACGGAAGGCGAATATTCACGTGAGACTCTCGCTGAACTGGTCACGCGACTTTCCGGGCAGAAAGCCAGAGCTATTCTCCTCCATTTGCCGCTCTCCTCTCCTGTCGCAAATGAGCTGGCCCAGAGATTAAACACCATGCGCGAAGAGTGGGGGCGATCTCCAGATGCTGGACATAACAAAATTTTGTTGCGTATCAACAAGGAGTTATCTGCCTTCGAGGGCGAACTCGACGCTGATGTCCGACTCGGAAAAGCACTGCGTGAGGCCGGTAATGTGGTGTTGGCGGTACCGGTACACACCATCGGCGAGGTGGATGGTACTTCGGCTCAGCTGCAGAAGTTGTCTCTCAAATTCGAGCTGCCGAATTGGTCCTGGCAGCAGCATCTCAAGCATTTCTCCAATCCGCTCTCTTCAGTGAAGCCGGTTGTCCACATCATGGCGGCCCAGGTTCCACTGGAAGAACTGCGGCGTCAGGCAGCAGCGGTCGGCTTTGTCGCCGCAAGCGGTGAGGGGGGCCTTGACGGGTCGCTGCTGCTGCCCGTTGGTGAACGTTATCTCCCTTCGGCAGCTCTGGCCGCCACGATGGTTACCAGCAAGGCCACATTCAAGTCTCTCGACTTGGAATCAAAGGAGCCAGGCACGATGGTGTTGTCGGTTGGCGAGCGCCGCTACCCGATCGATAACCGCCTGAGTTTATTGCCGCTGCCCGCGGCGCTGCTCGCCGATATTGCCAAGGTTTCCGCAGTGGATATTCTCGCCGGGGTCAGTGAGCCGGCTCTTGTGGAAGGGAAGGTGGCTGTTGTCGGTCTCTTCAGCCAACCCCGGGCTCAGGAATATTCCGAAGCCCAGCTGATCAATCAGATGCTTGGAGACTTTCAGCTCTCTCGACCGGGCTGGCTGCCGATGATCGAAGTGCTGGTGCTGTTTTATTTTGCCTTTTTCCTTTGGCTGGCGGTGCCTCGCTTGCCAGGCCGTACCGCGTTGATTCTCATGGGGTCGTTTGTTCTGGTGTGGCTGGCGGTCGCGACGGTATTGTTGGTCAAATTCGGTTGGTGGCTGCAGCTCACCCCGCCGTTGCTGTTGACGGGGTTTGGCCTGGTGTCGTTGCATTTCGCACGACGTATGCGTGAGCGTCACGAGACACTGAGCGAACTGAATTGCAGCTTGGGCAAGATGCTGCAGGAAAAGGGTTTGCTCGACAAGGCGCTCGAAAGATATCAGGCCTGCTCGCCAGGCGACGCAACGGCCCGTGACCTGATCTACCATTTGGCTCTCGATTTCGAACGCAAACGGCAATTCAGTCAGGCTCTCCGAGCGTACGACTATCTGGCTCAAAGCGGCCGGTACAAAGACATCTCCTCGCGCCTGACACGCCTGCGCCAGAATGGTGGCAGTGTATCGCTCGGACGACAGAGCAAAGACGCCACTGTGGTGCTTGAAAAGGGAGCGGTTCGTCCCACCTTAGGGCGTTATGAAATTGTCAGTGAACTGGGACAGGGTGCCATGGGTACCGTCTATCTTGGCCGGGATCCCAAGATAAATCGCGAGGTGGCTATCAAGACGCTGGCTTACTCCGGGGTCGACGAGTCCCAGTTGCCGATGATTAAAGAGCGTTTCTTTCGCGAGGCCGAGGCCGCCGGCCGACTCAATCATCCCGGCATCGTCACCATTTTCGATGCCGGTGAAGAGCACGATCTTGCTTACCTGGCGATGGAATTTCTTGGCGGAGAAAATCTCTCGGTACATTGCAAACCGGGTAGGCTGCTGCCGGTAGCCGAGGTCATGGGGATCATCGCCGATATTGCTGAAGCCCTGGCATATGCCCATAGCAATGACGTCGTCCATCGCGATATTAAGCCGGCTAACATCATGCGGCTGCCTGATGGTTCGGTGAAGGTTACCGATTTCGGTATCGCCCGGGTGGTCTCCGATTCTCAGACCCAGACTGGTATGGTGCTGGGTTCGCCGAGTTACATGTCTCCCGAACAGGTAGCAGCCAAAAAAGTAGACGGTCGATCGGATTTGTTTTCTCTCGGTTCGGTCTGTTATGAACTGTTGTGCGGTGAGAAGGCCTTCGTCGGCGACAGTATAGCCTCATTAATGTTCAACGTTTCCAACGTCAGATACATGCCTCTCAGTGAAAGGCGTAAAGGCCTGCCCATTTGCAGTCACGATCTGGTTGACATGCTGCTCGTCAAGTCCGTTTCGCGCCGTCCTGAAAACGCCGCCATTGTCGCTGCAGCTGCACGTGCCTGTAGAGAGAAAGTGAGGAAGTGATGTATTTTGTTGCCGAGGGTTGCAGTGATTGTGGGCGGGTACGCGGGCATAACGAAGATACTTTCCGGGTTGATAGCGAACGAGGCCTGTTCGTGGTGGCCGATGGCATGGGTGGGCATGCGGGCGGAGAGGTTGCCAGTGCTCTGGCGGTTGAGACAGTATTCAAGAATCTGCTCGGTAGCAAGGGAGGAAAAACCGAGCCTTGCCCCGTAGCGCTGAAGAGCGCTATAGAGCTTGCCAACAATACGATTTATCAGGATGCCCAGGTGAACCCGGAGCGAAAAGGGATGGGCACAACCTTGACCGTTATGTGCTGGGATCGTTGCCGGTTTTATTTCGGTCATGTGGGCGACAGCCGTGCCTACCGATTGCGTGGGCCTGAACTGATTCAGCTAACCAGAGATCACACCTGGGTCGATATGCAAGTGCGTGCCGGGGTGCTTTCCAGGCAAGAGGCGGAACACGCCCGAATGCGCCATGTTTTGGTCAAGTCCCTCGGTACCCAGCCCGGGATAGAGCCCGACATTGTTCCGGTCGATGTAGAACCGAAGGATCGTTTCCTGCTCTGTAGCGACGGACTCAGCGATCTTGTTGAACATAACGATTTGCGGAACATTCTTGCGGGCAATGGGACTCTTGCCGAGATCGCCAGGCGCCTGGTTGAGAAGGCTAACGCTGTCGGAGGACGCGACAACATTACCGCAGTCGTGATCGACTGCTACGATAATAAGTGGAAATCTATACTGAAATCAGCCACAAACAGAATCCGGAGGTAACCATGCTGCAAATACTGCTTAAATTCAACACAAGCGTCCTCAAGGTGTTTCAAAGCGATAAAGCCGAGATCACCATCGGCCGGAATATGAATAACGACCTGCAGATCGATAATCTGGCGGTCTCCAACTTTCACGCCAGGATTGAACGTTCGCAGGACAAGTATTTCATTGAAGATCTCAACAGTACCAACGGCACCTATATCGATGAGCAAAAAATCGCCAAGTGTGAACTGCGGGATGGGGATACTGCCGGCATCGGTAAACACTTGCTGACTTTCATGCTGCAGGGAGGGGCGAGTGGAGGCAGGGGGCTCAGCGAAACCGAGATGGAGCAGACCATGATGCTCGATACCGAGAAACAGCGCGAACTGGTAAAAAAGGCCGAACCCTCTTTCCCCGAGTCGCCGGCTCGTCTGAAGGTGCAGGAAGGCGGGATCAGCCAGGACGAATATCAGCTGACCGCACGGCTTACCGAAATCGGTAAGGGAGATAGCTGCCAGGTCAGGCTCGAAGGGTTGTTTGCTCCCAAAAGTCTCGCATACATTATGCGTGACCCTATGGGTTACACCCTGATTCCAGGAGATAATGCGGGTAAGTTGCGGCTCAACGGAGTGAGAATCGATAAGGGGACGGCGCTGAAGAACAATGACGTGATCAATGCGGGGAAA
>Ga0079306_1002251_pt1 | contig 11038 bp, 13 predicted proteins | sample Methanotroph_Enr_FD_79181 | JGI IMG/M metagenome (GOLD analysis project Ga0079306, IMG submission 79181) | Enriched soil microbial communities from Old Woman Creek wetland in Ohio, USA - Methanotroph_Enrichment_5 | ecosystem: Environmental > Terrestrial > Soil > Wetlands | place: USA: Ohio...
AAACATTTGTCACCGAGATTATGGGTGTAAAACTTTCCGTCAAAGCAACTGCGCTCGTGGATGGTAGAGTGAAACGGGAACAAGTCGGTGAAATGCTTTTCACTCATTATGGCGTTTCCGGACCGGCTGTTATGGGTCTTGCCGGAGCATTGGCGCCCTATGTAGGTACAAAGAAGACAGAAATACGTTTGAATATGTTGCCGGATATGAACCCAAAGGACGTCTTGCATTGGCTAAATAGTGAGATTGAGCGAAATCCAAAAAAGAAACTGGCGACCATTCTTGACTCTAGGGTTCCTCATAAGGTGGCGCTGCTTATTTCGAAGCTGCTATGCATAGAGAGCAAGAACGTTTCAGAAATATCGAAGAATGACAGGCAGAAGGCTGTGGATCTATTGACCGCCTTTCCCCTAACTATCAAAAAGATACGTCCGCTTCGTGACGCCCAGGTGACTGCCGGTGGCATACGTGTGGATGAGGTAAACACTAGCCTAGAGTCGAAAGTAAACCCGGGATTATATTTCGCGGGAGAAATCCTCGACATTGACGGTGACTCCGGAGGTTACAATCTTCAGTGGGCTTGGTCGAGTGGTATGGTCGCGGGCAATACCGCTGTAAGGAGTTTGAAATGAAGGCTTGGCTCGAAAAATATAGTAATTTTCTGATAATTGTTACCATTTATGTAATCATAATCCTCCAGTATCCGGTGGGGGTAGGTATCTTCCAGCTTCTGCTTCATAAGAATGTCCAGGCAGCCATGGACCCGACGTATCTTCTTACTTGGGGTTTCGTTCGCCTCGGTTTAGTCCTACCACTGATATTCTTTTTGATGCAGCGCCTCTCTTGGGATATGAACGATATCTTTTTGCGTCTCGGCGACTACAAGAAAGTAATAGCGATTACTTTTTGGTCTACTTTTGCATTTATGCTAGCAGGTACGGCTCTATACCCTTGGTTTTTGAGAATGACTACTCTGACACCACTAATACTCGTAGAGTACATGCCAATGTTTATCGTTTATGCCCTCTCAAATGCCTTTGTGGAGGAAACGTTTTTTCGTGGCGTCCTCCAAAATGCGCTTTCAAAAAAGGTTACAATTCCGCTTGCCATCTTAGTCCAATCGCTATTATTCGCAGCAATTCACTTTTTTAGCCCAATGAATAATAATCTCTTGCCGTTTGTTTTGCTTACACTGCTTCTAGGTTTGCTGTGGGGCTATCTTACAAATAAATATCACAGCTTACTTCCAGCTATCGTGCTTCACGTTGTTGCTGATATTTTTGTCGCTGTCAGTCTGTTTTAAGCACGAATTCGTGCTATAATTGACCAATGAAAACGCTTAATACTGAAATTCACAAACAATTTCCGAAGCTCTCGAAGGCTGATCTTCATATTCACAGCAATTTCTCTGATGGTATCCCGACGATTGAAGAAATCCTGGAGTATGTGGAGAGCGAAACTGATTTATCTGTAATCGCTATTACTGACCATGACACCATAGACGGCGCCCTACTCGCCCGGAAGTTGATGAAAAAGAAAGAATATCGTTTCCAGCTTGTCTTGGGAGAAGAAGTCTCGGCGAAAGAAGGACACGTAGTTGCTTTATATATACACGAAAGGATTGCGCCAAATCAAAGTACGCAGGAAACTATCAAAGCCATTCACTCACAAGGTGGCATCGCTGTGGCGGCCCATCCTCTGTACTCGAGCAGAATGAATCATCGACTTCCGACTCCCGTTAATGGTGTTGGTGCCAGAGAGCTGATAAAGGGAAAGCTCAAGTTTGATGGCATAGAAACTGTCAATGCGACTCCGATGATGGGCGAAGAAAATCTGCAGGCGAAGTATCTCAACCGATTACTGTTGTTTCGAACCGAAATAGGCTCGAGCGATGCTCATATTCTAGACGCTATCGGCAAAGGCTACACTCTTTTTGAAGGTAAGACAAAACAGGACTTAAAAGAGGCTATCTTAGAGTTTCAGACCCAATCAATGCACGTAAACTGGGGACTTTTCGGTGTCCTAAAATATGCTTTTTTCTTTATGCCACTAGGCTTCCGTATAGCTTTTCATACCATGGTTTTTGGCCCAAGTCGTAAAGACCCAGAGCTTATAAAATTTCCTAATCGTAGTACAATCAAACGAGAACTAGAAAGTAGTGAAAATGAATAAGAGACTGCTGATCATCTTGCCACACGAAGGATTTCGGGATAAAGAGTTTGCCTGGGTTGTCGAGCGCTTGGGGAAAAGCGGAATCAAGTTCGCAGTAGCCTCAACACATCTTTCTGAAGCCATGGGTAGGTTTGGAGATCTCGTAAAACCAGATGTTTTAGTGAGGGGGGTACACCCCGATATTTATGACGGTTTTGTCTTCATCGGGGAAGAGGCAGCTCTCGAATATGTGAATAATCCCGAGGCCGTGAAGCTCCTCGAACATGCTTCAGACCGCAACAAACTAGTAGGAGCCATCGGTCATGCAGTGCTCGTACTTACAAGTAGTAGGTTACTGACCGGCCGTAAAGTTACGGGTCCGTCAGATTTACAAAATCGGTTCGAAGAGGCTGGTGCATTTTTTAGAGGTAAGCTGGTAGAGAAAGACGCAAATCTGATTACGGCTAGTGGTCCATATGGGACGCGCGAGTTTGGTGACGCAATTGTAGAATATTTTTCTGAAGATGAAGGTCTCTCTGGTCGAAAGTTTTTGAGGTAAATATGCCAGAGTTACCAGAAGTAGAAACTATAGCGAGACAGCTAGATAGGAAGCTCGCGGGGAAAAAAATTACCAAAGTTGAGATTTTGAATAAAAGTTCTTTCGGAGGGCTCAGCTCTAGTGTAACTGGAGATACCGTTACTAGTGTTTCTAGGAAGGCGAAAACGCTAATTTTTAGGTTGAAAAGTGGTCTTATGTTACTATCACACCTAAAGATGACCGGTCAGATGATCTATGAAGATTCAACTGATCGCGTGGCTGGAGGTCATCCTTCGCACGATTTTCACGCTAAGCTACCCAACGGTCACACACGTGTGGTTATTCACTTCGATGATGGTGCAAAGCTCTTTTTTAACGATTTGCGCAAATTTGGGTGGGTTCGAGTAGTAGACAAGGAAGGCTTCCTTACTTACTTTCAAAATTATGGGCCGGATGCTATACCAACAGTTGATGCCAACTACCTTATGAGAAAAGCGATACGAAGACCTCGGTCATCAATCAAACGGTTCCTACTCGACCAAAGTATCGTGTCGGGGATTGGAAATATCTACGCAGATGAGATTCTTTTTGAGGCAAGGTTACATCCAGAAACGCCCGTTTCAAACCTGAAAAAGGAACAGTGGAGCGCCCTAGCTACGATTATCTCTGCAAAACTACTTTTTGCGACTGAAAAAGGTGGTACCACAGATAATGATTATGTAAACGCATTTGGTGAAAAGGGTGGGATGCAGGACTTTCTAAACGTCTATCACAAGACAGGGACCCCTTGTCCTAGAAACTGCGGTGGTAAGATAGAGAGAATCAAAGTTGCCGGACGCAGTACTCACTATTGCCCAGTCTGCCAGAAAGGTTCAAAATGATTTATCTGTTTTACGGGCCCGATAAATATCGTTTAGAAAAGAGGCTAGCTGAAATTAAGCAAGCTGCAAACATCGGTAATGATAGTATCAATTATCGGGAAATTTCTGGTGACTTCAACGCGGCCACAATATCTAGTGAAGCTATGGCGATGCCTTTTCTATCAGAAAAGAGAATGTTAGTCATAAATGGTCTACTAGCGAGTAAGGATAAAGCGCTCCTAGCGGAGATTGTGGAGTGGATTCCCCAGGTACCCGCGGAGACAGAAATTGTTTTTGTCGAGGCGGATGCACCAGACCAGAGGTTGCTGATAACGAAAACTTTGATGAAAGCCGCCAAGGTAGAGGTTTTTGCAAATCTGACACCCCTAGAGACTGCTAGGATAATCGAAACAATGGTGACAACGAGAGGAGGGCAGATTGATAAGCAGTCCGCGTCTCTCTTACAAATGTATCTTGGTAATGATCTCATCAAGATTGAGAATGAAGTAAATAAGCTAGTTTCTTTTGACAGGATTGTGAATAAAGAAAATATCGAACTTCTTGTTGATGCTGGTTACTTTAACACAATTTTTGACCTTACGGACGCCATAGCCGTCAGAAACGCCAAAAAAGCGCTGCAAAATCTGGAGAAAATTCTAGAGAACGGAGAAAGCGAAATATATCTTGTTACGATGATAGCAATGCAGATTCGAAACCTTATGCTCGTGAGGGATCTAAAGCTCCATGGCCTTTCGGAATCCGAGATAATCTCAAAGAGCAAATTGCATCCATATGTGGTCAAGAAGTGCTTGTCTCAGATAAGGAATTTTAGTATTGAGAAGCTGATGTCAATCCATCGCAACCTCCTTGATCTTGATGTGGCCTTTAAGACAGGTAGTGCTGAACCGAAGGTATTACTAACGAAGTTTATTCTTGATTCTGTAATATAAAAAGAGACCCTAGTTAGGGTCTCTTTTTATATAAGATTATTTCTTGGTGGTCTTTTTGACAACTGTTTTTGCTTTAGCAGCTTTTGGCTTTACAGTAGTAGTTTTTGCCTTAGTTGCTGTCTTTGGAGCTTCTTTGATAGAAGCAAGCTCTACTGGTTTACCAATGGTCTTGGTTAGGGAAACAATCAAGCGTGATTTACGACGAGCTGCAGTATTCTTGTGGATTACTCCGCTCTTAGCGGCCTTATCGATAGCCTGGAAGGCAGCTGAAGTTAGTTTACCAAGGTCCTTTTCGCCGGCCGTTACGGCCTTCTTTACAACTTTAATCTTGCTGCGAAAGTCGGCTTTGGTCGCCTTATTCCGAACGTTTGCCTTCAGAGTTTGCTTCATGGCCTTAATGGCTGATTTTGATACTGGCATATGTGAATCCTTCTTGTTTACGCCTATAGATTCTAGCACAGAAGCTTAATTTTGTAAATATTTTGATAGCTAAATAGACCAAATCTACTATTTTATACACAGGATTATATAGGCTTTGCATAGCTAAACTAGTCGTATTTATACCTGCTATTTACTTGACAAATATAGTGCCCAAGCGTAAAATCATAAGCACGCCGAAATGCGTAGAGGAGGTAGGATGTTACCATTTCTCATGTGGGGAGTCGCATTTGCGTTTACCTACAAGGTGCTGAGCATTCAAAGCTAAAAACAATAGCGAAAGCACAAAATAAGACCACTGCAAGTCAGTGGTCTTATTTATTGTCAGATAGTGTGTCTAGGGCTTGCTTGGCTACTGAATAACTAAATCCACGTCTGGTAAGTAAACTCATCACTTTGCTATAATTTACCTCTTTTGTGGCACTAACCTTGTACTTACGTTTAGCTTGGTTGATAGCAGCGTCCAAAGACGAATTGTCGCCACTTGATTCTAGAACCGAAGCGATAATCTCCTTTGATATGCCTTTTTGTGTTAGCTCGTTTTCTAGCAATCGTCGTCCTCTGGTATCCCGGCGTTCACGTATCCACATCTCTGCAAAAGCCTGATCGTTAGCATATCCTAGTTCTCTTAACCTATCCAGGCATCGCCCTATCAGCGGTTTGTCATATTTTTTTCCAAGTTTTTGCCAGTATTCGCGTTCTGATTGTAACCTCCTAGACGCAAGACCCAGGGCCGCGTTCATGCACTTTTGGTATTCATCCTCTGAGTCAATATTCGAGATTTCTAGGTGGCTTACTTCCTTACCCTCATAGAGGCCGAGTCTAGCTGCGGTGCCGACGTCTAGTCCAGAGTGAAAGACTCCATCAACATATAGATTGAGCCTTTCCTTATTCTTTCTCTGGGGTTCTAGAGAAGTTACCTTCATGTTCGACCTTATTTGGCTACTGCTGCGGCGGCCCGAACTAAAGCTTCGATCTCATCAGAAACTTTTGGATTATCTTTGAGATACTGTTTGGCTGCCTCACGACCCTGGCCTATTTTGCCTTCTTTATACTCGTACCAAGCACCAGCTTTGCCTACGATACCGTGTTTAACACCAAGGTCGACTATCTCACCCGGCTTCGATATGCCTTCATTGTACATAATATCGAACTCGGCGGTTCTGAAAGGTGGTGCCACTTTGTTTTTAACTACCTTTACCTTTACACGATTACCGATAACGTTTTCACCGTCCTTGAGCTGCTCACTGCGACGAATGTCCATTCGCACAGATGAGAAGAATTTGAGAGCTTGACCTCCAGAAGTGGTTTCCGGATTGCCGAACATAACACCTATTTTCATACGAATCTGATTGATGAAGATGACAACCGTGTTTGACTTGGAAATAGCACCCGTCATCTTGCGAAGTGCTTGTGACATCAGTCTTGCTTGGAGACCCATGTGTGAGTCTCCCATATCACCTTCAATCTCAGCACGAGGAACCAAGGCGGCGACGGAGTCGATGACAACCACGTCGATAGAGTTGGACCTTACGAGAGTTTCGGCGATTTCGAGGGCTTGTTCACCAGTGTCTGGCTGTGATATCAGTAGTTTATCGATATCGACGCCGATATTCTTGGCATATTCAGGATCTAGAGCGTGCTCGGCGTCGATAAATGCCGCAATGCCACCATTTCTTTGAGCCTCAGCCACTACATGATAGGCAAGAGTAGTCTTTCCCGATGATTCCGGGCCATACACCTCGATTATGCGGCCCTTAGGGACGCCACCACCGAGAGCAAGGTCGAGAGAGAGACTCCCTGTGGAAATGGTCTCTACGTTGCATCTGCTGGCCTCACCGAGCTTCATGATGGCACCTTTGCCAAACTGTTTCTCTATCGCGTCCACCGCGGTCTGGATATTGTCCATGCGCTCGGTATTCTTAGCTTCTTTTAAGTCTTTTTCTTCTTTTGCAGTCATAGTCCCCTCTAAAAGTTATTCTTTACTACACCGATGACTTTGCCCTGAATCATAAAAGTACCTAGCTCTGGGATAATGGGAGCATGGGTTGGATTATCACTCATAGGTTGGAAAACGATACGTTTGTGCTCTTTATCGACTCGATACTTCTTCACTGTAGCTTCGCTACCCATAAGGACGACCACCTTGTCACCCTCTTCGGCAGTATTTTGCTTGTGAAAGATAATGTAGTCGCCGTCGTCTATGCCGGCGAGATTCATAGAGTCGCCCTCTGCCTTTAGCATAAAGACGTCTGAAGTGTATTTTACGAAGGCCTTTGGTAGTGGAATGATCTCCTCGATCATCTCTTCGGCCCAGATAGGCATACCGCAGGCGACACGGCCCACTAGAGGTACTTGGACAATGTCGTCGTCCCCTTTGATACCGTCACCGGTGTTCAGCATGATTCCACGAGCTTTACCGTCCACCTTGGTAATGTAGCCCTTTGACTCCAGAGCATTTAGGTGCGAAACTGCTCCCATAGGGGACGAACACCCCAGCTTCTCCTGGAGCTCTCTTACCGTAGGGGCTTGCCCAGTTTTCTGAACTGAAGCCTCAATCCAGCTTAGGACAGTTTCCTGTTTTTTGGTTAGGTTTTTCATAGGGCCTCCTTATGTATACTAGAAGTGTATAATGTACCAAAATATCTTGTCAAGTCTTTTATAACCAGTTTATCCACTGAAACGTACGGTTTTTCCGCCAAATTACTTAGATATACTATTGAATTAAGAAAGCGTCGAGTTGTATACTATAAGTGTAAGGCAGTTAGCCTCCCACGCGGCTAGCTGCGGTGTTATTAAACGTGGAGAAAGGAATCCAACATGGCTAAAAAAACGGCTGCTTTTCGTAGCGCGATTACGGGTAAATACGTGTCTGCGTCTTATGCGAACAAGCACCCTAAGACTACCGTCAAAGAGACAAAAAAACTTAAGAGTTCATTTCTGAACTCTTAAGAGTGATTTGCGTTGAACGTAGTAGCGTTCATTGGTCGACCGCATGTTTTACACAGTAAAGTTTAACACAGGAATTATAAATGACAAAATATCTAATCACCAGATCTGATTCACAGTCAAAAGTCGAGGTCGACTGTAAGGGATTTAGGTTTCAGGATGAATTTGTTGTGTTTTATTCAGAAAGCGGCGATGTCTATACATTGCCAAAGAATAAGGTCTCAGCAATCAAAATGGCCTAGGTAGGTGCGGCCCGGCAAAAAGCCGGGCTTTTATTTTGAAAGAGTCAACATCACGCGCCCCTGGTTCATCTTGGGCGTTTGGGCATCGATGGCGCTAAATAGTACGTTCCAATCGTAGTGATGGTCCGGGCCGTTGCCAACACCAGCATCGTTACTGATGATGCCTGTGGCATCATATCCCTTCACGAGGAGTACATGATAAACAGTGTAGGGACCGTACATATTATTGAGCAGTGAATGGGTCATGACAGGCACCATTATCGGGGAACCATCTGCAAGGGCTCTTTTGATGTTCGCCTCTGTGGCATTCACAGTTTTGTAATTGTAGCCGTAGTATTCATTTGCGAATTTGCCCAAAGCGTCCATCGTGAGATCGGGTTCTTTACCGTAATGGGTCACTTCCCATGATTTCATGGCGCGGTAGATGGGGTCAGCTGTGGCATCAGGAATTCGATTACCGGCATAAGCAGTTTTTGTGAAGAACTCGTGGTACATCAGTAGCGCTGCTTCCTCGCAAGATTCCTCGTGTACCGTCCAGTTGCCAAAAGGTGCCTGGGCAGCGTAGGGGACGGAAAGATTCACGCTTGCAGGCGGGGCAGCAACTATTACTTCCTTCTTTGGGGATTCTTTAACTCTGGCGGTAGTGGTGCTCGTGGACGATTCACTGTTGATTCTGGCTATCCCAGCTTGGTAGTAACGATAAAGCCCCACTAAAGTCCCTGCTGCAACCAGAAAGGCAGCAACGTATAGTGCGTTCCTAAACGCTATACTCTGTTTTCGTCTGTAGGTCGACATTTTCATATTATTGTAATAGCTTATTCACAACCTGATTATACATCAGCTTACCTTTTCTCGTCAGAATGTAGTCGTTCGTCACCAGCTCAAGCTCAAAGAGCTCATCCAGTAGATTTGCGTTACCGTTTACAGCCAGAAGTTGCTTCTTGAATGGCTGGTTAAGACGTACGGCAGAAAGCAGACAGAACCTTTTGAGCTCTAGAGGAGACAGTATTTCCTCATTACGAGTGTAGTTTCCAGACAGATAATCCTCAAAATCACTAGTATTTGTTATTATCCTGCTACCTTTGCGTGAAGCCGCACCTAGACCAAAGCCGATATAGTCTTTTCCCTGCCAAAAATCGAGGTTATGGCGACAATATTTACCATCTCTAGCAAAATTAGAGATTTCATACTGTTCGAAGCCAAGTTTAGTGAGTAGGTCCCAGGCGGAAACAAGCATCTCAGCGCCTATATTCTCTTTCGGTAGGTCGAAACTTTCGGGGTGTTTGCCGATAGCAGAATCATTGTCTGTTTCCAAGTCATAGAGTGAGACATGAGATAGGGTTTTTAGAAAAAGTTTGTGTTTCTCGAGCGATGAAGATGATTCCCCTGGTAGGCCGGAAATAAGATCGATTCCGACATTTTTGAAATATCTTTGGGCAAGCTCAACCCTTTGTATAGCCTCATTTGTGGCGAGAGTACGTCCTACAGTTTTACGAACGTTATCGTCAAAAGTCTGGATGCCAATGCTTAGGCGATTTATTCCTGCGTCTTTCCATTTCCTTAGCTTTTCCTCCGTGATGTCTTCTGGGTTACATTCGAGGGTAATTTCAACAACTTTAGCAAACTTAGCTTTGGACTCCAACGTCTCAATGATTTTGGTGATATTTTCGGGTTTGATGAGGCTCGGGGTGCCGCCACCGAAATAGATAGTCTTTACAGAATCTTCAATTTTCAATTTATAATCTTCTATTTCTTTGCACAGAACTTTAACGTATTCGTCTTCTTTTGTGATATCGCAATGACTCAAAAATGCGCAATATGCGCATTTCGAGTGACAAAACGGGATGTGGATATAGATGTTCATTATTTATGTGTGGACATAGCGGTCTTGGTTGCTCGGTAAACTTTGACAGTCCACCAGATAAGCCATACTATCATGCCGCCGATGAGGCCGAGCATCAGCCAAGGGCTTGGTCCAAAGCTTTTATCGAGTGCAGATTGATTCATTGCATAGGTTAGGTAGGTAAAGAGGGCGCCAATCCAAAGTGCGATACCGACAAGCATAGTGCGAATGAGGTCAAAGGCATGATCGCGCTTGTGCTCTTCCATTGTCATCAGCCACAGCGTCGTTGGCATGTCAGAGTACTGTGGTTTGTAGTATAGAAAAACAAAAAAACCAAGCATAATAACCTGAAGCGCTGGTATCATAAATGTGTACCAGATCGATTTGGGGTTCCAGGCGTCCGGTTGACCACTGATGCCGAAATGAGTGGGTATAATACCTGGCAATTTACCCCAATATGCGATTGCAATAGCCCAGCTAGCAACCGCCATTACGCCTGCAATAACGAATCCGACTTTGTGCCACGTTTTCATATTTTTCATTTTGCTTCTCCCCAATTGTTACCAACACCTATCTCGACAATCACGGGGACATCGAGCTTAACTATATTTTCCATCTTTTCCTTCACAAATGCACGAACTTTTTCGATATCGGCCTTTGGCACTTCCAGCACCAGTTCATCGTGGACAGTAAGGAGCATCTTTGTCTTTGGACTCACCCTGCCGATCTCGTTATCTATTTCAATCATCGCCAGCTTGATGAGGTCTGCAGCCGTACCTTGAATAGGCATATTACTAGCCATTCGTTCGGCACTTCCACGAACAGCAAAGTTTGGACTGGCGAGCTCTGGCAAGTACCGTCTGCGACCGAAAAGAGTTTCGGCAAAGCCTCGTTCCTTGGCGACCTTGATGACATCGTCCATGTAGGTTTTGATGCCCGCATGGGTTTGGAAGTACTTCTCGATAAAATCCTTAGCCTGCGCGTAGTTAAGGGCGCTTTGACGTTGTAATCCATGAGCGGAAACGCCATAGACAATACCGAAGTTTACTACCTTGGCGGTTTGGCGC
>Ga0079306_1002252_pt1 | contig 11035 bp, 9 predicted proteins | sample Methanotroph_Enr_FD_79181 | JGI IMG/M metagenome (GOLD analysis project Ga0079306, IMG submission 79181) | Enriched soil microbial communities from Old Woman Creek wetland in Ohio, USA - Methanotroph_Enrichment_5 | ecosystem: Environmental > Terrestrial > Soil > Wetlands | place: USA: Ohio...
CCTGAATCCAGTTCATTTTTACAAACTGTAAATATTTTTTAATTATAGTGTAATATTTTCATACATAGCATGTAAAACGGCCAATAGATTAACAACGTATAGCTAATCCGGATTCGAAAAAGGCAGGTGTTCCTTAAACCTGCACTTCCTCAATAAAAAAAGATTTCTGAAATTCCGTTATTGAAATATGCTGAACAATGAAAAAGACATAAAAAAAACCATCCTGATTAAGAATGGTTTTAAATTTTATAAATAGGATGTGTTAATCCTCAATAATTACTTTCTTACCCGCTGCAATATCTTCGAGCATGGCTGTAGTAATTGACTTTGGCCGCTCAAGCGGATAGCCCAGCGCACGATCCCAGATCAGATTTGCAGAAATACCAATTGCACGCCCGATGCCGAACAAAACGGTATAAAAATCGTATTCCTTTACACCATAATGCCACTGTATAACGCCTGATTGTGCATCTACATTTGGCCATGGATTTTTTGCTTTCCCTTGCTCACGAAGAATATCGGGAACTACTTTATATAGCATATCCGTATACTGGAACATGAGATCGTCCTTGAGGTGTGTAAGCGAAAAGTTGCGCTGCAGCGTGTACCTTGGGTCGGTTTTACGAAGAACAGCATGACCGTAACCAGGAATTACCTGCCCTGATTTAAGCGTATCCCAAACAAACTGTTTCATTTCTTCTTCGGTAGGAACACGATCCTCCATTTTCTCCATTACACCCTGAAGCCACCTCAGCACTTCCTGGTTGGCAAGCCCGTGAAGAGGTCCGGCCAACCCGTTAACCATAGCAGCAATACTCAGGTAAATATCCGATAAAGAACTGGAAACCAGGTGCCCGGTATGCGCACTCACATTTCCGCCTTCGTGGTCGGCATGGATTATAAAATGCATGCGGCTTACATCATCATAGGGTTTGCCTATGCCCATCATATGGGCGAAGTTGGCGCCGAAATCGAGGTATGGATTCGACTGAATTCGTTTACCGTCACGATAGAGTTTGGCGTAAATGTAAGTGGCAATCTCTGGCATTTTAGCCAAAAGATTTAATGCATCCTCGTAAGTAGAATCCCAATAATCGAGCTTATTCAATTTGCCGGATGCATATTTTTTCGCAAACAACGATTCACGCTGCAAAGTGGTAATAACGGCTGAAAATATCGCCATGGGGTGACTACAGCATGGCATTCCGTCAATAACTTCGTATACGTAACGGGGAAGGATTCGTCGTTTGTTAAATTCATCTATGACATCCTGCAACTCTTCCTCGTTAGGAATATCACCTGTAACCAAAAGATAAAACAGGCCCTCAACATAAGGCATTTCGGCACCTTTGGGTTTCGGAAGCTTCTCAAACACTTCAGGAAGTGTTAGTCCCCGATACCTGATTCCTTCATTCGGATCGAGATATGAAATATCAGTCAATAATACTTTAACACCCCGCATACCCCCGATAACCTGCCCGATGGTAACCTGGTCTATTACCACGTTACCATATTCTTTGAGCAATTTCTCTGTACGCGGACGCCATTCCAATATTTTCTCGTGAAGTCTGTCTTTAAGTCTGAACGACATAAAAAATAGTATTTAAAGTTTGTAAAAATGTCTCTATTCTGATATTAAATAAGTTAACAAGCTATAACTCCAACAGTTAAATTACATGTTTGTTATCATTGCTGTTCCAAATTCTGAAGTCTTCAGTTTGGTGGCGCCTTCCATCTGCCTGTGAAAATCATAAGTCACTGTTTTATTCCCAATGGTTTTCTCCATTGAAGCATAAAGAAGTTCAGAAACTTCTGTCCAGCCTAAATATTCAAACATCATTGCACCCGATAAGATGACAGAACCGGGGTTGACCTGGTCGAGACCGGCATATTTAGGTGCAGTTCCATGAGTAGCTTCGAAAATGGCAAACCCATTCTGGTAATTGATATTTGCTCCCGGTGCTATTCCTATGCCACCAACAATGGCGGCAAGGGCATCCGAAATATAATCCCCGTTGAGATTGAGGGTCGCAATCACAGAGTATTCATCAGGGCGAAGTAAAATTTGTTGCAGAAAGGCATCAGCTATTACATCCTTAACAATGATTTTGCCGGCAGCAACAGCCTTCTTTTGTGCTTCATCAGCAGCATCGCGTCCATGTTCTTCCGAAATGCGATCATACTGAGCCCAGGTAAAAGTCTGATCCCCGAATTCACGTTCAACCAACGCATATCCCCACTTTTTGAAACCACCTTCAGTAAATTTCATAATGTTGCCCTTGTGTACAATTGTTAACGAGGGTAGTTTGTGGCTGATCGTATAATTCATAGCCGCCCGCACCAAACGTTCAGTTCCTTCGACGGAGACAGGCTTTATACCAATAGATGAAGTTTCAGGGAATCGGATGTTAGTGACACCCATTTCGTTTTGCAGAAAGTCAATAATTTTATGAACTTCCGGAGTTCCCTGCATAAACTCAATACCAGAATAGATATCTTCAGTGTTCTCGCGGAAAATATGCATATCCACTTTATCAGGTCTTTTTACAGGGCTTGGCACACCTTGAAACCAGCGCACCGGCCGAAGGCATACATAAAGATCGAGTATCTGCCGCAAAGCAACATTGAGAGAGCGCATTCCACCTCCTACCGGGGTAGTTAAAGGTCCTTTTATCCCAACAAGGTATTCTTTAAAAGCTTCAAGTGTTTCGTCCGGAAGCCAGTTTCCTGTGGTTGAAAATGCTTTTTCACCTGCAAGTACTTCTTTCCACATAATTTTACGCGTACCATTGTAGGCTTTTTCCACTGCTGCATCAAAAACCCTTACGGCTGCATGCCAGATATCAGGACCTGTTCCATCCCCGATTATAAACGGTATAATCGGGTAATCAGGCACTTGCAACCTTCCATTCTCAAAAACAATTTTACCTGTGCTCATTCTGTATTTCTAATTTTAGTGTTTTTATGAGTTCGTAAAGATAGAAAAAACATTCAATTTCCTAAATATGTGAAAAAAATGTTTTGACCAGTCAGTCCAGGTTTTATACAACGATTTTTCAGCTGAATTGAACAAACAAATTTATTGAAATGTTCTCAGTAAAACAAGACCTATTTTGAGAATGAGAAAGCAGGTATGGCTGAATCTCCCCGTTAAGTTATCGGGCAAACAACCCATTGTATTGTTCGATGGAAAGTGCACGTTGTGCAGCAAGTCTGTTCGGTTTCTTATAAAACATAACAAAACCGGCAACCTGAATTTTACATCCTTGCAGTCAGGAGTTGGATTGGAAATAATATTGATGGCCGGAATGAAGTTTCAACAACGTGACACCTTGTTACTGGTTGAGAAGAATAGGTTGTACGGTTATTCCACAGCAGCCTTAAAAATAGCGGCATACCTTAGCTTTCCCTGGCGTTTACTGGGAATCCTCAGATTTATTCCTGTTGTGATCAGAGATCGTATATACAGGTTTATTGCAGGAAAACGGTATGAATGGTTTGGCAGAGAAACATTTTGCATGACTAAAGGCATTCAAAACCGTTTTTTATCCTGATAATTCATTTTCCTTCTGTTTAAAAAGAGTATCACTATAAAAACTTGTTGCTAAATAGAGTTGAGGCTGATAATATCGGCCATTATCATTTAATCCAAAAGCAGAGCTGGCAAAGCAAATTCAGGCAGTTTCTATTTATATTTTGAGAACTGAAAAATAGTATCACAATCTGCGAGAATGGATTTATTCACGATTTTTTGTATCGAGAAAAAGAGTAACAGGTCCATCGTTAACGAGTGCAATTTCCATATGTGCCCCAAACTCGCCGGTAGCAACCTGGTGGCCGAAGCTCTCTTCCAGCGATTGGATAAAGGCTTCATAAGCTGGCCTAGCAATATCAGGTCGGGCTGCTTTGCTATAGGAAGGGCGATTTCCTTTTCGGGTGCTTGCATGCAAGGTAAATTGACTCACAACCATAATTTCTCCGCCAATATCCCTGATATCAAGATCCATAACCCCCTGGCTGTCGTCAAAAACCCGTAAGCCTGTGATCTTTCCGCATAGCCATTCCTTGTCCTCTGACGTGTCGGCTTCTTCAAAACTTATCAGAACCAATAATCCGTAACCGATCCGGCTATGTTCCTGCCCTCCGATGCTGAGGGTGCATGATGTAACTCTTTGAATAACTGTTCTCATGATTTCTATACAATTAATATTATTTTCTTTTTTGTGTTACTAAGGTCTTTTGACCTTATACATATTCAGCAACATCCAGGTTCTCATCATTCAGCAATCCCAGATAATTGTGATACCTTTCAGCATAAATGCGACCTTCGGCCAGTGCCTGCTTTACAGCGCAACCCGGTTCATGGTTGTGTGTACAATTAGTATACCTGCACTGGGGCAGCAAGGCCCGAAACTCAGGAAACCGTTCGCTGATCTCCTGGCTCTCAAAATGCACAAGTCCAAATTCCTTGATGCCGGGTGTATCGATCATATAACCTCCGAACGAAAGCGGATGCATTTCGGCAAAAGTGGTTGTATGCATACCTTTATTATGGTACGACGATATTTCACCGGTTTTTATTTTCAATTGCGGGTCCAGTGCATTTATCAAGGCCGACTTTCCCACTCCCGAATGACCTGAAAATAAATTCACTCTGTCGCGGAGAACCAGGCGGAGTGATTGTACACCAGTGCCCTCCATAGCTGACACTGCATAGGAAGGATAGCCCAATGAACTGTACAACTCCATAAGTTCATTACAACGATCCGTAGCATCGGCAGTATAAATATCAATTTTGTTGAATATTACAGCTGCCGGAATGTGATACGCTTCGGCCGTTACCAGGAGCCTGTCGATAAAACCGGTGGAAGTACGCGGCAGCATTATGCTGGCCACTATATACAACCGGTCAATGTTCGACGCAATGATATGGGATGATTTCGAAAGATTGATTGAACGGCGGACAATGTAATTGACCCGGGGCTCAATCGTGGTTATGATACCGTTTTCGTCGGCACCTTCCCATTTGAATGCAACATGATCGCCCACAGCCACAGGGTTGGTAGTACGGATTCCATGGATACGGAACTGCCCTTTAAGCCTGCAGTTGCATAACTTTTTGTCCTCCGTCATTACAGTATACCAACTGCCTGTTGATTTTATAACTATTCCTTTCAATGTTGCTTTTCCGTTGAATCATTCAAATGCAAACAAACTGTATAATAAAATCCGCCTGCATTATATTCCTTGGCGTAAAATTACCGCTTTTCAGGCTTATACGGACAGAAGTAAGGAAATATTAACTTATGCACAATTTTTGAACTTCAGAAATCAATCTCAGTAGCTGTTAAATCACGGAAACTAAATATGATAATTGAAATTTAGCAGGACAAAGTCCTAATCTTTATTTAATATATTTCATACTAACACAAAATTGCTACATTTGAAAAAAATATCTGATGGAAACAAGTGCTGTTTTATCACTTCTACCTGCGCCAATAGTGGCAGGAGCAATCTATTTATTACTCAGGCATAAATATTCAAACGGCTCATTTCAACTTTTTTATAAATCATTTCTATTCGGAATACTGGGTATTATTCCGGTTTTTATTTTTGATTGGTTGATCGCCGAACTGCACCTGGATCATCTTCACAGCCTGAACCGGACCTTATTCTATGCCTTCGTCCTCACAGGAAGTGTATTTGAAATCTGGAAATTTCTTGTCTTAAAATTATTCGTATATCCTTCGAAACAGGTGAATAAGACGATGGATGTAATTCTTTACAGCATAATTATTGCAGCAGGGTTTACCACTGCATTTTCAATATATGAACTTTTCTTTGCCCCGCCGTATATCAGCGTTTCGCTTTATGCTTTAACCATCGGGCCTGCATTTGTTTCAATAGCCATTATCATGGGTTATTTCACCGGTATCGCACTGAATCGTAAATTCCCTTTTATTGATTTTGTTACCGGGTTATTCATTGCCGTGGTATTTGAGGGACTATACCGGTTTTGCCTGCTTACAACAGATAAATTATTGCTGTACATGGCTATAGGAGGAATGCTGGTAACAGCAATTCCATTGGTTGTATTCAGTCTTCGTGATCCGGAAGATTCAAATTAAACGGTAAACTTTTCCAGGCAGGCAACGTACAATGCCTTCAAATTCCATATTAAGCAATATGGCCGCGGCTTTTGAAGGCAACAGCATCGTTTCGGAGAGAAGCGTATCCACATCCAGGTCACCTTTTTCCTTCAAGGTATTGACTATAAGCTCTTCATCAGGAGTCAGGCTCACAAATAGCTGGCGCTGAATGGTTTTTCTCTGAATCTTACTATCTTCCCAGTTCAGAATATATCCGATATCTTTCGCTGACTGAATTAATGCCGCTTTATTGATTTTTATGATTTTATTGCATCCTTCGGAATGCGGGTCGCCGATGCGTCCGGGAACGGCAAAAACATCCCTGTTGTATGAATTGGCAATTTCGGCTGTAATTAATGCTCCGCCTGTTTCACCAGCCTCCACTACTACCACAGCATCGCTGATACCCGCAATAATACGGTTACGCATTGGGAAATTCTCGCGATCGGGGGTGGTATTACTCATATATTCAGACAACAAACCGCCGGATTCGGTCATTTTTTCGGCTAATGAGCGATTAGCAAAAGGATAAATACGATCGAGGCCATGGCCCAGCACGCCAACTGTTTGAAGATTATTATCCAAAGCAGCCTTGTGCGACCAAGTATCAATTCCATATGCCAAACCACTGACAATTAAAACATTGTATTCCTGTAACCCTTCCACAATTTTACGACACATATCACGTCCATATTCAGTAGCCTTGCGGGTACCCACTATGGACACTATTCTGGGTACATTCAGATCAGCCGTTCCTTTGAAATATAGCATTAACGGACTGTCGTGACATTGTTTAAGCCTTACGGGATATTCTTTATCCAGATAAAACAGGGTTGTTATTTTATTCTTCTCAATAAACGCCAGTTCTTCTTCAGCTCTTTCGAAAACATTATGATTCGCCAATGCATTTACCGTTTGCTCGCCGATTCCGGGTATTTTCAGCAATGCGCGCTTTTTTTCCATGAAAACGGCTTGTACTCCCCCGCAATATGCAACGAGACTTTTACCGTTTACACTTCCAACCCCGGGAACCAGGGTCAATGCTAATTTATAAATCAAATTTTCCATAACGAAGTTCAAACTTACAATTTTTTTAAAAATCTCTTTTAAATCCCATATTAATATTATTAACAACCTAAATCATATATTTGTATCACAACAATTCTCTGATGCAGCCAAAGCCAATGGATATTCTGATCAGTCCGCTCGATTGGGGCCTGGGACATGCTGCCCGTTGTATCCCTGTAATCAGCCTGCTTAATGAAGCAGGACATAAAATTACGTTGGCCGGATATGGACGGTCTCTTATTATGCTTCAAAAAGAATTCCCGTTCCTGGAAAGCATTGAGCTGCCAGGCTTTTCGCCTTCATATCCAAAGTCCGGATATATGGTTTTGCACCTGTTTCTGCAACTGCCACAGTTTATCGGATCGATTATTCATGAACACCGTGAATTAAAAAAAATCAGCACCAGGCGCCATTTTGATATTATCATCTCCGACAACCGTTATGGTTTGTGGGATAAAAATACCAGGAGCATCCTAATTACTCACCAGGTGATGATTAAAACACCAGGGTGGATGAGGTTTGCTGAATACTGGCTTTATCGCGTTTCCCGATTCCTGATCAGTCGCTTTGATGAGTGCTGGATTCCGGATGAAAAAGAGCGTCCCGGACTAAGCGGGGATCTGTCACACAACTATCCGCTGCCTGTAAATGCTAAATTTATCGGGACATTGTCACGATTCAAGCAAGCAGAATCTTTACCATCAAACATTTCCCATGAAGGGAAAATAACAGCAATTATTTCAGGTCCTGAACCTCAACGAAGCCTGTTTGAGGAATTGGTGACCAAACAACTCAGGGAATTAAATCATCCTGCCACAATAATCGGCGGCAGGCCCGAAACCGGGCGCTTGGCAGTTACCGAAAGCAACCTGAGTATTTTACCCTATTTAACATCCGATGATTTACGTTCAGTTATAATATCTTCGTCTCTGGTAATCTGTCGTTCAGGATATACTTCCATTATGGACCTGGAAGCGCTGGGCGCAAAAGCATTGTTTGTACCTACACCCGGCCAGACGGAACAAATTTATCTTGCCGGACTACTTCAGCAGGCTGGTATAGCTTTATGCCGGACCCAGGAAGGCCTGAACCTGAAAGCAGATATTGTTGAAGCATTGAAATTTCCTGGGTTTAGAAAGAATACAGTGACAAATGGCCTTATTACTGCAATTGCTGAGCTTAAAAAGAAATAATTCGCTACTGAAATTTTTCTAAGTATTTTTGCAAACTATTAAACTTAAAAAAATGATCCTTCAATTTATCCATTGGAACATCAGTCCTACAATTTTCAGTATTGGTCCTGTAAGCGTGCGCTGGTACGGACTGCTGTTCGCCATGTCGTTTGTAGTTGGCTATTTTCTCATGCTCCGCATTTTCCGTAAAGAGCATATTCCGGAACCCCTGCTCGACCAGCTAAGCATGTATATGCTTATTGCAACGGTAGTTGGTGCGCGGTTAGGCCATGTATTGTTCTATGAACCAGCTTCTTATTTCGCCCATCCGCTGGATATACTTAAAATCTGGCAAGGCGGTTTAGCCAGTCATGGAGCTGCCATCGGTATCCTGGTTGCACTCTACCTTTTTTCAAGGAAAACGCACCAACCTTTTCTTTGGGTGATTGACCGGATAGTGATTGTTGTCGCGCTTTCCGGGTTTTTCATCCGTACCGGAAACCTGTTTAACAGCGAAATATACGGGAACGTGACGCAGCTTCCCTGGGGATTTATATTCGAACATGCCGGGGAAACACTTCCAAGACACCCGACACAGATTTACGAAGGATTAAGTTACCTTGGTATTTTCTTTTACCTGCTTTGGTATTATTTTAAAAAAGATGGAAAGCCACGGCCAGGTTTCCTTTTGGGATTCTTCCTTTTAACAGTTTTTGGATTCAGACTTATTATTGAATTCGTAAAAGAACCACAGGTAAATTTTGAGAATTCTATGGCGCTAAATATGGGCCAGTTGCTATCCATTCCGTTTATTATTGCCGGAATTCTGTTACTGGCATGGAAACCGAAGGTTACAAAGTAACCTCACCCCTTCCCTTATCTGCCTTCGGCGCCTTCCCCGAGAAGAGAAGGAATGTGGACTTTTTTATTTCTTATGAAACGGGCAAACGAGTAAAGATAGATGAAGAAATCTGTTTTAAAAAGAATACTGCTGGCAGGTTTGCTGGGTATTGACTGTTTCGGTTAGCATCATCCCGCTTAAACGTAATGCCTGTCATCAAAAATACTCAAACTGTAACCTCTCATCCACGAAAGGGCAGGGTGAGTTCCAAACCCATGTTTCATTTTCTTCAACACTGGAATACATGAAAAAAGGGAGCTTTAGCCCCCTTTTTTCATGTTATCATATTCCTTTTGTTTACTTCATCACACCTTTTTTTTCATTCAGGAATTTGTCAACCCGTTGTGATATATCTATCTGGTTGTACTGATCTGCCATCTGCTTCATAGAGTTGAAAAAGCCAAAAGCTTCATTCAGATCTTCATCGTAGTTACCACGGAATTCAGGGTTAAGGGAAAGGTAATAATCGGTATTCTGCTCATAAATCTGCATCAGCCTGTTAGCAAGCTTATTGCCTTTATCAAAAGCACCTGCTTTGAAATATACATCAACAAACTGTATCATATAGTAATCATAGTGGATCTTGTTATCAGGGAATATCTGCTGTACATAGTCACAAACCTTTACTGCCGAATCATTTTTCCCTTCAAGGACTAGTTCGCGGGCAAGGCGGGCAAAGTTCTGTTTGGGGATCATCGAGTTCCGGTAACTTTCGCGATCCACATATACGCCAGGCAAATTCAGATTGCCCCATTTGCATTTGTGCATCAGGATATCATACGAAACATCTGCATTCACACTTCCCATTCCATTGATAAAGCTACGATCATCGGGTTTTACAGGCATAAACCTGTAAACAAAACCATCCTGGTAACAATATTTGTCAATGTCAACAGCATCACTCACACTCGAAGGACTGGCAAAATAAATTGGTCTTTTGAATTTGTTTTTGGCAAGAAAATCAAGCAGCATCAGGTCATTCTTATATAAATAATTGGACTTGATATCCCATTCAACACTGCCGACTACCCTGTCGGCCAGGTTTGCAGGAACTATACCATTCTTAACCATGGAAGCAGAATCCACAGTAATCTTTACCTTTTTGGTCGGGTAAATGGCAATGGACCGTGATCCCGACTTGAACCTTGATGCCGGATCATCGCTGGCAATCAGGTCAATCAGATCCTGAAGCTCAACCCTTTCCTGCATCTGGCCTGAATAGGCTGATACTTCATTTATACCTTTATTATACTGATCGTATGAAAGCGTAAAAGGCAATGCATCGGATTTATAAATTTTGCGCATAAGCTGATGCACATACCAATCGCCTGACGAAAGCATGAAGTTTACAACTCTTACGTCGGTTCTTACCCCTTCCACTTCCTGTGCGTACCAAAGGGGGAAAGTATCGTTATCGCCGTTTGTAATCAATATTGCATTAGGGGCACACGAATTCAGGTAATCCTCAGCAAAGTCGCGGGTGGCATATTTGTTGGCACGGGAATGATCATCCCAGCCTTCTTTTGCCATGATTGCGGGAACCAGCAACAAACAAACTGCAGTTATTGGAATCGCAATATATTTTTCACTTACTTTCTTCAGCATATCCCATAATGCCAGCACTCCCAAACCGATCCAGATGGCAAACGCATAAAAGGATCCGGCAAAAGCGTAATCCCTTTCCCTGGGCTGGTAGGGTGTAATATTCAGGTACATAACTATGGCAATGCCTGTCATAAAAAAGA
>Ga0079306_1002254_pt1 | contig 11025 bp, 15 predicted proteins | sample Methanotroph_Enr_FD_79181 | JGI IMG/M metagenome (GOLD analysis project Ga0079306, IMG submission 79181) | Enriched soil microbial communities from Old Woman Creek wetland in Ohio, USA - Methanotroph_Enrichment_5 | ecosystem: Environmental > Terrestrial > Soil > Wetlands | place: USA: Ohio...
CTATTTCAGGACGGGATAACTTGCTTGAAGCCACCTATTTCTTCTTACTCCTGTCTATCTTAACGTCTGTATATTCCAGACCTTCATTGTAGACACTCATTGCGGCCTTGCTCATGCCCATGCTGGAGTATCCGCCGTCGTGGAAGAGGTTCTGCATAGTGACTTTACGGGTAAGGTCGGAGAAAAGGGTTATAAGATAGTCTGCACACTCCTCTGCGGTGGCATTTCCCAAAGGCGACATGCGGTCGGCAAAGTCAAGTATTTTGTCAAATCCCATTATCCCCCCTCCTGCTGTTGTCATTGTAGGTGATTGAGAAACTGTGTTTATCCTGATGTTTTTCTCACGTCCATAAATATATCCGAAGCTCCTGGCGATTGATTCCAGCAGAGCCTTGGCATCGGCCATGTCATTGTAACCATAAAGGGTTCTCTGTGAGGCAATATATGAGAGAGCAACTACTGAACCCCAGTCATTTATCGCATCCAGCTTATGGCATGTCTGCAATACCTTGTGAAACGAGAGAGCGGAAATATCTATGGTCTGATGCAGGTAATGGTAATCAAGATCGTCATAGGTGCGCCCCTTTCTCACGTTCGGCGACATACCTATTGAGTGCAGGATAAAGTCGAATTTCCCGCCCAGGTATTCGGTACCCTTATGAATCAGGTTTTCGAGATCCTCAACGTTTGTGGCATCGGCAGCGATTACTATTGTATTACATTGCTTTGCAAGCTGGTCAATTGTGCCCATCTTCATAGAGGCAGGAGTATTTGTCAGAACAAATACCGCACCCTCCTCATAAGCCCTCACCGCTGTTTTCCACGCGATTGAATTTTCATTCAGGGCGCCAAAAATGAGCCCTCTTTTTCCTTTAAGTAAATTATAAGACATACGTATGTTTTTTATAGTAACACATCTTTTGTGAAATTGTTTAGGGTACAAGATGTGGGAATGGTTATCTGGGGATACAAATTGTGTACCCTGCTTTTAGGTAAGGTGCGGAATTTTCCGATACGTGCCCCGGATTTACCCACTTCGCAGTTGCAGCGCTAAAAAACAAATGCGGAAACAAGTATGCCAGTACACACAGCTGCATTTTCCGCTCGTTGTTTTTTAACGCGCTGCTCCTTGAGTGGGTACCCAACTCCTCTCGGCAAGTATCTTCAAATCCCGCCCCTTACCCATTAGCACATTAACCCATTAACACATTAACACATTAACACATTAACACATTAGCACATTAACCCACCCAATTGCAATATTTTTTGTACATTTGAAAACCTAAAAATTTCACTTAAACTGCTTCACATGAATACTTCTGTAAAGACATTTATACGGGTGGTCGTTCTGATTGCCATTGCTGTTTCTGTATTACTTATTATTGACAAGACATCTCAAAAAGACTCAGGGGGAAAGCTACAACTAGTTCTTATCCAGTATAATGACTCCCCTTTGTCTGAGTTATCACAAAGTGGTATAGAAGATGGGTTGTCGCAGATTGGATTAAAGGCTGGAGAGGATTATGACCTCACAGTAAGCAATGCACAAGGCGATATGGCAACACTGAACCTTATGATAGATGCAGTAGCAGGCAGCAAACCTGACCTCATTTTTGTCACCTCCACCCCCACTTTGCAGGTTGCGGCCAATAAAATCAAGGATATTCCGGTAGTTTTTTCAGTTGTAGCCGACCCTATAGTGGCAGGAGCAGGAACAAGTTTCACAGAGCATCTGCCAAATGTTACAGGAATTTCCACACTTGGTGATTATGAAGGCATGGTGAAATGGATAAAGCTGATACGCCCCGGAACCAAAAAGATAGGAACCATATACTCCCCCGCAGAGGCAAACTCGGTAAAAAATATGAGTGAGCTTAAGAAGTACTCCGAACTTAGTGGAATTGAACTTGTGACCGTTCCTGTAAATTCAACAACAGAAGTTACAGACGCAGCAATGTCTCTCATAGAAAACAGGCCGGAAATAGTATGTCAGATTGTGGACAACCTCACTTCTTCATCAATTGCCAGTATCATAAAGGTTTGCCAAAGCAACAATGTTCCAATGTTCGGTTTTGTCAGTGATCAGTCAAAAAAAGGAGCGGTGCTGGTTGTTTCCAGAGATTATCATCAGGCAGGAGTTGACGCAGTTAATCTGGCAAAAAAAATATTTGACGGTGCAAAGCCAGCAGAGATACCATTTGAATTTGTAAGCAAAACAAATATCCTTATAAATCTCAAGATAGCAGCTCAGTACGGCATTGTTTTCCCCGATGAGCTTCTTAAAAGAGAGGGAGTAATAATAGCAGAATAAAGACAATTATGGAAGAAAAACTGGTCATAACCAATGAGACCAAACAAGGCTACCTTTTGTTGCACGTTAGCGGAAGAATAGACGGATACTGGTCCAAAATGCTGGACGAGGCCCTGGATAGTGCCATACGCGCGGGTGACCAGAATATTGCACTCGACCTTGAGGAGGTAGAGTACCTTAGTTCCCTGGGAATAAGAATATTTGTAAAGTATGTTAAGCTTTTCAAGAGTATAGACGGCTCATTTGGCATTACAAAAGCCTCTCAGAATGTCCATTCAATACTTGACATGGTTGGTTTGGACTCGATGCTAAAATGGCAGGAACCAAAAAAAACATCTCAGGAAACAGAAAATCCTTCTGCCTGCAAGGTTGAGAATGAAGGTTTCTGCTTCAAGTCGCAATCATTGTCAGAAAAACCGGCAGAAAATCTGGAAGAGAAACTACTCAAATGCACATTAGTTGGACATCCTGAAAAGTTGTTCAACAGCAGCTTTACCGAAAATGACTTTAAGAGTGTAAAATTCGGAAAGGGAAAGTATGGATTGGGACTGGGAGCATTTGGCACAGGGTACAAGGATTGTGAAGGGAGGTTCGGGGAGTTTGTTGCAGCTGGCGAAGCAGTGGCATATATGCCGTCTGGGAAGATCAACAGCCCTGATTATCTGGTAACAGCGGGCACTTTGATTCCCGAGATCAATCTCCTTTATGGTATCCTGTTCGAGGGAGAGTTCAGCAGATTTATCAGATTCACACCACTTACCCCGGGAAAAAGATTGCCTTTTAGCTCAATAATTAATACAATATCCTCTCTAACAGGATATGAATCGTTTGCCATGATTATGGTCGGCGAGAGTGCAGGAATTGTAGGAGCCTCTCTTCATAAATCCCCTGTGCTCTCAAAAACAGGAGAGAATCCTCTGGGATATCCAGAAGTTAAGGAGAGTGTCAACTTTACCACCGAACCCGAGTTCAGAGGCAGTGTTGCTCTGACCACAGGCATAGTGACCAAAAAGAAGGGTGGTGATATTGCCCGGTTCACAAGGCCTTCAGCAGAGGGTGGAGAGCTTCGTCAACACATGCACTCTGCCATTTTCAGCTACTTCCCTTTGAGCAAGTCGGATCAGGATTTATATAAAACAGTATTTTCTCTTTTCGAAGATGACAAGATTGACAGCGTAATGCATCTCCTTAACGACCAGAGAGAAACAGTAGGTATTGGAGAGAGTGAGTTCTTTCAGGGAATTTGCTGGGTGGGTCCTTTGGATTTATAGTATGAACTTTAATTGACAAAAATATGTCTTTACTAGTTGGGGCAATCACAATAGGCTTGATATTAGCTCTGTTGGCATTGGGAATCTTTATCAGTTTCAAGATTTTCAACTTTGCAGATATCACTGCAGAGGGATCAATTACATTGGGAGCATCAATTGCAGCGGCACTTATAGTAGCAGGGGCCGATCCGGTGACAGCTACAATAATTGCAATGTTTGGAGGTTTCATTGCAGGTGCATTAACAGGCATAATCCATACTAAATTCAACATCAATGGTTTATTGTCAGGAATTTTAGTAATGACCGCCCTCTATTCAATTAATCTGCATATCATGGGAAAGAGCAACCTCCCCCTACTTTCGGAGGATACAATAATTACAAAGATTGAAGCTCTTAACCTGATGGCGAACAAGGAGATGACTATCCTGTTAGCTACTCTTTTGATAGTATCGATATTTGGAGTCGTCCTCTATCTGTTTTTAAAGACAAATCTTGGAACAGCTATGCGGGCTACCGGCAACAATCCACAGATGATAAGGGCCCTGGGAGTAAATACCAACCACATGATTATTCTGGGTCTTGCAATTGCCAATGCACTTATAGCTCTCTCGGGAGCCATACTTGCACAATTTCAGGGGTTTGCCGATGTTCAGATGGGTATTGGGATGTTGGTCTGGGGTCTGGCAAGTGTGATTATTGGGGAGGCAGTCATTGGAGACAAATCCATCGGTTCACTAATTGTTGGTGCAATTTTAGGTTCTTTGATATTCAGATTATTGGTTGCCATAGCTCTTCGCTGGGGAATGAATCCTAACGACCTTAAACTCATAACTGCCATATTTGTATTCATAGCCCTTGTCCTGCCGGGTTTGTCTAAAAAATTTAAAAAGAGAGGAGTAGCTGTAAAATGATAACAATTACCAACTTATCAAAAACCTTCAACGCTGGCACCCCAAATGAGGTGTGTGCGCTTGACAATGTAAGCTGTACTATTGAAAAGGGAAGTTTCGTAGTTCTTCTTGGTACAAACGGGTCGGGAAAGTCCACACTCTTGAATGCGGTTGCAGGAAATTTTTTTCCTGATAGTGGAAAGATTCTTCTGGATGGTTCGGATATTACAAACCTGCAGGAACACAAGAGAGCAAAATATATTGGCAGGGTTTTCCAGAACCCCTTCAGTGGTACTGCTCCCGACATGACAATTGCAGAGAACATAACACTTGCTGTAAAGAGGGGCAGACGCAGAGGATTAGGATGGGCCCTTCCTCTGAGTTCAGTTGATGAGTTCAAGAAACGGGTCAAATCGTTGAACATGGGCCTTGAAGAGAGGCTCGACTCTCCAATCGGAAAACTTTCAGGTGGTCAAAGACAGGCGCTTACTTTATTAATGGCTACATGGTTAAAGCCTAAACTCTTACTTCTTGACGAACACACGGCAGCATTGGATCCAAAGACAGCAAACAAAGTCATTCAGCTCACAGAGGAGGTCGTAAGCAAAGACAACCTTACCACAATGATGGTGACACACTCCATGCAACAGGCGGTGAACATGGGTGACCGAATATTGATGCTTAACAACGGAAAGATTGTTTATGACATTAAGGGAGAGGAGAAAAAGCGGATCAAGGCTCACGATCTGCTTGCTCTATTTGATGAGATACGAAAAAGGGAACAGGTCGACCCGACAACTGCCGAGATGCTTAGCAGTAATTACGTCTGAATCTCTTCTACAGATGCTGATTACAATATAATGTCTGCTCTTTTAATAATTGAGTCCGGAAGAGGTAATCCCTGTTTTTCAGAAGCATCTTTGTTTATAACTAGCTCCAGCTTGTCAATCGGCTCAATTTTTTCTCCCGCAAGCATCCCCTTTAACAACCTGACTGCTTTCAGGCCAGACATATAACCCCATTGCCAGTAGTTTACGCCAAACCCTACAGCTGCGCCTTTTCTTGTATGCATGGGATCCGATACGAATAAAGGTATTTTGGCGTCCGAAGCCACCTTTGCCATAACATTAATTCCCAGATACATAGTATTGTCAGCAGTCACAAGTATCGCATCAACATCTTCTCCAGCAAGATATTGCCCGGCCATAAGAATATCATTTGAACTGACAACCGAAGTTTTTACTACCTCTACTCCCCTCTTTGAAAATTCTGCTGTAAATTTTCCTGCCGAAAATTCAGCATTAGGTTCTGCATTGTTGAATGGTATTCCTACCCTCTTAAGGTTTGGGATTAGTTCAAACATAAGGTTTACATATTGTACCTCATTTAACGGGTCATATATACCGTAAAGGTTTTCAGGAACTTTTTTAAGACCCATGGCATCTGGCTCAAATGAGACTGTGAATACCACCGGAATATCCTTTACAATCTGAGCAGCAGCAATCATGCAGGGAGTACCGCATGTGATTATCACATCTACCCCACTGGATATGAAACTTTGAAGAATCATCGGAATCATAGAGAGGTCACCCTGCGCATTCTTCTCAATAAGTCTGAAGTTCTGCCCGTCGGTATACCCGGAATCCCTGAGGGCAGTAAAAACTCCCTCCTTTGCAATATCAAGTACAGGGTCCTGGGTTATCTGCAAATAACCAACTGTCAGTATTTTTTCTTTGTTGCCACAGCTGATTGCAGCAATGGTTATTAGCACTACAGCCAATAATTTTTCAAGCTTTTTCATGTTTAAAGTTAACAAAATATATAATTTATTTGGTTTATATTATAAACTTGTTTATGTTTGTGTGTGATTTTTACATTCAAATTTTAAAAAAATTCTAATCAAATGGAAGAGAGAAATTTAAACAGCAAAGAGAGTCTTGAGCTTATTGCTCAGATGATTCAATCCACCAGATCAAAACTTGAAAAAGGTGGTAGTATCTATTTTCTGGTATGGGGATACATATCATTTATCACCACCATAGCAGTCTACGCCGCACTGACCATAAGCGGAAATCCTCATTACAACTGGCTTTGGTTTACAATACCCTTAATAGGAGCGCCAATAATGGCCGTAATACAAAGGAGGGCTCCCAAAAAGGCCACTACCTATATTGACAGGATCATCGGCTACCTATGGCTTGTTATTGGAATAGTTGTAATGTTTGTTCCTATTGTATCAATATTTCTTGATTTCAGGTTCCCCATCCTTGCAGTAATCGGAATCCTCCTTTCAATTGGAGTAACACTTACAGGGCTTATAATTGAGTTTAAAACATTCTGGATAGCCGGATTGATATGTATCGCCCTGTCATTTTGCACATTATTTGTTAAAGGAATGGATCAGATAATTATTTACGGAATTATCATATTAGTCAGCATGATCATACCAGGACACATTTTAAAGCAAAAGGAGAATAAAAGATGAATTTCAAGGAGTTGGATCCACTGCTCCATTCTGAACTCCGACTGGCAATTGTCTCAATTCTTATTAGTGTGGAGAGTGCAGACTTTAATTTTATAAAAGAGACAACCGGGGCAACTAATGGAAATATCAGTGTTCAGATAGAAAAGCTTAAGACAGCTGGTTACATCGATGTAGAAAAACGATTTAAGGGCAAAATGCCACAGACTATCTGCAAGATCACGCCAAAGGGTGTAACCGCTTTGGAACAATATGTTGAGGCGCTAAAGAGTTACATAGATTTGTAGCTATTATCTGCACTCAATATATTTTCCATTGGAAATTTGTTTTTATGGAAAATGTATTTATCTTTGCATTATATTTCTTAAAGCAAATATTAATAATGGAAAGATTACTAAATTATATAAAGGTTAACTGGCTCATTTTTGCGGGATCAGGTGCAGGTGCAGTTGCAGGTTACATGTACTGGTATTTTATCGGCTGCCAAAGCGGTACTTGTCCCATAACCTCATCACCTCTCAACAGTACCATCTATGGTATAATAATGGGAGGACTCCTTTTCAGTATGTTTAAAAAAGAGAAAAAGAAAAATCAGTCATGACAGATTATTTTAAAAATAAAGCTTCAGATTGGGACTCTCCCATTAAGGTAGAAATGTCAAACCGTTTTGTTGAAGAGATGGTCAGCAACGTAAAATTCAACAAATCTGTAAAGGCAATGGATTTGGGCTGTGGAACAGGTCTGGTGGGATTAAGCATACTCAATGACATAAAGTCACTCATTATGGTAGATAACTCCAAGGCTATGATTGACAAGTTAAAAGAGAAGCTTGAAATAATTGAACAAAACAGCAGAACCACTCATAAAGAAAAAATAAAAATCATAAATGGCTCTGTAGACAAATATAGGGCAGCAGACCTTGATGTTGTTTTTTCACTAATGGCAATTCACCATATAGATAATATTGATGCTCTTTTTGAACATATTTCAAAAATTCTCAAACCTGGAGGTATACTGGTCATTGGTGACTTGTGCGAAGAGGACGGATCATTCCATGGTGAAGAGAGTGTCCCACATAATGGATTTAATATCGAAACCCTTTCCAAACAGATAGAAGCGTGCGACATGGACATAGTCACCACATATACTTACAATACAATTAAAAAGAATGACCATGATTATGACCAATTTATCATAATCGCAAAAAAAATATAAATACAGAAAAAAAATATTCGAATCATGAAAACAATACACTTGACAAAAAATGAATTTTTAGCAAAAGTCGCTAATTATGAAACTGACCCTACAGAATGGAAATATCTTGGTGATAAACCGGCAATAATAGACTTCTATGCAGACTGGTGCGGTCCATGCAAGATGGTTGCGCCTGTTCTGGAGGAACTTGCTGCTGAATACGAAGGAAAAATATATGTTTATAAGGTTAATACAGAACAAGAGCAAGAACTTGCAGGGACGTTTGGAATCCGCAGTATTCCATCACTTTTGTTCGTTCCTATGTCCGGTCCACCACAAATGGCCCAGGGAGCAATGCCTAAGGCTTCTTTCAAAGAGGCCATAGAAAACGTTCTGCTGAAATAATTGTTAAAGTTGGCCCGAAAATTGCGGCGATATTCTCCGACAATTTGAATAAATACTTTAATAATAAAAAAAATGAAATCTAAATTAACACTAATTGCTCTGGCACTTATCGCCACAGTAGGCATTGCATCAGCACAAAACACACCGGCAAAGGATGTAAAATCAACAAAAGAAAAGGCATGTTGCCCACAAACAGAACAAAAAGCATGTTGCCCACAAACAGAACAGAAAGCAACTGCAGATAAAAAGGATGTCAAAACCGTTGCTTGCCCATGCTCTGCCAAAACCACTGAAAAAGTAGCTGAAAAGAAGCAAGAATGTACAGGAAACTGCACAGGAAATTGCGAGAAAAAAGATGTAAAAGAGAAAGTTGCTGCTAAGAAAGATGAGTGTAAAGGAAATTGCGAAGGTTGTGACAAGGAGAAAAAGGAAGTAAAAAAAGCTGCTTGTTGTGAGGAGCAAAAGGCAGCACCAAAAAGTTGTTGTGAAGGTGCAGATAAAAGTGTTAAATCTGCAGAACCTACAAAAACAGTAAAAGCTGTAAAAGTAAAATAGTTAAGTAGTTACTCCTACTAGGGTCTCATTTACATTATTTAATCTCACAGATTCTTCTGTGAGATTTTTTTTTACCGTAGGATTGTAAACATATCAGTGTCTAAATACTATCAATAAAGAATTAATGACTAATCCCGAGGAGATAAAATATATAATTTCTGATATTCTAACTGGAGAAAGAGAGAAATTCAGTGTAATTGTCAACCTGTACAAAGATAGTGTCTTCAGGATAGCAATTGGTTACATGCACACTAAAGATGATGCAGAGGATATTGTTCAAGAGGTATTCATCAAAACATACCAATCACTTTCCGGTTTTAAGGGAAAGTCGGAATTTTCCACATGGCTGTATAGAATAACAGTAAACACTTGTCTGAATGCGATTGAGAAGAAACAGAGATATTCCTTTTTTCAAAAAGCAGAGGATACTGTATCTCGTATTTTTAATATTAGGTCCGACGAGAAAAATCCTGAAGAGATGTTAGTCTCTCGGGAGAAGGAAAAAGCAGTTCAGGATGCAATAGACTCTCTTCCTAAACAACAAAGAACAGCTTTTACATTAAAAAGGTACGATGACCTCTCTCAGAAGGAAATTTCACAAATTATGGATTTATCAGAAGGCGCAGTGGAGCAATTGCTTCAAAGAGCAAAGGTAAATCTCACTAATAAATTAAAAAAATAAAATAATCCATAGGATTTCTAATAAACACCTGTCTAAATAAGTATGAAAACAGAACAGAGCATAACTGATTTTATAGACTCAAAATTAAAGATTGAACCTAACCCATATCTTACAACTCAGATTATGGCAAAGCTTGAGTCGATGGAACACAATGGACACTATAAATTATCTTCTCTGCAAAAAACTGTTGTAGCAGTTAGCATAACGATAGTAGTATTGATGGGAATTTCATTTGGGACACTCTATAACAAGGAAAAGACAGACTCATATGCACTCAATATAAATGACTATCAGATAGAAAACTTGCAAATATTCTCAGACCCCTTAGTTAACACAGAAGATTAAAATGAAAACTGAAAAAATAAATAAAGTGCTTTTTTGGGCTGTAATCCTTCTGGCAATTCTGAACATAACAACCCTCACTACAATATTTTATGGGAAATATACGAAAACCATTCAGGATGAATCAATTGTTATTAATTCCGAAAGCTCCCCGCTTAATGGTAAAATGTTCAGAGAGAACTTAAACTTTGACAACGAACAAATGGATATGTTCCGGGAACAAAGCCAGGATTTCAGACATAAAGCAAATGAAATTATCGGGGACATGAACAGATTAAAGGGAGGTCTATTTAATGAGCTGCAGAGGCCCCATCCAGATAGGAAAAGAACCCGAGAGATATCTGACAGCATTGGAATCGCCCATGCCAATCTTAAGGAGGCTTCTGTAGACTTTTATCTGAAGCTTAAAGAGTGCTGCAATCAAGATCAGAATGAGCTATTAAAGAATATGTTTTCTCCTCTTTTTGAAGAAAGAGGCCATCAGAATATGGGTGGAAGAGGAGGAAATGGCCACAAAAATGGGAATAGAAATAAAAACAGAAATTAATTCTAGAATTTATATATCAATTAACTAACAATCAATTAAAATTAAAAAAATGAAAACAAAAGTAACCCTCATAGCATTAGCTCTAGTAACATCAATTGCAGTTATGTCTGCACAAGATAAAAAAACAGAAGCTTCAAAAATCAGCTCGAGGACATGTTATGTAGATGCAAACAAGAATGGAGTATGTGATAGCAACGAAGACAAGAGCTGCACAACTGGCAACGGGAAAGGTCTGATGGACGGATCTGGAAGAGGTAATGGTCTCCACAATGGATCAGGAAATGGATTGCGTGATGGTTCCGGTAGAGGTCTTCGTGACGGTTCCGGCAGAACATCACATAATGGA
>Ga0079306_1002255_pt1 | contig 11022 bp, 14 predicted proteins | sample Methanotroph_Enr_FD_79181 | JGI IMG/M metagenome (GOLD analysis project Ga0079306, IMG submission 79181) | Enriched soil microbial communities from Old Woman Creek wetland in Ohio, USA - Methanotroph_Enrichment_5 | ecosystem: Environmental > Terrestrial > Soil > Wetlands | place: USA: Ohio...
AACCTGATTTTGCCGTGACAGATTTTGCCGACGGGTTGACATTTTATCGGAAAATTATTGAATCCTCTAAAAATTATTTAAATCAAAACGGCAAACTATTTTTTGAAATTGGGGCAGGACAGTCGGGGCAAATAAAATTAATTTTTGAACAACATAACTATTCCTCAATTGAAATCCGGAAAGATTATTCCAATATTGACCGTGTAATATATGGGGAGTTGAAATGAAAGCGTTAATTCAAAGGGTGGGCGAAGCTTCTGTTTCGATTGGAAGTGAAAATTACTTAGCGGAAATTGGGAAAGGGTTTGTAATTCTTTTAGGGATAAAAACCAGCGATACCGTTGAGGACGTTATTTTTGTAGCTGATAAATGCTGCAACTTGCGCATCTTTGAAGACGAAAATGAAAAGATGAATCTCTCAATCAAAGACATTGATGGAGAAATTTTACTTGTCTCTCAATTCACACTTTATGGTGATGCGCAAAAGGGGAATCGTCCGAGCTTTACCGATGCGGCGAAACCGGAGATTGCTATTCCGTTATATGAAAAATTTATAGAAAGATTAAAACAAAACCTGGGTGAAACGAAAATTAAAACCGGAATTTTTGGCGCAATGATGAACGTTAAAATCTTTAATGATGGTCCGGTTACGATTATGATTGAATCTAAAACGAAACAATAGGATGGAAAAATCTGATCATCATATTCTGCTTCTTTTTTTGGACGGAGTCGGGATCGGGAAGAAGGATTTTGGATGGAATCCTTTTTTCAAGTACGGATTTAAAACGTTTGAAAAAATTTTTGGTGAAATCCCTCATCTTGGGAATCAATATTTAACAAACGGAAAAATATTTCTTTCGCCGGTGGATGCTATGATGGGGATAGAAGGACTTCCGCAGAGTGGCACCGGGCAAACATCTATTTTTTGTGGTGTAAAAGCTCCGCAAATTATCAACCAACATTTTGGTCCATTTCCATATTCTACGCTTATCCCGGTAATCAAAGAAGAAAATATTTTCAAATATTTTTTTGATAAAGGGGAAAAAGTGATTTTCGCAAATGCATATCCGCAAATCTTTTTCGATTACATAGATTCAGGCAAAAAAAGATTAAGCGTTACAACGTTAAGTTGTAACCTTAACGGAATGCATCTCAATGGATATGATGAGGTCATCACCGGCAATGCGCTTACTGCGGAAATTACCAACGCTCGTTGGAACAAAAAGCTTGGGTACGAGCTTCCTATCATCTCTGCAGAACAAGCCGCAGAAAATCTGTTGAATATTGCTTACAGCCATTCCTTCACAGCGTTCGAATATTTCTTGACCGACCATCTCGGACATGGGAGATATGATGAAGAAACCGAATCAACTTTTAAAACTCTTGATGAGTTTTTATGCCATATTTTTACTCAGTTCGATGAACAAAAACTTTCGATCATTCTTTGTTCCGATCATGGGAACGTTGAAGATTTATCAGTAAAAACACATACAACAAATCCGTCTTTGTTAATGACTGCTGGATATAAAGCTAAAGTCATTTCAGAAAGTATCTCCGACCTCTCCGATATCAAAGGCGCAATAATAAAAAATTTATGCTGAAGCAGTATCCCTTAATCGGTATTACCATCGGTTTTATTTTAGGGATAATTTATCAATCGGTCTTTCAACTAAGTTATCATGTGCTTGGTTTTGCATTCCTTATTTCAATAGCAGTTTCTTTTCTCCTTTTAAAGATTCTTAAAACGAAAACTGCGGATATTCCTTCTTTCGTGTATGCTTTGATTCCGGTTTTCTTTTCGGGAGCGTTGTTATTTTCTTTTCAAAATAGAAATGAAATTCATTATCCCGTTACACAACAATTTGTGAAAGACTTAAAAATAGTCGGACAAATTTCCAGCATCGAGATGAAGAGACAACATGATTTTACATTTAAGATCATAACCGATTCAATTATTTATGCTGATAAAAAAATAACTGGAAAATATGCCCTTATTTGCCGCGTAAAGTCAAACGATGGGAACGAGTTTAAAAATCTCTTCAATAAACTGAATCCGGGTAATATTGTATCGGTAAAAGGTGTGTATAACAAAGGAAAGGGGAGTCGTAATCCTGGAGAATTTGATTACCGCTCGTATTTGTTAAAACAAGGCGTTACAGGATTCCTTTCGGTGAAAACTCCCGGTGATGTAAAGATACTTCAGGCAACTGTTTCTTATTTCCCGGCATTGGTTTTTTCAATAAGAAAAAACATTGCTGAAAAAATTGATGAGTTGCAAAAACCGCAAGCAGTTGGACTGATAAAAGGATTACTGCTTGGCGATAAAAGTGAAATTGATAATGAAACAAAAATGGAATTTATCAATTCCGGCGTTGCGCATGTGCTTGCGGTTTCGGGGCAGCAAGTCGGTTTTATTGCAGTAATATTTATCATTCTCTTCGGAAGAGTCAATATTTATTTTCGCATCATGCTAACGATAACTACACTTATTTTCTTTTTATTAATTACAGGATTTCAGGCTGCAGTATTACGCGCTACAATAATGGCTCTCGTAGTATTTGCTGCTTCTTTGTCAAACAGAGAAATTAATGCATGGAACACAATAGCCATAGCTGCACTGGTAATTTTATTGATGGATGTGAATCAACTTTTTGATCCCGGTTTCCAACTTTCTTTTATCGCCGTTATGGCAACCATTGGTCTCTATCCATATTTTTCAAATTGGATGAAAGAACTAAATCTGAAAAGCAAATTCGTTAAAGTGATTTTAGCGATGTTCTTTATGTCGTTAACAGCACAGATTGGAGTACTTCCTGTTACAAATTATTATTTTGGAAAAATTTCAATCATTGCACTGATCTCAAATCTCTTTGTCATTCCTGGAATATCATTAATTCTTGCAAATGGGTTAGTAACGTTGTTTGTTTCAATTATTTCTATAAAGGCTGCCAACATTTTTGCAGCCGCAGGAGATGGATTAATAGCGATCCTTTACAAATTGATAAAGATTTCCGCTACTCAAGATTTTTCTTTTATCCGGGTGCCAAATTTTACTCTGCAAGATTCAATAATTTTTTATTGCTTTCTCTTTTTTCTAATTTTTACTCTACGCTATATGAAAAGAATTTGGACAAAGTTGCTTCTGATTCTCTTAGTATCGCTCAATGTTATTGTGTTTTGTTCACTTGATAATAAAAATATTCTACCTGGTGGCAAACTTTCTGTTATGACGATCGATGTTGGACAAGGTGACGCATTTCTTATAAAACTTCCGAACGGGAAAACAATATTAATTGATGGGGGAAGCTCTCAATTCAATTATGATAACGGTACACGTGTTATTATTCCATTGCTCGATTATCTTGGAATTTCCAAAATAGATTATGGCATTATTTCTCACATGGACACAGATCATTTTGGAGGCTTGGTTTCGTTAGTATATGAAAACCGCATCAAAGAAATTATAAAACCGGATATTGATTCAACAGATAAAAATGATCTCTATCTTGAACAACTTCTCTCGATAAGAAAAATACCATTACGGTATTTCCGGAATAAAATTTTAGAAGATGGAGACGTAAGAGTCTATTTCCTTTGTGATACGCACAAACCTCCTGTCAGTAATTTTAAAATTAACGATAGAAGCGGGATAGTAAAACTTGTTTTTGGAAAAACATCGTTTCTTTTTGTTGGAGATTCGCATATCCAGATGGAAAATTATTTAACCGTTCGATGGAAAAACTTTTTAGATACGGATGTATTAAAGTTGGGACATCACGGAAGTAAAACAAGTTCCAGCGAAAATTTTCTTAATTTTGTAACACCGAATATTGGCTTGATAAGCGTTGGTGAACAAAACAAATTCGGTCATCCGTCAGAAGTTGTGTTGGAACGATTGAAACAACGCAACTCGAATATTTTACGCACGGATAATGAAGGTGCGGTAATATTACAATCTGACGGCGATAAAATAAAAAAGCTAACTTGGAGAAACATTTAAATAAAGTATTAAAGAAATGAGGAAAGTATGAAAGCACAAAAACCAATTGTCGGAATAATAATGGGAAGTGATTCCGATTTGCCTGTTATGAAAGAAGCAGTTGATATCTTACAACAATTTAAAATCCCATTTGAAGTAAAAGTAATTTCGGCTCATCGTTCACCATACATCTTGGCAGATTTCGCTAGCGAAGCACACAAACGGGGGATGAAAATTATTATTGCCGGAGCCGGTGGTGCAGCGCATCTACCGGGTGTTGCTGCGGCTTTTACACCGCTTCCTGTAATAGGTATCCCGGTAAAAGCAAAATCATTAGATGGATTGGATTCACTTCTTTCAATTGTACAAATGCCTGCGGGTGTTCCGGTTGCTACGGTTGGAATTAATCAAGCGAAAAATGCAGGCTTGTTAGCAATACAGATGCTCGCTTTAAGTGATAGCAGCCTCATGAAGAAAATAGTTGCTTATAAAAAATCTCTAAGCGAAGAATCGCAAAAGAAAAACGAAAAACTTAATTTGTAAGAATATCTTCTTCTAAAATTGATCCAAGCTGTAAAAGTTTTTCTTCTTCAAATTGATTTGCTAATAACTGCAAACCTATAGGTAAATTGTTTTTATCTTTTCCAATCGGAATGTTGATTCCCGGTATTCCGGCAAGATTTGCCGAAGTAGTGTAGATATCGCTCAGATACATTTCGATTGGATCGGTTGTTTTTTCACCCAGCTTAAATGCGGTCGTTGGAGTGGTTGGCGTTAAAAGAACATCAACTTGAGTAAAAACTTTGTCAAAATCTTCTTTAATTTTTCTTCTTACTTGCTGTGCTTTTTTGTAGTAAGCATCATAATACCCTGAAGATAACACGTAAGTACCCAGCATAATTCTTCGTTTTACTTCACTGCCAAATCCTTCGGAGCGGGAAGCTTTATACATTTTTGCAAGAGTAGAACTTTGTTTTGAACGATATCCATATCTTGCGCCGTCAAACCGTGCAAGATTTGAGGAAGCTTCCGCCGTAGTTAATATATAATACGTCGCAATTGAATACTCGGTGTGTGGAAGAGAAACTTCTTCAACAGAAAAATCCAATTCCTTTAATTTTTGAATTGCGACTTCGATTTGTTCTTTAATTTCAAGAGACAATCCTTCTGCAAAATATTCTTTCGGAATTCCGATTTTTAATTTTTGCTTTTGATCGTTGAGTATCTCCGAAAAGGATTTCTTTTCCGTATTAATTGAAGTCGAATCTTTCTTATCGTGTCCGGAAAGGACTTCTAAAATAAGGGCGATATCTTCAATCGAATTTGCAAATGGACCAATCGTATCAAAAGAAGAAGCGAAGGCAGTTAATCCAAACCGGGAGACAAGCCCGTATGTTGGTTTTAATCCATAAATACCACAAAATGCTGCCGGCTGACGAATGGAACCCCCTGTATCTGTCCCCAATGAAACATCACAAAGATTTGCAGCAACTGCAGCAGCAGAACCTCCGCTCGAACCGCCGGTAACACGGGTTTCATCAACTGGATTTTTTACCGGACCGAATGCTGAATTTTCGTTCGAGGAGCCCATCGCAAACTCATCACAATTTGTTTTCCCGATGACGATAGCATCTTCGTCAAGTAGTTTTTGAACAGCCGTAGCGGTATAAAGAGAAGAAAAATTTTCTAAAATTTTTGAAGAGCAGGTAAGCGGTTTATCTTTAATAGCCAAAACATCTTTTACGGCAATAACCATTCCTGCAAGCTTTCCGAACGATCCGCTTGCGATCTTCTGTTCAACTTTTCTTGCCTCTGCTAAAGCTTCTTCTTTAAAAAGGGAATTGAAAGCATTTAAGTTTTTTCTTTCTTCAATTCTTGCAAGAAAGTCCTGAACATTTTCAACTAAAGATAAATTACCTTCTCTTATAAGGCGTAATTTTTCACTATGATTTTTATAACCAATCAAAAAAATCCTCTTGCAGTTTTATAAATGTAGTGTGGGCGGATTATTTCTTATCGTCAATTGAATTTTTAATTTCTTCCTCAACTTCGTTCAAAGATTTTTTGAAATCTTTAATCCCTTTCCCGACGCTTTGCATCATTTCGGGAAGTTTTTTAGGACCGAAGAGGAGAAGAGCAACAACTGCAATTAAAATGATTTCTGTAGCACCGATATTGCCAAACATAAGTTATTCTTTTTTTTCTGATGATTGATTTTTGTCGGAGATTTTCTTTTCGCCTTCTTCGTCTTTCATCGCTTTTTTAAATTCTTTCATTCCTTTTCCGATGCCCTGTGCAAGTTCGGGAATTTTTTTAGCTCCAAACAAAAGCACAAGCACAAACATAATAATAAGTATTTCCGGTAGGCCTATATTGCTAAACATGATTGATCCTTCTATTTAATAAAATTTTGTATTAAAGAATTAAAAATTTGCAAACCATCGGTTTTGCCCAGTTGAAGATCACTGCTTCTTTCGGGATGCGGCATCATGCCGAAGACATTTCCTTCTTTGTTCATTATGCCGGCGATGTTCATTAGAGAACCGTTTGGATTGCTCGCCTCAGAAATTTCCCCCGTCCCGGAAGAATATTTGAAAAGAATTTGATTGTTCTTTTCGAGTGATTTCAATGTTTCATCATCAGTAAAATAATTTCCCTCGCCATGCGCTACCGGGGTTAGCAACGTTTTTTTCTCAAGAGATTTTGTCAAGAGTGATCCTTCGTTTACCGCAGTGATATAAACATCTTTGCAGATAAACTTTAAATTTTTATTTTTGATCAGCGCTCCCGGCAACAAACCGGATTCCGTTAAAATCTGGAAGCCGTTACAAATGCCAAACACGATTCCGCCTTTATTCGCAAACTCAATTACCGAATTCATGATGGGAGAAAGTTTAGCAACGGCTCCTGTTCTAATATAATCTCCGTATGAAAATCCGCCCGGTAAAATGATCACATCACAATTTTGCAGGTCAGTATCTTTGTGCCAGAGATAAACGGTTTCCTGCTCTAAAATATGTTTCAGGACATGATACGAATCGTGATCGCAATTAGAACCGGGAAAAACAACTACGCCGAATTTAAGCTTCATCAATTTTTTCTAAAGTAATTTCAAAATCTTCCATGGTAGGATTGCTCAAGAGTTTTGTACAAAACTCGGAGACTTCCAGAGTAGCGGTTGCTTCGTCGGCAACGTGCACAAGAAATTCAACCTGTTTGTCAATTCTAACGTTTGTGATGTTTTTAAATCCAAGCAACACAGCGCCGTGTTCGGCAGCTTTTCCTTGCGGGTCTAAAATTGATTTTTTTCGTTTGATTATAACATTTGCTTTATACAATGGAAGCCTTACTCATTTTTTAAACTTCATATAAACCGAATTAAAAATACCAAAGAGAACTATGAAAAGAAAGATTAAGAAAATTGCTTTCCCTTCTGTTAATAAAAGCGCAGCTAAGCTAAGTGCAAAAAAGGAGAAATGAAATGGTTTTTCTTTTACCCCTCGTTTAGTAAAGTGGGGTAATGTTTCATATCTGAACCGGCTGACCATCAGAACTGCCAGCGTCAGCACGAGCGTAATGGTGTAAAGGTTATATGAAGAAGGTAAATAATCGCCTGTTCCAAAGACTAAAATGTAGGCAGCGACAGTTAATGCTGCGGTTGGTATGGGAAGTCCAACGAAATACTCTTTCTTAAATCCAACCAACTGTGAATTGAATCGTGCAAGCCTAAATGCCCCACATAACAAAAAGATTCCGGCAATAATAATTCCGATAGTGTCTAATCTTTTTAATCCGATTTCATAAATTAAAAATGCGGGAGCTACACCAAAGCTAACAACATCGGAAAGTGAATCAAGTTCTACTCCAAATTGACTGCTGGATTTTGTAATGCGTGCGGCAACTCCGTCAAGTGCATCAAAGATTGCGGCAGCACCGATCAACCATGCAGCTAAATCGTAATTCTGCTGGGCGGTTTCTAATATTGATAAAAATCCAAAAAATAGATTTAGCGATGTAAACGAATTTGGAAAAATTCGTTTTGTCGGCTTCATGCTTTGTAATGTCATTTCAAACCTAGTGATGATTCAAATAAAATAGTTTCTCCGGCGAAGACTTTATCTCCTTTTTTCAATGAGGTTGAAAAAGTTTCCGGCACAATAACGTCAACTCTACTGCCAAATTTAATCATTCCAAATCTCTTTCCGGCAACAACGCTGTCTCCTAAGGTAAGTTCCGAGACAATTCTTCTAGCGACGAACCCGGCGATTTGCGTAAATAACACCTTCCCGATATTACCGGTAATGCCTATTTCATTTCGTTCGTTTTTTTCGGAAGCTTTGTCATCATAAGCAACTAGATATGCTCCTTTGTGATACTGCAAATACTCAACTTTCCCGGTAATCGGAATACGGTTAACATGGACGTTGAGGGGAGACATGAAGATAGAAATTTGTTTGGCTTTTCCTTTGATGAATTTTTCTTCCGTTACATCTTTAACAAAAAGGACTGTTCCGTCTGCCGGGGAGATTACAATATTTTTTCCGGTTGGGGTAGTGCGATCAGGATCGCGAAAAAAATTAAGCGTAAAGACCAGTAAAAAAATAATCAGTACCGAAAGGATGATTCTAACCGGGAGAGCATTAATGAAAAAACTTATTGCAGCAAGCAACAGGCAAATAACAAGAACCAAACTTATGGTTGAATATCCATATTTTGTAAACATTTAATGTTGAACGCTTTCTTGAAAAAGTTCTAAATATTTTTTAATTGATGAAGGGGTTGTGAACTCAAACCCATTTCCCGGTGCATCTTTGAGCTGAAGTTTTATCAAGTGCGGACAGAATTGCCCCATCAAAACAACTTTTTCTCCGCTCTTTCCGAAGGTACACCGCATTTCACTTAGGAGAAGATTTCTTCTCTCAAAAAAAGATTTAAGGATGACATTAACCTTTGTGGCTATTCTTCCCATCATTTTAAAATCTGCCAGAGGAAGAATATTGAAAGAAATTATGTGATGTTCGTTTAATTGATAATTTGAATCTGCAGTTAAATAGTTTTCAAACACGGGAATTTGAAGAGGAGCGTTTTTCTCCAAAGCAAATATTCTCGACAAATCAGTACTGCTAGTATTTAGAATTTTTATATAGACCGGAGCCTCAACCGTAGGTGAAAATTTTAAAGAACCGTTCTCAAGAATATGCTCAAACGCTGTGGGGATATTATATCCCTTTATATAGTCATGAAAAAAAGCATTTGTCTTAGCAGAAAGTTCTCCGTAGTCTTTTATTTTTTTCTTTGACTTTTCGTCAATAACGAAAAAATCATCAAACGTCAATTCTGTAACGATTTCGCTTCTTCCTTTATTGTTTGAAATTTTAGTAGTACAATATAAATGATGTTTGGGAAAAAATTATCAAAAAATTATAAAATCAAAGTATAAAAAGTCGATTGATTGTTTTATATTTGCACGAAAATTAATACAAATGCTAAAAAAATAGTTCGGAGGTTCAATGAAAGGTGGAATGCAGGATATGCTTCGCCAGGTGCAGAAATTACAGGAAGAAATGCAGAAAACTCAGGCAGGGTTAGCCAATAAAACTGTTACTGCTGAAGCCGGCGGTGGAATAATCAAAGCGGTCGCTAGCGGAAACAAGAAAATAGTTTCGATCGAGATCGATAAACAAGTTATTAATCCTGACGAAAAAGAATTTTTAGAAGACTTGGTCGTTGCTGCAGTAAATAAAGCTTTGGAAGCCGCTGAGAAAATGTCGGAAGACGAAATGGGAAAACTGACAAAAGGTATGATCCCTCCAGGTTTAAACATTCCGGGGTTTTAGGTGAATATTTCCGAGCCATTGCAGATTGCTATTGAAGAGTTTAGCAAATTTCCGGGAATCGGGAAGAAAACTGCTCAGAGATTGTCTCTTTATCTTTTGAAAAAGCCAAACGACGAGGTGGAAAAATTCATTGAAGCGATTTATAACCTGAAACATAAATTAAAATTTTGTTCGATCTGTTTTAATATAACTGAATTTGATGTTTGCGAGATTTGTTCAAGCCCGAAAAGAGACAATTCGGTTATTTGTATAGTCGAAGAACCAAGCGATATCATCGCCATAGAACGAACGAATGAATTTAACGGTCTTTATCATGTGCTTTCCGGAGTGTTGTCACCGCTAAGCGGAGTTGGACCCGAATCGCTTAAAATTAATGAACTTCTGAAGAGACTTAAAACTCAGGACGTGACTGAAATTATTTTAGCTTTAAATCCTGACACTGAAGGAGATGCCACTTCACTTTATCTCGGGAAACTACTTCAACCGCTAAATATTAAAGTTACACGAATAGCGCGCGGTTTACCTATTGGAGGCGATTTGGAGTTTGCCGATGAAGCTACAATCGCGCGAGCAGTTTCCAATAGAGGTCTTCTTTAATGAAGTTATGGTTTGAAGAGTGGTTTGAATCGGAAGAATATTTAACTGTTTACAAACATAGAAATGATGAAGAAGCGGAAACTTTAATTTCTCTTCTTCTCAAGAAGGTTACTCTCGCAAATGGAGCAAAAGTTTTGGACTTAGGCTGCGGAGCCGGTAGACATGCATTAGTATTGGCGAGTTTGGGTTTTGAAGGTACCGGGGTTGATCAGAGCGCAAAACTTCTTTCGGTAGCCGAGGAGGATGCAAAAAAAAATGGTTTGCATGCAACGTTCATTAAAGCAGATATTCGCACTGTTCCTTTTCCTGAAACGTTCGACTTAATTCTAAATGTGTTTACGAGTTTCGGTTATTTCGATGATGATGCAGATAATTTTGCCATCTTTACTAACATCGAAAAACTTCTTTCTAAAGACGGTGTTTTTGTTTTTGATTTTTTGAATGCTGAACATGTAAAAAAGAATTTAATCCCTTTCTCAAGCGATGTGATAAATGGAATGACTATTGAACAATCAAGAAAGATATCGGGAAAGAACGTAGTAAAAGAAATTGTACTTCTCAAAAATGGAAAGAAGAGAAATTTTCGTGAGTCGGTTCGGCTTTATTCTA
>Ga0079306_1002256_pt1 | contig 11021 bp, 12 predicted proteins | sample Methanotroph_Enr_FD_79181 | JGI IMG/M metagenome (GOLD analysis project Ga0079306, IMG submission 79181) | Enriched soil microbial communities from Old Woman Creek wetland in Ohio, USA - Methanotroph_Enrichment_5 | ecosystem: Environmental > Terrestrial > Soil > Wetlands | place: USA: Ohio...
CTTTGAGTAATAAAATACTTTTAAGTATTATTTTTGAAATTAATTATATCAATCATGGAAAAATTGAAAATAGCTATTGCAAGCGATCATGCAGGATTTGAAAGGAAACAAGCCATACTGAAATATCTTCAGGAACAAGGAATTGAATACAGAGATTTCGGTGCCTATTCAGCAGAAAGCAGCGATTATCCTGATTTTGCCCATCCTTTGGCTATTGCAGTGAGCAAGGGTGAATTCGATAAAGGTATAACCTTGTGCGGCAGTGGTAATGGCATTAACATGACAGCGAATAAACATCAGGGAATACGGTCGGCTATTTGCTGGTTGCCCGAAATCGCAGAACTGGCGCGCTTGCATAACGATGCCAATATTTGTGCACTTCCGGCGAGATATTTAAATAATGAACAAGCCATTGAAATTGTGAAAATATTTTTGGCCACCGGATTTGAAGGCGGTCGACATCTGACCAGAATCAATAAGATACCTGTTTAAAAAATGTCTATACAAAAGGATATATTCATACAAAAATCAGAAGAGATAGCATTCGACCTGAAACATCGGGCAACGATCAAATTCAACATGTCGAAATACGATGCAGCGGTTGATCGTGGTATGAAACGATATTCAGACCTGGATTTGGCAAAAACGCGTGCTTCGCATGTTAAATCGCACGCAATAAATCATTTGTATGACTATTTACTTCAGTTCGAAAAAAATATAACTGCTAACGGAGCTACGGTCTTTTGGGCCGAAAATACCGGTGAAGCAATTGAGGCAGTAAAGAAAATCCTGATAGAAAACCATTCCAAAACGGTTGTTAAGAGTAAGTCGATGACCACGGAAGAAATAGATTTGAATGATCATCTGGAAGAGATTGGTGTCGAATCGCTTGAAACCGATTTGGGAGAATACATTGTGCAACTGGCTGGTGAAAAACCTTACCACATTGTAACTCCCTGCATGCACAAATCGCGTCAGGATATTGCTGAACTTTTTACTGAAAAATTTAATACTCCGGAAGGTAGTTCTCCTGAATATCTGACAGCCTGGGTCAGGAAGAAACTTCGCGAAAAATTCACGACTGCTGATGTCGGAATCACCGGAGCAAATTTTCTGGTTGCCGATGTGGGCGGAATTGCCTTGACTGAAAATGAAGGAAATGCCTTAATGTCTGTTTCATTTCCCAAAATTCATATTGTATTTGCCGGCATTGAGAAAGTCGTTCCAAAGATGCAGGATCTCGCTTTGATGTGGCCAATACTCGCAGCACACGGTACCGGACAACAAATTTCTGTTTACAATACACTCATCACCGGCCCCGGGAAGTCGGACGAAACTGATGGGCCAGAAAAAATGTTCGTCATTCTTCTTGACAATAAACGATCGGAACTTTATGGCAACGATGATCAATACTCAGTTTTGAAATGCATCCGCTGCGGAGCTTGCCTGAATGCCTGCCCGGTTTACCGGAATGTTGGCGGCTATACTTATGATGCGACTTACAGCGGACCTATAGGCTCAGTGATCACACCTTTTTTTAAGGGACTGAAAGAATACAATCATCTGAGTTCAGCCTGCTCGGTTTGTGGAAAATGCACCGAAGTTTGTCCGGTTAAAATCCCGCTTCACCACATGTTGTTGATCAACCGCCGAGATGCTGTAAGGGCTGGTGCCGGAGGATTTTTATGGAACCAGGGTATGAAAGGTTTTGAATTTGCTTTTTCGAAACGTAGCAGGTTGGATTTACTCGGCGGAAAAACAAAAAATACTTTTGCTTTGTTAGGTTCCGGAGCCTTGGGAGAGAAAAAACAAATACCTAAATTGGCTGATCAATCTTTTAGCAAACAATGGACCACTAAAAAATAAAACTATGCTATCCAACACCTGTAAATATGCCATTCGGGCACTCATTTATCTGGGAAAATATTCTTCAGACGGAACGAGAATTGGCATTAAGAAAATCTCTTCTGATTTAGCAATTCCCACTCCATTTTTAGGGAAAATACTACAGAACCTGGTGAAACAGAAAATATTAGTTTCAACCAAAGGCCCAAACGGTGGTTTTGGACTTGGAAAAAATGGAGACGAAATATCGCTGTACGATATTGTAAAAATTGTGGATGGCGAAGATTTTTTTAAAAATTGCCTGATAGGACTTCAGCCATGTGCAACACATGAAAACAAAGAAAAACAGTGCCCTGTCCATTCGCGATTTGGCCCTATTCGCGAACAGTTATACCAGTTTTATCAGGAAACCACCATTGCCGGTATTTTAGGTGATATGACCGAATTCGAAGATCTGATAAAGCTATAGGTTCGTTCTATTTAAGATTTTATTTTTCATAAAACCAATCGGCTGTTCTTTAATTAATCTCTCATTCTGTCTCGATGGCCGGAATTTACATTCACATTCCTTTTTGCCGAAAACGTTGCCATTATTGCGATTTCTTTAAGACGACTGACTTCAGTATGAAATCAAGAATTTTGGCAGCTTTGAAAAAAGAATTGGAAAATCGCTCTTCAGAAATGGCTTCCGACGAAATAAATACGATTTATTTGGGTGGAGGAACACCTTCTACTTTTCTGCCAGACGAATTGAAAGATATACTGGATGCCATTCGGGAAAACTATCTGGTTTCTCCGGAAGCTGAAATAACGATGGAAGCAAACCCCGATGATTTAAATCAAGCCAATCTAACTGCTTTGAGACAAATTGGTTACAACCGGCTGAGTATGGGTATACAGTCGTTTGCTGAATCAGATTTAAAGCTAATGAACCGCCGTCATGGAGTTATGCAGGCCGTTCAATCAGTAAAATGGGCTAAAAGAGCTGGTTTTTCAAACCTTAGCATCGACCTGATTTATGGATTGCCCAATCAAACACTCGAAGAATGGGAACGGAATGTCCGCATCGCGGTTGAGCTGGATGTTCAGCATATTTCGGCCTATAATCTGACTTACCACGAAGGCACTGTTTTTTACGATCAACTCAAAAAAGGAATTCTGAAAGAATTGCCCGATGAACTTAGCGTTCAGCAATTTGAAACATTAATCAGGATTCTGAAAGAAGCCGGATTCGAGCATTATGAAATTTCAAATTTTTGCAAACCGGGCTTTTATTCACAGCATAATTCCTCGTATTGGAAAAACAAAAAATACCTTGGTATAGGCCCATCCGCTCATTCGTTCGATCTGGAAAGCCGGCGCTGGAATGTATCTTCTATCGCAAAGTATTTACAAGGTCTGGAAAACGATGAGTCTTACAACGAAACTGAAATTCTGACAGAACAGGATCGGTATAACGATTACATTATAACCGGTTTGCGTACAATCTGGGGAATCTCTGAAGATTATATCCGGAGAGAATATTCCGATAAGTATTTCGTTCATTATCAGAAAATCAAATGGAAATATCAGCATTCGGGACACATTACCTCTTCGTCTGAAATGGTGACTATAAATTCCAATGGGTTGTTTATCTCGGATAAAATAATGTCTGATTTTATGGTTGTTGAAGCTGCTAAATAATGTTAACGTGACTTGTAATAGTGTTTCATTCATACTATTAATCCATATCTTAGCGGCTTGAAAAAATTAAGAATTAAAGAACTTGAAATTGAATAAAATGATCGTTAAAATTGTCAATCAATCCAATAATCCTCTTCCGGAGTACAGCACAATTCACTCTGCAGGAATGGATTTGCGGGCCAATATTATTGTCCCAATCACTTTAAAACCACTTGAACGGGTTTTGGTTCCTACCGGGTTATTTATCGAATTGCCGGTTGGATACGAAGCGCAAATTCGCCCACGTAGCGGATTGGCACTGAAAAAAGGAATCACTGTGCTAAATACTCCCGGAACCATTGATGCCGATTACCGGGGTGAAATTGGTATTATCCTGATTAACCTTTCGAACGAAGAGTTTGTTATACAACATGGCGAACGCATTTGCCAGATGGTTATTGCCAGGCACGAACACATCGGTTGGGAGTCAGTTGAAATCCTGGAAGAAACGGAACGTGGAGCAGGCGGCTTTGGTCATACCGGAAAAAAGTAAAACGAATGATGAAAAAATATTTTGGATACATTGCTGTTGTTTCAATTTTAGCTACTTCTTGCGGAACGACTAAAAAACAAGTAAACAGTACAGTTAAGGCCGTGCCTGAAATGAAAGAAGCGAGCATTTCGGATGATGATAAAAATGAATTTGAGTATACATTTATCGAGGGTCTGAAGCAAAAAATGATCGGTAACCAACAGGCTGCGGTAACCCTGTTTTCGAAGTGCCTCGAAATCAATCCGAATTCGTCTTCAGCCATGTTCGAATTAGCTAAGATTCACAGTAGCAGTGGTGACCAAACCAGTTCGTCGCTTTTGCTCGAAAAAGCCATAACCCTTGACCCTCAAAACAAGTGGTACAAATTATTGCTGGCCCAGATTTATCAACAGGGAAAACAATATGAAAAAGCTGCTGGTTTGTATCAGGAACTTTATAGGGCTGAACCTGAAAACATGGAATATCTTTATATGAATGCCTCTTTGCTGTCATCAGCCAAAAATTATGACCTGGCTATTGAGGCTTATGATGACCTGGAAAAGAAGCTTGGAGTAAACGACCAGATTTCGGTGGAGAAACAACAGATTTATCAGGCAGCAGGAAAGAAGAAGGAAGCATTGGTAGAACTTCAGAAACTCATTGATTCGAACCCGAAAGAACCCCGCTATTATGGATTAATGGCCGATTATTACCTTTCGGAAAAGGATGATATAAATGCCCTGAAATATTACAATAAAATTCTGGAAATTGATCCGGATAATGGTTTTGTGTTGTTTTCACTAACATCGTTTTACCGGCAAAAAGAAGACAAAGAAAAGGCCTGGGAATACATCAGAAGAGGGTTCCTGAATAAAACGGTTGAAGTTGATACCAAAATTCAGTATTACCTGATGATAACTGCCGAGCCTGATAAACCATTCTTTACTGAAGATCAGGTGAATGAATTGGTGAATATCCTGGTACAAACCAATTCCGATGATTACCGTGTTTATACTGTTTATGCTGAATACCTGATTGGTAAGGGTAAGTTGGCCGAAGCCCGTGAACAGCTTCGAAAAGTACTTGAGACGAATAAAGATAATTACGTGATATGGGAACGAATGCTCATGGTAAGCAATGATTTGCTTGATTTTAAAGGTATTTATACCGATTCTGAAAAGGCCATTGAATTATTCCCCAATCAACCGGTTTTATATGCTTTAAGAGCTGTCGCATGTCTGCAACTCGAAAAATACACCGAAGCGATTGATGTTTTAAAGGAAGGTGAACCTTATTTGCTTGATAATAAACCATTGAAAATACAGTTTGACCTGTACCGGGCAGAGGCTAATTATAAGTTGGATCGGGTAGAGGATGCTTTCAAAGCATTCGATGATGTGATCAGTATTGATCCGGAAAATTGGCTGGCCATGAACAATTATGCCTATTACCTTTCCTTAAGGAACGAGAACCTTGAAAAGGCAGAGGATCTAAGCAGTAAAGCTGTTCGTGCAAATCCTGTAAATCCTACTTACCTGGATACTTATGCCTGGGTTTTATTTATGCGAAAGGATTATAAACTTGCAAAGTTTTACATGGAAACGGCCATTAAAAACGGAGGAGATAAAAACGGTGTAATCGTAGAACACTACGGCGATATTTTATTCATGCTTGGAGAGAAAGAATCGGCCGTTGAACAATGGAAAAAGGCACAGAAAATTGGTGACGGAACCAAATTTGTAAGTGAAAAAATCAAGCAACAACGATACCTCGATAAATAGCAAATCGTGAGAATAATGATGGAATTTAAAAAATCAGTTTTTGGAATTGCTTTTCTTTGTTTGCTGGGTTTATCCTCGTGTCGTACAGCACGTGTTATAACCACAACACCCTCTGTGGCCAGGCCAATCAGCACCAGCAAACTAATCCGTAATATCGAAAACAATGCTTTCGATTACAAGCATTTAGCAATCAAAAAAATAAGTTGTCAGTTTGATAACGGCGATACAAAAACTTCGTTCAAAGCCAGTATTTTAGCTGAAAAAAACAAGCGAATTACCATCATGCTCACCAAATTAAATATCCCCGTTGGTCGGCTCTGGCTAACACCTGACAGCGTAAAATTCATCAATTACCTCGAAAAAACATATATAATTGGCGACTATAACTATCTGAGTTCACTGCTCGGCATGGATGTTGATTTTGAAACCGTTGATGCCATCATTTCAAATAATGTGTTTTTGCTTCCTGATGAAAAAAAGAACAAGGATAGCCGGGACTATGAAACCAGGATCGATACTGGTATGTATGTTTTGGAAACGGTAAAAAAGCTTAAACCAAACAAACCGGATCAAAAACAGCTAACAGGAAGATCTAAACGAAAATCAAAAAAGATTGTGGATGATGCTCCGGTTCGCCAATCAATTTTTGTTGATGCAGGAACCTATAAATTACGGAAAATCGTGATGGATGATGCTGTAAATTCAAGACATATGAAAATTGAATTCAACGATTTTACTGCGGTTGAGAAACAAATCTATCCGGGAGATATATTCATCCATTTCCTGAGTCCTGAAAATAATATGCAAATGAGAATTAAACTGAGTGGTTTCTCGATGGAAGAAGAAAATGAAATACGGTTTAAGGTCCCCGATAAATATACCCGGATAAATAATTGAAATGAAGATCTTTTTACTTCTTTCTGTTTTTATGGTGCTGACGGTTTTTACTCAAGGACAGTCTCTGGAAGATTTGCGCAAAAAAAAGGAGAAAACCAATGAGCAGATCAAATACACCACCACATTGTTGGAAGAAGCCAAAAAGAATGAAAAACAAACCCTGAACAAATACAAAATCCTGAATAAACAAATTGAGCTTCGAACTAATCTGATTACAGGAATAAACTCTGAGGTTGGTGTTTTAGCCGATTTTATTGACCAAAATGCATGGTTGGTCAGTTCTCTGAATGCTGATTTGGAGCAACTGAAAAAGGAATATGCCAATATGATTGTCTTTGCCCAGAAGAACCAAACCAATTACAGCAAATTACTTTTTGTGCTGTCTTCCAATAGTTTCAATCAGGCCTATAAGCGGATAATGTATTTGAGGCAATACACCGAATACCGTAAAAGACAAGCCGAACTCATTCAATGGATTCGTGACCTGATTCAGGTAAAAGTTAGTCGGTTACAGATTCAGCGGGCAGAAAAGGAAACCCTCCTTGAGTCTAAAAAGCGTGAGGCAGATAAGTTGAACAATGAGAAAAAACAGCAGGGACAATACCTGACCACCCTTCAGCAGAAACAAAAGGAATTTGAGAGAAAACTGAAGGAGCAACAGAAAATTGAGGCACAATTAAGTAATGAGATACAAAAGATCATAGAAGAAGAAGTTCGGAAATCCAGAGAACGGGCAAAAGAAAAGGAAAAGCAAACAGGCAAACCCAGCACTACCACCAAATACGAAATGACTCCGGAGGAAAAATTGACTTCCGGACAATTTGAGCAAAATAAACACCGCCTTCCATGGCCGGTCGAACGTGGTGTGATAACCGATCATTTTGGAGTTCACGAACATCCGGTGCTGAAAAATATTCAGGTTAAAAACAATGGGGTCGATATTTCAACGGCACGGGGAGTTATAGCGCGCTCGGTATTTGCCGGTGAAGTAAGTAAGGTTTTTGTTGTTTCAGGAGGGAATTATGCGGTTATTATCCGCCACGGGAAATACCTGACTGTTTATTCCAATTTGGTTAATGTACAGGTTAAATCGGGCGATAAAGTGTCCATCAAACAAAGTATTGGAACCATTGGTACTGATAGTGAAGATGGAGATAAAACAGTACTCAAATTCCAGATTTGGAAAGAGAATGTCAAGCAGGATCCTGAAGATTGGATTACAAGGTAGCAATTCAGTTGAAACAACTTCTTTTCACATGGTGATGTAAGGCTAAAACAAATTAGCCACCTTCGTTAATCCTGGAACATTGATAAACTTAATTTTTCTTCCCTGTAAATCAATCAATTGATCTTGTTTGAATTCGGAAAGCAGCCTGATCACGCTTTCGGTGGCTGTACCTACCATGTTGGCCAGTTCTTCGCGTGTAAGCGAAATCTGAAGGGTATTGGCATTGTCCAATTCAAAGTTTTCCTTCAGGAGAAGTAATACTTCAGCAAGACGTTCACGAACGGTTTTTTGAGCGATGTCGGTAATATACTCGTTTGCCTCACGCAGTTCCTTACACACAATTTGCAGCATGTGGTGCGAAAATTGCCAGTTATTTTGAATCAGGTACAACAGGGTCTGGTAAGGGACGTGACTCAACACGGCCTCTTCAATAACTTTAGCGGTGGTGCAGGCCAATTCCTGACTTAAAAGCGACCGGTAAGCAATTATATCACCCTTTTTGGCAAAACGGATGATTTGTTCCTTGCCATCGATGCCGGTCTTGAATATTTTTAAAATGCCACGGGTTACACAGTAAAATCCTGTTAGCCGACTTCCTTCCCTGTATATGATACTTCCTTTTACATACAACGAACAGGTTTTGTCGTAATTGAGTTGGGCCATTTCCTGTTCGCTAAGTTTCTTAAATAATTGAAATCCGTTTAGATCACATTCGTCATCGGTCGGCCTGTTAATTGAACTTCTCATCGAGTTGTTTTGTTTCGTTATTAGTTTAAACAACAATCAGAACTTAATATACACCGAAAAAAAACGGTTGTAATATTTTGTCGTATAATTTGAACGTAAAATTAGAACTATTATTCGATTTGCAACATTATAATACATTGATATGAAACATGTAATTGACTTAGCCTGGAAACAAAATTTAGCTTTTGAATGTGATATGGATGGGCATCATTTGGTTGTTGATGCATCCAAAGAAGGTGGAGGTGATGATCTGGGAGTACGACCCAAAAAACTGATGCTTACGGCTTTGGCTGGCTGTACTGGCATTGATGTGATCATGATGTTGAAAAAGATGAAGGTTGAACCGGAAGGCTTTAATGTAATTGTTGAAGGTGATTTAACCGAAGAGCATCCGATGAGGTACCATAAGATGAAAGTGATTTATCAGTTCAAAGGAAAAGATCTGCCAATGGACAAGCTCGAAAAGGCCGTCAAACTTTCGGAAGAAAAGTACTGTGGGGTATCGGCAGCCTATCGTTTGGCAATGGATCTTTCGGTGGAAATTCGTGTGATTGAATAAATAGAAACTGTTTAAATTTCTCTGATTTTGATTTTTCGGGTTACCCCAAACCCTGAAGGGAGCCCTAAAAATCAGAAAATCACACTTTAGGGCAGGGGTAAATTTTTTGATTTTGGCACTATTTCTAATTTTAAACAGTTTCTAAGACCTTGAAAAATCTAAAACTTTTTACTGAAGGAAGTGAGAAAATCTTTACCATCCGGAAGATCTCAGATTTTAATGAAGAAGAAATTGAGCACAATCTCATGCCTCATCTTCATGACTTTTATTCTATTTTCTGGATCGAATCCGGAGAAGCGATCCATGCCACTGAATTTGTGGAATATAGCCTGAAAGCCGATACAATTCTCTTTGTTCCGCCAGGCCTGAAACACCGGATGTACATCGACCATTCGGTGAGTGGCACGTACATGCTTTTTAACGAGGATTTTATTCAGTATAACCGCAAGAACTATATTCCGTTGAAGGAATACCGCCTGTTTAATAATCCTGACTTTAAAAGCCTGATAACCGTTGTTCCTGTGAAGAGGGAGAAACTTAGGAACATTTCTGAACTTATTTTTGATGAGCTTAAAACTCCCGATGATTATAGCCAGGATATCGTTTTGAACCTTCTGCATCTGTTTCTGCTCGAATCAAGGCGTATTTTTGATCATCAATCACAGGCTGTCAAAGAAGAGCCTGAAGAGACCCCCGACATCACGATCATTAAGTTTAAACAGTTGATCGAAGAAAATTTTACCAAAGAGAAGAACGTTTCTCCATATGCAGAAATGCTCAACATGAATCCGTCGTGCCTGAACGAACTGACCAAGCGTACCACCGGAATTACAGCAGGTGAACTTATCCGCAACCGGGTAATAGATGAAACGAAAAGACTGCTGTACTCAAGCAGCAATTCAGGAAAAGAAATCGCTTTTCAGCTTGGATTCGATGATCCGGCTTATTTCAGCAGGTTTTTTAGAAAATATACAGGAACAACATTGAAGGAGTTTCGCGAACATAGCCGAAAAAAATACCATTAAATCCTTTTTTTGTCCATTTTTTCGCATCAATCACCACGATATCTTTGTAACTGTAAAAACAATTTAAAATTAAACAGTTATGAAGACATTAAAATCAATTGCCGTATTTGTATTGGCACTTTCGCTTACAACATCAGTATTTGCAGGTTCACAAAATGTTGATACCGCAAAAAGTTCAGTAAAATGGCTCGCTAAAAAAGTTACAGGCCAACATACCGGTACCATCGGAATTAAAGAAGGTAATCTGGTCGTTGAAAAAGGGAAAATTACCAGTGGAAAAGTAGTAATCGATATGAACTCCATTGTTGATGTTGACCTGACAGACGCAGGTTATAATGCCAAACTTATTGGCCATCTGAAATCACCGGATTTCTTTGAAGTGGCAACTTTCCCAACTGCCGAACTGGTTATTACCAAGGTTGAAAGTAACGGAAACAGCCATACGTTTTCCGGAAATCTAACCATCAAAGGTATAACCAATCCAGCCAGTTTTACTGCTACTTCAGCCAAAGACGGAAAAAATACCATTTATGCCGGAACCCTTTCAATCGATCGTAGCAAGTACAATGTTCGTTACGGCTCAAAATCTTTCTTTGATAACCTCGGCGACAAAGTGATTTACGACGAATTCACCCTTGATTTCAATTTGGTTGTTTCTGAATAAGTAACTTAAAGTCCGAAGTGTCTGGTTTGCCTAAGAGACATCAATTATTGGCACTTAACTTTTAAAACAGAAAATATGAAA
>Ga0079306_1002257_pt1 | contig 11020 bp, 11 predicted proteins | sample Methanotroph_Enr_FD_79181 | JGI IMG/M metagenome (GOLD analysis project Ga0079306, IMG submission 79181) | Enriched soil microbial communities from Old Woman Creek wetland in Ohio, USA - Methanotroph_Enrichment_5 | ecosystem: Environmental > Terrestrial > Soil > Wetlands | place: USA: Ohio...
GCCCCCACTCGGGTCCGTAGGAGGACGCGATCTCGCGCCGCACACGCCTGGCGACCGCCGGGGCGATCCCGCCGGTGGACACGGCGATCTGCAGGGGACCGCGCTGGACCACCGAAGGCAGCGTGAACGTGCTCGCGCCGGCGTCGTCCAGGACGGTCACGGGGACGCCGAGCGTGTCGGCCTCCTCGCGCACCGCCGCATCGATCTCCGCCGAGCCCGACGCGCACACCGCGACGAACGCCTTCGCCAGGTCGCCGCGCACGTAGCCGCGCGCCTCGATGGTCAGGACCCCGGCCGCCTCGAGCTCGACGAGCGACTCCGAGACGTCGGCTGAGATCACGACGACATCGGCGCCGTGGGAGGCCATCGTGGTCGCCGTGCGCACGGCCGCGCGGGACGATCCGACCACCACCACAAGGCGGCCGCTCACGTCGAGCAGGACCGGGAGACGTTCGGGGTGGTGCACCGGGCTCATGCGCCGGGGACGGCGAACACGTGGAAGCCAGCGGGCACCACGCGTGCGACGATCGCGAGCGCGATGACGAGGACCATGCCGACGAGGGCGAGGCGCGCTGCCGTCCGGGCTGCGCCGCGCCGGTACTGGAGATGAAGGTAGCCGCCGAACAAGGCCCAGACCACGGTCGCGAGCAGGACGCGCGGGTCCGCCCACCATCCGGCGACATCGGTCTCGACCGCGCGCAGCACTCCCAGGAGGAGACCGCCGGTATACACGGGGAACCCGATCGCGATCGCGCGCCGTGCGATGAGGTCGGTCTGAGCGAGCGAGGGCAGGCGCTTGAACAGCGTCGACGTACGGTGGCCCTTCAGCTGCCGCTCGAGGCCGAGATAGGCGCCCGAGGCCACCGCGCCGATGAAGAACAGCGCGTTGCCGAAGACGATCAACACCACGTGGACGGTCACGCGCCACCCCTCGAGCAGGGCGAGCTCAGCCGCCCCGGGAGGCTTGACGGGGGCGCCCGCCCCCATCAGCTGGGCGGCGATGAGACCGATCAACGCCAGCGGGACGAGCACGGTCCCGTACACCTTCAGCTTGGCGAGGTGCTCGACGATGAAGTACACGAGCACGAGCGCCCATGCCGCGAGCACGATCGAGTAGGGACCGTAGAGCCGCGAGCCCTCGGCGGCGCTCGAGTGCAGGCCGATCGAGGCCGTCAGCGACAGGAACCCGAGGCCGGTCATGAACGTGGCGTACCACGACAGCTGGGGACGCTTCGACATGAAGTAGAAGGCGTAGAGGACCGTGGCGCCCGCGAACGCCGCCAAAGAGACCCACATCGACAGAACCTCGAACCGCAACATCAGCGGCACAACTCCCCTTCGCGGCCGAGCATCATCCGCGCTTCGCGAGCGCTTCCTCGACCAACGCCAGATGCTTCTCGAGCTTGCCCAGCCGCGACATCACCACGGCCACGTAGGCCATCAGTCCCAACCACAGGACGCCGTACGCGCCGATCACGTAGGGCAGCGAAGGCTGGACGAGCTGGTAGATCTGCTGAAGGACCGGATCCATGGTGCGTGTCCCTTCCTAGTCCTCGAGCGCGGCCTTGAGCACTTCGATGCGCTCCCGGACCCGCTCCTCACGATAGCGGAGTTGGTAGATGACGTACCCGAAGCACAGCATCCCTGCCATACCGAGCAGGAAGGCGGCGAGCTGCATGCCGTCGAGCCCACCGCCCGCGCGCAGCACGACCGGGTGCGAGCCGGACGGGACGATGCGCGTGATGGCGAACGATAGCGGCGCATCGAGGAACGCGAGGATCCCGAAGGCCGCGGCGTACACCGCGCGCTTCTCCTCGTCCTCGACGCTCGCGCGAAGCACGAAGTAGCCGATCACCAGCAACAGCATGATCAGGTAGGTGGTGAGCCGCGGCTCCCACGCCCACCACACGCCCCATTCGACGCGCGTCCACAGGTCGCCCGTGAGCATGGTCAGCAGCGTGAAGATGAGCGTGACCTCGGTGGCTATGCGGGCCTTGGTGTCGAAGATGCGGTCGCGCGTCATCAGGAAGCGCACGCCGTAGAAAGCCGTGAAGAAGAACACCACGAAGCTGGCGATCGCGACCGGCACGTGGAAGTAGAAGATCTTCTGGCTGAACAGGATCGGGTTCGCGATGAGGCTCCCGCCGATGTTCACGCCGGCGGTGTCCAGAGACATGTCGGCGAGCACCGGCGCCGCGAAGAAGAACGCCAGCACGAAGTCGGCGATCGTGAGCGCGGCGGCGGCCGCGAGTGCGATCAATGTGAGCTTCTTGCGGTCCACCGGCGTCCCTTTCCCTCGTGTAGATGCGTGCGGACCGGCCCTATGCGCCGATCACGAACTCGTAGAGCCCGTAGGCCGCCAGCAGCATTATCGCATCGTACGTGCCCGCCAGCGCCATGTCGCGCCAGAACTCGGCGACGAAGCCGGGGTTGCCGAGTATCGCGGCCGACGTGGCGCCGACCGCCGCGAGCAGCAGCGGGTACATCACCGGGATGAACAGCACCGACAAGATGAAGTCGCGCCCGCGGGTGTTGACCGAGATCGTCGCCAGGAGCGTGCCGACGCCTGCGATGCCGATGGAGCCGACCAGCAGCGCCAGCGGGATCATCCACCACGATCCACCGAGCGCGCGGCCCGACAGGAACATGACGAAGAACAGCGGCATCGTGATGGTCTCGACGATCAGCAGGAACACCAAGTTGCCCGTGGCCTTGGCCAGGAAGATCACCGGACGGTCGACCGGCGAGAGCAGCAGGGCCTCGAGGCAGCCCTGGTCCTTCTCGTGCACGAGCGAGCGGTTGAGGCCGAGCATCGAGGTGAACACGAACGCGAGCCACAGCAGGCCGGCCGCGATGAGACGCACGTCGAAGCCGGAGCCCGACTGCGAGAGCGCGATCTGGTAGATCACCAGGGTGAGCATGGTGTAGAGCCCCATCGAGGTGAGCATCTCGAAGGTGCGCAGCTCCATCACGATGTCCTTGCGCAGGATCGCGGTGAACTGCCGCCAGGAGTTGCTGCCCGTGCGCGCCGGCGCGGCCATCCTAGGCCACCCCCAGTCCGACGATCCCGCGATACTCGGCGGCGAAGGTCTCGTCGTCGATGGACTCCTTCTCGTCGAAGCGCACGACCTTCCCCTTGGCGAGGATGAGGGCGTGGCTGCACAACTCGAGGCCCTTGACGAGGTCGTGGCTGACCATGACGAAGGTGTGCTGGCTGCGCACCTGGGCGATGAGATTGTCGAGGATGTCCATGGCGTGCGGGTCGAGGCCCGAGTACGGCTCGTCGAGGAACAGCACGTCGGGGCGGTGGAGCAGCGCGCGCGCGATCGAGAGACGCTGCAGCATGCCGCGCGAGAAGGTGCGAACCAGGTCGAACCGCCGGTGCAGGAGCTCCACGGAGTCGAGCAGTTCCCTGACGCGACCCGCGGGGTCCTCGATGCCGTACATCTCGGCGAAGAACAGCAGGTTCTCCTCGGCGGAGAGGTCGGGGTAGAGCAGCGCGTTGTGACTGATCAGCCCGATGCGGCTGCGGAGCTCGACCGCATCCTTGACCGCGTCGAGGCCGAGCACCTTCGCGCTCCCGGACGACGGGTTCTGCAGGGTCGTCAGCGTGCGGAGCAGCGTCGTCTTGCCGGCGCCGTTGGGTCCGAAGATCGACAGGAACGCGCCGGCCGGCAACTCGAACGACACGCCGTCGAGGGCCTTGCGCGGTCCGAAGATCCGCGTCAGGCCCTCGACCTCGAGCGCCGGGGTTCCGGCAGACGTCACGTGGCTGACCCCGTCCCTACTTCTTCTTCTTGGAGGATGCGTGCGGCGCCGGGACCGCTGCGAGCACGCGCTCCTTCTTCGGCCACATCGCGATGCCCGTGCCCATGATCATGATCACGAAGCCGACCCACGCCCATGAGATGAGCGGGTTGATCTTGACCTCGAACGAGAGGCCGGCGGTATCGGCTCCCTGGAACGCGACGAACACGTCGCGCAGGAGTCCGACGTCGACCGCCGCATTGAAGCGGGTGCTCTGCTTCGCGGCGCGGTTGGCCATCTGCACAACCGAGGGCTCAAGCTTGGCGATGGTCTTGCCGTTCTGCTCCAGATCGATCTTGACGGTCTGGACGACGTCCTTGTTGGAGAGCGTCTGCTCGTCGAAGCCCTGGAAGACGACCGTGTAGCCGCCCACCGTCGCCTTCGAGCCCGGCGTCTCCTGGAGCGTGATGACCTCGCTCTTCACGTACATGGTCGATCCGACGAGACCCACCAGGACCATGCCGACACCGAGGTGGGTGAGGTAGCCGCCGGACTGGGTGCGGGCCTTGAACAGGATGTGGGCGAACGACTTGAAGGCGTTCTCGCCACGGGCCGCCGCGCGCTTGCGGCTGCCGTCGACGAACAGGTAGACCGGCAGCGCCATGGCGAGTGCAGCGACCAGCAAGCCGATGAACGACTCGATGTGGTCGAGCGGAGCCTGGATGCCCACGAGCCCGGGAAGGCCGTTGGGGTTCACCGTGTAGTTCGGGAGCAGGAACAACGCCCAGATGGCGAGCAGCCCGGCGCCCAGCACCGCCGCGATCCCCAGCGGCCACTTGGCGCGCTTCCAGAACGTCTCAGGCTCTGTGACGCCCCACGACAGGATCGGGCAGACCGCCATCAGCAGCACGTAGAAGATGCCGACGGGGCGCGCGAGCAGGTCGAACGTCGGGGCCGAGAAGGTCGGACCCTGGAGCGCCGGCGACAGCGTGAGCAAGGCCACGAGCAGGGCCGAGAAGAGCATGAGCACGTTGTTGAGGTAGTACGAGCCTTCCTTGGATATCAGCGACACGAACTGCCCGGCGTCCTTGAACGTCTGCGACCGTACGACCAGCGCGACGGCGGGGACGGCGATCGCCAGGAACATCATGCCGAGGAACCACCACAGCGAGAGCGGGTCCTCGCCGAAGGAGTGGACCGACTGGATGACGCCGCTGCGCGTGATGAAGGTGCCGAGCAGCACGAGCATGAAGGTGAACGCCGACATCATGACGGCCCACTTCTTCAGCCCGTCGCGGCGCCGGAAGACCGTGAACGAATGGAGCAGCCCGACGCCCGTCAGCCACGGCAGCAGCGAGGCGTTCTCCACCGGGTCCCAGGCCCAGTAGCCGCCCCACCCGAGCACGACGTACGCCCAGATGGCTCCGAGGCCGATGCCGATGCCCAGCGACAGCCACGAGAAGACCGTGACGCGGTCGACCATCTCGACCCACTTGCTCGATCCGTCGTTGAGGAACACGGCAGCCAAAGCGAACGCGAACGGGACGGTGAGACCCGCGTAGCCGATGAACAGGGTCGGCGGGTGCAGGATCATCGCCCAGTGCTGCAGCAGCGGGTTCATCGCCATGGTCGAGATGTTGCCGATGACCTGGCCGGCGACCTGGACCGAACCGTCGGCGAGCACGAGGGCCGCCTTGAACGGGTTGTTGGTCTCGAAGAACAGCGAGACGAGGAAGAAGATCTGTACGAAGTTCAGGATCGCCAGCGCGATGTTGGACAGCGCGTCGGTGACGGAGATGCGCTTCCACGCCATGTAGGCGACGAACCCGGAGAGCAGCCACGCCCAGAACAGCAGCGAGCCCTCCCGCCCGGCCCACAGCGCCGAGATGTTGAACAGCCACGACAGACCCGACACGTCGGTCGAGTGGTTCTCGATGACGTAGAGGAGCGAGAAGTTCTTCTGGAACATGGCGACCAACAGCATGAGGATCGATGCCGTCGTGCTCCCGAACACCGCGAAGGTCGCGAAGTACCCCGCGTTGGTCATGCCCTCGCCCTGCTTGGGCCCGGAGATGTGCCCGAGCACGAGCAGCACGATGGAGATGAGCGCCGCGAACGTCGAGATCGCGAGCAGGACCTGGCCGAGGTTGGACATAGGCGTCTCGTGGCCTTTCCGTGTGGTCGGACGAGGCGCTGCCGCCCCGGCCTACATGCGGTTACTTGGTGGCGAGTGCGACCTCTGTCGCGACGAACACACCGCTCTCCATCTTCCCGAACACGACCAAGTCCGAGCCGTCGGCAGCGCCGGCGGGCATCGAGCCCTGGAACGTGACCGGCACGACGTCGCCGGTGCCATCGGCCTTCGATGCGAGGGTGAAGCGCTCCGCGGCGGCGGCGTCCTTGAGGGTGCCCGGCTTCAGGAAGCCCGTGACGCGGATCGGTGCGTCGGGCGGCGAGGCCAAAAGCGAGGTGACCGTCGCGGCGTCGGACTTCGTCGAGTACTTCGAGGGGCACTTGGTGAGCATCTCGTTGGCCTCGATGGTCCCGGCCTTGGTCACGGTGCCGGTCAGGATGGTCACGGTGTCGCTGCCGAAGGTGTTCGGGGCGCTGCCGTTGTAGATGACGTTGATCTCGGGACCGCTCGTGGCGCCCTCGCCACGGATGCGGAAGACCATCGGGTTGGTCTTCTTGTCCCACGAACCGGCGACGACCGAGCCGGTCACCTTCACGCGGCTGCCGACGAGCTGGGCGTTGGCGGCGACGTCGTTGACGGTCTGAGTGTACGAACCGCCGCTCATCATGAGGGTATAGAGCACCGGGACCGCGATGACGAGGATGACCACGGTCACGCCGATAAGGCGGTTGCGAGCGCGCTTGTTCACGTGCGGGACGTCCTTTCGAACCGGGTGAGCGCGCACGGGCATCGCGCCGCATTCGCCTCGAGTGAGGGAGACCATCGCGGGGATACCATCTGCACGACGCACCGCATCGATCGTGCTTGCCTGAACGCTGGTGAGTGTAGCATCAGGCGTGCCCGAACCGCCACCTGCGACGCTCCGGAGCAAGGCCGTCCGACGGACGGCGATGCGCCGACAGCGTGCAGCGTCAGCCCTTCTGCAGCCAGATGACGTCGGGGGCGAAACCGGTGGAGCGCAGCAGCTCGAGGTAGCGCTCGGGAGCGAGCGCGGCCTTGGCTCCGTCGAGGGCCACCAGTGTCGCCTCGATCACGTTCGTACCGAAGGTGCGGCCCTCGAGCCGGGGCGTCGAGGTGATGAGCAGCTCCGCGCCGGTCGAGCGCAGGAAGTCGACGTCCTCGACGGTGGTGGTGTTGGTGACGATCCACTTGCCCGCCATGTCCCGCGGCATGTACTTGCGCACGAACTTGTAGTCGCCGCTGATGATGTCGGCCTCGCGGTAGAGCCGGGCGTGCTTCGACTCGGACTCCACCTTCGTGGTGTGGTCGGCTTCGGAGGGGTACAGGAACGAGAACGGCAGCTGCGAGGCGATCGGAGCCATGACCCGCACCGCGTTGATCAGGGCGGGCTTGGTGTGGATCATGATCGGCACATCGAGCGCGTAGAGAAGGTCGCCGTACGTCATCTCGCATCCGGCATCGGCGAAGGCCATCGACATCCCCCACCGGTCCACCGCGCTCGTGACCAGCACGCGCTTGCCGGCAACTGTCAGGCCGAGCTCCTCCTGCATGAAGCGCACGACGTCGCCCTCGACCGCGCCCTTGAGGCCACTGCCGTCGAGCAACGGGGTGCTCTTCACGGCATCACGGAACTGCTTGGCGTCGCGGAACCAGTAGGTGCGGTCGGCGGCGTTGAGGAACAGGTCGATCCCGCCCATGCCGAAGGCGTCGACCGTCCCGTCGTATTCGCGAAGGCGGCGCGCGGCCTCGGCCATGTCGCCGTCGGTGCCCTCCCGCCAGATGTGGAACTGCTCCCCGAGAAGTTCGATGTCGACGGTGTGGTCACGCTTGGAGGAGCCGATCGAGATGGAGACGACCTTCTTCATCGGGGGGAACGCTCCTTTGCGGGTGTCGGTGCGGTCACCGCGTCGAGCAGGTCGGTCAGTTCGTCGAGGTCGACGATCACGTCGTGACGCAGGGGCGACGGCCCCAGCGTCCGGGCGATGACCTCCCGGCCCAGGATCTTCTCGATGGCGGCGGTGCGCTTGGTGGAGGCGAGGATGATCGCGACGTCGAAGTCCTTGAGGTCGGCCAGCGTGTCGAGCACGAGGTTGAACACCGCGTCGGCGCGGCCCGCCTCGAAGCCCTCGCGTTCCGCCTGTGAGACGACGAGCGTCAGCTCGACGCCGTGCTCGTCACACACGCGCTTCACGTCGTCCACATTGGCCACCGGGAACGCGATCAGCGCGACGCGCTTGCCCCGCCGGATCTCGCCGAGCCCCTCGAGCCACGACACGAAGGGGCGGTCGACGCCGTGGGCGAGCGCGACCTCCTGCTGCGTGGAGCCGGCTTCGCGATCGATCAGGATCGCCTCGACCTGCTCGATGATCTTGTCCCGGCTGACGACCTTGTCGCCGATACGGTAGAAGCGCACGGTCACCCTCGCTGTCCGCGTCTGTGTGCACAGGCCTGTGCACACCGCGCAGTATAGCTCCCGCGCGCGCCGCGCCCGCGAGGGGTATCGTCTTGAGGCAGGGACCCGACGGGGAGGACGAGGACGTGGAGCTGCAGGGGATCACCGTGGTGCGCTCGCTGCAGACGGCGGTGGAGGCCATCGTCGAGCCCGTCTACCTCGTGGGCGGCTCGGTGCGGGACCTGCTCATGGGCCGGGCGTGCGAGGACTACGACTTCGCAACCTCGCGCACGCCCGACGAGGTCGAAGCGGCCGTGCGCGCCGTCGGCCGCCGCCCCTACCTGGTGGGAAAGCGCTTCGGGACGGTGGCGTTCAAGATCGAGCACCACCTGGTGGAGGTCACCACGTTCCGGGCCGAGACGTACCCCGATTCGTCGCGTCGCCCCGAGGTGCGCTTCCTCGACGACCTCGGTGACGACCTGGCGCGGCGGGACTTCACGGTCAACGCCATCGCGCTCCACGGCGACGCTGTGATCGATCCGCACGGCGGCCGCGCCGACATCGCGGCACGGCTGGTGCGCACCGTCGGCGATGCCGGGGAGCGCTTCGCCGAGGACCCGCTGCGCCTGTTGCGTGCCGCACGGTTCGCTTCGCAGCTGGGCTTCGACGTGGAGCCGGACACGCACGACGCCATGCGGGCGAACGCGGCGCGGATCCTGACCGTCGCGCACGAGCGCCGCGCGAGCGAGCTCGACAAGCTGCTCGCGGGCACCGGCGCCGCGACAGGCCTGCGCCTCCTCGCTGACACCGACCTGCTGCGCTACCTGCTCCCCGAGCTTCAGCCGCTGTCCGCCAGCCCCCGGTGGGGCTCGGTGCTGGCGGCGGTGGACGCCGCGCCGGCAGAACGGGCGGCCCGCTGGGCCGCGCTGCTGGGCGAGGTGTCGACGCCCTACCTCGCGCAGTCCGAGACGCCTGCGACGCGCGCCGCGTTGAGCGCGGAGATCGCCGACCGCATCGGACTGGGATTCCGCTGGCCGACCAAGCTGCGCGAAGCGGTCCGCGGGCTCATCGCGGACGGCACCGCCCCGCGTCCCGAGTAGGTCGGGGCACCTCGCCGTCGATGGCCGCGAACCGCAGCCCGAAGCGGACCGCGAGACTCAGCGGTTGAGCTCCCACACCATACGCAGGCCCTTGAGCGTGAGGTCGGCGTCGACCTCCGTGATCGTGTCGCACAGCGCGCCCATGCGCTCGGCCAGCCCGCCGGTCGCGATCACCGGCGTCTCGCAGCCGAGCTCGTCCCACGTGCGGCGCACCAGGCCGTCCACCATCGCGGCCTGGCCCAGCAGCAGCCCCGCCTGCACGCTCTGCCGGGTGTTGCGGCCGATGACGGTGCCCGGGTCCTCAAGGTCGACCTTGCTCAGCCGCGCGGCCTTCGTGAACAGCGCCTCCGCGCTCGTCTCCACCCCGGGGGCGATCGCACCGCCCAGATAGGCGCCGCTCGCATCGATCACATCGATCGTCGTGGCGGTGCCGAAATCGACGATGAGCAGGGGGCCGGCATGCGTCGCCAGCGCCGCAACGCCGTTGACGATGCGGTCGGCGCCGACCTCGTGAGGGTTGTCCGTGCGGATGGCCAGCCCCGTCTTCAGCCCGGGTCCGATCACCATGGGGTCGCGGCCGGTCGCCTTGCGCGCCGCCTCGCTCCACGCATCGGTGAGCTTCGGGACGACGGAGGCGATGACCGCGCGCTCCACGATGCTCCACGCGTGACCCGGCACGCCGAGCAGGGCGTCGACCTTGATCATCAGCTCATCGGCCGTCAGCGACGCGTTGGTGGACACGCGCCAGTGGCCCACCAGCCGCTGGTCGTCGAACAGCCCGATCACCGTCTGGGTGTTTCCCACGTCAACTGCGAGGATCATCGCTCTCCCCCTGTCGTCACCACTCCGTAGCACGACCGTGACACCCGCGGCACGGAGATGCTCTCGCGCCGATGCTATCATCGCCACGAGAAGCACAGGTCGGACAAGGGGGACGTCGATGCTGCATACGCCACGGCTGCTCGTGGTCGACGACGAGGACGCGATCCTCGAGTTCGTCTCGTTCAACCTTCGCAAAGAGGGCTACGACGTCACCACCGCGCGCGACGGCGACGAGGCCCTCGCGCTGGCCGCGGTCAACACCTTCGACCTCGTCATCCTCGACATCATGCTGCCCGGCACCGACGGGTTCGAGGTCTGCCGGCGTCTGCGGGCCAAGGGCGACGTCCCCGTGCTGTTCCTCTCCGCGCGCGACACCGAGCTCGACAAGGTCGTCGGGCTCGAGATCGGCGGCGACGACTACCTGGCGAAGCCCTTCGGCATCCGCGAGCTGCAGGCGCGCGTCAAGGCGCTGCTGCGCCGCTCCGCGTCGGCGAGGCGTCCCTCCGGCGGCGACGGCGAGACGGGCGAGGTCTTCGAGGTGGCCGGGATCCGCCTCGACGAGGACTCCCACGACGTCACCTCCGGCGACACCCCGATCGACCTGACCCCGCGCGAGTTCGAGTTGCTCGCGTGCCTGATGCGCCACAACGGCAAGGTGCTCTCGCGCGACCAGCTGCTGCGCCAGGCGTGGGGCTGGGAGATCGTCGTCGAGACCAAGACGGTCGACACCCACATCAAGCGCCTGCGCGACAAGCTCGAGGCCGCCGGGCTCGACCCCGAGATCGTCGAGACCGTCCGCGGGTA